>Ga0075426_10004367_pt1 | contig 10043 bp, 8 predicted proteins | sample SoiMethybrSBSTD5_FD_75304 | JGI IMG/M metagenome (GOLD analysis project Ga0075426, IMG submission 75304) | Bulk soil microbial communities from a Populus tree surrounding site in Tennessee, USA - Soil MetaG P. TD hybrid SBSTD5 | ecosystem: Environmental > Terrestrial > Soil > Tree plantation...
GCGCACCACGCGCCCGCGCGCCCGCGCGCGGTCCACCAGCAGGTGGTTGATCTCGGCCTGGCCCACGCAGTGGCGGCCGGGCGCCTTGCCGACGTCGATCAGCTCGGCGGCGGCCCCGACCTCCTCCAGCAGCTCGCGCGGCACGAGACGGTCGTGGATGACGACGTCGGCCTCGCGCAACCGGCGCACGGCCTTCAGCGTGACGAGGTCCGGATCGCCGGGGCCGGCGCCGACGAAGGAGACGAACGGCCGCCTCATGGCTCGGCCTCGGCGCCGCGGCCGCGCGGGAAGAAGCGGACGAGCCGCTCCAGCACGGCCGGCAGCTCGTCGCACGGCACGTCCTCGAGGATGCGCAGCCCCGTGCGCGGCTCGGCGCCGCCGCGCCCGCCGACGAAGACGTGGACGCCGTCCACGATCTTGCCGTCGACCTTGACCTTGCAGCCCTGCAATCCCACGTCGGCGGTGTGATGGTTGCCGCACGAGGCCGGGCACCCCGACCACCGCACGGAGATCGGCCGCGTGGAGCCCAGCCGCTTCTCGAAGTCGCGGGCCAGCGCCAGCGCGCGGGTCTTGGTGTCGATCAGCGCGAGGTTGCAGAAGTCGGTGCCGGTGCAGGCCACCAGCCCCCGCTGCACGCCCGAGGGATTGTAGGGCAGCGCCTTCAGCAGCGGCTCTTGCGTGAGGTCGCCGAGCTTGGCGTCGGGCACGTGCGGCAGCAGGACGTTCTGGAGTGGCGTGAAGCGCAGCTCGCCGCGCCCGTAGCGCTCCGACAACCGCGCTAGCTCCAGGAGCTGCTCGCCGGTCAGCCGGCCGACCGGCGTCTTGAGGCCGACGTAGTTCAGCCCGGGCTGCTTCTGACGGAAAACGCCGACGTGATCGGTCTGCGTCGCCACGCGGGCGTCGCGGCCGGCCGGGGGCAGCGCGTGGCCCAGCCGCTTCTCCATCTCCTCGCGCATCCAGGCGACGCCGCGCTCCTGGACCAGGAACGCCAGCCGCGCGCGGCCGCGCGCCTCGCGCGGGCCGTGATCGCGAAACGTCGTGGCGATGACCGCGCACGCCTCGGCCGCTTCCTGGGGCCGCACGAAGGCGTCGAGCGACTGGGCGAAGACCGGGCCCCCGGAGCCCTGCTTGCCGCCGACGGCCACGTTGAAGCCCGGCGTGTCGCCGGCCACCGCCGGCGTCATCGAGATGTCCTGCGTCTCGCCGCCCGTGCAGTGCTCCAGACAGCCGGTGATGGTGACGTTGAACTTGCGCGGCAGGTTGGTGAACTCCTTGTTGCCGAGGAAGATCGCCTGGAAGGCCGCCGCCACTCCGGCGGTGTCGATCAGCTCGCGCGGCGTGAGCCCGGTGGCCGGGCAGCCGACGATGCCGCGGATGTTGTCCATGCCGGTCTGCAGGCTGGAGAGGCCGGCCGCCTCCAGGCGTGCGATCACCTCGGGAACCGTCTCGATCGTCACCCAGCGGAGCTGGATCTGCTGGCGCGTGGTCACGTCGGCGATCGGGCGGCCGGAGGCGCGCCCGGCCTCCTGGGTGATCTCGCCGAGCAGGCGGGCCTGGGCGGCGGTGACGATGCCGTTCGGCATGCGGATGCGCATCATGAAGTGGCCGGGCGTCGGCTTGCGGTGGAAGACGCCGACCCACTTCAGCCGCTCCTTGTCGTCGTCGGCGATGGTCTTCCAGCCCTCGCGCGCGAAGCGCACGAGGTCCTCGGTCACGTCGAGCCCGTCTTTTTCCGTCTTCAGGGTCTCGATGCGGTTCATGGGCTGCTGCTCTCCAGCCGGCGCAGGCGTACCGCGCAGGCCTTGAGCTCGGGCTGGCGCGAGAGCGGGTCGCGAACGCTCAGCGTGAGGTTGTTGGCGCTCTTGTAGAAGCCGAGGCGCCGCCCCCAGTGGAACGGCACGAAGCACACGCCCTCGCGGATGGCCGAGGTCACGCGACACTGGGCGATCACCTTGCCGCGCCGCGAGGTCACCTCGACGAAGTCGCCGTCCTGGATGGACAGGCGCTGGGCGTCGGCCACGTTGATCTCCACGATCGGCTCCGGCGTGCGGCTGCGCAGCGCCGGCGCCTGACCCGTGCGGGTCAGCGTGTGCCAGTGATCGCGCACGCGGCCCGTCGTGAGGGTCAGCGGAAATGCCGCGTCGGTCGGCTCCGCCGCCTCGACGGGTCGCACGGCGACGAACCGCGCGCGGCCCGACGCCGTCGGGAACCGGCCGTCGGTGTAGAGACGCTCGGTGCCGGGATGCAGCTCGTGCGGCAGCGGCCACTGCAACGGACCTTCGGCGCGCAGGCGGGCGTGGCTGACCCCGGAGCAGTCGCACGGCTGCTCGCGCGTCAGCGCCGCGTGCTCGGCGAAGATGGCGGCGGCCCCGTCGTAGGCGAAGGCCGCCTTCCAGCCCATGGCGGTGGCGAAGCGCGTGAAGATCTCGGCGTCGGGCAGCGCCTCGCCGGGCGGCTCGACGAGCTTGGGCAGGTACGTCAGCCGCCGCTCGGAGCTGGTCATGACGCCGTCCTTCTCCGGCCACTGGGCGGCCGGCAGCAGGACGTCGGCGAAGCGCGTGGTCTCGGTCGGATGGTAGGCGTCCTGGACGATGACGAGCTCGGCCTGGCGCAGCGCGCGCTCGACCATGTCGGTGTCGGGCATCGAGGCCGCCGGGTTGGTGCACACGATCCACACCGCGCGCACCTCGCCGGCGGCCAGCCCCTCGAAGATCTCGAGCGCCGCCCGCCCCGGGCGGGGCGCGATCGTCCCCGGCGCCACGCCCCAGTGGCGCTCCACCTCGGCGCGCGCGGTCGCGTCGCTGACCGACCGATAGCCCGGCAGCAGGTGCGAGAGCCCACCCGCCTCGCGTCCGCCCATGGCGTTGGGCTGGCCGGTCAGCGAGAACGGGCCGGCGCCGGGGCGGCCGATCTGGCCCGTCGCGAGATGCAGATTGACGATGGCGGCGACCTTGTCCGTGCCGCTGCGGCTCTGGTTCACGCCCATGCTCCACAGCGTCAGCGCGGCCCGGGCATCGCCGAAGCGCCGCGCCGCCCGCACGATCGCCTCCGCCGACAGGCCGGTGAGCACGGCCGCGCGCTCGGGCGTCCACACCGCGACGGCGCCCTCGACGTCCGCCCAGCCATGCGTGTGGGCGGCGATGAAATCACGGTCGAGGCGCTTTTCGCGCACCAGCACGTACAGCATCGCGTTGAGCAGCGCCACGTCGGAGCCCGGGCGCAGGGCCAGGTGGAGATCGGCGAGGTCGGCCGTCTCCGTCCACCGCGGGTCGGCCACGATGACGGTGACCGCGTCGGGCGCGGCGGCCTTGCGGCGGCGCAGGCGCTTGAAGAGCACCGGATGGCAGTCGGCGGCGTTGGCGCCCACGAGCAGGACGCAATCGGCGGCGTCGAGGTCCGCGTACGTGGACGGCGGCCCGTCGGCGCCGAGCGAGCGCGCGTAGCCGACCGCGGCCGAGGCCATGCACAACCGCGAGTTCGTGTCGAAGTTGTTGGTGCCGAAGAACCCCTTGGCCAGCTTGTTGGCGACGTAATACTCCTCGGTCGTGAGCTGGCCGGAGGCGTAGAACGCGATCGCGTCCGGCCCGTGGGCGGCCACGATCTCGCCGAGGCGCTCGGCCGCCGTGCGCAGCGCCAGCTCCCACGGCACGCGCTGCAGCGCGCCGTCGCGGCGCGGGCGCACGTGGGGATGCAGCAGGCGGTCGGGCGTGCGGAGCGTGGGCGGCAGGTGCACGGCCTTGGCGCACACGTCGCCGAGGCTGGAGGGATGCGCGGGATCGCCCTTCACCCGCGTCACGCGGCCGTCGCGCACCTCGACCAGGAGACCGCAGCCCACCCCGCAGTACGGACACAGCGTCGCGCGCCAGGCCGCCTCAGCCATGGACGGGCTGCGCCTCCAGGAAGCCGAGCACCGCGTCGCGCAGCCAGAAATAATCGGGCTGGCCGAGCAGCGTCTCCCGCCGGCGCGGGCGCGGGAATTCCACCGGCAGGATCTGACCGATCGTCGCCGCCGGGCCGCTCGTCATCAGGACGATCCGATCCGCGAGCAGCAACGCCTCGTCGACGTCGTGCGTGACCATGATCACGGTGCGCCGTGTCCGCTCCCACAGCGCCATCAGCTCGTCCTGCAGCTCCATGCGCGTGAGCGCGTCGAGCAGCGAGAAGGGCTCGTCCAGCAGCAGCAGCCGCGGCTCCAGCGCGAAGGCGCGGGCGATCCCCACGCGCTGCTGCATGCCGGCCGACAGCTCACGCGGCCGCCGTCCGCCGAGGCCGGTCAGGCCGACGGCGTCGAGATAGGACTCGACGGTGGCGGCGCCGTCGCCGCGCGCGACCTGGTCGAGGGCCAGCCGAACGTTGTCGGCTACCGAGAGCCACGGCAACAGCGTGGCCGACTGGAAGACCACGCCGCGGTCGGTGCCGGGCCCGTCGATCTCGCGGCCGCCGATGACGACGCCGCCCGTGGTCGGCTGGTTGAGGCCCATGAGGATCGACAGCACGGTGGACTTGCCGCAGCCCGAGTGGCCGAGCAGGCAGACGAACTCGCCGCGCTCCACGTAGAGGCTGAAGTCGCGCACGATCTCGGCCGGGCCGCGCGGCGTGTCGTACGTCTTGCCGAGGGCGGCGATCTCGACGAAGGCCTGCACGTCAGGCGCCGCCGCCCCGGGAGGCGCGCAGGAAGTCCACGATCTCGTGACGCACCTTCTGGTAGGCGGGCTGCAGGCTCATGTGCCGGCGCTGGCGCGGGCGCGGCAGGCCCACCTCGATCGGCGGCCCCAGCACGGCGCCCGGTCCCGGCGTCATCGGATAGATCCGATCGGCCAGCAAGATCGCTTCGTCGACGTCGTTGGTGACCAGCACCACGGTGGAGCGCCGCTCGCCCCAGATGCGGAGCAGCTGATCTTGAAGGCTCGCCCGGGTGAGCGCGTCGAGGGCGCTGAACGGCTCGTCCATCAGCAGCACCTTCGGCCGCATGGCGAGCCCCCGCGCCACGGCCACCCGCTGTCGCATGCCGCCGGACAGCTCGCGCGGCCGCTTGCCGGCGGCGCTCGTGAGGCCCACCAGCGCGAGCAGCTCGGCGGTGCGCCGGCGCCGGTCGGCCGCGGGCCGCGCGCCGTCGACGGCGTCCACCGCGAGGGCGACGTTGTCGTGGGCGGTGAGCCAGGGCAGCAGCGAGTACTGCTGGAAGACGATCCCCCGCTCGGGGCCGGGCTCGCGCACCGGCCGCCCGTCGAGGACGATGTCGCCGGCGTCGGGCGCCAGCAGCCCGGCGATGAGGGAGATCAGCGTGGTCTTGCCCGAGCCCGAGTAGCCGACGATGGCCACGAACTCGCCGTCCTCGAGCGCGAGGCTGGCGCCACCGAGCACGTGGGTGGCACCGCGCGGGGTGGCGAACGTCTTGTGGACCTCGCGCACGTCGAGGAACGCCATCAGCCCGCCTTCACCCGGGCTTCGACCACGCCCATGAGCCGGTCGAGCAGGAAGCCGATGGCGCCGATCGTGATGACGCTGAGGATGATGTGCGAGTAGACGAGGCTGTTGTACTCCTGCCAGAGGAAGCCGCCGACGCCGGGGGTGCCGGTCAACATCTCGGAGGCCACGATGACGAGCCAGGCCAGGCCGAGCGAGAGCCGGTAACCGGTGAAGACGTAGGGCAGCGTGGCCGGCACCACGATCTTCGTCAGCATCTTCAGGCGCGAGAGCTTCAGCACGCGGCCGACGTTGAGGTAGTCCGGGCTGATCGAGCGCACGCCGACGGCGGTGTTGATGACGGTGGGCCACATCGCGCACAGCGCGATGGTGAAGACGGCGGCCGGCTCCGACTGGCGGAAGATCACCAGGCCCAGCGGCAGCCACGCCAGCGGCGAGATCGGGCGCAGGAACTGGATGATCGGATCGAACGTCTCGTGGAACGTCCGCGACAGCCCCAGCATGAAGCCGATCGGCGTGCCGATCAGCAGCGCCAGCAGGAAGCCCTTGCCCACCCGCACCAGCGAGTAGAAGGCCAGGCGCGCGATGCCCTGGTTCAGCTCGCCGTCCTTGAAGAACGGCTCCAGCACGTAGCGGCGCGACTCCTGCCACGTGCGCACCGGCGACGGGATGTCGGGGGCGACGGTCTGGCTGAGCGCCGTCCACACCAGCAGCACGGCGACCATGCCCAGCAGCGGGAGCACGAGGCGTCGCATGCTCAGGCCATCGAGTGGACGGCGAACGACTTTGCGTACTTCTCGGGCTCGGCCGGATCGAACGTCACGCCGTCGAAGAGCGTCTCCTTCTTCGCGTCCTCGCGCGGCGTCTCCACCCCCATCTCCCTGGCCACCTCGCGGAAGATGTCGGGCCGGTGGACGCGCTCGACGAGGCCCTTGTAGTCGGGCGGCTCCTTCACCATGCCCCAGCGGCGGAACTGGGTGAGCCACCACACGCCGTGCGACTTCAGCGGGAAGTTCGTCTGGCGGTCGAAGAAGGTCATGTAGTACTTGTCCTTCTCCTTGCGCCCGTCGCCGTAGTCGTAGTCGCCGAGCATGCGGCCCAGGATGATCTCCTTGGCCGCGTTGACGTACTGCGGCTGGCCGACCACCTCGGCCATGCGCGGGCGGTTCTCCAGCTTGTCGTTCCACTGGCTGGCCTCCAGCACCGCGCGCATCACGGCCTTCACGGTCTTCGGGTTCTTCGTCGCGAACTCCTCGGTGAAGGCCAGCACCTTCTCGGGGTGATCCCTCCAGAGCTGCTGGGTGGTGATGGCGGTGAAGCCGATGCCGTCGGCGATGGCGCGGGCGCCCCACGGCTCGCCCACGCAGTAGCCGTCCATCTTGCCGACCTTCATGTTGGCCACCATCTGCGCGGGGGGGATCGTGATCAGCGAGATGTCGCGATCGGGGTTGATGCCGCCGGCGCCCAGCCAGTAGCGCGTCCACATCGCGTGGGTGCCGGGCGGGTACGTCATGGCGAACGTCATCGGCGCGCCCTTGGCCTTGGCCTCCATCACCAGCGGCTTGAGCTGCGGCGGCGTCTTCACGCCCTTGTCGAGCAGCGCCTTGGTCAGCGTGATGGCCTGCCCGTTCCGGTTGAGGTACATCGGGATGATCATCGGCTTCACCGGCGAGCCCTGGAGCCCCATGGTGGCGGCGTACGGAATGCCGAGCAGCATGTGGGTGGCCTGGTTCTCGCCGAGCGTGAGGCGATCGCGGATGACGGCCCACGAGGCTTCCTTGGAGATCGTCGACTCGATCCCGTGCTTCTTGAAGAGCCCGAGCTCGTGCGCCATCACGATCGACGAGCAGTCGGTGAGCGCGATGATCCCGATCCGCATCTTCGGCGTCTCCGGCGCATCGGAGGCCCACGCGCCGCCCCGCCAGCCGAGGGGCACGCCGGCCAGGACGGCCGCCGCCATCGAGGTCTTCACGAACTCCCGCCGACTCACCCGCATTGCACGCTCCTTGTCTGGAGACGCAAAAGGCGCCGTGCCTCGACCTCAGGCATCAGCGCCTTTGTGCGCGCACCGCCGTCCGTGGCCGTGCGCTGCGGCTGGATAGGTGCAGCGCGCGTGCCAGGGCCGGCGGTCAGCGCGCGCCGAGCAAGGCGGTCAACGCTGGGGCGAAGTTGGACGATGTTCGCCCGGCGACGGCTAGCAGGTGCGCTGCCGAATTTCGAAGCACGGGGACGTGGCTTGCCACTTCTCGAGGCAGCCGCTGCTTCCTAATGCCCGATCGCCCTCGGATGCATGACATCGATCGCGTGGACCACGTTGAACCGGGTGCCATCCCACACCGGCGTCAGCGTGCGGGCATCAAGGGCAACGCCAGCGTTCTGCGCGCGCAGAACCGCCTCGGAGCCGCGCACGACCGGCAGCGCCGGCACACTCGGTAGCACGCGGCCGTCGGGTCGCCGGAATTCCAGCTCGTCGTCCGCCAGGCGCTCGACCTGAAATCCCTCCTCGTGCACGGAGCGATGGTGGCGGCGGCACAGTAGCGCCAGGTTTGAGAGCGTCGTAGGGCCGCCCTCCGCCCAGTGCCGGATGTGATGCGCCTGCGTGAACCGCACACCGCAGCCGGGGAAGCGACAGCCGCCGTCGCGGTGCTGCAGCGCGCGGCGTAGCGCCGCAGGAATCGTACGCATTCGAGGACCGACCTCCGCGATCCGCCCGTTGGCGTCGTGTCGCATGACGACCCGCGTCGCATCGCACGCCAGGCGGCGCGACGTTCCCGCGGAAACGTGGTCGCCGTCCTCGAGCACCGACTGGCCCGGCTGATCGGGGTCCGCCAGCACCGGGGCATCGACGTGGACGACGACCTGGTAGCGTTCACCCGGTGCTCCGGGGTCGAGGTCGTGATGAAGCGCCGCTTCCGCGATCACAACCAGTGCGTCAGCGTGGCGCTGGGTCATGCTTGGCGGCTCGCCCTCGGCGGTGTTCAGCGGGCCCTTGCCGTACAGCCGGTCGCAAGCCGCCTCCAGCGCCTGGCGCACGACCGCGCCGGCCTCAGGCGTCAGCCGGCCCTGGATCACGAACATGCCGTCGGCGTCCTGATATACACGGAGGGAGCGGTTCCGTTGACGCTGCGCTGCCTGCCGGTTTTCGGCGGCGCGGTCCACCTGCCGCCAGCCGCGCACCAGGCGCTCGACATGGGCCGCGGTGCCACACCGCGCGACGGTGAGCAAGCGTTCTTCCGTGTCGGGCGTGGCCACCCGGGTGAGCGCGCGGGCCTTGGAGTAGGAGATCTGGCCGCGGGCAAACGCGGCGCTGATCAACGGTAGCCTGGGCAGCGCGCGGGCGACGCGCACGTGCTCGCGCGCCGCGCCGATGTTCATGGCGACCCGCCAGGACAGCCACTCGGCGCATGACCTCGCGCCGGCGTGGCCCCAACCGCCGCGAGCGTCGAAGTCACGGATGAGATCGAGAAGGCGGGCGGTGGCGACCGAGATGTGGGCGGACAGCACGGCGATCTCGTCGCCCAGCCGCTCGAGCGCTTCGACTTCGGGATGCAACGTCGGTTCGATGAACATGCGGGCCTCCTTGCTCGGGAGAATTCTAAGGCCCGAAGCTGGAGGCCCTTGGGAGGCTCACCATGCGCTGATATTTACGAAGGGCGCTCGTGGCGCGGTCTCGCCAAGGAAATCGCGTCGCGCGGCGCCTACGGCGCGCTGGAGCGCCCGCTACCGGCGACCGCCGACGTGCGATGGCCGCAGCCGCGGAACCCTGTCAATGCCCAATTTTGGATACGCCGGGCGGCCGGGCGTCGAGCCCTATGCGCCGCCCGGCCTGCGGCGGTCGCGGCAGGGCGTCGTGCGCAGCCTGGATCGCCGCCAGCCGTGCGGTGATCTCCGGCGCCATCGGCGCGCCCCGGCGCGTGGCGAGATCCACGTGGAGTGACATCAGCTCGTTGGTGGAGGCCAGGTAGCCTTCCCGCGCGTGGTACATCGCGTGGATGTAGTGGAGGCGCTTGGCGTCGTGGCCGAGCAACACGGTCGTGAACCGCAGCGGATCACCGCTGCGCACCTCGCGATGGTAGGTGACGTGGGCCTCCAGGCAGAAGGTGGTGATCGCGTGGCGGCGGCGGTGCTCGGCGTCGAGGCCGACCCAGCGGAAGAACTCGTCGGTGGCGAAGTCGAACACGACCAGGTAGTAGCCCATGTTCATGTGGCCGTTGTGATCGATCCACTCCGGGCGCACCACGTCGCGGTAGGCGTCGAGCGGCGCGGCCAGGTCGCTCACGACCGACGGGGGCCGACGGCGCAGGAGAGCTTCATCCGGTTGCGCGCGATCCAGCCGTAGATCACGCGCGCCACCGGCCGCACCGGCGGCAGCGCGAAGACGCCGGCCACCCAGCCCCACCCATGAATCCGGCGGAGCAGCTCGGGCACCGCGTCGGCGCCGCCCAGCACGCGGCCGTCGGGCAGCACGAGCTGCATGGCGGTCATGCAGAGACTCTCGGGCACCTGCGGATAACGCTCACGACGCGCGGAGGACCGGCAGGGCAGGATCTCGAGCGCGCCGGACGAGAGCGCGCGGCGCATGAGCCACATCGCGCTGGCCCGGCACATCGCGCACT
>Ga0075426_10004368_pt1 | contig 10042 bp, 5 predicted proteins | sample SoiMethybrSBSTD5_FD_75304 | JGI IMG/M metagenome (GOLD analysis project Ga0075426, IMG submission 75304) | Bulk soil microbial communities from a Populus tree surrounding site in Tennessee, USA - Soil MetaG P. TD hybrid SBSTD5 | ecosystem: Environmental > Terrestrial > Soil > Tree plantation...
ATATTTGTAGATGGAACCTTCCTTGAGCTCAGGGAGAAAGATTTCCCAGATGCCGGAGGAGCCGCGAGCACGCATAGGATGGACTCTGCCGTCCCACCCGTTGAAGTCGCCAACAACGCTTACGCGCTTTGCGCTGGGAGCCCAGACCGCGAAGTGAGCGCCCCGAACGCCTTCAAGCGTTATGACGTGCGCGCCGAGTTTTTCGTAAGTGTCGTAATGGCGGCCTTCGCCCATGAGGAAGAGATCGAACTCGCTCAAGACGACGGGAAAAGCATACGGATCGAAAATCTCGAAGGAATCGCCGAAGTGCGTGCGTCCCTGAATTTTGTAACTGCCAGCGGAGGGCGGAGCGGATTGGTTCGATGGCCAAGCGGCTTCGAAGAAGCCTTCAGGGCGAAGTTTAATCGCGTCGGTAACTTTGGCCGGAGCGAAAGTACCGCCTTCAACTGCGGGAGGTTTCAAAGAGATGGAGGCTTCTGCGGCCCAAGGCAGAAAAAAGCGCACTGTCCAGTTGCCGTCAATGGGATGCGGGCCGAGGAGCGCAAACGGATCGGAATGGCGGGCGGCAAGGATGGCGTCGATCTGTGCGTCGAGGCGTGGATCGCGGGGAGCAACCGGCGCTGCGTTCTTTATGGCGGGGCGCTGCTCAGACAAGGGGGTAATCTCCGCAACCTGGCAACAAGTGGATCAGCCGTTGAGCTTAGCCGGAATGCCGACCCACGTCTCCTGAATTCTAGGGCCTTGGCGGGGAATTGCCAACCACCTGGGACCGTCGAAGCAAATTAGGTCAAGGATTCGCTTCTGCGATATGCGTTTTGCAATTATTATGGGCACCGAGCGGGAGTACGAATGGCGACTGTCACATGCGACATCTGCGGCGGAATATTTAGCCAGAGCTACCTGCCTTCGCATAAGCGCTTGGCCCACCGCAAGAATAGCCTAACCGCCGCCCGGCCCAGCACGGAGAAAGAGGCGATGCAAGAGATCGTTTCCCTCTACGAGAGTCTTTCCGTCAAGGGCCGGAGGCGCGTGGTTCGCCTTTTGACCGCGAAAGACAAAGAGGTTCAAAAAGACCAGAAAATCCAGTAAACGCGATTACAAACCATGAAAATCTCTTCAATGTTGCGCGTATTCCTGTATCTCTCCATTGCAATTTTAACGGCCGGCCACCATGTTGATGCGCAAGATCGTTCACAGGGACGATCGATGGTTATTTCGCGGAATGGGATTGTCGCTGCGGAGTCGCCGCTGGCAGCCCAGGCAGGTGTCCGCATTCTCGAACGTGGCGGGAATGCTGTGGATGCGGCGATTGCGACAAACGCGATGATGGGAGTGGTGGAGCCGATGATGAACGGCATCGGCGGAGACTTGTTCGCGATTGTGTATGACGCGAAGGCGGACAAGTTGTATGGGATAAACGCGAGTGGATGGGCGCCCAAGGGGTTGACCATCGAGTATTTACAAAAGCAGGGAATTCGGAGCATGCCGCAGCAGGGAGTAAATTCGATTACAGTGCCAGGCGCGGTGGATGGCTGGCAGAAGCTGGCGGATAAGTTTGGAAGAAAGAAGCTGGCGGAGGACCTGGCGGCGGCAATTCGAACGGCGCAAGACGGGTTCCCGGTTCCGGAATGGACGGCGGCGTATTGGGCGGGAGAGGTGGATTATCTGCGAACCGACGAAGCGGCGACACAGACTTATCTTCCAGGAGACCGCGCACCGAAAGTGGGTGAAGTGTTCCGCAATCCTGATCTTGCTTGGTCGCTCGAGCAGATCGCGCAGCATGGCAGAGAAGCATTTTACAAAGGCGAAATTGCCACGAAGATTCTGGAATCGATGAAGCGGCACAATGGGCCGATGACCGCGCAAGACCTAGCCGAATACTCTAGCGAATTTGTGGAGCCTATTTCGACAACGTACCGCGATTGGACAATTTACGAATTGCCGCCCAACGTGCAGGGCCTCGCGGCGCTGGAAATGCTGAATATCATGGAGACGTTCCCGCTGGGGCAGAAGGATTGGGGATTCGGCTCAGCGAAAGCGTTGCACTCCATGATTGAGGCAAAAAAGCTGGCGTACGCCGATCTTGCGAAATACATCGGCGACCCACGCAAGCAAAAGTTGCCGGTTGCGACGCTGTTTTCGAAAGAATGGGCGGTGCAAAGAGCTAAATTGATTGACGCAGACAAGGCCAATTGCGATGCGACCGCAGGGGAAATTCCAGTTGGAAACGATACGACGTATCTGAGCGTTGTGGACCGCGAGGGGAATATGGTGTCGCTCATCCAAAGCAATTACGAAGCTTTCGGGTCGGGCATCGTTGCCACGGGGACGGGTTTTGCGCTGCACGATCGCGGCGGGCTCTTCAGCATGGATCCGAATTCGCCAAATGCGCTTGCGGGAAGAAAGAGGCCTCTGCACACGATCATTCCGGCGTTTGCGCAAAAAGGAGATGTCCGCGTGGCGTTTGGGATCATGGGCGGTTGGAACCAGTCGCAGGCGCACGCGCAATTCGTCGCGAACCTGGTGGACTTCAAAATGAACATTCAAGCGGCTCTGGAGGCGCCTAGGTTCAGCAAGCATACGTTCGGCGGCTGCGACGTGATGATGGAGAATCGCTTTGGACAAAACGTGCGAAATGAATTGACGAACAAGGGCCACAAAATCGACCTCAAAGGTTCGTATTCCAGCGGCATGGGTGGGGGCCAGGCGGTTATGAGGGATTCTGCGGTGCGCGTGAATTACGGGGCCTCAGACCCCAGGAAGGACGGGCAGGCAGTGGCGGAACTGCCCTTTGAATGAGGTTTCGGCAGGATTTAACTGCCAAAGTGCCCATTTTGAGGTGCAAAAGAGTTCCTTTCAGGGGTAAGAGAGGAAGAATTCTACTCCTGGGGGGCATTTATGCCCGAACGGCCAGTTCGTAAGTTATTGCAAATAAAAGCGTTGTGCTACGACTCGTTGGTTGGTGAATTGCACCTGTACCAATGGCCAGGGACCGCTGCCCGCAGCTACGCGACCTGGAAGTGGAGACTCCAATGGCGTACGCTCGGGTGGGCCTGGCGATGGCGCGCGGTATCGCGACTGCAGCCCTCGTACTTTTCCTTACACCGCAAAGCAAGGCGCAGACTGTGGACGTTTCCGGCCGCTACCAGTGCGCTCAGGCCAAGATGCGCGGGAAGGTGATTCCGTGCAAGGCGGCGCCACTCATTCTAAAAAACGACGGACATTTCGAACTGCGTGGTTGGGAAGGAAGTTATCTGGTGAATGGGCAGTGGGTGGAGCTTTCGGATTCCCTGATCAAGACGCGCGCGAAGATTGAACCGGGCCATAAAATCGTTTTGCGTTACTATGGAAAGCACGGCCTCGTGGAAATGACTTACGAGCGGCGCGTGGCCGAGATGGGAAAAACAGCGCTGAGCTAATTTCTACTGCTTACTTTCCCAGATGGAATAACAAAAGAATTCTAATACACCTCGCAGTAAATAGAGCTAGTCTAATCTAGATTAGTCTGACCCGCGTCAATTTAGACCAGTCGCACTCTTCGTATTTAGTTCGCCGCTGGTCGCCAACCTTGGCCGCGCAAGACCCGCCCCGCTGCCGCGCCGGTCAATTTCCCCCGATCGTATTCGACCTGGCCGTTCACGATTGTGTAGTCGATGCCCTCGGAGAGCTGATCGGGCTTCGTGAAGGTGGAATGGTCAATGATGGTTGCGGGGTCGAAGATGGTGATGTCGGCAAAGTAGCCAGGCTTGAGGAGGCCGCGGCCTTCGAGGTGTTCCCGCTGAGCCGGAAGGGAAGTAATCTTTCGAATCGCCGCTTCCAAAGGCATGAGATGCTCGCCGCGGACATAGTGACCGAGGAAGCGGGGCATGGAGCCCATTGCGCGCGGATGCGTGTGTGCTTCGTAGGTCGGCCCATCGAGTGACATTTCCCCCGCGTCGAGGCCGATGCTGGTCCAAGGCTGGCTTAGGCCGGTCCGCAGATCTTCTTCGCTGGCCATGAAATAGATCGCGCCGGATTGCGCTTTATCGGCAAGGACAAAATCCAAGAGTGTGTCTTCCTGAGATTTTTTCCAGGTCTTCGCAACGTCGTCCAGAGTTTCTCCGGCGAATTGTTTGAGATCGGGATTCTCTGCAGAGGCGATGAGAATTCCAGCGGCGCCGCCGCAATCGTAAAATAGATTTTCCCAATCCGGACGGTCTCCTGCGAGATCCTTCTTGATGCGCGTTCGAATAGCCGGGTCTTTCAAACGCTCGAGCAATTTCTGGACTCCGCCATCTGCGACCCACGGCGGAAGCGCCGAGGCCAACGCCGTAGCGCCGGCAGGGTAAGGGTACATGTCCGCGGCAATGTCGAGACCGGAATCGCGAGCGAGCTGGATCGCTGCGACGACGTTTTTCATGCCACCCCAGCGAGGCCTGCCGCTCACTTTGAGGTGAAAGATTTCGACGGGCAAATTGGCTTCGCGGCCGATTCGAATGGCTTCGGCAAGCGCGGGCATTTCCGAAGCGCCTTCGCTGCGCATGTGCGTGGCATAAAGGCCGCCGTATTTTGAGGCGACTTTCGCAAGCGCGATGAGCTCGTCGGTCTTCGCGTAAATGTTCGGCGCATAGATGAGAGCGCTGGAAACACCGAGAGCCCCGTCCTTCATAGCCTGCTCGACTAACGTTTTCATTTGATCGAGTTCGGCAGGGGTGGGAGCGCGATCGTCATCGCCAATCACCGCCTCGCGGACTTGTGCTGAGCCGACGTAAGTGCCGATATTGAGTGGCGTGCCTTGCTTTTCGAGGCGGCGAAAATAGCCGTCGAGCGTGGTCCAATCGATCGTGAGCGTGTACTTGTCGAGAAACGGTTTCTGAGGCGCGATCGTTTTTTCATTTTGCGGAGCGATGGACCCGCCTTCGCCGGTAATTTCCGTCGTGATTCCCTGGGAAAGTTTGCTCAGCGAACGATTGTCGAGGAGAAGCGACACTTCCGACTGGCCGAGCATGTCAATAAAGCCAGGAGCGACAATGCGGCCCTTCGCATCGATTTCGCGCTTTCCATGGGCGTCGCGCAAGCTGCCGATGGCAGCGATGCGATCACCGCTTACAGCAACATCCGCGGCGAACCATGGATTTCCCGTGCCGTTGATGACGTGGCCGTTGCGAATGATGAGATCGTAGTTGCCAGAATTCAGCGAAGCATCCAGATTGGCATCGTAGGCCGCAGCGGCAATTTCGCCGAGTGCTTGACCAGCCACCTGCTGCGCGGCCTCCGGATCAGGAGCAAGTGAAACATGATTGACGTAAGCGGCAAAGGCTAGCTTCTTCCCATCCTTTGTGAGGACGTAGCCGGCGAGGCCTTTGCCGTTGAGCATCGTCTTGCCGCCCAGTTTGTCTTCGGAGCCAAAGGTGCCGGTTTTTGCGAAGACATGGCCTGCGCCTGAGGAATTGGTCTGAATTTTCGCAAGCGTGCCGTCTTTCCCGAGAATCGGAAGCGCCTTGAAGAAATCCTGATAGTCAGGACGCGTGGACCAATACGTGAGGTAGTGCACCATGAAGTCTGGGCTGAAAAGGTCGGCCCAATCGCCGCCGGCTCCGTCGCCTTGTGCGGCACCGGACAGATCGAGCTTCGCTGATTGAAGAAAATCATGCTCGATATTGAAGCCGGCGTCGAGCGGGTTCTTCGTATCCTTGCCAACGAGAGCGCCGAGCAGATACGGTCCCATGCCGGCGTGCAGATTTTGACTGACCTTGAGCGTGACCTTGATTTCCTCCGAGAGAGGAGGAGAGACGTGTTCGGCTACTTGATTTTCTCGCGTATAGAAACGCACGTAAGGAGAAAAGTCCGTGACGCTGGGCGCAGGACTATTCTTGACTTGAATGCCCGCAGCTGACACCGCTTCGCGGAATACCGTTTCTGCAAATTTTGTCGGGGAGGGGACCGCGACGGAAGCGGTTTGGGGAGTGATACCGAGCGGCAGGCTGCCGGTAAGCGTGATCGAGACGGAACCATCTGGATTTGTGGCGAAATCGGGCGGCTCAAACGCCGGCCGCGTGCCGGCGGGAGAGGTGAGCAAATGATTCACGAATTTGACGTAGGAAGTCTGAGGCGAAGACTTGAGATCGACAGGATCTCCTATTTTCGCGCCGGGCGAGGCGATGACGTCGATGACGTTGTCATTGACCATGATGGAGGACATTACGACGTTTGTGCCCCCTTCGCGAGGGCCGTCAGGGAAAATCGTCGTATCGATGAGCACGCGTCCCTCGATTTTGCGAATGCCTTTCGCCGCGACGTCTTTGGCAAGTTGCTTGATGAGTGAAAGAGGATCGCCCGGAAGAGCGGGGCCCTGGTAAGAGTGGTCTTCATCGACGAAAGCGAGAGTACCGTCAGGTTGGATGCGGTTGGAGAGATTGGGATCGCCACTGGCGACGAGGATTAGATCGCCTTTAAGCGTGCCGTGCCTGTCGATTGTGCCCGTCCGGTAGACGCAGGTGTGAAAACGGTAGTCGGCGCCGAGCTTCGCGAGAAGGGTTCCTTCGGTGAGAATTTTTGTGGTCGAAGCCGGAACGAACAATTTGTCCGCATTGAGCGCATAGACGACCCTGCCGGTGTCGAGCGAATAAAACTCGATGCCGAAATTGGCGTGGGCGAATTCAGGGCGGCTGATTACGTTTTGAATGCGCTTACCTAGAGAAAGCTCGGATTGTGCGCGGGCTGGCGGCGGCAAGAGGCAAGTAAAAATTAAAAGAAGCACTGCAAGAACTACGGAAGTTTCTGTAGGGCCGCTAACGTGAAAAGGTTGAGATTCATTCGAACAAAGCAAGGGTTGATTCCGGTCGCCAGGCACGCAAGCATTTCCTTTTCGGGAGTTTAAGGTCCAATCACGTCGCGTCGGACATGATAGCTGACTCCGGGCGAGATGGGGACCCGAATAGTGCGATGAGGCGAGGTTTCGAGAGTCGGGTCAACGAAGCGCGAGTAACCTGTTAGAACGCTATTTTTTGGAGGCGGCTGCTTTACTCTCCAGTCCGGGCGCAATCACCGGCTGCAAGAAGGGCATCATAGCGCGAAGTTTAGGACCGAGTTGCTCGATGGGGTTTTGCTGCTCGCGCTGGCGCGTGGCGAGAAAGTTGGGACATCCTTTTTCATTCTCGGCGATCCAGGCCTTTGCGAAAGTGCCGTTGCGAATCTCCGCGAGGATCTTGCGCATCTCTTCGCGCGTCTGTTTGGTGATGATGCGCGGTCCGGCGGAATAATCGCCTTGCTCGGCCGTGTCGCTGACGGAGTAACGCATGTAGCTGAGGCCGCCGCGGTAAATCAAGTCAACAATGAGCTTGAGCTCGTGGAGGCATTCGAAATAGGCGACTTCGGGCTGGTAGCCGGCTTCCGTGAGCGTCTCGAAGCCCGCCTTGATCAATTCACTTACGCCACCACACAACACGGCCTGCTCGCCAAAGAGATCGGTTTCCGTCTCTTCGGTAAAAGTCGTCTCTAGAACGCCGGCGCGCGTACACCCGAGTCCCTTGGCATAAGCGAGGGCCAGCGCCTTCGCTGAGCCGCTGGCGTCCTGTTCGACTGCCAGGAGCGCTGGTGTTCCGCCACCCTCGGTGAAAACTTCACGAACGCGATGGCCGGGCGCTTTCGGAGCGATCATGGAGACATCGACGGCGGCCGGCGGCTTGATCGTGCCGAAACGAATGTTGAAGCCGTGCGCGAACATCAGTGTCTTGCCGGGCTTGAGATTGGGCTCGATGGCATCGCGATATAGCTTCGGCTGCTTGGTGTCCGGAACAAGAATCATGATGACGTCAGCCCAGGCTGCAGCTTCTGCAGGTGTATTGACGGTCAAGCCCGCCTTCTCCGCTTTGGCGCGTGAGGCGCTCCCTTCGTGGAGGCCGACACGGACGGAAACGCCACTATCGCGGAGATTGAGGGCGTGTGCGTGCCCTTGCGAGCCGTAGCCAATGATGGCGACTTTCTTGGCCTGAATCAGTGAGATGTCTGCGGAATTATCGTAATAGAGATTTGCCATTCTGTTCCTCTCGCCGGCCGCTGCGCAGGCCAGCATTCGCTTCAATGGCGCGGGATTGTTTTAGGGACGCCCGTGCCAGGCGTCCGGTTGTCGTTTCAGTTCAAGCGCCATCACGTTACGTTGGAGCTTGCGGATTCGAGTTCGGAGTTTGCCGGCTCCGCACACGGCGGCTGCAACAAATCGCCGCCGCGGGTCATGGAAATCCTGCCGGTGCGGGCCATCTCCAGCACACCAAAAGACCGAAGAACTTCGAGCAAACCATCAATCTTGTCGACAGTGCCCGAAACTTCGATGATGAGCGATTCCGGAGCGACGTCCACGACGCGCGCGCGGAAAACCTTGATCAGTTCCATCAGGTGCGGACGATTCTGCTGATCGGCGGAAACTTTGATCAAGGCTAAGTCTCGCTCGAGCAGCGCGCGAGTGGAGATATTCTCCGCAAGCAGCACATCGACGAGCTTTTCCAAGCTGGCTTCCAGGCGATGCGCGCCTCGCTCATCGGTGTGCGCTACGATGGTCATGCGGGCGATTTCTTCGTTCTCTGTTGGCCCGACCGTGAGCGAGTCAATATTGATGGCCAGGCGCCGCGCGAGGGAAGCGACGCGATTGAGCACGCCCGGTTTGTTTTCGACGTAGGCGACAAGTGTTTGCATGTTCTTTCTCGGTTTCTCCTACGGCTCTGTGGCCGTTTCAACCAGCGGATTGTTCGGGCGGCGAATCATGTCGCTCAAAGAAGCGCCGGCTGCCACCATGGGATAAACGGAATCTTCCTGCTCGACGCGGAAGTCGATCAGCACCGTTTCGTTCGATTCGCGCGCGGATTGGATGATGGGCAGCACCTCAGCGCGCTTGGTGACGCGTTCACCGCGGATGCCAAAGGCATTGGCGAGCGCGGCAAAATCCGGTGCTACTAGCGGAGTAGCAACATACCGCTTGTCGTAGAAAAATTCCTGCCACTGGCGGACCATGCCGAGATAGCCGTTGTTGATGATGGCGATCTTGACGCTGATCTTTTCCTGGACGATGGTAGCCAGCTCGCTCATGGTCATCTGGAATCCGCCGTCACCCACAACGACCCAGACTTCGGAGCCGGGTTTCGCGAACTTCGCGCCAATGGCGGCCGGAAGGGCAAAACCCATGGTGCCGAGTCCGCCGGAAGTGATCAGCGTGCGGGGACGATTGTGATGGTAATACTGCGCTTCCCACATCTGATGCTGGCCGACGTCGGTGACGACGATGGCCTCGCCGCGGGTTTCTTTCCAGATATCGTTGATGACGTGCGCAGCGTAGAGGTGGCCGTTGTCGGGCAAGCTCTGGATATCACGCACCGCGGAATCGCCCTTCAGTTCAGCGATATGACGAATCCACGTGCTATGGTCGCGGGTCTGAATGTGAGGCGTAAGTCTTTCGAGTACCTCGCGCGCATCGCCAATGAGGGCAGCATCAACCTTCACATTCTTGTTGATTTCGGCGCGGTCAATCTCGACGTGGATCTTGCGCGCGCTTTTGGCGTACGTGCGCAAGTCTCCGGTGACACGGTCATCGAAGCGCATGCCGACGGCAATGAGCAGGTCGGCTTCCTGAATCGCGTTGTTCACCCAGGCTTCGCCGTGCATGCCCATCATGCCGAGGTTCAGCGGATCATTGGCAGGGAAGCAGCCGATGCCGAGGAGTGTCATGGCGACGGGATAGTTGCCGGCGCGGACAAACTGCTCGAAGGCGCGCATCGCGCCGGAGACCATAATGCCGTGGCCGGCAAGAATAATGGGGCGCTTGGCGGTATTCAACATTTCGACGGCGCGGTCGAATTCCGCTTGATCATGATTGTTGCGCAGGCGCTTGGGCGGAAGTTTTGGTTCCGACGCCTCCCAATTGAATTCGGCGGAGGCCTGCTGGGCGTCTTTGGTGATGTCCACAAGCACGGGGCCGGGACGTCCGCTTTTGGCGATCAGGAAGGCTTCACGAATGGTCCGGGCAATGTCTTCCGCCTTCGTAATCACCACGTTGTGTTTGGTGATCGGCATG
>Ga0075426_10004369_pt1 | contig 10039 bp, 12 predicted proteins | sample SoiMethybrSBSTD5_FD_75304 | JGI IMG/M metagenome (GOLD analysis project Ga0075426, IMG submission 75304) | Bulk soil microbial communities from a Populus tree surrounding site in Tennessee, USA - Soil MetaG P. TD hybrid SBSTD5 | ecosystem: Environmental > Terrestrial > Soil > Tree plantation...
CTCAGCAAGAAGCGCCAAGGAACCGCGTCAGCTTGAGCCTGCTCGCGCGGTGCGAGTGTACGGACTTTCTTCTTCGGTCCGCGCCTCGCCCAACTCCAAAACCAACTCGCTGGTCTTGGCGGGCGTTTCCCAGCCAGAATCATCCTTTTCTTTTTCCGCCGCGGGCAGCGGCTTCGCCACTTCGCCAATGATCAGCAGGGAAGGAGCCGGCAGCCGCTCTTCGAGCGCCAATTCTTGCAGCGTGGTGCGGTGAATTTGCTGCTCCGCTTGCGTAGCATTGGCCACAATCACACACGGAGTCGAAGCATCAAGCCCGCCTTCCATCAATTTTGTGGCGATCTCGCCGTAATTCTTTCCTGGCATATACACGGCGTACGTTGCGTCTTTCAGCGCCACGTCATGCCACTCCGGCGATACATTTCCTGCCGTATGGTGGCTCAAAAAAACGACCTTCGACGCGTACCTGCGGTCCGTCAGCGGAATCTTCGCTGCCGCTGCCGCTCCCATGGCCGACGTTACGCCGGGAATCACTTCAAACTCGACTCCCGCGCGCGCCAGCGCTTCCATTTCTTCGCCCACGCGCCCAAAAAGCAGCGGATCTCCGCCCTTCAACCGCACGACCCGCTTGCCTTCGCGCGCCGCAGCAATCAGCAGCGCATGAATCTGGTCCTGCGAAATTCCCGCTTGCCCGCAGCGCTTGCCCACGTTGCGCACGTGCGTCCACGCCGGGATCAGGTCCAGGATTTCCTGAGCCACCAGATGGTCGTGCAAGACGACCTCGGCGCTCTTTAAAATTTGCATGGCCTGCACGGTCAGCAGCTCCGGATTCCCGGGGCCTGCGCCCATTAGGAAGACTTTTCCTTTACGAATTGGTGTGTTCATGGCCTGGTTCCCGCCGCCGGTCCTTACCAATTTCCGGACCAATTTCCAGTTTCCGGCGGCTTCCTTGGCTTGGTTGGCCGGGGTTCTTGCTGGATGCCCTGCCACCAGCGAGGTTCTTGACCAGCCTACCACCCGGTTGGACGCTTCATTCCCCGGAACATTGCATTCCATGCATCGAAATTTTCGATAGTCACACCTCCAAATTGGCTGTGACACAGAATTCGTTGCGACTGTGTGAGTCATTTGGGCTTGTCCGGGTTGGAAGTGTAACCGTCGTAGCCATCGGGCGCGACGGGGGTGGCGGCGCGAGTGGCGAGTTCGGACATACGGTTGACGAAGTCGCGCTCGGGGGAGATGACGTCGTCGTCGCGCTTGGGGCGCGGGAGGTCGAAGATGAATTGCTGCGGCTGATCGAGACGATCGAGCTCGCCTTCGATGGCGGGGAGGGTGCGGAGAAGGGTCTGGCCGAGATAGGTCAGGACGGCGGCACGGCGCGTGGAGACGCGGTTCTGGACGAGAAGCACGGTGACTTGGGTGAGAAAGGCATGGATGCGGGAGGGACAATCAAATCCCGAAAGCAAGCCGACGAAAGCAGAGGAGAGATCTTCGTCGGAGGGCTGGAATTGGCGTCCGATGTGGCGGAAACAGAGGCCGGAGACTGGATCGAGTGGGGCAAGACGGCAGCGGCGGCCGGTAAAGGTATAGTGGCGGCAGCGGCCGTCATTTTGGGCGGCTACTTTGGTTAGCGGCTGGTTTGGAGTCCTTTGTTTTCGCAAGGGATTGGGACCTGGGCCTGGTTTTGGTTTGGGGAGTTTCCGCGGGAACACCGGCTGTCTTGTCAGAAGTAGTGAGAGCAGACAGATTGGTGGGAGCGGACGGCCCCGTGGTGAAGATGGAGTTGGCTGTTTCGTTGTTCATATTGTCCTCGATTTTGGGAAGGGAGAGGGACTCCCCCCTCCGTTGAATGTGAAAGAGTGCAGAACTACAAGAAAATAAAAGGGATAGGGGGTGCCGTTGGGAAGAAAGAGTGCGCAAGCGATTGAAAATACGGCGGTTAGGTGTGGGAGGTTAGAAGAGAAAAGGTGGGGATTAACACCCCGGCCGCGTCGGGGTAGGCGGCGGACACGGAGGCGCAGAGCACCGAGGACACGGAGACTGCGGAAGAGTCTGACAGACTGAGCGGCGGGGCGGGCTGGGAGCGTCAAGGTCACATACTAAGCTAGCATAACGCGTAGTAGATGTAAAGTACTTTTATAATATAGATATCATTCGAATGGATGGGGATAGTACTTTCGAATGAAAAATGCGGACTAAGTGGAAGAAAAGAAAGCGGAATCGCGAAATGAGACTGCAAATCGTGTTGCAGTACTAACTAGTTTGGAAACATGGGGAGCGGGTTCAAAAGTTAAAGGTTCAAGAGTGCAACGTTTGAAGAGCCAGAAGAGAGAATGATCATGAAGGACCCACGCTTTGAAAAACAAAAATCGAAGGTGCGGGAGGCCCCGCGCTCTTGCGCCTCATCGCCCGCCTCGCCATGCGTCCCACCCAAATCGAGATCCGACTCCGAGGCTATGTCGCAGACTCAAAGAACAACGCTCCGTTTAAGGCCACGCTCATCATGACGACGCCCCAACTTCAAACCGTCGTGCGGTTGGGATCACTCGCGGTCCTTCCACCAAAACCCTAAACAGCGAAGACGCTGCTCCCTCCGGTCAGGTCCTCCCGCAAAGTTGCGCGGCGCACGCCGTCGCGGACAATTTTAGGAGAGATTTCTCGCTTCGCTCGAAATGACGAAATAGAGGGCGGGTCAGGCGCGGAGGATGCCGCAAGAGGGGCAGGAGGCTTGGGAGGAGATAAGCATGAGCGTGGCGCCGCAGAATGGGCAGACGGTGTCCGAAGCGGGAGGAATCGAGGCGAGTTTTTCCCGGAGCGAAGGGTCTTTGGACGTGCGCAGCAGATGGATCAGCGTAAGGATGGCGCCGAGGGGGGCGGCAAACCGAAACACCCAGTGGAAGACAACCTCCTCGGGTTCGGGCGGCACAGCCCACGAGGCGGCAGCGAAGATGAGCAGGACGGCGAGGCCCGCCCATTTGAATCCGCGACGTGTGCCCGGATGCACGTGGGGCTCGTTGTTGCAGGCAGTACAAAACCAGGGCTTATGAAAGCCGAGCGGCAAGAGAGGAACATAGAAAATGTGCCAAGCATCGAACGTGCGAATCTGCACGGAGCGGCGAGGCTGCGCGCAGGAGAGACAGTAGTCGTTGCGAAAGGCGATCCGCTTGGGGCGGAAGCGGTACAGGCCGTGGATGACGAGCACGGGAGGGGATTATAGCAAGGGGAAAGGCAGAAAGCAGAAAGCAGAAAGCAGAAGGCAGAAGGCAGAGGGCAGAAAGGAGCGGCGGGAGGTTTGCGGGGATCAGGTTAGCGCCATCCAGTCGCCGGTGCGGGCTAGGAACTCGAGCCCGAGGGCAAACATCTTGGAATGGAGCCCTTTGGATTGGAGCGTCTGGCAGTAAATGACTCGAGCACTCGCCCAGGGATCACCTTGGGAAGATCGGATGAGTACGCTCGCGTCCAGTTTCCAGGGCCGGTCGGTTCGCACGCGCACCCCATAAGGACTGACATTTTCCGTCGAGGCGTATTCCGCCACCACGGGCTGTGCTCCGCTGGAAAGCAGAACTCGAAGCGTCCGGGGACTTCGCTTTTCTTTTCGGCCTTCCATGTTCCTGGCCTAAGTTTCTTGAGCCGGGCCGGGCGGGCCGGGCTTCCGGGGCGCGTACCCCGTAAAGTAAGAGCTTACTCATCAAAACTCACACCAACTAAAGCCTCGTCAGTTGAAATTGCAATCCGGTGTCCACCCCAACTTCCTGTAAGGTAACAAGCCGCAGCTTTTATCTGACCATCCAAGTTGATATTCCCCCTCGACGTCGCAGGGAAGCCCGGCGCCGGACGGCGCGGGTGAACCTGCCTTGCCTTTGATGCCCCTACGGGGGAATCGCGGAGGGTGCGCGGCGCGCGCGGCGTCATTTCTTGGCGCGCTTGGATTTGTGTTTGCGGAGGAAGGATTTGAAGGCCTCGGCGCTGGCGAGATCGTGGAGGAGGCGCTTGCGCTCTTCGGGATCCATGTTGGCGGCGAAGAGTTTGGCGCGCTCTTCACCGAGTTGCTGAAGCCAGGCTTCGTATTCGGGGCCGAATTGTTCTTCGAGCTCTTTGCGAAGGCGTTGGGCGAGCGCGGGGCTTTGGCCGGCAGTGGAAACGGCAATTTGCAGGGCGCCGCGCTGGGCTACGGCGGGGTAGTAAAAGTCACAAAGCTCGGGAACGTCCACAACGTTGCAGAGGACGCCGCGTTGGCGGGCTTCGGCGTGAAGGTTCTCGTGTAATTCGTGCGAATCCGTGGCGGCGACGACAAGGAACATTCCTTCGAGGTCGGAGGGCTCGCAGGGACGCGCGAGCCATTCGATTTGGCCGGTGGCAGCCCAAGATTTCACCTGCTCGGTGGCTTCGGGAGCGACGACGCGGACTTTGGCCGCGGCGTCGAGCAGGCCGGCGATTTTGCTCTCGGCGACGGCGCCCGCGCCGACGACGAGGCAAGGCCGGCCCGCGAGCTTGAGGAACATGGAAAAGAGGTTCGGGGCAGGAGCCTTTTTGGGGACGGGTTGCACCCTTCTATTTTAGCGGAAAGTGGAAATCGGAGATCGGAAGAGATCAGAAAGGGCGCCGGCGCAAGTCGAAGAGAGATTTCTCCGAGCAAGCAAATCGCTCGGAGAGGAAGAAGTTCTTCACTCCGGGACTGCAAAAAAGGCCCAGTCCCTCGGGTCGAAATGACATTGTGCGCGTCCGAAGAAACTCAAAGGAAGAGAGCAGCAAGCTGCGGCACCACCAGGAATGAAGAAGAACTGGTCACGAGAGGCGGTCGGGAGTGAGTAGAGCGGTCATCTCGAGGACGCGATTGTAGTAATCGCGCTGGGTGAGTTGCGCGGCGGCGGGTTCATCGAGGAGAAAGGTCACGTCGGGATGGAGCTGCAAAGCTGAAGCGGAGACGGCACAGGTAATGGGGCCTTCGATGGATTTGGCGATGGCGGCCGCCTTGGAGGCCCCCGTGGCGAGCAAAAGAATTTTGCGCGCCTCGAGAATGGTGCCGATGCCCATGGTGATGGCGCAGCGCGGGCTTTCTTCGCCGGGGCGAAAGAATTTGGCGTTGTCGTCGAGCGTTTCGCTGCTCAAGACTTTGAGCCGGGTGCGCGAGGCAAGGCTGGATGTGGGCTCGTTGAAGCCGATGTGACCATTGCGGCCGATGCCAAGTAGCTGGAGGTCGATTCCGCCCGCGGCGCGGATGGCTTGCTCGTAGGAGGCGCAGTAAGCGTCGTAATCGCTGCGGATGCTGCCGTCGGGAATGTGGATGTTGCGCGGCGGCACGTTGACGTGGCGAAAGAAATTCTCCTGCATGAAGTGGTGGAAACTTTGCAGATGCGTGGCGGGGAGGCCGAGGTATTCGTCGAGATTGAACGTGGTGACGTAGGAGAAATCGAGAGAGCCGGCTTTATGCAATCGGACGAGATGCTTGTAGAGGCCAACCATGGTGTTGCCGGTGGCGAGGCCAAGCGTGAGGGAAGGTTTTTTCTTGACGGCGCCGGCGATGAGTTGCGCGGCCTGCTCGTTCACTTCTTCATTGTCGCGCCTCAGGATGACCAGCATGCGCCGCCCTTTCGAAACTGCCAAAGCTTAGGAGCCGGAAGGCGTTTGGTGCAAGCGGAGACTTGCTGCGACCGCTCATCGAAACCGGCGAATCACCAGATTGTGCCGGTCGGACCGGTAGAAACCCAGCACGTACATGATGGCCTTGCCCTTGGTGGAATAGATGACCTGGCGAATTCGCAGCAGCGCGTCGCGGCGCGGAATGGCAAGAAGCTCGGCGATGCGGGGGTCGGCGGCGGTGGCGTCTACTTCTTCGTCGGCGTAGCCCAGCTCCACTTTGAAATCGCGCTCGAGAATGGCGAAAAGGGATTCGCGGGCGATTGGCGCTTCGAGCAAACCCGGAAAGTCGGCGGCATTTAGATAACAGGTTTCGAGGGCGAAAGGTTCTTCGGCAGCGTGGCGGAGACGTTCCAGCTTGAGGATGCCGCTGTCGGGGGGGATGGAGAGGCGCGCGGCGGCCTCGTTTTCGTCGTTGACGATCTTGGCGAAGAGGATTTTGGCGCCGGCGGTGAGCGTACGCGCAGCCATTTGTTCGGTGTAGCTCATCAACTTGTTGAAGTGGATTTTGGGCGGAGCAACGAAGGTGCCGACGCCGCGACGTCGCTCGACGAGGCCTTCGCGTTCCAGGAAGGCGAGGGCGTGACGGGCGGTCATGAGACTGACGTGATGAGTCCTGGCGAGGTCGCGCTCGGAGGGGACGGCGTCGCCGGACTGGAGCTGGCCGGAATCGATGCGCTTGCGAATTATGCTCTGAATGCGCTGATAAGCCGGGGGCGCAGCTGGAATCCGCGCGGAAATGCGCCCGGGCACAGAGACAGTTTTCTTGCTAGACGGCATCGGATGCACCTGTCGAGAATGAGCGATATTCTATCTTGAAAATGCCGCAAGCTGGGAAGTCCGTAGGGTATTCCCAGGACGGTTCGCAGAAGCAAACCTCCCTCCCTTATCTGGACTTGCCGTGAGGGGTGCTATAGTCCAGCTCTCCCACAGCCGTTACAAGGCAGGAAGAAAGCGTTTACAACAAAAAAGTAGTGCTATAGAGCTAGGCGGGGCGTGACTTGTTGAGAGCGAGCCGTTTTTCCTGGGAATTCAAAAACGCACTGACCTCTTGCGTAAAGCACTTGGCGTCTTCGATGTTGGAGAGATGCGCGCCGTTTAGCTCGACATAACGGGCACCGGCAATGTGATCGGCGAGAAACTGGCCATCGGCGGGCGTGGTTGCGGGATCATGGGTTCCAGAGATGAGGAGGGCCGGAGTGCGAATTTTGCTGAGTTGCTCGCGAAAATCGAAATCGCGAAGCCCCGCGCAACAAGCGGCATAGCCTTCGGGATTGGTGGATTCGAGAATTTTGTGAATTCTTGCGATGGTAGAGGGGTTCTTCGCGCGAAAGGCGGGAGTGAACCAGCGCTCGATGGCGGCGGCTGCCACGTTTTTCATTCCTTCCTTGCGAACGGTGACGATACGGGCGTCCCACATTGCGGGAGTGCCGATTTTGGCGCCTGTGCTGCAGAGGACGACCTTGTTCAATCGCTGCGGCGCATTCGCCGCGAGCCACATGCCGATTTGGCCGCCCATGGAGAGTCCACAGAAATGAAAACGTTTGAATTGCTGGGCATCGGCAAGGGCGAGAACGTCTTTGGCGAGTTGTTCGATGGAATAAGGGCCGGGCGTCACGGAAGATTGGCCGTGCCCGCGGGTGTCGGACCGCAGGACACGGAAAGACTTTAAGAATTCGTGGATTTGCGGATCCCACATGGAAGAATCGGCGCCGAGCGAATTCGAAAGGATGAGAGCAGGCTTGTCCGCGGAACCCTCGAGAAAGTAATGGATTTGGGCGTCAGCTGACTTGGCAAAGGGCATGAGACTTACGCTCTCCTGTGCGAGGCTTGGCGCTAGCGATGCAGCCGCGCCGGATGGTGCAGAGCGGCTTGCGTTTTCGCTTCCTCCTCCAGGTATTTTACGGCGAGCTGCGTTTCGCGAACCATCAACGCACAGCCAGCGCAGAGTCCCAAGACTGCGGAAGCGCCCGTGATAATTGCCAGAGCCGCGGCCGCGTGGAAGAGAGTGAGCTGACCATAGTAGGCAACAATGGAACCACCGACGGAGACAAGCGCGGAGGCGGCAAACAATCCAAGGCCGGCGTAAAAGCAGCGCAGGGCTTTAACCAGGAGTTGCGAGCGCAGGTGCAAAGGGGCGAGTTGCACAGACCAAATTTGGTGATCCGCGGTGCCCGGCTCGAAAGAAGCCAATTGGGCGGCCACGATGCGTGTGCGGTCCACAACACGAGCGAGGCGGTTACTCGTGCCCAGCGCCAACACAGAAGAGGCATTCGTGAGGATGGCGGGGGCCACGATTGCGGTCAGTACCGCGAAGGGATTGCCTGTGATTGTAGCGTTGTATTGCACAGCTACGCCTTCCTGGTTGCGAGTGCTGCGATTCGGGCGCGACGGGCTTGTGTGCACGCCACAGGGCGCCCGAGCAGATTAGGCCGTCCCAGGTATCCAGGCAAGTCCTTCTTGCAGATGCCGCGGTTCTTACAGCAGCTTGACGGAAGTGACTTTCAGGGTGTCGCCTTTCAATGTCACCGGCAACGTCAACGCGGAGGTGGTCCTTTTTTGGCCGAAGCTTTCAGCGAAGCGACAATCTGCTTGTTTCCCTCGGCGTCGAAATTTCAAAAACTTCTTGTCACTAGTGATGACGCCGTAGCCGCTGGCCTCACACTTGAGTGCGCAGGCGCGTGATGGTGCGGAGAGGTTTCTTTGCGCGTGGGAGCTCACGGCGAAGAACGCGTTTCCGTTTTTGGGTGCGCGGTGCGACCGCATGGTGGCACGGGTGTTCGAAAGAATGTTGGCGTCGAAAAAAGCAGAGGTGATTGAGAAATCTGCCTATTTCATCGCATTCTCGATTGCGGCCTGCGCTACAGGAGCCATCAGCGCGTAGCCCTGTTTGTTTGGGTGGAGGCCGTCGCCGGAAAATCCGTCTTTGAGCATGCCATTGCCATCCACCACCGCCGAAAAGTAATCGGCGTAAACGGCTCCGACGCTGGCCGCATATTTTTTGATCCAAGCGTTCAGCTCCAGAATTTGAGCCGGAGGGCGCCTGACGCTCTGTACCAGCTTGGGGCCAGGGCCACCCGGTGGCGGAGGGTTGTCCGCATTAGGCGGCGCGTCCACGTAATCGCTTATGGGTGTCACCGAGCAAAGGATGACTTTGAGGCCGTGCTTCTGGGCGAGCTCGGTCATGGCCATGAGATTTTCTTGCACCATCATCGCGGTCTCCGGGCCTGTGTTGCGCGCGACGTCGTTTGTTCCCGCCAGAATTACGACGGCGGCCGGTTTCAAATCAATGACGTCAGGATACATGCGCACGAGCATCTGCGCCGTGGTTTGGCCGCCAATACCCCGGTTGACGAAGGGCTTGGAGGGGAAGGACTGGTCGAGTTTCCACATGTCGGTGATGGAGTCTCCCATAAACACGACGCGGTGGGGTTCAGCGGGCTGCTTCTTCAAGTTTTCATTCGCGGCGTGATAGCGGCCAAGCTGGTTCCAGTCCTGGAGTTGATCGGCGAGGGATTTAGCCGTGCCCGCCAGGCAGCAATTGGATTTTGGCGGATTGAATTCATCCACTAACTGCGCTTTTGCTGGAACGGCTGCCAGGAGCAAACTTATGAATGAGATTAGCGACAGGCAACGAGACGACATTTTTCTTCCCCCTAAATGGTCCTGCATGGCCGCGGCAATCGCGAGAACGTCGTGCATGGTACGCTTCCCGATCTTCCCACAAAATCGCTTAAGTTGATTCTCAGACGCGTTCGAGGATGAGGGCGATGCCCTGGCCGACGCCGATGCACATGGTACAGAGGGCGTAACGGCCGTTGGAGCGCAAGAGTTGATAAAGCGCGGTGGTGACGAGGCGCGCGCCGCTGGCGCCGAGCGGATGGCCGATGGCGATGGCGCCGCCGTTGGGATTCACATGCGGGGCGTCATCGGGGACGCCAAGATCGCGGAGGACGGCCAGGGATTGCGAGGCAAAGGCTTCGTTCAACTCGATGACCTCCATTTGCGAGAGCTGCAGGCCAGCTTTTGCGAGGACTTTGCGTGTGGCCGGGGCAGGGCCCATGCCCATGATGCGCGGAGCCACGCCCGCGGCGGCGCCGGCGACAACACGAGCCTTGGGGGTGAGTCCGTGACGCTTTACTGCGGCTTCCGATGCCAAGAGCAAGGCGCAGGCACCGTCGTTCACACCGGAAGCGTTTCCCGCGGTGATGGTGCCGGTGGCTTTTACGACGGGTTTCAATTTGGAAAGAGCTTCTAGAGTTGTGTCGGGGCGGGGATGCTCGTCTTCGGAGAAGAGCACGGGATCGCCCTTTTTTTGCGGGATGGGCACGGGAACAATTTCCTGGCTCATGCGGCAGGAACGAATGGCATCGGCGGCTCGCTGCTGGCTGCGCAGAGCGAAGAG
>Ga0075426_10004371_pt1 | contig 10034 bp, 7 predicted proteins | sample SoiMethybrSBSTD5_FD_75304 | JGI IMG/M metagenome (GOLD analysis project Ga0075426, IMG submission 75304) | Bulk soil microbial communities from a Populus tree surrounding site in Tennessee, USA - Soil MetaG P. TD hybrid SBSTD5 | ecosystem: Environmental > Terrestrial > Soil > Tree plantation...
GAGCTGCCGAGGTCGGACACGAAAGTGAAGAAGCTGACGACCGAGAAGGCGAGGGTATAGAGCGCGAACTCACGCACCGGCATGAAGCGGATGAACAGCAGCCCGGTGGCGATGCCCAGGAGCTGGGTGACCGTCTGCGTCGAGAAGTAGGAGGCGAAGATTCCGGCCCAGCGGCGGAGGCGGACGAGGTGGGGAGAGCGCGGCTCTGCCGTGGCCTCCAGGGCGGGCGGGCTCAAATCCCCATCTCCTCGAGAATGCGCACCGCCAGCCGCCGCGACTGCCGGCCCAGGCGGTCCGCTCCCGCGCCAGGCTGCAGCCATTCCATCACCGGGATATAGAAGCCCGCCTTCGGCCGCCGCCAGAGGGCCTCCGGCAGCTCGGGGGCGGCTTGGCGGACGAGCGCCGCCTTGCCCTGGCTGCGCGCCGGCTCGAAACCGTGCGCCGCGAGATGCGCGCGCAGCACGGCGTCGGCCAGCGGCACCCGCAGCTCGACCGAGTGGGCCATCGAAGCCCAGTCCGCGTCGCGCAGGAGCTGGTCGCGCATGTAGCGCGCCGTCTCCAGGACGTGAACGGCCGTCCACGCGTCGCCGTTCCGGCGGCCGTCCAGTGCCGCCGCGGCGTACGCCACCGGGTCATGGGCCGCGAGCCCCTCCTCTGCCGCTGCCCGGCCCATCACTCCCGGCAGCTCCTCGGGCAGGAAGAGGCCGCGGCGCAGGAAGTAGGCGCCGGGAAGGGTGCGCCCCAGGCGCAGCAGGCCGGGCAGCTTGGGCCGCGACGGGGCGAAGCGGCGGGCGAGGCCCGGCCAGGCCGCGCCAAGTCCGGGGACCCGGCCGAGGGCGCACGCCGTCCGCGCCGCTGCCGGCACGTCGCGGAACGACGGATAGCTGCCGAACAGCTCGTCGCCTCCCAGTCCCGAGAGCACCACCTTGAGCCCCGCCTCGTGCGCGGCCTGGCTGACCACCCAGGTATTGAATCCGTCGATGCTCGGCTGGTCCATGGCCGCGACCACCGCGGGCCACAGGCCGGTGAAGTCGGCCCGCCCCATACGGCGCTCGAGGTGGCGGCCACCGAGGACACGCGCCACTTCGGCCGCCAGCGGCCCCTCGTCCAGCGGCGTCCCCTCGAGCACGTCGAAACGCAGGGTGAACGTCGCCGGCGGCTCCTCGAGATGGCGCCGGGCCAGCGCCGCGATCAGGCTCGAATCGAGGCCCGCCGACAGGAAGACCGCCGCCGGGACGTCGGAAACGAGATGGGCGCGCACCGAGTCCTCGACGGCCGCGACCGGCGCGAGCGGCTCGGCCAGCGGCGCGTTGTCGAAGCAGTACCAGGCGATGGGCTCGCCGACCCGGCCGTCTTCGACGACGATGAACGAGCCTGCCGGCAGAGCGCGGACGGCGCGACGGATGGTGAACGGCTCGGGGACCGAGCCCCAGAGCAGGAAGCCGGCGAGCCCGGCCGGGTCTACCGTCCGCGACAGGGCGCCGCCGGCATCGAGCGCCTTCACCTGCGAAGCGAAACGGAGCAGGCCCTGCTCGACCGAGTAATAGAGCGGCTTCACGCCCAGGGCGTCGCGGGCGAGAAACAGCCGCCGCTCCGCGTCGTCCCAGATCGCCAGGCCGAACATGCCGCGCAGGCGGTGCAGCATGGCAGGCCCGTCCCGCAGGTAGAAATGGAGCACCACCTCGGTGTCGGTCTTCGACTGGAAGCTGATCCCCTCGGCGGCGAGCTCCTGGCGCAGCGCATGGAAGTTGTAGATCTCACCGTTCATCACGATGAGAAAGCGGCCGTCGGGGGTGGCGAACGGCTGCCGGCCGGCCTGCGTGAGGTCCTGGATGGCGAGGCGGCGGCTGGCCAGGCCCGCGTGCAGCGAGATCCACGCCCCCGCGTCGTCCGGTCCGCGAGAGCGCATGGCCTCGCGGGTCCGCATCACCTCGTCGCGATCGATGAGGGGGGAGCCGGGGCCCAGCCGGACGATGCCGTTGATGCCGCACACGCCCCCATCATCCCCCCGTACGGGTGCCAGTCAAGAGGTCGAGGAGCGGCATGAGGCGCGCCTGGAAGCGGTCGGCGCCGAATGTGGCGCGCCAGCGCCGGTGTCCCGCCTCGCCCATGCGCTGCGCTGTCTCCGGACTGGCGAGGAGGGTGCGCAAGGCGCCGGCCAGCTCTTGCGCTTCGTCCCGGCGTACCAGGAGGCCGGTCTCGCCGTCGGCGAGGATCTCCTCGGCGGCGCTGCCCCGGGCGGCTACGCAGGGCTTGCCCGCCCGCATGGCTTCCAGATAGACGAGGCCGAAGCCCTCGCCCAGGCTGGGCATCACGAAGACGGCACAGCGCCGGTACAGCTCGGCGAGCGTCGCCTCGCTCACGAAGCCGGTGAAGACGACCCGGTGGGCGAGACCGAGATCGGCCGCCCGGGCAGCCAGGCGCGGCCGGTCGTCGCCGTCGCCCGTCACGACCAGCCGGGCGTCCGGCAGATGGGCGAGCGCCTCCAGGACCTGGTCGTGCCCCTTGTAGCGCTCGCCGGAAGCCATGCGCCCCACGATCAACAGGAACCCTCTGCCCAGCCGTTGCAGCAGCGCCGCGTCCACCGCTCCCTCCGGCGCGCGCTCTTCCAGGGAGAGCGGGAGGACCTCGACCGGGCCGAGGTCGGGGTGGGCTCGCCGCGCCCGCTCGACGGTGTGGCGGGAATTGGCCACCCGGAGGGCCGCGTCGCCGAGAGAGCGCTTGCGGTCCCAGCCCAGGCGGTCCCAGACTTCGATGCCGTGCAGGAAGATCAGGTAGGGTGCTCGGGCCGCGGCAGGGAGATAGGCCTGGAGGCGGGCCGGCCCCAGCAGATCGTAGACCAGCGCCACGTCCCGCTGCTTCCACTGCCGGCGCCACAGGCGCAGGGCGAGCGCGCGCTGGTCGGCGCCCAAATAGAGCGTCCCCTCGGGGCCGCCGCCGCGGCCGAGGGCGAGCACCTCGAAGCCGAGGGCGCGGGAGCGAGCGTGCTCGGCGCAGGCGGCCGCGAGGAGACGGCCGACCGCCGCGCGACCGCCACCGTCGAGGTCGAGACCGGCGGAGACGAAGAGGAGGTCGCGGCAGGGCATCAACGGACCGCGACCGCCGCGTCGCGGCGGGCGATCTCCGCTTCGATGGCGGGTACGAGCTGCGGCGGCGCCGCGAGAAGGCGCGAGAGCAGGGGGTGAGGACGATTGAAGCGGGCCTCCTCCGCGCTGGCGGTGACGATGGCGCCGCCGGCCGCGCGGATCAGGGCGACGCCGGCCGCCACGTCCCACTCGTGTTTGGGGACCAGGGTCCAGGTGGCGTCGACCAGTCCCGCGGCCACCATCCCCAGCTTGTAAGCGACCGAGCCGCAGGGGCGGATGGTGAAGAGGTCGTCGCGATAGCCTGTCCACTCGCCCCGTTTCACCTCGCTGCGGCTCGCCGCCACCGTGGCGCCGGCGAGCTCCGGCCGCGCGCTCACCTGCACCGGCCGGCCATTCAACGTCACTCCGCGGCCGGCGGCGCCGACGATGCTCTCTCCAGTGGCCGGATTGCAGATGCCGCCCACCATCGGCTCGCCATCGACGACCAGCGCCACCGAGACCGACCACTCCGGGATACCGCCGACGTACTCGCGAGTGCCGTCCAGGGGATCGACCACCCAGACACGCCGGGCGGCGAGCCGCGCCGGATCGTCCTTGGTCTCCTCGGACAGCCACCCTTCCCCGGCGCGCGGCAGCAACCGGCGGAGGAGGGCGTCGACGGTCGTGTCCGCCACCGTGACGGGATCATCGCCCGTCTTGTGGCGGACCGCGATGCCGCCCGGGGAGTCGGGCGCGAGGCGCAGGAGGACGGCCGAGGCCTCCTCCAACGCCGCGGCGATCCGCTCCATCTCGCCGTCCCAGCTCGCGCCCGCCTCCGCGGTCACAGCGCCTCCATACTGGCGCCCACATAGCCTTCGCGCTCGAGGAAGAGCAGGATTTCCTGCGCCGCCTCCTCGGGTGACAGAGTCGACGCGTCGATGACCAGATCGGCGTCCGCCGGCTCCTCGTAGGGGTCGGAGATGCCGGTGAACTCTTTGAGAATGCCGGCCCGCGCCTTGGCGTAGAGCCCCTTGCGATCGCGCTCCTCGCACACCGCGATCGGCGTCGCGACGTGGATGAGGACGAAGCCGCCGCCCGGCTCCACGGTCTGCCGCACCTCCTTGCGCACGCCGTCGTAGGGCGCGATGGGCGCACACAGGGCGATACCGCCGTTTTTCGTAATCTCCGCGGCCACGAAGCCGATGCGCCGGATGTTGATGTCGCGGTGCTCTTTCGAGAAGGTGAGCTCCGAGGAGAGGTTCTTGCGCACGATGTCGCCGTCGAGGAGCGTCACCGGCCGGCCCCCCATCTCCATCAGCTTGACCAGGAGCACGCCGGCGATGGTCGACTTGCCGGCGCCCGACAGGCCGGTCAGGAAGACGGTGAACCCCTGCCGGTGGCGCGGCGGATGGGTGCGCCGGAGCTCCTCGGCCACCTCGGGGAAGGTGAACCAGCCGGGCAGCTCGCGCCCTTCCTGGAGGCGCCGCCGCAGCTCGGTTCCCGAGATGTCCAGCGTGCGCGAGCCAGACGGGATCTCGTCCTGCGGCAGATAGGTGTCGAGGTCCTCGACGTAGGAGAGCATCTTGAAGGGCACCATGTCGACGCCCAACTCGTCCTGGTGGTCGCGCAGCATGTCCTGGGCGTCGTAGGGACCGTAGAACGGCTTGCCGTGCGAGTCGTTGCCCGGACCGGCATGATCGCGGCCGACGACGAAGTGAGTGCAGCCGTAGTTCTTGCGGATGGTGGCGTGGAGCAGCGCCTCGCGCGGTCCGCCCATGCGCATGGCCAGAGGGAGGAGTGAGAGCTTTGCCGTGTGCTGGGGGAAGCGATGGAGCACCGCCTGATAGCAGCGCACCCGCGTGTAGTGGTCGAGGTCGCCCGGCTTCGTCATCCCCACCGTGGGGTGGATCAGCAGGTTGGCCTGCGCTTCCTTGGCGGCGCGCAGGGTCAGCTCGCAATGCGCGCGATGCATCGGGTTGCGGGTCTGGAACGCCACCACCCGGCGCCAGCCTTCGCGGGCGAATTCGGCCCGCAGCTCGGCCGGCGTCAGGCGCAGCGGCCGAAAGTCGTAGTGGACCGGGAGCTGGAGCCCTTCCAGCCGGCCGCCCAGCGCCACAGGGTGGGTCCTGTCCAGGAGGTGGGCTACCCCTGGATGCTTGCGATCGGTGGTCCCGAAGGTCGCCGCCGCGCTCGCCTCACGGTCGAGGTCCCAGATCTCCTCGATGTGGAGGACGGCGAGCATCACCCCCTCGGGATCGCGCAGCGCCAACACCGGCTTCCGGCCCAGCGTGTCCGCCAGCTCGCGTGGCACGTCGAGGAGGATGGGGATCGGCCACAGCGTGCCGTCGGCGAGGCGCATCCGCTCGCAGACCGCATCGTGGTCGGCGCGCTTCATGAAGCCGGTGAGCGGCGAGAAGCCGCCGTTCAGCAGCAGCTCCACGTCGCAGAGCTGGCGCGGCGTCAGATCCCAGGACGGCCAATCGCGCGAGGCGGCCTTGAGCTCCGCGGCGCGGTCTGCGCCCACCACGAGGTCGACGAGAGTGCCGCCATGGGGGGAGATGAGGTGGCTGGGAGAGCTCGAATTCTCGGGCTCGGGAGCGCGGAACGTGGAAACATTGGTCATGACAGAGTCCTCAAAGAGACAAATGAAAGCCCTACGGCAGGCAAGAGCCGCGGGCTCGATGAAAGATGGGGGACCAGGCGTCGGCAGCCGGGGAGGGCTAGGGCCGGGACGGCGAGGGCTCCGGGTTCTGGTCGCCGACGATCAGGCCGATGACGCCGCCGGCGCCGGCGAAGGCCGGGATCAAGACCGACTTGCGGTCCCACCAGACCAGAGCGCACGGGCCGCAGAGCTCGTCGGCTCGGCGGATTCCCTGCGCGTTGATGCGGGTCACGATGCCCTTGCAGAGGAACCCCACCACCTTCGCTCCCTGCTGCTCGGGAGTCGTCTCCCCGACGGTCAGGTTCTCCGCCACCCCGCGCTCCTTGGGATTGAGCTGGGCCTTGCAGTCGGTGCTGACCTTGGAGGTCTGGCTGGGCGAGCGGATGCCCACCTTGCCGGCTGCGTCGGCCAGCGCCACGTAGTACTCGATCTCGTCGTTGCGCCGCTCGGGCTTGGGCGGGATCGCCCAGAAGCGGCGGCCGGGCTCGGACTCCATGTTCACCCAGTAGAAGTCGGTCTGCCCGCGCCAGCGAAAATACAGGCGCGGCGTCTGACCGACGGTGTCGGCCGAGAGCGCCGCCCGCACGACGGTGTTGTCCTCTTTGGGCACGCACTTGAGGGGATCGACCGTAATCGTCTGCGCCTGCACCGCCGCGCAGGCCAGGAGCCCCAAAGCAATAAGCTGACAGCTTTTCATGGCGGACATGATGAAGACCTCCCGTACGACACAGCCATTCTAGTACAACCGGCCCTTCACTGGCCAAGGATCTTGCGCGCATAGGCGTCGACGTAGGGGCTGCGCTGCAGATTGGGCAGCGAGCGGCGCAAAACTGCGGCCGCTTCCGAGCGATCCCCCGACTCGAACAGGGAGACGGCAAGGTAGAAGAGCAGCTCCGGCTCGCTGTCGGGCGGCCCGCCGCCGCGGCGGAGATAGGAGACCGCGTCACTCCAGCGCGAGACGCGGTACGCGACTTCGCCGGCCAGGCGTTGCGCATCCACCGACTCAGGGTGCGCGGCGGCGACCTCCTGGGCGATCTGGAAGCCGCGTTGCAGCTCCTTGGCCTTGGCGTTTTCCGTGAGCAGCTTGCGCACGGACTCGATCTTCCCCTTCTCCTCGTCGCTCAGCGGTAGCGGAGCCGGCGGATTGGCGACGAGCGGCGCGGCGGCGCCTGTCTGGGTCGGGCGCTGGATCGCCTGGCCGCCTGCGCGGTCGGCCGGCGCCTTTTTTTCCGCGGTGCCCGGCGGGGGCGCGGCCGCCGGCTTGGCCGGCCCGGCGGCGGTCGGCGGCGGAACGTCCTTCGCCGGTGTCTTGGGCGCTGTCTTCGGCTCGCTCTTCGGCTGGGCCTTCGCCTGGGCAGGAGCCGCCGGCTTGCCCGCGCCGGGCTTGCGGGCGGCCAGACTGCGGAAAGCCGCCGGCGAGCTCTCCAGCGTCGCCGCCGGGATGCGCGCCGCCACCCGCTGCTCGAGCGCGGCGCGGATCTCCGGCGGCAGCTCCGCCTGGCTGTAGGCCTGGAAGCGTTCCTCGACCTCGGCGAGGCGGACGAACGTGGCCCGGAAGCCCTCGAGGTCGCCGGCCCTCTCCTGCGCCAGCGCGAGGCGCGCCAGGCAGGCCCCGAGCGCCTTTGGCTCGTCCAGCATGCCGAAGCAGGCGAGACGCAGCGTGCGCGCAGCGGTGGCGAAGTCGCCGCGGTCGTAGGCGTAGTTGCCGTCGCGCAGTTGCTCCAGATAGAAGGGATCCGCAGCCTCCAGGATGCGCGGCTCCACGGCGAGCAGGAAGAGGGCGCAGGCGGCGGCCAGAACGGAGCGGGTGGGATGGATCTTCATGCTGCACCTTCGACGGCGGCCGGCAGCGGCCGGTCGTCGAGCACCGCCCGCGGGTTGTCGGTCGTCAACCGCCGGGCCGTTTCGTCTCCCCAGCGCGCGGCGATCATCTGATAAGCCCGGGAGAGGCCGGGCGGGCGGCGGCGTGTGCCGTGGGCGTCGCTGGCCACGTAGTGGACCAGGCCCGCGGCGAGGAAAGCCAGGGCGTCCTCCTGCGGCCGGCGCCCGAAGTCGCCCGTCAGGCTCATCGCCGTCACCTGCGCCGTGGCGCCCAGCGCCACCAGATCGCCGAGCATCTCTGGATTCCGGGCCAGCCAGGGGATGAGCTCGGGGTGGGCGACGATCGGCCGCCAGCCGGCGACGGACATCTCGTGCACCAGGCTGGACGCCTGGGCGGGAGTGGTAAAGGGGTCGAATTCGATCAACAGGTAGCGCGAGCCGGCGAGCGGGAGGATACCGGCGTCGGGCAGGCGCTCCACCTCGTCGAGGAGCTGCGGATCGACGTGGATCTCGCCGCCGAGCCCGACGTGGAGCTCGTCGCCGACCGCGGCCTGGAGCTTCCAGGCCAGTGCCTCCAGAGACGCCCGGTCGTCATTCCACCACTCGCCGCGGCGCTGATGGGGCGTCGCGATCATCGCCGCGCAGCCGTCCGCGACGGCCATGCGGCACATTCCGACCGCCTCCTCGAGGGTCCGCGCGCCGTCGTCGACGCCGGGCAGGATATGGCAGTGCAGATCGATCATCAGGCCGCGGAGCCGGAGCCGGCCCTCGATTCGTCCTCTTCTGCGCCGTAGGCTTCGTAGTACCGATAGCCCTTGGCGACACCCGCCTGCAGGGCACGATAGCGGTTGAGCACTGCGCCGAGGATCTTGATGTCGGCCTGACGCAGCCGGTCGCGGCAGGCCCGCGCTTCCTCGCGCGTCACCTTGTGGCAGCGCAGAGTCAGCACCACGCCGTCGACAAGGGAACCGACAAGGGTGGCGTCGGTGACCGCGAGGGCCGGTGGCGTGTCGATGATGACGTAGTCGAACCGGCTCCGCAGCATGCGCAGCCAGTCGCGCATGCGCTCCGAGGCCAGGAGCTCCGACGGGTTGGGCGGTGTCGGGCCGGACGGGACCAACCACAGGTTGGGAACCTCGGTGGGCAGGATCACGGAGTCCGCATCCGCGGTGGCGGTGAGTTGGTTGACCAGTCCGATCCGGTTCGACACGTGGAACACCTGGTGCAGGCGCGGCTTGCGCAAGTCGCAGTCGACGAGCAGCACCGGCCGGCCGAGCTGAGCCAGAACGACTGCGAGGTTGGCGGCCGTGGCAGTCTTGCCCTCGCCAGCCACCGCCGAGGTCACCGCCACCAGCTTGAGCTCCCGTGCGCTCGACAGGAGCAACGCCGTGCGGAGCGAGCGGTAGGCCTCCGAGATCAGCGTCCGTGGATGCTCGTAGGGAACGAGCTCGATCTGCGCCGGCGTCTGCGCCGGAGCCTTCTTTTTCTCCAGCCAGCCCGCCGGAGCGCTGCGGCTCGCGCGCACCCGCGGCCGTTCGCCGGAGGGGCTGGATCCATACCCGTAGCCGTAGCCCGCGTAGCCGTAGGTCTTCCCGACGTCGACCATGTCCTGGATGACCGCGAGGGTCGGCAGGGACAGCCGCCGCTCCACCTCCTCGGGCGTCTTCAGCGTGCGGTCCATGAATTCGATGAGCAGCGCCGTGCTGACCCCGAACAACAGGCCGATGAGCAGGCCATAGGTCATGTCCGTACGCAGCGACGGGCGGAACGCCCCGCCGGGCACGAGGGCCTGTTCGATGATCCGCACGTTCGATTGACGGCTGTCCTGGAGGCGTACCGTCACCTCGGTCTCGGACTGTTGGCGCATGAGCTGGTCCAGCAGCTCGCGGCGCGTCTGGATCTCCACCTTGAGGTTGGTGAACTGGACGGCGGCCGAGCTTTGGTCGATCGCTTCCTTTTTGCTCTTGTCGAGCTCCGCCTGGAGCGACTGCTCCTGCCGCAGCACCGTCTGGTAGTCCGCAAAGGCATTGGCGCGTGCCTTCTCCAACATCTCGTGGACGACGGTGTTGATGTGCTGCTGCCCCTTTTCGATCTCCGCCTTGTGCGAGATCATTTCCGGCCAGTCCGGCTTGAAGGTCTTGAGCTTGGTCTCGTAGTCCCTTTCCAAGCGGAGCTGTTCTGACCGCATCCCGCTCACGATGCCGCCGGACAGGCTGTCGGCTACCGTCTCGGGGGGGGCGGTCATCATCTCGTGATAGCGCGCTTCCCTTTCGATGCGCGTCCGCTTGGCGTCCATCAGGCTGGAGTTGAGCGACTCGAGCCGTTTCAGGAGCACGTTCGAGCCCGGCTCGAGGGTGACGATGTCACTGCGCCGGCTGAATGCCTGGAGCTGTTGCTCCTTGTCGGCGATCTCCTGCTTCAAGGTGTCGACCTGCGTGCCGAGGAACGTCGAGACCTTACCCGCCGAGGCGTAGCGGTCCTCGACG
>Ga0075426_10004372_pt1 | contig 10033 bp, 6 predicted proteins | sample SoiMethybrSBSTD5_FD_75304 | JGI IMG/M metagenome (GOLD analysis project Ga0075426, IMG submission 75304) | Bulk soil microbial communities from a Populus tree surrounding site in Tennessee, USA - Soil MetaG P. TD hybrid SBSTD5 | ecosystem: Environmental > Terrestrial > Soil > Tree plantation...
GCAGCGTGGCGCTCGTCCGCACCTCGCGTCGAGCGCCGGATCGATCGAAGAACGCGACGCCCGACACGCGCGCGCCGCTGACGAGCAGGTCGGTGACGAGCGCGTGATCGATCGTCTCGACCAATGCGAGCGTGCGCACGCGCTCCCACAACGCGCGCCCGATCTCGCGCCCGGTCGCATCGCCCGCATGCAGCACGCGGCGGACGCTGTGCGCGGCCTCGCGTCCGAGCGCCGGTCGGCCGTCCGGGTCGAGGTCGAAGCGCGTGCCCCACTCGACGAGCTCGCGCACGCCGCGCGGTCCTTCTTCGACCAGGACGCGCACGGCGTCCTCGTCGCACAATCCGTCGCCGGCGCGGATGGTGTCCGCCGCATGCAGCGCCGGACTGTCATCGTCGCCGATCGCCGCGGCGATGCCGCCCTGCGCGTAGCCGGTGTTGCTCTCGGATGGATCGGCTTTCGTGAGGATGAGCACACGACCGGCGGCCGACAAGCCGATCGCCGCGCGCAGACCGGCGATGCCGCCGCCGACGATGACAAAGTCGACGAAGTCGACCGACTCGTGACTCAAACCGGGATGCTATCCTACCATTCGCTTTCATGAGCACGGTGCCGATGATCCGCGTCGACGTCGCGACGCCGTCCCGCGCGTATGCGGTGACGATTGCCGACGGCGCGATCGACATCATCTCGCGCATCCTGAGCGATCTGCGCGTCCCCGAGCGGCGGTTCGTCGTGTCGAGCCCGCTCGTGTGGCGTCTGCACGGCACACAGCTGGCGCGCGCGGCGAACATCGTCGAGCCGATCCTCGTGCCCGATGGCGAGCGGTTCAAGCAGCTGCCGATTGTCGCGCGCATCTACGACGCGCTCGTGCGCGCGAACGCGGATCGCGCATCGGCGATCATCACGCTCGGCGGCGGCGTCATCGGCGACATGGCCGGCTTCGCGGCCGCGACCTATCTGCGCGGCATCGCGCTCGTGCACGTGCCGACGACGCTCCTCGCGCAGGTCGACAGCGCGATCGGCGGCAAGGTGGGCGTGAACCATCCGCTCGGAAAGAATCTGATCGGCGCCTTCTATCAGCCGCACGCGGTCGTCATCGATCCGACGGTACTCAGCACGCTGCCGCGGCGCGAGTTCCGCGCCGGGCTCTACGAAGTGATCAAGTACGGGATGACGTCGAGCAGCGCGCTGTTCGATCGCATCGCGCGAGAACGGAAAGCGATCTTCGCGCGGTCGTCCGAGGCGGTGACGCCGATCATCGCCGAGTCGTGCCGGATCAAGGCGAGCGTCGTGTCCGGAGACGAACGCGAATCGGGACCGCGGCGCGTCCTGAACTTCGGCCACACCGCCGGTCACGCACTCGAGGCGGTGACGAAATTCCGGCGTTTCCGCCACGGCGAAGCGGTCGCCTACGGGATGCTCGTGGCCGCCGACCTCGCAAAGGCGCGCGGCGCGCTCGCCGATCGCGATCGGCAGGCGCTCGCGGATCTCATCGCGAGCCTCGGTCCGCTGCCGCCCATCGCCGATATCTCGACCACCCACATGCTGGAGGCCGTACAGCACGACAAGAAAATGGTCGCAGGCCGCCTGCATTTCGTGCTGCCGACCGCCGTCGGCGCCACGACGATCGTCGACGATGTCACGGAGAAGGAGCTGCGCGAGTCGCTGAAGCGAGTCGGCTTCGCGAAATGAAACCACACTTCAGCGTGGTACTCACCGCCGAGAGCGCAGAGACCGCCGATCTCACGCGTTTTCCATGTTGATGTACACGCATCTGGAAACTGCGCTGAAGGATCGGCGGTCGTTGTTTTTTGCCGTTAGAGGTGAGGCGCTCGTTCAGCGGTTAGCGGCTGGATCCGTGCGACATTCCTTCGACGCCTCCGCGTTCTCCGCGCTCTCCGCGGTTAAATCGCACGCCCCAGTTCACCGGGCTGCTGACTCTCGGTGTCAGCTGTCGAGGCCGTATTCGCGAAGCTTCGACGTGAGCGTCTTGTAGCTGATTTGCAGGAGCTCGGCGGCGCGGCCGCGGTTGCCGGCAGCTTCCTTCATCGCCTGCTCGATCTTGCGGCGTTCGACTTCCGTCATCACGCGCCGCGACACATCCGCGAGCGTGCCCGACCAATCGAGGGTCGCCCACGGGCTCGCGTTTTCCTCGGCCGCGGCCGCAAGAACCACATCGCGGAACGACAGGTTGAGATGTCGCGGGTGGATCGTGTCGCCTTCAGTGAGGATCGCCGCGCGCTCGATGCAATTCTGCAGCTCGCGCACGTTGCCGGGCCACGCATAGGCGCGCAGCTCCTGTTCGGCCGCCGGCGACAGCGTCATCGGCTTCTTGTTCAAATCGCGGCAGAAGCGGTCGATGAAATAGCGCGCGAGCGTGGTGATGTCCTCGGTCCGCTCGCGCAACGGCGGAATGGTGATCGGAAACACCGACAGCCGGAAGTACAGATCCTCGCGATACTGACGCGCCGCGACCGCCGCCTTCAGATTGCGGTTCGTCGCCGCGACGACGCGGACGTCGACCTGCAGCGGCAGCGTGCCGCCGACGCGCTCGAAGCGTTTCTCCTCGAGCGCGCGCAGAATCTTCGCCTGCAGCGGCAGCGGCAGATCGCCGATCTCGTCGAGGAACAGCGTGCCGCGATGCGCGAGCTCGAACTTGCCCGGCTTGCGCGCGGCCGCGCCGGTGAACGCGCCCTTCTCGTGGCCGAAGAGCTCGGTCTCCAGCAGCGTCTCGGGAATCGCCGCGCAATTGATTGCGACGAACGGGCCGTCGGCGCGCGGGCTGAGCGCGTGCAGCGCGCGCGCGAACAGCTCCTTGCCCGTGCCGCTCTCGCCTTCGAGCAGCACCGTCGTGTCGGTCGACGCCGCACGATGCAGCGCGAGCGACACCTGCTTCAGTTTCGCATCGTTGCCGATGATCTGCGGCGCGCCGCGGCGGTGCGCCAGCTCCTCCTTGAGCAGGATGTTCTCGGTGGCGAGCCGCCGCTGCATCAGCGCGCGCTCCACCATGAGCAGGAGGTGATCGGGATCGACTGGCTTGGCGAGGAAGTCGAGCGCGCCCTCTTTCATCGCCGCGACGGCGTCCTGAATGCTGCCGTACGCGGTCATGACGATGACCGGCAGCTCCGGCTCGACCTCTTTGGCGGCGCGTAGCACGCCGAAGCCGTCGCCGTCAGGCAGGCGGAGATCGGACAGCACGATGGCGGGACGCGACGACTGGAGCGCCGCTTCCGCTTCGGGCTGATCGCGCGCCTCGATCACGGTGTGGCCCTGCGCCTCGAGCGCGTGGCGCAGCATGGCGCGCAGCGAATCCTTGTCCTCGACAAGGAGGATGGGAGAGTCCGTCGCGAGGCGCGTGCGGGTCGCCACCGTCACCGGAGCCAGCCGGGCGGAACGCCTGCTCGGCGCGCTTCTTCGTCGAGATTGGCGAGTGCTTTCTTGTCGTCGAGAATCTGCTGCTTCAGCCGCGTCAGCTCGGCGGTGGCTTTCTGCCGGTCGCGGCCGATGACGCCGCGCTGCGCGGGATCGTCGCGGTTCGCGAAATCGGTCGAGAGCGCGTTCACGCGCGACTGCAGCGCCTCGGCGTAGGTCTGATCGCGGTCGAGCTGGTCCTGAAGCGCCTTTTTGCGGCCGGCCCAATACGCCTGATCCTTGGCCGGCCCCTTGTCCTTGTCCTGCGCGTCCTTCGCGTCCTTCGCGTCTTTTTCGTCTTTCGCTTTTTGCGCCGTCTGCGCCGCGTTCTTGTCTTTGTCTGCAGCCGCGGCGTCGGGCGCCGGGTCCGGCTGCTGCACGTTAGCGTCAGGCAGGTCCTTGTTCGTGTAGACCTTCTTGGGCGCCGCCCTCGACTTCCGGCGTTCCTCGGCCTTTTTCGCCGCGTCTGCGAGCGTCTGCCCAGCCGTAGGCAGCGCGCCGGCGAACAGTGCAATTAGTGATACGAATGAGACGAGTCTTGCGACACGCATGCTGATCACGTTATCGGCCCGAAGCCGATACTACGTGAGGGGTCCGCCGTTCGCAAGATGACGCACACCCGTCGGCATCAGGGATTAGCGCATTTCCCCGGCGCCGTAGCGCGAAGGCTTCAGCCGAGCGCGAACGGCGCGGCGATCACACGGTCGTTTTCTTTACCGAGATCTCTGCGGTCTCAGCGGTCTCAGCGGTTGCTTTTGGTCTAATCCCTCAATTCGTCGTCCCGCGTCGCTCACCGGGCGAGGCTCGCGCCAGCACAGATCTTTTCTAACGGGATCTCTGCGTTCTCCGCGATCTCAGCGGTTGCTTCGTTTTAATCTCCCAACCTGCGTGACAACTCGACGGCAAGCCGCGCGCTACTGTTTCGCTGGTGCAGGAGCGGCAGGCGCCGTCGACAAGTCGCTGATGTGCGCCTTCAGCTTCGTCGCATCCGGCGATGACGGGTCCATCTCCAGGAACGCCAGGTATTCACGCACGGCGTCAGGGATGTGTCCCAGCCTCTCGAGGCTGATGCCGAGCGACAGGCGGAACGTCGGCTCGCTCGGGGCGAGCTCGATCGCTCGTCGGAACTCGCTGACGGCGGTCTGCTCGTCCCCTTTTTTGTGCAGCGCCATCGCGAGGTTGTACTGCGTGGCGTAATCGGTTGGAAACAGGTGCGCGGCCTCGCGGTATTCAGTGATCGCGCGGTCCCAGTTTCCGAGCTGAGCTAGCGCGTGCGCCAGGTTGAAGCGGTAGGCCCAGATATCGGGCGCGATCGAGGCTGCGCGCTCGAAGTCCTGCACGGCATCCGCCACGCGTCCGAGGCGCACCAGCGCCTGGCCCAGCCCGTTCAGCGCCTCCGGGTCGTTCGGATTTTTTTCGAGCGCCTGCTCGTACGTCGCTCGGGCGCGGTCGAAGTCCGCCGACGCGAACGCCGCGCCCGCCGCGCGGTTCGAATCGCGCGCCATCGCGCGCTCGTACGCCGGCGGATCCACCGGAACTCCGGTCGTCGCCTGCGCCGCCTGCACGTGCGGACGCGCTGCGGTATCCGTTTTGGCCGCCAGCGTCGCAACGCCCGCCTCGCTCTGCGAGCGGAACGTCCATATCATCCCAACCGTCACGATGGCGAGCACGGCGCCGACCGTCATGCGGATGAACGTCGCGATATCCGGCGCGCGCGGAGTGTCGGTCGTCGCCGTGGCCGCGCGCGGAACGAGCAGTTCTTCGCACCGCGGACACCGGCGGCGAGCCGCCTTGACGCGCGCACCGCACGCGTCGCAAATGACGTAGCCGGCGCCTGCTGCCACTATCGAACCTCACGCCACGACAGAATGCGCACGCCGGCCTGACCGACGCCGTTGTCGTAGTCCTGCGGATCGCCGAACACGGCGACGTTCGTCCCGTTGCCGAAGACCAGGTGCTGGTCCACGACGAACGGCGCGGTCGCGCGTGTGCCGGCGATGGTCTTCACCTTTGGCGTGTCCTTCGAGCTGACGGTGTTGTCGCCCGTGTTGTCGTACGCCGGACCACCGATATAGGTGAGGGCGTACAGGTTGGCATCCGGGTTCGTGCACGGCGCCTGCGGCTTGAACGTCGTCGTGGTGAAGAACACGATGTCACCGGCGACAGCAGGGAACGAGCTCACTTTCTCTTCGTTCGCCGTCCCGTGCGCGACCGGCGTCAGCGCATAAGTGAACGTCTCGGTACCGGCCGTGCCGTTGTCGACGAAGCCGATGAGCATGTAGGTTTCGTCGACGCCGGTCGACGGCAGGAGGTCGCTGCCGGTCCCGAAGAACACGTACTGATTCACACCGCCCACGTTGACGGTCGCCATCGACGAGAACACCGGCTGCGTCGCGCCGGTCTTCCGCGACTTGCCGTTGCCGCCGACGAGGCTTGCGTTGTAGAGCATGACCGGGTCGGATGTGAAGGCCGCGGCACCGCTCGTGTTCTTTCCGATTGCAAATCGCCACACGCGGCCGTCGAGGTCGCCGATGTACGCCTTCGTGATGAACCGCGAGTCCGACGGTCCGGTTGCGACTGGGTCGGCCTGGAGCGCGTTCTTCATCACCTGGCAGTTGCCGGCCGCCGAACAATCGTCCACCGTCTCGGCACTGCCGTCGCTGCCGATGTCCTTGCTGTCGAGGACGTTTCCGGTCGACACGTCGATCATGTACAGCGACGTGCCTGCGACGGTGTTCGCGCGGTTCGTCGCTGTTTGCGGCGTGTACGGGAAGAACCCCGAGCCAACGATCATCACGTATTGACCGGTGCCGTCCTGCACCTCGCCGACCGCCGGATCCGACCACGTCTGGCCGACCGTCTTCTCGAGCGTGCTCGCCGTTTTCGAGATGTCGCCGAACGGCATCGCCGTCGTCGCGATGGTGTAGTCGAACGACGACAACTGCGGGAAGCTCCACTTGAACTTCACGCGCGACGAATCGGCGAAGTACGCGAGCGACGTCGAGATCGAATTGTCGGTCGGGTACACGCTGCTGCCCATTCCAGCGAGAGTGACGTCGAACGTGTTGTAGAACGTCCCGCCGGCGCCCTGGCCCACGAACAGATACGTTCTCCAGGACCCGCTGATCTTCACGTCGGCGATCTTCGGCGATCCGTCCGCGAGGTACGTGAACGAGCCGACGGGCTGACCGTCGCGAAGCGTCTTCAGCTTCGGCAGCAGGTTGAACGGGATGAAGCCCCATACCTCCACGCCAAGGCGGCCGTCGATTGCGTGCAGGATCCCGTCGTTCGCCGCCACCCACACGATACTGCGGCGCGTCTTGTTCGCGTCGACGAACGCCGGATAATCAGCGTCCGGCGGCGGATCGAGCGAGGGGGGATCCATGACCGCCGGCGTCGACGAGACAATCGCGCCGAGTGGCATGCTGCGGACGAAATTGATCAGACCAGTCGCGTCGAAGCCCGTCGGCGCCATCGTCTGACCGCTCAAGAACGGCGCCAGCAGCGTCGCGTTATCCGGCGTGAACGCGACGACCAGTCCCGACGGCATCACCGTGAACAGATTTCGCGACGTCGCAGGCAGCGACGAACACGGTCCGGTTGTCGTCGTGCCCGGCGCGCACGCCACCCACAACGGCGTGCCATCCGAAATGAACTTGTAGCCCGATACCGCCCCGCTCGATGTGATAACCGAGTCCGCGCGATCGGGACACTCGGTCGCGGCGTTCGCCACGCTGCACGGCTTGTACATCCGGTACGCGCGAATGCTCGCGTTGAACCCGGGCAGCGTGAACGCCGTCGTCAGCATCACGTTCGCGCGCTGAGGGATGACGTTGCTCTGTTTGTCGACGATTCTCGTGTTCGGAAGCACGTTGCCATTGATGTCGTTCGCGCTCTCGAGATTCACCGTGCCGATGACCGGGCTCGTCACCTGGAATTCGCTGTACGCGCCGATCGGTATTGCCGTCGTCGGTGCCGTGTTGAAGTCGGTCGTCTGCTCGAACGCGTCCTGAACGGCGATGTTGATCGCCCGCACCACTGCGGGAACGACGATCGTCCCGGACGGCGTTCCGCTGACGCCGGCGGTCATCGCCGTGTCGATCTGCGATTTCGTGATTTCGAAGTACTGTCCGCCGCTGTTCGCCGCCACGGCCTGAAGCTGCGCGACGTCGGCCGACGGCGGGGCGATCGCGATCACATAAATCGGCACGCGGCGTCCGGAGGCGACGCTCAGGAACGCGCTCGCCGCCGAAGTGAGGGTCGACGAGCTGACGCCCGCCGCCGTGGTGCCTTCTCCGCCGCCGACGATGAGCACCACCACCGTGTTGCGGCAGACCGTGTCGGCACCGATGAGGCGCACCGCCTCCGCCTTCGCGTCGTCGAGCATGAACTTGACCGGCGTGTCGTAGTCGCTCTTCGCGCTCTCGAGGCCGTACGGCACGAGCGACGTCCCGGTATCGCGCGGGCCCTTGCCGAGCGTCGTCAGTATCGTGTCGTTCGCGCTGCTCGCGTCGGCTGCCGTCAGCAGGCCGGACGTAGTGACCGAACCGTTCTTGACGCTCTTGTTCGAGTTGCTGACGGTCGGGAGGGTGACGTTCCACTGTCCGGAGTTGCTGCTCCGGTCTGTTTGTATTCCCGCGTTTCCCTGCTGAGTGGTGTCGGTCACCGTCACAACGGGACCGCTGCTGCCGGTGTTGCCGGTGCTGATGCTTCCCAGCTGCGACTGGCGCATCTTGATCAAGCCAAAGCGCGCAACGTTCTTGTTCTCGACAATCGCCTGGTAGAGGGCCGCCCGTGCAATGGCCAGCCGCGTCGGCGCCGCGAAGTTCGTATACGCAGCGCCCTGCAGATCGCCGACCGTGTCGATGCGCGTCCCGTCGAACTGGTCGAAGTTGCTGCCGCTGCCCGACGGGTTCATGCCCGAGATCTTCCGGAAATAGTTCTGCGACGTGTTGACTGCCGTCACGCCGATGAGCGTTTCCCACGTCGCGTTGTTCTGGTGCCTGTACAACGACATGTCGTAGTACGCGCTCGAGGTTCTCGGGTTCGCCGGATCGCTCGGCGCGTCGCGTTGCATGCGGTTCGCCACGTCGACCGCGACGATGACGTTCGGCGGAATGCGCTTCAGAAACAGCAGCGGATCGACCTGCGCGCTCGCAGGCGCGGTGGCCAGGAGGAGTGCCGCCGATGCGATGAGGACGGTTCGCTTGGTAGCCATAATTTTTACTTGATGCCTCCCGTCAACAGACCGAGGTTCTGTTGCGTCAAGGCTTTGCCTGGTGTTTGGACCGGCGACTTGCGCGCGCGGCGGTTCTGCTCGTCCTGTCCGCGCTGGCCGGTGTAGCCGCGTTCGAGCTCGGTCGTGTCGGTACGGGCGACGGTGATTTCAAGGACTTTGTGCGCGCCACGCGGACCGAACGCCTCGGCGCGCATCGACAGCACTCCCGACCCCGGATTGCCGGCGTTGTTGCCGTCCTTCGTCGGGTCGCCATCGTTCTCCGATGGATCATCGGCAACCATGACGATGGCGTAGTACGGCGAGTTGATGGTGCCGTTCGGCAGCATGTCGGAAACTTTTCCGTAGGCGTAGAGCTGCCACCGCGGGTTGTTCGCGGCCCACGGCCGCTGCGTCGTGCTCGTGTTCATGTCCGCGATGCTGCACGTCGTCAGCTTGTTGCAGTTCGCCATGTTCAGGACCTGCCCGAGATCGAGCGTGGATCCGTCCGGCAGCGTGCGCCCGCCGCTCGGCGGGCCGTCGATGAACGCCGACTGCACGGCACCGCTCAGAAGCTGATTCCAGTCGGGAACGGTGAGCAGATCGTCCATCGCGCGCTCGACGGCGGCGTCCGCGGCATACAAGCCTTCGTTGGCGTTGCGGAAGTTGCCGGCAATGAGCGTCTCGGTCGACGTCGTCATCACGAGCGCGGTGCCGAGCGCGGTGAGCAGCAGCAGCGCCATCATCGCAATCACGATCGCCATGCCGTCTTCGCGGCGAATGTCCATACGCATGTGCGTCACCTGTAAACCTGCCCTGTCTGACCCACCTGACCCACCTGACCTACCTGACCTACCTGACCCACTCGACCTACCTGCCCAGGTTCATGTTCCGCGGCGTCACCGTGAACCGGATCTCCTGATCCGGCGCCAAGCGCGAGCCCGCCTTCGACGTGCCGCCGTAGGTGAACAGCAGGCTGGCCGGGCCGCGAAGCGCGTCGTTCGACGACTGCACGCGGATGCGCACGACGATTTTGCGGATACGGAGCAGATCGGCGTCCCAGCGATTCGGGTTGGCGCCGTCCGGACACCACGGACCGTCGGTCAGCTGTGCGGCGCTGAGCTGCACGAGAGCGTTCGGGTTGCCCGCATTCGACAGGTCGGCCAGCCGCGGCGCCGGCGTCGGGGTTCCGTCGTTCATGAACAGGCAGTTCTCGCCCGCGCCATACCCCGCCGGTGGATTGCGCGGCGCCGGGCCATACGTGGTCCACGGGCCGGTCGGATCCGCGAGCGGCTTCTTCATCATCGGCGGCTTGCCGTCGCCGTAGTAATCGAACGCGAGCGCCACGACGTTGTCGACCAGCGGTACATCGGGGTTACTGCCGCCGTCGTAGTGCATCAACTGATA
>Ga0075426_10004373_pt1 | contig 10033 bp, 7 predicted proteins | sample SoiMethybrSBSTD5_FD_75304 | JGI IMG/M metagenome (GOLD analysis project Ga0075426, IMG submission 75304) | Bulk soil microbial communities from a Populus tree surrounding site in Tennessee, USA - Soil MetaG P. TD hybrid SBSTD5 | ecosystem: Environmental > Terrestrial > Soil > Tree plantation...
TGGTCTCGTTGACCAGTGGGTGATCGGGAATGCGGATTTCGCCGGTCAGATTTTCGGCGCAAGCGGCCTGATCGGGAAAAACGGCGGCGAGCAAGTCGTCGGAGCGCATGCGCTGAATGGGCGGCGGCACCTTGCTGCCTCCTTGGAACCGCAGCACGGCCAGCGCGCGCGTGACGTTCCAACGCCAGCGCGCAGTGAACATCGGCGCGGCCAGCAGGGCCTGGGTCAATACTTCCCCGACGGTTGCGGATCGCAGGAATTCGAAAACGATCTCGAGCGGAAACGAGTGCTGTTCGCTGAGCGAGATCACGATGCCGTTATCTGTCGCGGCGGCCTGCAGTTCGAAATTGAACGACCGGCAGAAACGCTTGCGCAACGCGAGGCCCCAGGCGCGGTTGATGCGCGCGCCGAAAGGAGCGTGCAGCACCAACTGCATGCCGCCTGCCTCGTCGAAGAAACGCTCGGCGATGATGGTGGTGTCCGTGGGCATGGCCCCGAGCATGGCTTTGCTGGCGACGACGTAATCGACTGCCTGCTCAGCGCCGCGACGGTCGAGCGCGCACTCGCGCACCAGAAACTCGACCGCCTCATCGCGCGGGCGCGCGGCGATTTCTTCGCGTAACCGCGAAACCTCGCGCGAAAGCTCAGCGGTACGGCCAGGCGTTTCGCCGCGCCAGAAGGGAATGGAAGGCGCGGCTCCGTGGGCGTCTTCGACGCGCACTCTTCCGGCTTCTACGCGCCGTATGCGCCACGACGTGGTACCCAACAGAAACACGTCGCCCGCCATGCTCTCGACGGCGAAGTCTTCATCGAGCGTCCCCACGGTGGTGCCTTCCGGCTCCGCCACCACCAGATAATTCGCATTTTCCGGAATGGCGCCACCTGACGTGATGGCCGCCAGCCGCGCGCCTCGCCGCCCGCGCACGCGTCCGTTGATCTGATCGCGGTGCAGAAACGTTCCGCTACGCCCGCGCGCAGTCGCGATGCCATCCGAAAGCATAGTAACCACGGCATCGAAGTCGGCACGGTCGAGATTCCGGTAGGAATACGAGCTGCGCACCAGCGCGAACAGTTCGTCCTCGCGCCAGTCCTGGGTCGCGGCGGCGGCCACAATTTGCTGCGCCAGAATATCGAGCGCGCCGTGTGGGATCTCCAGGCGGTCCAGCTCGCCCGCGCGAATGGCGCGGATCAATGCGGCGCACTCCACCAGCTCGTCGCGCGTGGTGGCAAAGATGTGCCCTTTGGGCATGGCTCCCACCCAGTGGCCGGAGCGGCCGATACGCTGCAAGCCGACGGCGATGGAGCGTGGCGATCCGACCTGGCAAACCAGATCCACGGTGCCGATATCGATGCCCAGTTCGAGCGACGCCGTGGCCACCACTGCACGAAGCTCGCCCTTCTTGAGTCGCGCCTCCGCCTCGAAGCGGAGCGCGCGCGACAGGCTGCCGTGATGCGGCAGCACGGCGTTTTCTCCCAGCCGCTCGGAAAGCGCGTGCGAAACCCGTTCCGCCAGGCGGCGCGTGTTGACGAATACCAGTGTGGTGCGGTTGGCGCGGATCAGGTCGGCCAAGCGGTCGTAAATCTCGGCCCACATTTCGTTGGTCGCGACCGCGCCCAGCTCGTCCTTGGGAACCTCGATGGCAAGCTCCATCGCGCGCTGATGGCCGACGTGAATGATGCGCGCCCGAGGACTCAGGAATTGTGCCACATCTTCGATCGGTTTCACGGTGGCGGAGAGTCCGATGCGCTGCGGCTTGGAACCTTCCACCAATGCATCGAGACGCGCCAGCGAGAGCGCCAGGTGCGAACCGCGCTTGTCGTCCGCCAGGGCATGGATCTCGTCCACGATCACCACCTGGGTGGTGCGCAGCATGCGCCGCGAGCCTTCCGCGGTCAGCAGAATGAAGAGCGATTCCGGCGTGGTCACCAGAATGTGCGGCGGGTGCTTGCCCATCTGCTGGCGTTCCCACATGGGCGTATCGCCGGTGCGCACGGCCGTCCGGATCGAGGGAAGCAGAATGCCTTTTTCAGCGGCCAGCGCGGTGATCTCAGCCAGCGGAATGTCGAGGTTCTTGCGGATGTCGTTGCTGAGTGCTTTGAGCGGGGAAACGTAGACTGCCGCCGTCTCATCCCGCAGCCTGCCTTCGCGCGCGGCGCGCACCAGCGCATCCAGGCAAATCAGAAACGCCGAGAGCGTTTTGCCCGAGCCGGTGGGCGCGGAAATGAGGACGTCGCGACCGGCGCGGATTTCGGGCCAGCCCAGGATTTGCGGCTCAGTCGGAGCCGCGAAGCGCCGCTCGAACCATTCCACAACGAGAGGATCGAAACCGGAAAGCAGGGGGCCAACACCAGCCATTTACTAATAGCTTGACACATCCCTGTCTGAGGCCGGACACGCGCACCCCGGTTGATCCCCGATTGCCGTTGCGCTATGAATGATTAGCGCCTGAGGTGCACTGATGAACTGGTTGTGGCTGGCTCTGCCGGCTGCCCTCGTTCTCGCCGCGCAGGAGAAACCTGCCGCCAAACCGGCTGGAACGCCGGAGCACCGTGCTTCAGAAAAGGCCACTCCGCAGGCCAAGGGGCGTGAGCTGCTCGACAATGCCGCCGAAATGGTGGCGGCGGCCCAACCGCAGGTCCACGCGGCCGGCCTCATGCACATCGCCGAGGCGTACGAGTCCCTGAACCGCAAGAAAGCGCTCGATTTTTATCAGCAGGCGTTCACTTCGTCCGCCGCTCTCACCGGGCATGCACGCCAGAATATTCAGCCAGAGATCGTCACGGATGTAGCCCAGCTGAGTTTGCCTGATGCCATCGAGATGCTCCGCCAGATGCGCCCCGCGCCGGCTCACGTGGTAGGCAATATCGTCGGGAGAATGCTTCAGAAAAACCAAGTCGATGATGCGATGCAACTGGTCGAAGGCGCCGGTTCAACGGGCGAGTATTCGTTCGGCGCGGTCGAGCAGATTTTCAAGAAACTGCCGCCGGACGACTCGCGGCGCGTGGCCGTGTTCTCGTCGGCGATGTCCGCCTTCACCCTGCACCCTCTCGACGCGCAGGGCGACCCGCAACGCGGGTTTCCGGATTTGCTGGCGCGCCACTGGCAGGAAATTCCGCGGAGCATGGCGGCGTTATCGCTCGACGCAATCGTGAATAGCATTCTCGACCGCAAGGACGACGGGCCGCTGACCGAAACCATCGCCACCGCCAAGGGATCCCTCAACTTCAATTCCCGAAAAGATGTCGAGCTGTTCGGCATCATCAATGTAATTCAGGCGCTCGATCCCAAGCGAACCGAAGAGATTCTGGAGAAGCGGCCCGATCTGCGCGCCGCGTTCGAAATGTTTCCCGGCGGCCTGACCTCCATTGACAACAGCAGCACATCGTCGACATCCGGCGGCGTCAGCCTTGACCGCCTGTTGCAGATGCGCCAGCGCGCGCAGGCCGAGAGCGCCGCACAATCAGCGATAGCGATGTTCGAAAAAAATCCCGGAACGGCTCTTTGGATCACGGGCAGTATCGAAATTCCGGCCATTAGGGCGCAAACCTTAGGAATCATGGCCAGCGCGGCGAGCAAGAAAGACCCCGAAACCGCCAAGAGCGTGCTGGGCCAGTGCATCTCGATGCTGAAGGACGTCAAAGATCCCGGCGACCGGGTGGATACCTGGACCCAGGTAGCCCAGGCGGCCTGGAACATCAAAGATGAGAAGCAGGCCTGGGAGGCCATCGATCGCGGAATCGAAGACGCCACGGCGCTATACAAGCTCGACGCCGATGAGGACTCACCCAACCTCGCGCTCCGCGAATACTGGCCTTCCACGCAGGCTTACCGGCGCATTGTCTCTTGCGCGACAAGGCTTTTCGGCGTGGATGCCGAGCCGCTGCTGATGAAGATCCGGGACCCGGACCTCGCGCTGCTGGCGCAGATCGAGATGGCCAGCACGCTTCTCGGCAAGCCGGGCCATCACTCGAACACTATGATCAGCCGGACGGGCCGAAAAAAGTAAGCCGCGGCTACTTCAGCTTTTTCGCCCGATCGTAGTCTTCGAGGAGCTTCCTGGTGATCTTGTCGGCCACGTCGGAGCTCGAGCCGCGGAATTTTCCGCCCCTGCTTTCCTGCGTCGTGGACCAGATCACATCGCCGTCCTTGTTTACCAGCCGCACGGCCGCCACGGCTTCGTGCCGGCGCTCCAGGCTGTGGCTGGACTCGCTATCGCCCGCGCCGATGCCGCCGGACCTGTTGGTCGTGTCACGGCCGCTGGTTCGCCCGCTATAGCTCTGGGCGTCTCCCCTCGAAAAATTGGCGTTCGCATGAATGCTGTCGCTCGAAGAATGTTCGTCGGTGAACACCAGATCTTCGGCGGAGCCGCGCAGAACGGCATCGGCGCGGTCCGCATTTTCCGTGATCACGAACAGGTTCGCATTTTGCAGGCTGCTGACGATCATGTCGCGCATCTGCGCCGCCGTTTCTCCGCCGGTGAGCCGGTCAACAAACACGCGCCGCACCGTCAGGAGGTGCTGCAACGCTGCTTCGTCGATGGAGGCGGGTTCCACAGGGACCGCAGGCTGCGGGGCCTTGTCCGTCGCCGCCAATAAAAGAAAGACAATAGGCGCCAGCACCTAGGACCCCTTTCCCGAGCGGCGCGCGTCATCGTCCTGATATTCGATCCGGCGACCTGACTTGGCCTCCAGGATGACCAGCAGGGACCGCACGTCGTTCTTGCTTACCAGAAACACCATGGCCTGCTGGCGGCCCTGATCGTCGGTAAATTCCACCGTGAGGTAGTGCTTTCTCGTCTTGGCGAGCAGAAAGACCGGGGAGAGCAAAACGGCTTCCGCATAGCGGCGGCTGACCCGCTGGCCGTATTCGAGTACGTTGATCTTCTCGTAGGGTATCTGCACCGTCACGCCCTTGCTCTGGAACAGGAAAATCTCCTCCCCCTTGGTGTTGATAAAGCCTCCGGTCTTGGTGGGAAGGGCTGAGATGGTTCCGCCCATGTACTGGACATGGTCGCCGGAATCGCCCGCGAAAGCGACGCCACAGCCGCTTAAGAAAAGCAGCCATGCGCACTGGTGTTTCAAAATGGCACCTAGGGTCATGTGGGTTCACCAATAGAGTGTCCGGACGCCGAAGGATTCTCACGTCAGCCGCTAACGTATAATCTGGAGATCGGAGATTAGCTTGGCTGCTACCGCGCCATCGCCCGGATCAGTGCGCTCCTCGATTCCTTGGTATGTGTGGTGCTCCGTCCTGGCCGTTACTTCGGCCATGGTGGGTACGCATTGGGACATCTCGTGGCACCGCTCCATCGGCCGCGACACGTTCTGGACGCCCGCCCACATCGCCATCTACATGTGCGGGGTGCTGGCCGGCATCTGCTGCGGCTACCTGATTCTTTCCACCACGTTACACGACGGGGCGCCCCTGAGAGAGGCGTCGGTGAAGATCTGGGGCTTCTACGGCCCCCTGGGAGCGTTCATCGCCGCGTGGGGCGGCGTGGCCATGATTACCTCGGCGCCGTTCGACGATTGGTGGCACAACGCCTACGGCCTCGATGTGAAGATCCTCAGCCCGCCGCACGTGCTGCTGATCGCCGGCATGGTAGGGGTGCAACTGGGCGCGCTGATCCTGATTCTGGGCCAGATGAACCGCGTGGCGGACAAGGCGCGGGCCAAGCTCGAGTGGTTGTTCCTCTACGTGGGCGCCATGATCGTGGTGTGCCTGATGATCCTGTTCTTCGAATACGCGCTACGGATCTACATGCACAGCGGGTTCTTCTATCGCGTAGTTGCGATTGCCATTCCGGGAGTGCTGGCGGGTATGGCGCGGGCTTCCAACCGGCGGTGGGCGGCGAGTATCGTGATCGGGATCTATAGCGTGTTTCTCATCGGCTGCCTGTGGATTCTGCCGCTGTTCGCGGCGACGCCCAAACTGGGACCGGTTTACACCCAGGTAACGCAATTTGTTCCGCCGGAATTTCCGCTGCTGCTAATCGCCCCGGCGCTGGCGCTCGACTGGCTGTGGTCACGCACGCCGGACTGGAAACCCTGGTTGCAGGCGTTTGTTTCCGGCCTGGTTTTCGTGGGCGTGCTGATGGCCGTTCAGTGGCCGTTCGCCAGTTTCCTGATGAGTCCGGCGAGCCGCAACTGGGTGTTCGGGACCATTTATTTCGATTACAATCTGCATCCAAACAGCTATTACGCGCGCCACCTGTTCGTGCCGCTCGAAAAGACCGCAGGCCGTTTCTGGTGGGAAATGACAGCGGCGGTTGCGGGCGCGGTGGTGACCACGCGTCTCGGCATCGGCTGGGGCAATTGGATGAAAAAGATCCGGCGGTAGCTATCGTTCCTGTGCCACGGATGGAGGTCTGTGATGGGCAGTCTTCTCCTGTTATTTGCCATCTGTTCGGCAGCGTTCGCGCACGTCGGCAGCCCGGACGTGTTCTATGAAGGCAACGCCGGGCCCTACCGCCTGCTGGTAGCCATCCGCACGCCTGTCGTTATTCCGGGCGTGGCGGAAGTGGAGGTGCGCAGCACGTCGCCCGACGTGCGTGAAATTCGGGTGGTGCCGCTGCCGCTCAGCGGGCCGGGTGCGAAATTCGCGCCTACGCCGGACATCGCCAAACGTTCGCCGGACGATCCGCAGTTTTATTCCGGCAGCCTGTGGATGATGGGATTTGGTTCCTGGCAGGTGCGTGTCCAGGCTGACGGGGCGCAAGGCAAAGGCGAGATGGCCATACCAGTGCCCGCGCTGGCCACGCGTTCCGCCACCATGCAGAAGGGAATGCGAGCGACGCTGTTCGGCCTGATGCTGTTCCTGGTGGTCGGCATCGTGAGCATCGTGGGGGCGGGCGTGCGGGAGGCGCAGCTCGAACCGGGCGCCACACCATCGGAAAAGAACCGCCGGCGCGGCGGCATCGTTATGGTCGTCAGCCTCGTGGCGGTGGTAGCCGCGGTCTATCTCGGCAACAAGTGGTGGAACGCCGAGGCAAGTGCGTATGCGAACAATATCTACCGGCCCGTGCAGATGTCGGCTGCCGTCGAAAACAGCCGGCTGACGCTCAAGCTGGAAGAGGAAGGCTTTTTCCTCCGCGTCGGCAAGATAGACGATCTGATTCCCGACCACGGCCACCTGATGCACCTGTACGCGATCGGTTCCCCGGCCATGGACCGCGTCTGGCACCTGCATCCCGAGCAAGTCGATCCCGGAACATTCGTCTTGAATCTGCCGGCGATGCCGGCCGGGCGTTACCGGCTGTTCGCCGATATCGTGCACGCCAACGGCATCCCGGAAACCGGGACCACCGACATTGATGTTCCACAGATCGCCGGCGCGCCGCCGGGCCCGGATGACGCGGCGGGCGCGGGCACGCCGGTCGCTCAGGCCGACTTCAGCCGTACGATTTCGCCGCTCTCCGGCGGTTACCGAATGGTGTGGATCCGGCCGCCAGGGCCTATCAAGACCAAACGCGCGGAATTGTTCCGCTTCCGCCTGGAAGACGCGAATGGTGCGCCCGCCCAGGACATGGAACTCTACATGGGGATGCCCGGTCACGCGGCGTTCGTGCGCGACGATTTTCAGGTGTTTGCCCATGTTCATCCGTCGGGCTCGGTGCCCATGGCGGCGATCGGTCTACTCGCTGCCGGCGATATGTCCTCCATGCACGCCATGCACGCCGCCGGGCCACCTTCCGAAGTCTCTTTCCCATATGGATTTCCTCAGCCCGGCGATTACCGGATCATCGTGCAAGCCAAGCGCGCCGGCAAGGTCGAAACCGGGATCTTCGATGCGCGCGTAGAATAGACTCTTGCGCACACTCAAGGATCAAGGAGTTTTGATCACCGGCGCCGGGCGCGGGATCGGCAAGCGGCTCGCCCTGGGTTTCGCGCAGGTGGGCGCGCGCGTGGGACTGGTATCCCGCAGCCAGGCGGAACTCGACGCCACCAAGCTCGAAATCGAGCACGCCGGCGGAGCCGCGCTGCGGCTGCGCGCCGATGTTCGCGACCTCGAGCAGCTCAGCGCGGCCGTGGATCGCATGCGCGTGGTCTTCGGTGGCGTGCAGGTGCTCATTGCGGCGGCCGCGGTGCAGGGACCCATCGGACCGTTTCTCGAAGGAAAACCAAAACAATGGTGGGAAGTGCTCGAGACCAACGTCCTGGGCGTCATGCACGCCTGCCGGGCGGTGCTTCCCCCCATGATCGAACGGCGCTCCGGTAAGATCATCGTGCTGAGCGGTCCGGGCGCGGCGGAAGGGCGTCCCAACTTCGCGCCCTTCGCGGCATCGAAAGCTGCGGCGGTGCAACTGGTGGAAACGCTGGCGGAAGAGGTTCGAGAACATAACGTGCAGGTGAACGCCCTATCGCCCGGCGAGACGTACACCAGCATGACCGACGAGATCATTCAAGCGGGCCTCAAGGCCGGCGCCAAGGATCTCGAAGATGCCGAGCGCGTGCGCATCACGGGTGGTGTTTCGCCTGAACGGCAAATTCAGCTCGCGCTGTTTCTGGCCTCAGAGCGATCCAATCATGTCAGCGGCAAGCTGATCGACGTGGCCGACGACTGGAAGCGCCTGGAGCACGGCAACATCAATCCGGCGGCATATACGCTGCGGCGAGTGACCAAGGGATAAGAACCGGCCTTACACCCAGGCGTACAGGTCAGATTCCCAATTGAGATATGATTCTGACGAGGTTTTTTCCAATGCGAAAATTTGCTCATACCGGCGTACTCGTTCTGATTCTTGCTGTAGCGGCCTCCACGCAAGCGCAGCAGCCTAAGCGCAAAAAGCTACTGGCCATCGGGATGTCGGCCGGTTTCCAGCACGATTCGGTTTCGCACGGTCTGGCGACTATCTGGAAGATCGGGCAGCAATCCGGACTGTGGGACACGTATATCCGGACGGACACGCAACTGCTCACCAAGAAAAAGCTGGAATCGAACGGCAAGAACCTGAACTACTTCGACGCGGTGATATTCTACTCAACCGGCGAGCTGCCCATGGATGACGAGCAGAAGGCGGCGCTCATGTCGTTCGTAAAGGAGGACGGCAAAGGATTTTTGGGCACGCACTCGGCGACCGACACGTTCTACAAATGGCCGGAGTACGGCGAGATGATCGGCGGGTACTTCAACGATCATCCGTGGCACCAGAAGGTGCGGGTGATGGTGGAGGACCGCGATTTTCCGGCGATGAAACACTTTCCGCCATCATTCGAGATTACCGACGAGATCTATCAGTTCAAGGAATACTCACGTGATCGCGTGCGCGTGCTGATGAGTCTGGATGCGAACTCGGTGGATCTGACGAACAAGAAGGTCCATCGCACGGATAAGGATTTCGCGGTGACTTGGGTGCGCAATTTTGGCAAGGGGCGCGTGTTCTACTCGTCGCTGGGTCACGAGGAGCAGGTGTGGGACCGGCCGGACATCCAGCAGATGTGGCTGGAGGCGGTGAAGTGGGCGATGGGCATGACCGAGGGAAACGCCACGCCGCGGCCGAAAGCGGCCGATTAGAACGGATTCTTCGGCAATGCGTCGATGAGGCGGCGGGTGTAGGGGTGCTGGGGGGTGCGGAAGATCTGCTCGGTTTCGGCGCACTCGACGATTTCGCCCTCGTGCAGGATGGCGACGCGGTGGCAGAGTGAACTCACCGACAGCAAATCGTGCGAGATGTAGAGCACGGCCATGTTCAACCCGTGATTCAGGCGCTTGAATAGCTTCAGGATTTCGGCTTGGGTGACGACGTCGAGTGCGCTGGTTGGCTCGTCGGCAATCACGAGCGATGGCTTGTGCAGAATGGCCATGGCCACCAACAGGCGCTGGGCTTGTCCCACGCTCAGCTCAGCAGGATAACGGCCGAGGAACGGCTCTTCCGCGGGCAGGCTGACGCTCTCAAGAAGGCTCAGGAAATTCGCCTGCCGCTGGAGAAGGGCGCCGTTGGCGTGGGCGGCCCAGGCCTCATTGAGTTGCGTGCCGATGCGCAGAGCGGGGTTCAGCGAAGTCAAGGGGCTTTGCGGCACGAAACCGATCTGG
>Ga0075426_10004374_pt1 | contig 10033 bp, 9 predicted proteins | sample SoiMethybrSBSTD5_FD_75304 | JGI IMG/M metagenome (GOLD analysis project Ga0075426, IMG submission 75304) | Bulk soil microbial communities from a Populus tree surrounding site in Tennessee, USA - Soil MetaG P. TD hybrid SBSTD5 | ecosystem: Environmental > Terrestrial > Soil > Tree plantation...
CATCGATGAAGAGACGCGCGTCGCGCTAAACTATGAGCTGGGTTCGGCTTATGAGTCGGCCGGGAATAAGCCTGCGGCACTGAGCCACTTCATGCAGGTTTATGGCAGCAATATCGACTATCGTGATGTAGCCGAGCGCATCCAAGCCCTGAAGTCGTAAAATGCTGCAATGGGGTGTTTGCCAAACGTTTGGGTGCGTGCGAGCAGTTCCTTCCCGATCGCCCTGCTACCGATTGGGAGAGCGGCGTGAGGTCGCAACCCAATCTTCCCCTAAACAGGATTCCTACGAGCCAACTGGGATCTGAGCTGCGGCGGGAGCCGGGAACGGAACTCGCGCAGCCAACAGATGTTGAAAGCCATAGTCGCCTGGCCGTTTGGACCCATCGGCTCTCAATTCTTTCATTTGTGTTTCTTTGCGCGGTGGTTGGAGTGCTTTTGGTCATCCTGCCGTGGCGGCCGGAGTGGACCGATAATCATCTCTTGGCGGGATCGCCGCAGATGCAGGCGTTCCTATCACAGGGTTTTGTTCGCGGGCTGTGCAGCGGGCTGGGCGTGCTCGACATCTGGATCGGCTTCTGGGAAGCAGTGCACTATCATGAGGAAAAACGGATCTGAACTGATCAATCTTCGTCACACCTGGGCTTTCTCGGTCAGGCTAGACCCTCGGCCAGAAGTTCTCAGTTTTTAAGCATCAGGAAAAAACAACGAAAGACGCTGCCATGCCTGAAACCAAAAGTGCGCCCCTGGCGTATCAGAACGAACCTTTTCTCAACAGTCCTGAAGGACGAATTCTGCGCATTCAGTCCGAGTATGTCGAGCCGCTTTCGCGTTTCCGGCGCGAGCAGATCCAGGACACGGTGGTGTTCTTCGGGTCGGCGCGGTTTCACAGCCGCTCCGTGGCGGAGAACCGCTTGACGGAGCTGCAAAAGGGACTGGGGCCGCACCACGCGCCTGAGCACAAGCTGGCAAGGGCTTCAGTCGATATGGCGCGTTACTACGAAGACGCGCGCCAGTTGGCGTTCCTTTTGACCAAATGGTCGATTCAGATTCCGGCGCGCAGGCGGCGGTTCGTGGTCACTACGGGTGGTGGGCCAGGCATCATGGAAGCGGCAAATCTGGGCGCGCATGAGGCAGGCGGTAAGACCATCGGATTGAACATCAATTTGCCTTTTGAACAATATCCCAATCCGTACATAACGCCTTCGCTGAACTTTGAGTTCCATTACTTCTTCATGCGCAAATTCTGGTTCGCCTACTTGGCCAAGGCGTTGGTGATTTTTCCTGGCGGCTTTGGCACGCTGGACGAACTATTCGAGATTCTCACACTCGCGCAAACGCAGAAACTGGCGAAGAAGATTCTGGTAGTTATCTATGGACGCGAGTACTGGAATCGCGTGATCAACTTTCAAGCGATGGCAGATGCTGGCACCATCTCGCCGGAGGATTTGGAACTGTTCACGATGGTGGACTCGCCCGAGGAGGGTTTTGAATATCTGCGCGCTGCCCTGACAAGGTACCACCTCGGACCCGAACAAGCGAAACGGAAGGGAGAGGTTGTTCCGGAGATTGCGAAGACGAATCCGTAGCAGGGCACATATCCGAATTGACCTTCGGCGGTGGACGCGGCGCTGAAGCCCGACGTCACCAGCGTTCTTTGACTGCATGCTTTTCTTTGCCGCGAATGCGAAAAAGCCCTGAACCGCAAAGTTCGCTAAGAAGAATCGCAAAGCACGCAAAGGTTGATGAAAATTGGGACACATAGTCTGAATTTTTGCTTCTTTACTACATCACCGACCGAACACAACTTCCGGGTGACGCCCCGGCTCAACGCACTCTTTTGCTGCACCAGATCGCTGAAGCTGCCCGGTCTGGCGTGGACTACATTCAGCTGAGGGAAAAGGACCTCAGCACTCGCGATCTGGAGCAGCTTGCACTCGAAGCGATGCGCGTCGTGCGCCAAAACTCGTCAAGTACGCGTCTGCTTATTAACTCCCGCACCGATGTGGCCCTCGCCGTGAATGCTGACGGGGTTCACTTGCGGTCAGATGACATCCTGCCCACTGAGGGCAGAGCGATTTGGACGGCGAAGCAAAATAGGCCCTGCACGATTGGTGTCTCGTGTCATTCTGCAGAACAGGTGAGCCGGGCGGCGTCGGAGGGCGTCGATTTCGCCGTCTTCGGTCCAGTGTTTGGGAAGAAAGATGAAAGCTCTCGGACTGCGGGCCTGGGTGCTCTTGCCGGGGCCTGCAAGTACAACATTCCTGTTCTTGCGCTTGGCGGAGTAACCTTGGAGAACGCCAAAGACTGCCTTACAGCTGGCGCAGCTGGAGTTGCCGGTATCCGGTTATTTCAGGAAAACGACATTCCCACTGTGGTTTCATTGCTACGCGATTCCCGCTAGTCGAACATCACCGGTACAGGCTTATCTAAGCCGTTACTTCTCATGCAAAACGGATGTGTTAAATTGAAAATTCCTCGTTCACGGGTCCCCGCCGTCGAGAACAATCAGGAGAGTTGGTTTGGCACCGCCCCAGGACGCGCTCTGGTACAAGGACGCGATCATCTATCAGGTCCACGTTCGGACGTTCTACGACAGCAATGCGGACGGCATCGGAGATTTCCGCGGCCTCGCACAGAAACTCGATTACCTTCAGGATCTCGGCATCACAGCCTTGTGGCTGATGCCATTCTTCCCTTCCCCCCTACGCGATGACGGCTACGATATCGCCGACTATCGTTCGGTTCACCCCAGCTACGGCACTCTCGATGACTTCAAGGTCTTTCTCGAAGCCGCGCATCAGCGCGGTATTCGCGTCATCATCGAGATGGTGCTGAACCATACCTCGAATCAGCATCCCTGGTTCCAGGAGTCGCGCAGTTCGACCACCAACCCGCGGCGAGACTGGTATGTCTGGAGTGACACTGACAATAAGTATCGTGGGGCGCGGATCATTTTTGTCGATACGGAGCTTTCGAACTGGGCCTGGGACCCAGTCTCTAAGGCATATTACTGGCATCGTTTCTTCAGCCACCAGCCGGACTTGAACTATGACAACCCGGCAGTACGTGAAGAGATGTGGGACGTGATGAGGTTCTGGCTGGAGATGGGTGTGGACGCATTCCGGCTGGATGCGGTTCCCTACCTAGTGGAGCGCGAGGGAACGAATTGCGAAAACCTGCCCGAAACCCACGCCATCATCAAAGATTTTCGCGCCCGCCTCGACCGGGAATTCCCTGGCCGCATGTTCCTGGCGGAGGCAAACCAGTGGCCTGCGGATCTGCGTCCCTATTTCGGAGAAGGCGATGAGTTCCACATGGCATTCCACTTTCCGCTGATGCCGCGCATGTTCATGGGGCTGAAGCTGGAGGACCGCAAGCCGATCACCGAAATCCTGCAACAGACGCCGGCGATTCCCGAGCCCTGCCAGTGGTGTTTGTTTCTTCGCAATCATGACGAGCTCACTCTCGAAATGGTCACCGACATGGAGCGGGATTATATGTATGACGAGTACGCGCGCGACAAGGGAATGCGGCTGAATTTAGGCATCAGGCGGCGACTCGCGCCTCTGCTCGACAATGACCGCAGGCGCATTGAATTGATGAATGGCATGTTGATGTCGTTGCCAGGCACTCCCATCCTTTATTACGGCGACGAAATTGGCATGGGCGACAACGTGAACCTGGGCGATCGAAATGGCGTGCGAACGCCGATGCAGTGGGATGGGGGGTGGAATGGGGGCTTTTCAGCGGCGGATCCGGAGAGTCTCTATTCCCCGCTGATGCTCAATCCGGTTTATGGGTTTCAGGCTGTGAACGTGCAATCGCAAAAGCGATTTGAGCACTCGCTGCTTTCGTGGATGAAGCGCCTCATCAGAATTCGCAAATCGATGCCGGTATTCGGAAGAGGCAGCATTGAATTCCTATATCCGGCAAATCACCGCGTGCTGGCTTACATTCGCCAACTGGGGAAAGACACGATTCTGGTTGTGAATAATCTTTCCAGTTCCGCGCAGGCTGTAGAACTGGACCTTCGACGGTACAAAGGGAATATTCTGATCGAAATGTTTGGCCGCAACATCTTCCCAAGAATCGGCGACCTGCCCTATCTTTTGACCGTGGGGCCGTATCAGTTTTACTGGTTCCGCCTGCGCAAGATCTGAAACAAGTGCAGAAGTAGGAAGGCATGCACAATCGAGTTCGTACTTCTGCAATCTGACCTCTTACCTCTGCATTCTGCTTTAAACTGTTTTCTTCAACATAAGGAGTGTTCTTTTGCCCGAAGAAACCATTCTTTCGGATGATTTTCTTCGTGAATTGATCAACGTTGGTGAGGTGGACATCCTGGTCGGGGTGCACACCTATAACGACGCGAGCACGATTGGCCAGCTGGTGCAAGCCATTCGCGCGGGCCTGCTGAAGTATTTCCCTCGCCAACGCGCCGCCATCATCAATGCCGACGGCGGCTCCAAAGATGGCACCCAGGAGCTGATCCGGGCGGCTTCGATCAGTGACTTGCAACATGTGTCAAAGCTCCAGGCTCTGCGCACCCTGCACTCTATCAGCACGCAATATCCCGGCGGTCCGGCCAGCGGCAATGCCCTTCGCACGATTCTCGCTGCCGCAGAACTCTTGCGGGCCAGTGCCTGTGCCATCGTCGCACCCGATTCGATCATCGAACCGGAGTGGCTGGAGCGTTTGTTGCGGCCTGTGACTCGGGACAATTTCGATCTGGTCACGCCCACCTATCGGCGGCACAAGTTCGATGGGCTTCTCATTCGCAATTTGCTTTATCCAATGAATCGGGCGCTTTATTCGCGGCGGGTGCGGGAGCCGTATCCGCCGGACTTCGCCTTCTCCGGCCGACTAGCCAGTCATTTTTTGAGCCAGGAAGTCTGGTCGCAGGAGGTCGGACGCAGCGGAGCCGAGATGTATGTCACAATCTCGGCCATCGTGGGGGAGTTCCGCTTGGCTCAGAGTTTTCTGGGGCCCAAAACACGCGTGGAGCACGCGCCCGCCGATCTGGTGGCCGCCATGCGGCGGAGCGTGGGCACTCTGTTCTGGTCCTTGGAAGACAATTTCCGGAGTTGGAGCGCCAACTCACATTCCGAACCTATTACGACCTTTGGGCCCGACCACGAGCTGATCTCGGATCCGTTGCCAGTCAATCGCAAGCGCCAGCACGAAATGTTCGTGCGCGGAGTCTCAGAGCTTGACACCGTCCTAAAGGCCATTCTTTCTCCTCCAACTCTTGCGGAACTCCAGCGTGCCGCCACCATGCCCGAGCCAGAGTTCCGTTTGGGCGATGAATTGTGGGCCCGCACCGTCTATGAATTTACTGCCGCTTATCACAAAGCCGTCATAAGCCGTGATCATATCGTCCAGGCGTTGGCGCCGTTGTATCGCGGTAAGGCTCATACGTTTCTGGTTGAAAACCGCGACAGCGCAGCGGAAGAGGTGGAATCCAGAGTCGAACACCTCTGTCAGGAGTTTGAACGGTTGAAGCCGTCTCTACTGGAAATGTGGAACGGCAGGAAGTGAGGTCAAACATGTGGGAAAGATTTCTGAATGAAATGACGCAGGCCACCCTGGATATCGTGCACAGCATTGCGCGATTCTTGCCGCGCCTGATGGTCATGCTGATGATCGTCGTCATCGGATGGGTCATCGCATACATTCTGAAATACACACTTCGCAGCATTCTTCGCCTGGCGCACTTCGACCGCTTGTCGGAGGACGCCGGGGCGACGCAGTTTCTCAAGAAGGTGGCCTTGCCCTCCTCTACCGAGTTGCTGAGCCGGTTTGTATTTTGGGTTGCCTGGATCGGTTTCATCTTGATCGGGGTAAGCGTCCTCGGCATTGTGGGCGTAGAGGAGCACATAGCGCGCTTCTTCGGATTTCTGCCGCGGCTGTTCGCGGCGATGTTTGTCCTTTTCTTCGGGCTGCTTGCGGCGAGCTTTTTTTCTCGTGCCGCATTGCTCGCCGCAGTGAACGCGGATCTGCCGTCGCCGCGGCTGATCAGTTCGACGATTCGCACGATCATTATTGTTTTTTCTGTATCGGTGGGCTTCGAGGAACTAGGTCTCGGCGAGCGCACGATCGTGGTGGCGTTTTCGATCGTCTTCGGCGCGCTGATGCTGGGTCTGGCGTTGGCTTTCGGCATCGGCGGGCAAGACCTGGCGCGGCGCTATCTGGAGCGAAGGTTTATGCACGAACGGAGGGAGGAGAAGGAGGATGAGTTGTCGCCGTTGTGATTCGCCGAGCTGGTGACCAAAGTTAGATACTGTCACGAAGACGACTCGCTCCCCGTATTCGCGCGACCCGCTCCCTGAGTTATAATATTTCCGCTCTGTACACAGGCTCTATCCGCAGCATGCGGAGGGGCACTGGAGGACAAATGAGTCTCACCCCAATCGGCGATCCTCGCCAAAAGGTTACGGTTTCATTCCTGCACGATAAGAAGCTCCGGCACGAACCTATCGCGTGCTTGACTGCATATGACTATGCCACGTCGCGCCTGGTGGATGAAGCTGGAATTGATATCGTGCTGGTCGGTGATTCGCTCGCCCAAACCATGCTGGGCTACGAGAACACCCTGTCGGTTACGATCGAAGAAATGCTGCACCACACGCGTGCCGTGCGGCGCGGCGTAAAACGTGCGCTGCTCCTCGCGGACATGCCCTACGGCTCCTACCACGTCAGTGCGGACGAGGCCATCCGCAACGCCGCACGCTTCGTGAAAGAAGCCGGCGCTGAAGCCGTGAAGATTGAAGGCGGCGCCAAGCGCGCTGATCTGATCCGGCAAATCATCGACGCCGAGATTCCGGTCGCCGGGCACATTGGGCTGACGCCGCAGTCAGTGAACGTGATGGGAGGGTACAAGGTTCAGGGCAAGTCGCTGGCGGCAATCGAGCAGCTCATGCGCGATGCTGTGGCCCTCGACCACGCCGGTGTGGCCTGCATCTACCTTGAAGGCATTCCGCGCGAAGTTGCCGGCATGATCACGGCCGAGGTCGAAACGCCGACCATCGGTATCGGCGCGGGACCGGAATGCGATGGCCAGGTGCTCGTGCTCCACGATCTGCTAAACCTGACGTTCACGTCTCCGGCCAAATTCGTGCGCCGATACGGAGATGCAGCCGCCCTAATCACGCAGGCAGTGCAGGGCTTTCGCGCAGATGTGGTGTCTGGGCAATATCCCTCGGACAGCGAATCCTATCACCTGGCCAAAGAAACTCTCGCGGCGCTTGAGACCGTCCTGGAACGCAAGCGGAGCATGCAGCGCTGAGAGTTGCAGCAGGCTCGCTTCATCAGGCAGCCGCGATTCGTCCATGCAAATCCTCAAAACGATCCGGGAGATGCGCTCGGCCTGTAGCCTTGCGAAACATGGTGATCAGCGCCTCGGCTTGGTGCCCACGATGGGCGCGCTGCACGAGGGCCATCTTTCGCTGATCCGGGCCACGAAGGCCCAATGCGACGTAGTCGCCGCCTCAATCTTCGTAAATCCTACTCAGTTTGGCCCGAGTGAAGATTTCGCCAAATATCCACGCAGCTTCGAGCGTGATCGCCAGATGCTGGAACGAGAGGCTATAGATCTGCTTTTCGCGCCTGCCGTCGAGGAAATGTATCCCCAAGGCATGACAACTTGGGTCACTGTCGAAGGGCTCAGCGACAAGCTCTGCGGGAAGTCGCGCCCTGGCCACTTTCGAGGTGTAACCACGGTTGTTACCAAGCTTTTCCAGATTGTGCAGCCCGACGCGGCGTTCTTTGGCCAAAAAGATGCCGCGCAACTGGCCATTATGCGAGGAATGACCCGCGATCTGAATTTGCCGGTCGAGATCGTCGCTTGCCCGATTGTCCGCGAGCCGGATGGATTGGCTATGAGCTCGCGCAACGCTTACCTTGACCCGCAGGAGCGCCGAGCGGCGCCAGTATTATACCAATCGCTGCTTGAAATTCAGGACGTTTTCAAACAAGGTGAGCGCCGGGCGCAGAAACTCATTGACGCCGGCAAACAAACTATCGCGGAAGAGCATTCTGTCCGCATAGATTATTTGGAGATCGTGGATCCCGAAACACTCGACCGCATCGAGGAAGTCTCGGAGACCGCTCTCGTGGCGGTAGCAGCGTTCGTGGGTAGTACGCGGCTGATTGACAACCTTCAGCTTTCTTCAGACTAGAACTCACGACCCAATCGCGTGAAATCGCCCAGTACTACATCGTGCAAATCCCGAGCCGCCAATCCATTCGGAACAGATTCATGCAACATGAATGGCGTACGATTGCGCGAAGACGCTTGCACTCACCGAAAGAGCAGCATGTCCTGATCGTCACAGAGGGCTGAAGTCTGCGAGCAGAGCCAATTGCGGCCCGACAGGTGTATACTCCCGTGCTGCTGCAAGTCAGCAAACTTCCAAATCCCCAGGAGTAGCCGCCCATGCATCCCCCCCTCTCTCCAAAATGCTGAGAACCACGGCTGTAACTCCGTCATTTTCATTACATGGGATGAAAGTGATTTCACGGGCACCGGTCTTGAAGGATTTGGTGACGATACGGGCTGCTGCGACTCCACGCCGGACGCCGGCGGAGGCCACGTCCTCACCGTCGTCATTTCTCATTCCGACCACCCCGCACCTCGAACGTGGCCTACAACCACCAGTCGATGCTGGCAACAATCGAGGATGGCTTAAATCTCGGTTGTCTCGCGTTTGCCTGCGATATCGCGAACGTCCCGCCTATGAGCGATCTCGTCGGTCCCAAGAAATAGTCGCATTAGTAGGCATTCGAACAGACCCCGCTTGAAGGCGGGGTTTCTTCGCCGGAGAAAAATCGTTAGGACTGCAGAGAATCTGCCTAACTAAGTAGGGCCTATAGTGGTCTCGTTTTATTTTTCTTTCACGAGTCTTATCCCCAACTCCTTCAATTGCGCTTCGTTCACCGGGGTCGGCGCGTCCACCATTAGATCCACCGCGCGCGCCGTCTTGGGGAATGGAATTACCTCGCGCAGGCTTTCTGCTCCGGCGAGAATCATCACAATGCGATCCAGCCCGAGAGCAATTCCTCCATGCGGAGGCGTGCCGTACTCCAAAGCTTCGAGGAAAAATCCAAAGCGGGCTCTCGCCTCTTCCTCACTCATGCCGAGCGCCTGAAAGATTTTGCGTTGAATGTCCTGGCGATGAATACGGATTGAGCCAGAACCCAGCTCCGTTCCGTTTAACACCACGTCGTAGGCGAGCGCGCGGATTTCTCCCAACGGGGATTTTGGATCATTCACCGAGTCGATGTTCGCCTCCAGCTTTGCCATGTCCTCTTCGTGCAAAGAGGTGAAAGGATGGTGCGCCGGGTTCCAGCGCTTTTCGGTCTTGTCCCACTCGAACATGGGGAAATCCGTCACCCACAGGAAATGAAATTCCTTCTTCTGAAATGCTCCGTGCTTTGCCGCATATTTCAGCGCGAGATCAAGCCGCAAGTAGCCGCATTTTTCGCAGAAATGCTGCGCCGACTGGTCCATCACTACAGACGAGTCCGGCTTGTCCAGTGCTCCGGCCAGCAGCCATAAATCGGTTTCTTCGACCGTGGCGAACTTCAGAATTTTTTCTGTCAATTCGGGAGAATCTTTGGCCAGCCGCTTGGGATCCGTTATCAATTGAACGAACGCAGGCCCCTGCACATGCTGATACGCGCCGTACGTGCCTATGGTTCGGCGCTCGGTACCGGAGATATCGCCCGCGTTCGGAATGCGGATAAGTTGGAGGGGCAGTTCCCTTCTCATCCTGAATTTCGCGCCGAACTCTCGCAGTTCGTCTGGCGACAGCGCTGCTCGAATATCGACCATTCCCGGCAGCCGCAGATCAGGCTTATCGCTGCCATAGACTCGAATCGCCTCGTCATAACTCAGGCGAGGAAACGGAGCCCTGATCTCGTAGCCCGCCGCGGTGAAGGCGGCGCTCAAGAATCCCTCCACCACCTCCCACACACGCTCGGGTTGTGGATACGACATCTCGAGGTCGATCTGGGTGAACTCCGGCTGGCGATC
>Ga0075426_10004375_pt1 | contig 10032 bp, 8 predicted proteins | sample SoiMethybrSBSTD5_FD_75304 | JGI IMG/M metagenome (GOLD analysis project Ga0075426, IMG submission 75304) | Bulk soil microbial communities from a Populus tree surrounding site in Tennessee, USA - Soil MetaG P. TD hybrid SBSTD5 | ecosystem: Environmental > Terrestrial > Soil > Tree plantation...
TCATCATCACCTGGGGCTGCTGGCGGATGATCTTGTAGAGGAGAAGGTCGCGGCGGCGCAGCGGCGCGGGGAAGAGGAAGGCGATCTCCGCTTCGCTGAACTCGAGGCCGCCGGAGTCGCCCGGCAGGGCCCAGGCGAAGAGCATGATGACCAGGACGAAGACGGAGGCGGCGTCGACGCGCAGCTCGCCGCCGGTGCCGGAGCCGGAACGAAAGAACGCCGAGGCGCGCTGATTCTTGAAAAAGAGCCAGCCGAAGTAGACGAGGCCGAAGAGAGCGCCGACGGCGTAGCGCGGGTCGCGCAGGCGCCGCACGCGCGCCACGATGCGGTTCCAGAAGGAGAGGAGGGCGAGCTCGATGAAGGCGCGCGTCACGGGGCCGCCGTGATCTGCAGGAAGGCGTCTTCGAGCGAGACTTCACCGCGCCCCTGGGCGATCTGCCACTTCAGGTCGTCGATGGTTCCGTACGCGGCGCGCTTGCCGTTGTGGATGATGAGGACGGTGTCGCAGAGCTCCTCGACGAGGTGGAGAAGGTGGGAGCTGAGGATGACGGAGGCGCCGTCGTGGGCGCGCCTGGTGATCGACTCTTTGATGCGGCGGATGCCGAGGGGATCGAGGCCGGTGAGGGGCTCGTCGAAGATGAGGACGTCGGCGGCGTGGATGAAGCCGCAGGCGATCATGAGCTTCTGCTTCATGCCGCGGGAGAGCTCGGCGGGGAGGGCGCGGCGCTTGTCGGCCAGCTCGAGCTCGGCGAGGAGCGGCTCCATGCGCTCGCGGAAGTCGGCCACGCCGTAGATGCGGGCCACGAATTGGAGGTGCTCCTCGACGGTGAGGTAGTCGAAGAGGCGCGGCTCGTCGGGCATGAAGGCGAGGTGCCGCTTGGCCTCGACCGGCGAATCCCGCAGGTCCGCCCCGCAAATCGAGATGCTTCCCTCGGTTGGCGGATGGATTCCGGCGAGGGCGCGGAGGGTCGTCGTCTTCCCCGCGCCGTTCGGACCGACCAGGCCGAGGACCTCGCCGCGCTTGACGGAGAAGGAGAGGTGGTCGACGGCGACGAGGGCGTCGTAGGTTTTGGTGAGGTTTGTGACTTCGATCACGGCGGGATGATACGAGGTTGTTAGTTCTTAGTTCTTAGTTCTTAGTTCTTAGTTCTTAGTTCTTAGTTCTTAGTTCTTAGTTTTTCGCGGTGCCGTCAAACTAACAACTAAGAACTAAGAACTAAGAACCAAGACCATCTGGCGCGACTCGTGAAACCGCTCACCCCGCAATGCGTCGGAAGCCCTTCACGCTCGTCGTCGCGATCGTCGCCGTCCTCTTTGTCTTGCTGCTCCTACCGGCGTGTTGCTGTCTGCGCAAAGGGATGGCGCCGGTGCAGCTGCCGGAGCCGCCGCCGTCGCGGATTCCGCAGATCGGCAGCGTCGACATCCCCACGCCCACCGAGGCCGAGGCGCATGCGCCGACCGAGGCCATGATGCGCAACGTCGACTTCCACATCGACGCCACGACGGTCATGCACATCCACTCCATGCGCGCGCAGTTCATCGCCAAGGTGCCGGGGCATCCGGTGAACTTCGACAACAAGAACGACTTCGTGGTGAAGATCGACCGCGGCCGCATCGGCCTCGACTCGGCCGGGCTCGATCAGCTCATGAACCGCTACGTCTTCGGCTACAAAGGCGCGCCGCTGCGCAACCTCCACGTCGTGCCGCAGGGGAAGCAGCTCGTGCAGTCGGGGATCATGCACAAGGGCGTCGACATTCCCTTCACGATGTATGGCGACGTCTCGGCCACGCCGGACGGGCGCATCCGCATCCATCCGACGAAGCTCGACATCTGCGGCATCAACGGCCTCGGGTTGCTCAAGGCCGTCGGCCAGAACATGCAGAAGATGCTCGACCTCAGCAAGGCCAAAGGCGTGCAGGCGGAGAAGAACGATCTGCTGCTCGAGCCGACAAAGATCCTGCCGCCGCCGCAGATCGATGCGCGCTTAACGGAGGTGCACGTGGAAGGGGGCGAGCTGGTGCAGGTCTTCGACGCCGGGATGCACCTGCCGGATCTCACGCTGCCGTACCCGGACGAGAAGAACGTCATGTACTACCGGCACGGGACGCTGCGGATGGGGAAGCTGCTGATGGTCGACGCGGACATGGAGGTGACGGATACGGACCCGCGCGATCCGTTCGACTTCTTCATCGACCGCTACAACGATCAGCTCGCCGCCGGCTTCGAGCACAACACGCCCGGCTACGGGCTGATGGTGTTCATGCGGGATTACGGCAAGATGGATTTGCCGCTGCAGCCGGGGGAGAGGACGGCGCCGAGGAAGTGAGGGCCGCGGCTTACGCCGCGACCGTCACATTCTGCGCCTGGAGGCCCTTCGGGCCCTGGACGAGATCGAACTCGACGCTGGCGCCCTCGGGGAGGCTGCGGAAGCCCTTCGCCTGGATGGCGCTGAAGTGGACGAACACGTCCTCTCCGCCGGCCATGGTGATGAATCCGAAGCCCTTCGCGTCGTTGAACCACTTGACAGTACCGGTGCTACGCATGCTGAGAACCTTCTCCTTCTGTTGGAACTGAGTGCACAACCCAACGGGCATTACTACAAGATAATTTCCGTGACCTCGTTGCCATCCGGCCGTCCTACTGCCAAACTCGACAGGAGGCCCCGATGCGACGCCTGCTCCCGCTTCTGCTGCTCCTCGCCGCAGTCCCCGCCGCCGCCGCGCTCAAGTGGAACGACACGCTGCGCGACGTCTACGTCAACGGCGCCCTCACCCGCGACGGCCAGACGCTCGTGAACGAGCATCGCCTTGCGTACCTGCCGCCGAGCGGCGAGGCCTGGATCTTCGACCGCGACACGCGCGAAGTCTCGACCGCGGACCGCGCGCTCTTCACGTTCAACGACGACCGCACCTCCGCGACGACGCCCGACACGTTCGCCACGCAGCGCGCCGACAAGTTCGCCATGCCGGACGAGTCGAGCTACCTCTTCAACAACGTCCTCATCTATCCGCACCAGAGCCACGCCGGACCGATGACGGAAGAGGCGCTGTGGGCCACGGCGCCGATCTGGAAGTCGATCTGCGAGCACTACACGCCCGACGCCAAGGTCGTCGATCAGCTGCGCGGCGCGAAGCCGGCGCGCGTGACCATCGTCTTCGCCACGTGGTGCGGCGACAGCAAGCGCGCCGTGCCGCGGCTGCTCAAGGCGCTGCACGAGGCGGCCAATCCGCTGCTGCAGGTCGAGCTCTTCGGCATCGGCCCCGACTTCCTCACGCCGATCGAGACCATCCGCGAGCGGCGGCTGACGAACGTGCCGACGATGATCGTCGAGCGCGGCGGGCGCGAGATCGGCCGCGTCGTGGAGACGCCAGCCACCGACACGGTCGAGCACGACGTGGCCATCATCCTCGCCGGCCAGGCGCTGCCGCCGCATCGCGGCCGCTACGAGCGGAAGGCGCAGATCGCCAGCGGGCACTACGAGCATCGCGACGCGAAAGGGGAGCGGGCGACGGAGACGTGGGAGCTGTACGAGACGAACGACGGCGGCCTGCTCCTGCACAGCCTGATCGTCTCGGCGAAGACGCCGTCGAAGACGATCGAGACGTTCGCGGCGCTCGACGGCCGCCGCGCGCCCGACTACATCGAGGTGACGCGCCGCGACGGCGATCACGTCGTGCGCACGCGGGCCTCCGCGGATCGCGGCAAGTGGACCGTGCGCGCCCGCGGCGACGAGCGCGGGCTCACCGAGCAAACGCTGACCGTGCCGCAGACGCTGCTCCTGCCGGCCACGCTGACGTACGGCTGGCCGCTCCTGCGCGGCACGATCGACGTCGACGTCTTCGTGCTCGACGAGAAATCGCCCATCGGTGCGACGGAGAAGGCGCGGGTATCGATCGCCGGCGGGATGATCATGCCGCTGGCGAGGAAGCCGAAGCACCACGTGGCCACGCGGACGATGGACTACGAGGTCAGCACCGACTCAGCCCTGCAGGTGCCGACGTCCGTCCATCTCAGCGACGGCGGCGAGCGGCGCCTCCTCGACATGACCGGCGCGCTGCCGCGAGCGCTTCCGGCGGCGAACGGCCAGTGAGGTGCAGCCGCTGACGAAGGCGGCCAGGCCGAGGGTCCAGGCCCACCCGCCCGCGCCGCGCGGCTCGGCCGCGAAGGTGACGCCGAGGCCGCGGGAGAGGTCGTTGAGCGCGGCGACGTGCTCGGCGACGCGCGCGAGCGGGACCGAGTCGGCCGTCGAGCGCAGCGCATCGTGCAGGACGATCGTCGCGCCGCGGCGCTCCACGCGCCGCTCGTAGCGCAGCGCGGGCGTGTGGACGACGGCGTCGCGCGCGTTGGCGCGCAGCGCGGACGGCAGATGGATCTCCGTCGTCTCCTCGATGTCGAGCGGCGAGTCGACGGCCAGCGGCATCGTGCGCACGATCAGCTCCGGACGCTGCAGATGCTTCTCGATCGACCGCGGGACGTACGTCCAGCGGCCGCCGCGGAAGAAGTTGGCGATGATGTATCGCTCGCGGAGGCTGATGGTGTCGTGCACGCGGTCGTCGCGGATGCGCAGCGGCTGCGCGGCGACGATGTCGGGCGTGTCGGCGGCGTAGCGGTTGATCTCGTGCTTGGCCAGCTCGGCCGACGACTGCTCGGAGAGCTTGGCGCGGATCTCGTCGGCGCTGCGGCCGCTGTAGACCGCTTCGACGTCGAGGCTGGCCGGCGAGGTGAGGTCGTTCGCGGCGTAGCTCTGCCGGATGCGCACGCTGCCGCCGCCGCGCGTCTCGATCGTCGCCAGCGCCGTCGTGCCGGCGCGGACGACGAGCGCGCGCTCGTCGTTGGGCGTGTCGATGGTGGCCAGCGTCCCGCCCTGATCGGCGATCGTGGCGTCGATCCAATAGGTCTTCCCGCCGTCGATGACCTCGGTGATGACGTGGTCGAAGAGGAACGGCGAGGGGAGGAAGACATCGAGGCGCCGGCGCAGCTTCGTGTTCACCAGCGCCGGATACGCTTCGATGCCGAGCTCGCGCAGGAGCATGGAGAGGAGGAACGCCTTGTCCTTGCAGTCGCCGTAGCGCTGGGTGAGCGTGGCCGCGGGCTGGTGCGGCTCGTGGGAGTTGCGTCCCATCTCGATGCCGAGGTAGCGGATGTCGTCCTGGACGAAGCGGACGGCGGCGGCGAGCTGCTCGTCGTGCGCCGGGTGCTCGCGGCGGATCTTCGCGGCCAACGCGCGCGCGGCCGCGCGCGAGGCGTCGTCGGCGCGGAACAGATCGTCGGCCCAGGCGGCGACGTCGCGCCACGTCGCGTACTCGCTGATCTGCAGCGTCTCCCACGGGTCGTACCACTCGGGGGTGTCGTCCTCGACGTCCTGGGCGACGACGTTGTGCCGCGTCCAGCTGAAGATCTGCTCGCCGCCGCTGCGCTCCGCGGTCGGCTTCGTGCCGCGGGAGGCGCGCCAGTAGAAGGTGCGCGAGACGGGGGCGATGACGCGGTGGCGCATCTCGCGCACGGGGAACGGCGAGGAGAAGTCGAATTCGTCGGCGTACTTCGCGCCGAGGAGCGGGTTCGAGCCTTCCAGCGAATAGGAGTAGTCGATGATGTCGCCGGGGCGCACGTCGTTGAGGAAAAGGAGCGCGGTGAGCGAGCCGTCGTAGATGTCCTGGTCGGCGTCGCGCTCTTTCTCGATGACGCGGACGTTGGCCACGTCGAGCTGGTTCACGCGCTTCGCGCCGCGGACGAGGACGACGTCGTGCAGCACGAGCCGCTGGAACGACGGATCGAAGTCGATGCTGACCTCGGAGGCGTTCTGCACGGCGGTGGGGGAGAGGACTTTGCGCACGCGCCGGAAGTACTCGACCACGCCGCGGTCGGTGATGCGCACCTGGTGATCGGTGAGGATCCCGTAGATGCCCCAGCGCACATCCTCCCGCGGCACACGCCCCTCGGCCGCGTCAGCGCGCTGCGCCCAGTTCGGCGCGGCGTGCACGGAGACGCCGCCGTTGCCGGCGAGGGCGATGCCCGGAATGAAGAGCAAGAACGTGACGATGCGGCGCATGCGGCTTACGTGATTACATCCAAGAGCAGATCGGACATTCCTTCGCCTCGTGCCCGCGTGCCGGGCAGAACCGTCGCCCGAAATAGATGAGCTGCAGGTGCCGCCGTCCCCATTCCTCGGGCGGAAAGAGCTTCTTGAGGTCCTTTTCCGTCTGCACGACGTTCTTCCCGCTCGACAGTCCCCAGCGCGCCGCGAGGCGGTGGATGTGGGTGTCGACGGGGAAGGCCGGCTCGCCGAAGGCCTGCGTCATCACCACGCTGGCGGTCTTGTGGCCGACGCCCGGCAGGCGCTCGAGCGCCTCGATGTCGCGCGGCACGCGGCCGCCGTGCTGGTCCACCAGCGTCTGCGCCAACCTCTTGAGATTGCGCGCCTTACCGGGCGCAAGGCCGCAGCTCCGGATCAAGGCAAGAATTTCGCTTTCCGGAAGGGCGGCGAGCTGGGCGGGGGTTCGGGCGCGGGCGAACAGGGCCGGCGTCACCTTGTTTACCTGCGCGTCGGTGGTTTGCGCGGAAAGGACGACTGCCACGAGCAGCGTGAACGGATCGGCGTGGCGCAGCGGGATCGGAGGCTGCGGATAGAGGCGGTCGAGGAGGCGGCCGATTTTTTTCGCCTTCTCCTTCCGCGTCATGGCTTAAGATAACCACATCCGCAACAGGCAGGAGCACGTGATGCGTCCCTCGATTTTCTTCCTGGTCGGTGTACTGGCCGCTGGAGCTGTGTCGAAAGCGGATGATCCGGTCCCCCCGAAACCCGAGTGCACCTACAGCCGCGCCGCCGCGCAGGCCGCCAGCGCGCCCGCGGTGTGGCACCGGATCTCCGCGAACGCGGAGCTCGCCGCGCCCACGTCTACGCCGGCGCCCCCGCGCCACCGCGCCTCCGCGCCGCCGAAGACCGATCCGCCCGGCACCTTCGTGGCCGTGAACTTCATCGACACGGAGATCTTCGGGAAGATGGTCAAGGACGGCGTTCGCTGGACCGGCCCGTCGGGCGACACGGAGTTCCTCCGCCGCGTCACCCTCGACCTCACCGGCGAGATCCCCAGCCCCGACGACGTGAAGGCCTTCCTTGCCGACACGAGCGCCGACAAGCGCACCAAGGCCATCGACCGCCTCCTGGCCAGCGACGCCTTCGTCGACCGCTGGACGATGTGGTTCGGCGACCTCGTCGAGAACGTGCAGGTGGCGTCGAACACGACCGAGACCTTCCCCGGTCGCGACGCCTACTACAAATTCATCCGCGACTCGATCAGGAACCGCAAGCCGTACGACCAGATGGTCCGCGAAGCGATCTCCGGCATCGGCAAGAGCTTCACCAACGGCGAGACGAACTACTACGTCCGCGACGTGCAGAACAACGGGCCGATCCAGGACACGTACGACAACGAGTCGGCGTCGACGGGCAAGCGCTTCCTGGCCATGCCGCTGCAGTGCCTCTCCTGCCACAACGGGCTCGGGCATCTGGAGCAGGTCAACAGCGCGATGGCCAAGCGCACGCGCTACGACTTCTGGAAGAACGCCGCCTTCTTCGCGCAGGTGACGGTCACGCGCGCGAAGGACGCCACGACGCAGCAGCAGGAGACGACGCTCGCCGACAACACCACCGGCTCGTACAAGCTGAACACGACGTCGGGCAACAAGACCGCGCGCACGCCGATCAACGGCCTCGACCACGTCGACCCCGAGTTCTTCCTCGGCGGGGCCACGCCGCAGTCGGGCGAGCCGCGCCGCGTCGCCTACGGCCGCATCCTCACCTCGAACCCGCAGTTCGCCCGCGCCGCGGTGAACTACCTCTGGAAAGAGATCTTCGGCTTCGGCATCGTCGAGCCGGCTGACTCCTTCGACCTCAACCGCCAGGATCCGGCCACGCTCGCCAACGGCGCCGCGCTGCAGCCGACGCATCCGCAGCTCCTCAACCAGCTCGCCGACACCTTCGTGAAGAGCCAGTACGACCTTCGGGCCCTCCTCAAGACGATGGTGATGTCGAACGCCTACCAGCTCTCCTCGCGCTACACGCCGGGCACGTGGAGCGAGACGTGGACGCCGTATTACGCGCGGCATTATCCGCGGCGGATGATGGCCGAGGAGATCCTCGACGCCGTCGTGAAGACTACCGGCGTCGGCATCACCATGAGCCTGACGACGACGCAGGGCGTCCCGGCCACGCAGGTGACGAAGGCCATGCAGCTCCCCGACACGACCGAAGGAGGGCAGTTCCGGACCTTCCTCAACAACTTCGGCCGCGGCAACCGCGACGACGACCCGCGCTCGTCCGACAGCTCGATCGTGCAGGCGCTCTCGCTGCTGAACGACGTCAACGTCGTCTCGCGCGTGCGCGCCTCGAACAGCGCCTCCACCGTGGCCAAGACGCTAGCGGCGACGAAAGATCCGGGCGCCATCGCCGACGCGCTCTACCTGGCCACGCTGTCGCGCTATCCCGACGCGGGCGAGCGCAACACCGCCATCGCCTATCTCAAGAGCGGCGACCTGACGAAGAAAACCGAAGACCTGCAGTTCGCGCTGCTGAACAAGCTCGAGTTCCTGTTCAACTGAGGGCCGGCCATGCATTGCACGTGTGAAGGCAAAGGCAACTTCTCCTCGCTCCTCGGCGACGGCTTCACGCGCCGCCGCTTCATGCAGGTGGCCGGCACGGGCCTGGTGGCCTCGTACTTCGCCGACGTCGCCAGCGCCAAGCTGCTCGGGTCGGCGACGTCGGTCAGCCCGACGCTGCACAGCACGGCCAAGAACTGCATCCTCATCTTCCTCTCCGGCGCGCCGAGCCACGTCGACACCTGGGACCTCAAGGAAGGGACGTGGACGCCCGCGGACTTCAACCCCACGACGTTCGGGGCCATCCGCTGGCCGCAGGGCCTCATGCCGAACACGGCCAATCATCTCGACAAGCTGGCCATCATCCGTTCCGGCCTGGCGTGGGCGGCGGTGCACAACCTGGCGCAGGAGTGGGCGCAGATCGCCCGCAACCCCGGCGGCGCCACGGGCTCGATCGCGCCGCACATCGGCGCCGTCGTCTCGCTGGAGTCGCAACTCAAGCGGCAGCCGACCGACATCCTGCCGGGCTTCGTCTCCATCAACCAGGTCATGGCCGGCTCCGGCTACTTCCCCGCGCAGTACGCGCCGTTCGGCGTGACGCCGTCGGCGACCGGGCTGTCGGCGCTCGCGCATCCCGACGGCGCGGCGCGGCTTTCCGACCGCTGGGGCCTGCTGCAGTCGATCGATCCCGACCGCAAGCCGCCCGCGAGCCTCGGACGCAACGCCGACGACATGGGCACGTTCTACGGCCAGGCCAAGACGCTCATCGACTCGCCCGACGCGAACAAGCTCTTCTCCTACACGACCGACGAGTTCGCGCGCTACGGCTCAACGTCGTTCGGCGCGTCGCTGATCGTGGCCCGCAACCTGGTGAACGCGCAGCGCGGCACGCGCTTCGTGCAATCGACGCTCGGCGGATGGGACCACCACTCGAACATCTACGCCAAGACTGGCTCGTCACTTTACACGCAGATGAAGACGTTCGACCCGGCCTACGCCGCGCTGCTGGCCGATCTGGCCGGCTCGCCCGGCTCGCAGGCAGGGAAGACGCTGCTCGACGAGACCCTGGTCGTGGTCCTCGGCGAGTTCGGGCGCACCGTCGGCCTGCTCAACGCCCAGCAGGGACGCGACCACTACCTGCGCATGTCCGTAGTCTTCGCCGGCGGCGGCGTGAAGGGGAACACGGTCATCGGCAAGACGGACGACAAGGGCGCGAACGCGGTAGAGTTCGGGATCGCCGCAAATCGGGATGTGCGTCCTGAGGACGTGGCCTCGACGATCTACTCGGCCATCGGCATCGATTACACGACCGTGCGCCACGACGATCCGCTGAATCGCGGCTTCGAGTACGTGCCGTTCGCGAAGGATGGGCAGTACGGGCCGGTGAACGAGCTGTTTTGAAACGGGCTCTCGGCTCTCGGCTCTCAGCTCTCGGC
>Ga0075426_10004376_pt1 | contig 10031 bp, 11 predicted proteins | sample SoiMethybrSBSTD5_FD_75304 | JGI IMG/M metagenome (GOLD analysis project Ga0075426, IMG submission 75304) | Bulk soil microbial communities from a Populus tree surrounding site in Tennessee, USA - Soil MetaG P. TD hybrid SBSTD5 | ecosystem: Environmental > Terrestrial > Soil > Tree plantation...
CGATTTAGTCGGCAGAGCCTTGTTTTCAAGCTCTTCCAGAGCACCAATTACGAGGGTGCTCATGGCGACAGTACCGAAGCCATTTGGCGGTATGTGGCTAAAACCTTAGACTGTCCTCGAATCAGCGGCAATGCGGAAACGTCTTGCAATCACGATGCTTGTGTTGCTCCTGGCTTCGGGTTCTGCGGCCGCTCATGTTAGGACCAAAAAGCGGCCTCACAAGTCCAGGGCCGTAGCCACCAAACATGTAGCTGAGTCCGCACTGCGAACCCCTCCTGAACCTATTGCTCACCCGATTGCTCCCCTGTCGGTCTTATTGGTGACACTTGCAGCGGTAGTGGCAACCGCATTTGTGTCGTTCGTAGGAGCGATGTCCCCGGCCAGGGGAGGTGAGTGCGAGTCGCACATGCCAGCACACGCCGGCGTGCACTCCCGATCCGTCACTTCGGTTGGAGTAGCCCAGAGATTCCGCTTTAACGGTCACCAACTCGGCAAAGCGGGACTGCCGACCCTGCCCTAAATGTCCAGGCCCAATTGCAAGCGGGCCGCTTCGGTCATGCGCTGAGGCGTCCAGGGTGGATCGAAGACCACCTCCACGAGCACTTCTTTAACCTCGGGCAGGTGTGAGAGCTTGTTTTCTACATCGGCCTTGAGAATGTTGCCCATGCCGCAGCCGGGAGCGGTCATGGTCATTTTGATGTCAAGCTTCTTGCCGCCCTGTTCGGAATCGGCAACTTTGCACTCATAGACCAGGCCCAAATCCACGATGTTGACCGGAATCTCCGGGTCGTAGACTGTCTTCAGCTCTTCCCATGCCAGTTCCTCGCTGAACTTGCCGCTGGCTGCCGCCGCGCTCTCCTGCTTGATGTGCTCGATGCCCAGCGCATCCGCATCCTTGGCGTCAATGCGGTACATGTAGCCGTACTCGGTCATGATGGTGTAGGCATTGCCCAGCGACTGCATGACCTTGGCGACGGTGCCTTCGGGAATCTGCCCCCGAATGCCGCTGGGAATTTCCGTGACCTCTACCGGGCGGCTGAGTTTTACGGGCTGATAGGTGGTGCTCATAACTACTCCGTGGAAACCGCTTCCTGCTTGCCTTCCAGAGCGGCATGCAGGGTGTGCCAGGCCAGGGTGGCGCATTTGACCCGCACCGGAAATTCGGAGACGCCAGAAAAAACCGCCAGCTTGCCCAGTTCCTCCCGGGCGCCATTGTGTTCGGCACCGGTTACCAGGCCGTGAAACTGCTGGAAAATTTTTTCCGCTTCGGCCATGGTCTTGCCTTTGATGCTCTGGGTCATCATGGAAGCCGACGCTTTGGAGATGGCGCAGCCCGAGCCCTGAAAGCTCACGTCCTGGATCTTTTCCCCCGCCAGCTTCAAATAGACGGTGAAGTGATCTCCGCACAGCGGGTTGTAGCCTTCCGCCTTGTGATTCGCATCGCCTAGCTCGCGATAGTTGCGCGGCTGCTTGCTGTGCTCGAGGATTACTTCCTGGTAGAGATCGCGCAGGTCAGCCATCAGGCAAAGACCTCCCGCACCCGGTTGAGGCCGCGCACCAGCGCATCCACATCTTCCCGCGTGTTGTAAAGTCCAAAAGACGCCCTTGCCGTGGCCGGAACGCCAAAGCGCAGCATCACCGGCTGTGCGCAGTGGTGGCCGGTGCGAATGGCGATGCCTTCCTGGTCGAGGATAGTGCCGATATCGTGCGGATGAATGGGCTCGAGCACGAACGAGAGCACGCCCGTCTTCTGCCGCGCCGTACCGATCAGGCGCACGCCAGGCAGCGCCGCGACCTTCTCGGTCGCGTAGGCCAGCACATCCTGCTCGTGCGCGGTAATGTTCTCGATGCCAAGGCGGTTCACGTACTCCAAGGCCGCTCCCAGGCCGATGGCACCCTCCATGTGGGGTGTGCCCGCCTCGAACTTGTGCGGCAGCTTGTTGTAGAGCGTCTTCTCGAAGGTGACCGAGCTGATCATGTCGCCGCCACCCTGGTAGGGAGGCATGGCGTCCAGCAGGCTGGCCTTGCCATAGAGCACGCCAATGCCAGTGGGACCGTAAATCTTGTGGCCGGAGAAGGAGTAGAAGTCTGCATCCAGCTCGCGCACATCCACTTTCATGCGCGGGGCTGCCTGTGCTCCATCCACCAGCACGGGAACGCCCTGCTGGTGCGCCAGTTCAATGATGCGCCGCACCGGGTTGATGGTGCCCAGTGCGTTGGAAACGTGCGCTATCGCCACCAGCTTCGTCTTTGGTCCCAGCAGCTTCTCATATTGGTCGAGCTGCAGTTCGCCACGATCGTTGATGGGGACCACGCGCAGCTGCGCGCCTTTTTCCTCGCATAGCATCTGCCAGGGCACGATGTTGGAGTGGTGCTCCATGGCGGTAAGGATGATTTCGTCTCCGGACACCACGTTGCGACGGCCGTAGGTTTGCGCCACCAGGTTGATGGCTTCGGTGGTGCCGCGCACAAAAATGATCTCTTCCGGCCGGGCAGCATTCAGGAAGTTCTGCACAATCGTCCGCGCCCGTTCGTACGCTTCCGTGGCGCGCTCCGAAAGCAGGTGTACGCCACGGTGCACGTTGGCATTGTCCTCACTGTAATAGCGGAGGATGGCGTCCAGCACCTGCTGGGGCTTCTGCGTGGTAGCGGCGTTATCGAGATACACCAGCGGCTTGCCGTGGATCTTCTGCGCGAGTATGGGAAAGTCGCGGCGGACGCGGCGCAGGTCATAACCTGCATGGCTGGCGGCGGGAGCCGAAGGGCGAAGATCAGTGTAGGTATTGGGGGCGGTCGTCATCCTACTTCCTCCCAGTGCAGAGCGCGTTCTTGCGCGGCGTTGCCCGGTTGGGGGCTGCGTGGCGCGGTATGGAACAGCCACTCGTTCACCAGTTCTTCGATGCGCGCGCGCACGGGCCCGGGCTTCATGCGCTCCAGACATTCGCTGGCGAAAGCGTACAGCAGCAGGCGCCGCGCCGCGGGTTCGTCAATGCCGCGAGAACGCAGGTAAAAGAGTTCGTCTTCTTCGATCTGGCCGATGGTGGCGCCATGGGTGCACTTCACGTCGTCGGCGTAGATTTCCAGCTGCGGCTTGGTGTCAATCTGCGCGTCATCGGAGAGCAGCAGGTTGCGGTTGGTCTGCTTGGCGTCGGTCTTCTGCGCGTCTTTGTGCACAATGATGCGGCCATGGAAAACGCCGCGCGAGTGCCCGTCGAGAATGCCATTGTAAAACTGGCGGCTAGCACAGTGGGGGCTGGCATGTTCCACCAGCATGTAGTTGTCCATGTGCTGGCGTCCATTGCCGATGAAAAGGCCGTTGATCAGGCAGTCGGCGCCTTCGCCGGCCAGCACCGGGTGGACGTTGTTGCGCACCAGTCCGCCGCCCAGCAAAACCGAGTGCGATGCCACGTTGGCGCTGCGCCCCTGCTGCAGCCGCAGCGTGGAAACGTTGTAGGCGTCGGTGTGCTCGCGTTCGATCAGATAGTGCGAGAGCACGGTGTGCTCGCCGGCCAAAAGTTCGGTGGCCGCGTTCGAGAAGGCCACGTCCGCGCCCAACGAAACGTAGTCTTCAACCACGGTAGCCTGGCTGTCCTCTTCGGCGATGATGAGGTTGCGCGGGTGGGTCATCACCGGCGCATCGCCGGCGGTGGTCACGAACAGCAGGTAGATCGGCGCTTCCAGCACCGTTCCACGGCCGATGTGCACGTAGGCGCCATCTCCCAGGAAAGCGGTATTCAGTGCACAGAAAACGTCCCGCTGCGTGTTCAGGTATTGTCCCAAGTACCGCTCCAGCGGCTTGGGATCACGGCGGATTTCTTCCGCCAGGCTGCCCGCGCTAACTCCCTTAGGAAGCGAATTAACCGAAGACAGCTTCGGATCGAACCTGCCGTTGACGAAAACCAACTGACAGGCGGCTCCGCCCAGGCGATAAGGCTCAACCTGCTCCGCGCTGACCACGGCCGCCGGCGGCAGCCGAAACGCGGTCTGCGCAATGACCGAGACATTGGTGAAGCGCCAGTCTTCGTCATGCGTGGTGGGGAACCCCACTTCGCAGAAGCGCGCAAATGCGTCTTCGCGCAGCTTGCGCACCCAGCCCTGGTTGTGTCCGGGAGCCCGCTTGGCAAACTCGGTGAACGCCTCCAGGTAGTTGCCCAGCTCCCGGGATGTAGTTGCGAGGTTACTCATTTCCGCTTTACTCCTCACGCGGTCGCTTCCGCTTCCACCCAGCTGTAGCCCTTGTCCTCGAGTTTCAGGGCCAGTTCCTTGCCACCCGACTTCACGATGCGGCCATCCACCAGCACGTGCACGTAATCAGGCACGATGTAGTTCAGCAGCCTCTGATAGTGAGTGACCACCACCATGGCGCGTTCTGGGCTGCGCAGCGCATTGACGCCGTTGGCCACGATCTTGAGCGCGTCAATATCGAGGCCGGAATCGGTCTCATCCAGGATGGCCAGCTTCGGCTCCAGCACTGCCATCTGCAGAATCTCATTGCGCTTCTTTTCGCCGCCCGAGAAGCCCTCGTTCACCGAACGGTTCATCAGCTTGTCATCCATGTCCAGCAGCTTCATCTTTTTCTTGAACATGGGGATGAAATCCATGGCGTCGAGTTCGTCTTCACCGCGATACTTGCGCACCGCATTCAACGCCGAGCGCAGGAAGTACGCATTGCTGATGCCGGGGATCTCCACCGGGTACTGAAAGGCCAGGAATACGCCCTCGCACGCTGCCTCTTCCGGCTTCATGGCCAGCAGGTCTTTACCGTTGTACAGCACCTCACCCTGGGTGACCTGAAAGTTCTCGCGGCGCGCCAACACCTGCGCCAGCGTGCTCTTGCCCGAGCCGTTGGGGCCCATAATGGAGTGCACCTCACCGGCATTGATCGTCAGGTCAATGCCCTTGAGAATTTCGTGGTTTTCCACCTTGACATGCAAGTTTCTGATTTCTAAAAGTGCCATCGTCCTCTTCTTCCGTAAGATTGCGAATTTGTGTACGACAGCTAGCTAGCTGAATGGCTAACTAGCTGGCTAGCTGTCCAGCAATGCTGAAAGCCTTCAGCCAGCTACCCCGCTAGCCGACGCTGCCTTCCAGGCTCACGCTCAGTAGCTTCTGCGCTTCCACGGCAAACTCCATGGGCAACTCGCGGAACACCTGCTTGCAGAATCCGTTCACGATCATGGAAACCGCGTCTTCCGTCTTGAGCCCGCGCTGCCGCAGATAGAACATCTGGTCTTCTCCGATCTTTGAAGTAGAAGCTTCGTGCTCCATGTGCGCGCTGGCGTTGCGCACCTCGATGTAAGGGAAGGTGTGGGCGCCGCACTGGTCGCCAATCAGCAGCGAGTCGCACTGCGTGTAGTTGCGGGCGCTGGCTGCGTTCTTCAGGATCTTTATCTGCCCGCGGTAGGTGTTCTGGCCGTGGCCGGCGCTGATGCCCTTCGACACCACCGTGCTCCTGGTGTTCTTGCCGATGTGGATCATCTTGGTGCCGGTATCAGCCTGCTGGTAGTTGTTGGTGAGCGCCACCGAGTAGAACTCGCCGACCGAGTTGTCGCCCTGCAGAATACAGCTGGGATACTTCCAGGTGATGGCCGAACCCGTTTCCACCTGCGTCCAGGAAATCTTTGAATTTACCCCGGCGCACTTGCCGCGCTTGGTCACGAAGTTGTAGATCCCGCCCTTGCCCTGCTTGTCGCCGGGATACCAGTTCTGCACGGTGGAGTACTTAATTTGCGCGTTGTCCATGGCCACCAGTTCGACGACGGCTGCGTGCAGCTGGTTCTCGTCGCGAATGGGAGCGGTGCAGCCTTCGAGATAGCTGACGTAGGCGCCCTCTTCGGCCACAATCAACGTGCGCTCAAACTGCCCGGTTTCGGAGGCGTTGATGCGGAAATAGGTGGAAAGCTCCATGGGACAGCGCACGCCCTTGGGCACAAATACAAAGGAGCCATCGCTGAATACAGCCGCGTTCAGGGCTGCGAAGAAGTTGTCGCTGTAGGGCACCACCGAACCCAGGTATTTTTTCACCAGCTCGGGGTGCTTCTGCACCGCTTCGGAAAAGGAGCAGAAAATCACGCCCGCCTCCGCCAGCTTGTGCTTAAAAGTTGTCGCCACGGAAACGCTGTCAAAGACCGCGTCCACCGCCACGCCCTGCAGCATCTTCTGCTCGTTCAGGGGAATGCCCAGCTTCTCGTAAGTCTTCAGGATTTCCGGATCCACATCCTCCAGGCTAGCCTTGCTGTTCTTCGTCTTGGGCGCGGAGTAATAGTGAATGTCCTGATAGTCAATGGCAGGGTAATGAATGTTCGCCCAGTTGGGCTCGGCCTGCGCCTTCTCCAGCGATGCCCAGTGACGATAGGCTTTCAACCGCCACTCCAGCATGAACTCGGGCTCGTTCTTCTTGGCCGAGATCACGCGGACGACGTCCTCGTTCAGCCCCTTGGCGATTTTTTCCTGTTCGACATCGGTGACGAAGCCCCACTTGTACTCGCGGTTCGCCAAGTCCTGAATTGTATTTACATTAGTGCTCATTGCATTCTCCCGGAGATTGGACCGATACTTACCAGCTTCCCTTGCGCATCCTTGATGGCCGCCAGCTGCAGTGGCTGCACCAGGTCGGCGAGCATCAGGCGCTCCAGCGCCCCGCTTACCGCCTTGCTGATGATTTGCTGGTTGGTGCGAATGGGGCAGCGAGCCTCGAAGTCGCACAGCCCGATCACGTCGGTGCTGCATTCGGTGAGCGCGATGGGCCCTTCCAGAGCGGCGATAATTTCCGCCACTGTGATCTCCCGCGCCGGCTTGGCCAGGCTGTAGCCGCCCTTGATGCCGCGGTGCGACACCAGCAGTTTGGCCTGCAGCAACTGCTTCAGCAGTTTGCTCACCGTGGGCAGGGGCAGGGAATTCTCCGCTGCCAGGTCGCGGGCGGTGTAGAGTGCCCGGTCTTGTTGCCGCGCCATGTGCGTCATCAGCACCAGCCCGTAGTCTGTCAGCTTGCCTAACCTGATCATGTGGCTAGCTCCTTACGGCCGCTTCGCCCCTCTATTACCTAGAGTCTAAACCAGACTGAATCGGTACCCTAAATACAGGACCTGATTAGTACAGTATGATTCTAGCAGCCGGACGGGGGTGGCCGCAATGGGCGACGCATTAAACGGCGCGGTTTCCGCATTGAATCTAAGGCATTTAGGTGTGGGCTGCAGCCCGGCGGCTGTTCCCCTGCGTGGCATTCCGGTCCCGCATTGAACTTTTCGGTGACCACATGAGTTCCGCTTCAGCCCTCACGCTTGCCTTGCTGATCTTGGCCGGAAGCGCCCGAACCCAGGCCTCCGGCCCACCGAAAGCTACAACCCGTTCGGATGATGGCCATCGACTCCGTGACACCCTGACCAATATGGAGAAGAAGCTGGCCCGGGCCGAGCAACAGAAGAACAAGAGTTTCTTCGAGGGAGTTCTTAGCCCACAGTTTCTGATGGTGGCCTACAACGGCCTGGTGTTCACCAAGCCGGAACTGCTGAGCAAGCTGAACCACCTGGACGTGACGCACTATACGATGAAGAACTTTAAGGTGCGGCCTATCGGCCGGGCAGGGCGCTACTGATCTATGATCTCCATATCCAAGCTAGCGCCGCCGGCGAGCGCGCTCCGACGCAGCAATACGCCAGCTCTGTCTGGGTTCGAGAGGGCGGTCATTGGGAACTTCTGTTCCACCAGGCTACCCCGGCGAAGCACTGAGGAGGCAGCTAACTAGCTGACTGGCTGTCTAGCTCCGCACGGCCCGATTGTGCTTTTCTCTGGGACAGTACCAAGTTTCACTAATCATTAACTCCGTTCACAACGTCTTAGTCCGCGCCCATCGCGTTGTGGGCGAAGAAGTGGTCTATCCCACCGCTCCGAAGGCCAACCCCAGGCTGTAGGTTACGGCTGCTTCTATAACGCCGACTACCGTCATTTCCAGTCCGGACGCCCACCAAGAACGCGAGGTGATGAGTGACTTCGACGCCCCCACAACAAAATGCGCTGCAATACTAATGGCGAAGGCAATGGCAACCGCCTTAAATCCTCCGACAAAAAAGAAAGGGATAATGGGAATGAAAGCGCCAATTGCCGTGGATAGGGCCGCCGAGGCTGACGACACCCAGGGGTTGGGAAAGTGGTGCTCGGAAAGGCCTAGTTCCTGCTGGGCCATGGCTTGCACCATCTGCTCCGGGTTTTCGGCCAGACGTTCGGCCATGCGCTGCGACTCTTCCTCGCTGAAGCCCTGCAGTTGGTAGAACAGCGCCATTTCTTCTTTTTCTTCTTCCGGATTCTCCTCTACCTCTTCCCGTTCGCGTCCGATCTCGGCCTCGTAAACCTCGCGCTCGCTCTTCACCGCCAGGTATGCTCCGGCGCCCATGGAAAGGGAAGAAGCGATCATGCCTGCCAACCCGGCGATCAGAACGTAATGGCGCTGGTTGTCGGTGGCGCCGGCCACACCGGAAACGATGCCGAACACGGCGCCCAAGCCATCATTGACGCCATAGATTGCGTCGGCCACCCAACTGCCACCGCGGCCATGCCAGCGCTCGCGCTTGAGAATGGCGTCGAGCACGCTGCGCGGCCCCAGCACCGGCACCATGGACTGCAAGGCGCGGCGGTGGGCTTTTTCTTCCAGGGCAATGCCGCCTAGAATTTCCTTGACCTCGCTATCAGCTCCCAAAGCGCGGTCGCGCTGCGCCGAGTAGCGCGCGCTGTCGCGTTCTTCGGCGGCTTCCATGCGGCGAATGGCCGCTGCCGTGCCTGCTTGGCGGCTCAGCCAGCGGCTGAGGCGCTGGCGCCAATTGTCTTTCTGGCTGGGCTCGATGCCATGCTCGCGCAGCTTCTTCTCCCAGCGGGCGGCGTGGCGTTCCTCAGCTTCAGCCATGCGCAGCAACACGGCCTTGCGCCGGTCATCGCGCTCCTGCTCCGCAAGTTCGCGGTACATGCACGCGCTCTGTACCTCCGCTCGCCAGTTCTGCTGTAGCGCCTGAATCACTTCCCGCTCTGCCCGAGGCTGTGGCATCTTGCTATTCTAAACAGGGCAGGTTCACTGCAACGGCTGAGAATGGGTCCAACCGGAACTCGGCGTTGGGTTGATCCCACCCGTTTGAAGTCTGCCGCTTCCAGGAGAAACATTGATGAGCCCGGAAAACCCATCCCACGCCTCAACCCCGGCGGCCGCAACGAGCGCCTGCTTCGGCTACGCTTCCGGCGCCTGGCCGGCAGTGGTCTCGCCCTGCTGCTCTGACCAGGCTAGCGACCGTCACGCGGAGTGTACCCTGCCCGGCTGCACCTGCGCCTGCCATAACGCCTCCGCGTAGCCCGTCTGCCGGGTCCTGCCGGAACCATTGGGCGCCGCTCTGCATCTCACACTAAGAACCCAGTTTTTTCAGGTGCAGTTTTGGCAGCAGAACCGGAGAACTTCCTCAATCGAGTCCTGCTGGTGGCCGATCATCCGACCACTGGCGCCATTGTTCGCGAACAGTTGTCTGGGGCCGGGTATGATGTACACTGGGCCAGAAATCGGGTGGAAGCCTGCGTGCTCTGGAAGCCCAGCTACTATGACGTAGTGTTGCTGGACCTCCGCCGGGACCCGGACCAGGGCGGAAATTTCGCCCGCCGCATCAAGGCTACGGACCCGGCGCAACGGATTCTATTTCTTGACGGAAGGAACGGCAGCAAAGAAGCCGCCTGAATTTCTGGCCGCTCAGCCGCCGCTTTATGCCGCTGGACGAAAGCAAGTTCTATCGGGCCACGGTTGTCGAATGCAAGGAATTCGCCCCTGACCTGTGGGCGGCGCGCATCGCTCCCGGCGGACCGTTCACCTTCACTCCCGGCCAGTACGCCACTTTGGGCATGCAGGGTCCCCTCCGGCTGGTGGAGCGCGCTTATTCCATTGTTTCTTCACCGTATGAGGAGCAGCTCGAGTTTTTCTTTGAGTTGGTTCCAGCCGGCGAACTCACCCCACTGCTCCACACCCTGAAGCCTGGCGACCAGCTCAGCATGCGCAAGTCGTCCAA
>Ga0075426_10004377_pt1 | contig 10030 bp, 5 predicted proteins | sample SoiMethybrSBSTD5_FD_75304 | JGI IMG/M metagenome (GOLD analysis project Ga0075426, IMG submission 75304) | Bulk soil microbial communities from a Populus tree surrounding site in Tennessee, USA - Soil MetaG P. TD hybrid SBSTD5 | ecosystem: Environmental > Terrestrial > Soil > Tree plantation...
CGCGTAGCCTTCCTGAAGCAAGCCCGACAAGACGCCTCTCAATCGCGGTGGAACTTTCTCCATCGCCAGCGACGCGCCAACTCCCCACTCGCCTCCCATTCCTATTCCGAACAATGCACGCAGCACCATGAACGTCGCGTAGTTTGGCGCGAGACCTGATAGCACTTCAACAATCGAATAGAAGACCAAATCGATCATCAACGGAATTCGCCGCCCGTAACGATCGGCGAGCAGTCCGAAAATGAAAGCGCCGACTGGCCGAAAGGCAAGCGTCAATGTAATCGATAGCGCAATAGCCGCGTCTGATTTGTTGAACTCTTTGGCAATCGCGGTCAATGAGAAGACGACAAGAAAAAAATCAAAAGCGTCGAGCGTCCATCCAAGAAATCCCGCGAACAAAGCGGAGCGATGGTCCGAAGTCGAAACCGCCTGCGACTCCGACGCAGTCTTGATGTCGATCGTCTTCATTTGGTGAGTCTCGGCAATCTACAGGATCGAGTTGGCTAGTGACAAGGAACCATGGGCGCAATCATCGGCTCGCTTGACCCCGGAGAGCGTCGTAGCTGAAGCTATTACCCACCATGGAACGCCGTGCACGACGACAAGAACTCAACGCCGCTAAAGACGAAGCGAAGGATACAGCTCGCGGGTCGCCGAAAGACCTGCTTCGATTGCTCGCTTATGCAAAGCCCTATCGCTCGCGGCTCGGTATCGCGCTGTTGTCATTGGTTGTCGCCGGCGTGCTTGGGTTGGCGTTTCCTCAGGTCGTCCGATTGTTGATTAACGCCGCTTTCGTCGAACTCGATTCGGGGAAGCTAAACAGGCTCGCGTTGCTGCTGGTTGGTGTGTTCGCAACGCAAGCGGGCTTCAGTTTTCTGCGTACGTATTTGCTCTCCTACACCGGCGAGCGCATCGTCGCCGACGTTCGCACTCAAGTTTACAATCATCTCACGAGCCTGCCAGTTTCGTTCTTCGCAAATCGGAGAGTGGGTGAGCTCACTTCGAGGCTCGCTTCCGACGTCAGCGTCGTTCAAACCGTCACTACGGGAAGCATCACTGAGCTTCTGCGATCGGGTCTGCTTCTGATCGGCGGCGTCGCGATAATCTTTGTTACCAACTTTAGACTCTCGCTTTTGATGCTTGCGATTGTTCCGGTCGTGATTGTGTCGGCGCATCTTTATGGGCGCTACGTTCGTAAGTTGAGCACTAAAGTCCAGGATCGTTTGGCTGAAGCGAATTCAGTCCTGGAAGAAACGCTTTCGGCGATTCGAATCGTTCAGTCGTTTGTCAGAGAACCTTACGAACGAGCCCGCTATCGAGATCGCATTCAGGATTCGCTGCAGCTTGCGGTGAAGCGCGCAGTGGCGAGCGGCGGCTTTATCGCGTTCATCATCCTCGTAGTCTACAGCGGAATCGCAGTGGTGCTTTGGTTCGGAAGCCGAATGGTCATCTCCGGCCAGATGACTGCAGGCGATCTGATCGCTTTCGTGCTGTATACCTTCTTCGTTGGAGGCGCCGTCGGTGGGATGACCGAACTCTACGGGCAATTCAATCAGGCCATCGGCGCAACGCGACGCGTGTTCGAGTTGCTCGATACGAAACCTGAAATCAAAGACCCGGAGAATCCTGAACAGCTCACGAATGTGCGCGGACATGTTCGCCTGAACGACGTGCATTTTACTTATCCAGATGAGCGAGCGATGCCGGTGTTGAAGGGAATCAGCATCGAAGCTCGGCCTGGCGAGATCATCGCGCTGGTTGGACCGAGCGGGGCAGGGAAGTCAACGCTGGTTGCGTTGATACCACGGTTTTACGACGTGTCTTCAGGCGCGATACAGATTGACGGTCACGACATCAGATCTTTGCGCCTCGCTGATTTGAGAAGCGCGGTTGGTATGGTGCCTCAGGAGACTACGCTATTTGGCGGACCGATACGCGAGAACATCGCTTACGGGAAGTTGAATGCGAGCGATGAAGAAATACACGCCGTCGCTCGAGCGGCTCACGCGCATGAATTCATTGCTGAATTTCCGGATGGCTACGAAACAATCGTCGGCGAGCGGGGAGTAAAACTCTCGGGTGGTCAGCGGCAGCGAATCGCAATCGCTCGCGCGCTGCTGAAGGACCCGGCGATTTTGATACTCGATGAAGCGACCAGTTCTCTCGATTCTGAATCGGAGCGTTTAGTACAAGACGCGCTCGAGACGCTGATGCAGGGCCGCACGACGTTCGTTATAGCTCACCGGCTTTCGACAGTGCGCCGCGCGGATCGGATTGTCGTGCTGGATCAGGGGCGGATAGTCGAAGAGGGAACTCACGAGCAACTGTTGTCAAACGGCGGGCTCTACAAAAGGCTTCACGAGATTCAGTTCAGAGATTATCCCGTGGCCTTAAGTACTGCGACGGAGGCTGAGTGGTAGGCGCTGACATTTGAGACTCTCGGGTCAACCAAAAGCAACTCTAGTGAAATGTAACGGTTCTTTTGCTAGGCTTGCGTCGTGAACCCATTCTGTCGTCAAGAGAAGAGAGACAGTGGTGCTTATGTGTACAGTGGCTTTTGTGCTCAACAGAGGTATAATTTGGAACCGGTTTGAATCTGAACATCGACTGTTTTGTACTGGTAGAATTAATCTCGGATGATTTCTTTCGCGATTGAGTTTGAACTGTATTTTAATAGTCGGTACATATTTGAGCGCCACAGTTGCTTTGCCGGCGCTAAGCTGGACAGCATGTGCTCGGAAGTCGCTCGAACCGCAGTCTTCGGATACCCTGAGAGATAGGGCTGATCCATTAGCAATGAGCGTTCGAATAAGCGAACCGCCCTTTGAGCGGCAATTTCGGCGCCTGATTCGAAAAAATACAGACTCCCGTTGTGGTCGGTATACCTCCCATTAGATCGCGAGGGCGTGAATTCAAGAATGCAAGCCAGTAAACAGCGATTGCGAATACTTTTGGTGGGAAAGGAAGGAACGCTGCGTGTGCAAGTGGAAAAGGCTCTTAGCGAAAGCCACTACTATCTAGTCGATGCCGCGAGCGACAATGCCAAAGCGTGGCAATTGGTAACTCAGTCCGAACAACCCTACAATGTAGTTGTTATTGATGACACGTGGCCGGTCACGCTAGGGGCAGAACCTGAACGCTCAGGCAAAGACCTGATGGGTAGAATCAAATCTCGACATCCCCAAACCGAGTTTATAATTCTCACGGACATTGAACGGGCTGCAGATGCGTCGCGAACGGGCGGGTCTCACTGGCTTGCCAGCCCATTCGATCCGGACGAATTGGTCAGCCTCATTCATAGTACGGCAAGGTACCAGCGACAAGAAGGCGCCTCGCGCGAAAAACAAATACTTGAGCGGCTGCTGGAAATGAGTGCCGCAACGCTCAAGGGGCAGAGCGAACAGGAAGCCCTCGATTCTCTTGTGAGGAATATTCAGGCGATCGGCTTTGATAGCGTCGGCCTCTACTTGGTGTCCGATGACGGACGATACCTTGTAGGCAGATCGCATGTGGGTATGAATGAGGGTTTCGTCGGAAGTGAATGGGAGATCGCGAATGACACCTATCTGCAGGCGATTCTTAATGCACCTCATCTAAGTGTCTGCTCGCGTGGAGATGCAGAGCTTGCCTGCTTTGAAGGGGTCCTGGTTGAAGAGGGAGTTGATGAGTGGGCCTGTGTACCGCTCGTCTTGCGCGGGAGGGTCGTCGGGCATATAGTCGCGGACAACAGAATAAGCCGCAATCCAATTGTAAAGGAAGATTTGAGCCCCATCGCTCTTTTTACATCCCAGGCTGCTACTGCTATCGAAAGTGCACGACTTTATTCTGAGACCGAGAAAAGAGCCCGAAACCTGAATGCCGTACTTAAGGTGTCTACCGCGGTGAATTCTACCCTTGACCTGGATCAGACTCTATCCCAGGCCTGTCAATCAGCCGTCGAATTGCTTGGAGTAAGCCATAGTGGTCTGGTGCTGTTTGATCCCCGCTCTGGGAGCGGCACGGTAAGAGCCGAGTACCCGGAAATAGGGGCTAAAGATCTACCAATTCAAGTACGCGGAGTACCAATTGAAGAGCGTCTTCTCAAATCAAGGGAACCTATAGTAATAGAGGATCTTGCCAAGGAGCCATCCTTTGGTCCAGTGCGAGACAAGATGCTTGACCTGGGAATACGTTCGGTTTTGATCGTGCCTGTTATGAACAAAGAGCAGATGCTCGGCTCTTTTGGTCTGGACATAATTGATAAAACCCGCCGATTCACTCAGGAGGAAATAGAGCTCTGCAAGGTCTTTGCGGCCCAGGCGGCTATAGCAATCGCGAATGCTCAACTATTTGAGTTGACCAAGCAGCGAGCAGACGAGCTTGAATCACTGCGTCGCGCGACACGCGCCATCACATCTCAACTGGATCGCGACACGCTATTAACAACTATTATCCAAGAGGCGATAAAACTGCTGAAGGCCAAAGGAGGCGGCATCTACGAATACCATGAGGAACGCGGAGAATTGACTGTAATCATTGACTATAATCGCCCGGACCGCTGTGGCATTACTCTGAAAGAGGGAGAAGGAGTGGCTGGGCAATTGGTGCGGGATAAGCGGCCATTTTGGATTGAGGATGACTACAACAACTGGCCTGGCAGGGCGCCTGTCTATGCTAAGAAGCCGCCCTTCGGTTCGGTCGTGGAAGTTCCCTTGAAATGGCAAGAAGAAACTATTGGGATAGTCTACATAGAAGATGAAGTTGGGAGGAAATTCACGCAAGAAGATGCCAGCCTGCTCGCCTTGTTCGCCGATCAAGCAGCCATTGCTTTAATGAATGCGGAACTCATTGGGATGACCAAGCGCGGCGAAGAAGAACTGGTAGCGCGCGCGCGCGTGCGCCTTCACATAGCAGCACAAGCTATGTCGGGAGCATTTGACCTCAAGCAAGTGCTACAGAGTGTCGTCAAGAATGCGAAGAATATGTTGCAGGGGGACTCTTCGACTATCTGGCCCTACGACGACGGACTGAGCAAGTTCATTCCAGAGGAACTCGAAACCGATGGCATCCCCCCTGAATTCTTGGATGCATTCAGAAGCCTTGAGCCGCAGCCTGGCGGAATAACATTCCATGTCAAGGATATGGACTGGACTCCTGTCTCGGATGTTGACGCGGAAACAGAGGAGTTTCAATTCCTCCAGGTGCCGAGGCGAGAACTCCTCAAGCAGATAGGGATAAAAAGCTTTCAAGGCATCGCGTTGAAAGTAGGCGACGAACCTGTGGGTGTGCTGTATGTGAATTACAACAGGCCTCGCACTTTTTGTGAAGAGGATCGCGGCTCGATGGAGAGCCTTGCGAGATACGCGGCTTTGTCGCTGAAGAAGGCAAAGCTGCTTCAGCGTGTGACCAAATCGAAGAGTACCGCTAAGGTGGTCGCACAGGTGATGGCTTTGGGGGATCGCGAGGCAACGTTGTCCCTCGTCACTCAAGGGACATTAGATACACTGGGCTGCGACGCAGTGACGTTGTACGTTTATGATCAGCGTACGAACAAGTGCGAGCATCCACCCACAATGGTGGGCGTGCGCGATACGGACCAGGCATCGCGCTCTGAAGCCTCCCCTGATTCGATCGTCTACACAATGCTTCGCCGAGACCAGCCATGTTTTGTCGAAGAGGTTTATAAAGACCCCTACTTCAAAGAAACCCGATTTGCGAAGGAAGAAGGCATTAAGTCGTGTGTGGCTATCCCACTAAGAGCATTTGGCCACACAATGGGCGTAATGTTTGTTAACTATCGCAGACGCCATCGCTTCACAACTGATGAGCTCACGGACATCGAGTTGTTTGCAGATCAGGCTGCTGTGGCTATTCGCAATACCCAGCTTCTAAAAGAATCCCACGTAAAGCTGCACGAGCAAGAAGCGCTCGTTGAGCTGTCAAGAGAACTACTCGGCACCGTGAATTTACAGGAGATTTTGGACCGTGCCGTGGCCATCGCCCAGCGCGAGCTCAAGACTGACTTCTGCAATATTGTGCTTCCTGACAAGGACGGCAACCTATTCTTCGTCGCGCAGAAAGGCTGGAAGGGCGTAGAAATTGGCACTACCAGAATGGAAAGCGGCAAGGGCTCTCAAACAGGGTTTACGATTGAAAGAGGGCTGCCGGTAAGGGTTGTCGACTATGCTAAGGAAACGCGTTTCACTCCTCCGCCAATCATTTTTGAGAATGGTATTGTGTCCGGCCTTAGTGTCCCTATGTTCATCGGCGGAGAGCCGGTAGGAGCTATGCTGGTGCATACCAAAGCGCTTCACCATTTTGAGAAAGCGGAGGAGACGCTTCTCTCCCTGATTGCCGATCAAACAGCAGCAGCGATGAAAAGCGCACAGCAGTATAACGCGCTCGATCGCAAGAGCGCATACCTTAGTGCCCTCTATGAAGCCGGTAAGGTTATCACGGCGAGCTTTGGGCTGGAACGCAGGGAGATATTGCGTCAGATTGTGAAGCAAGCAGTGAAGTGCGTAATAGGCAGTCGGGAGAATGGGCATGGATTCGGTACCATCCAATTGTATGAGGAAGAAACAAACGAACTGGTCTTTGAAAGCTTCTACTCGCCTAATGAATCTCCCCGTCCTCTTAGGCCGATAGGTTCTCGAAGACCCCTTGGTGAAAAAGAGATGGGTATTACCGGGCGAACCGTGCGCACTAAAGAGCCGCAGCTTGTTCCTGACGTAAGCGAAGACGGCGACTACATTACGTTCGACCCGCGAACACGGTCCGAGCTGACAGTACCATTGCTGGAAAAGGAGAAAGTGCTTGGCGTCTTGAGTCTCGAGAGTGATCACACGGAGGCATTCGACGAGGACGATTTGAACACACTGCAAGCCCTCGCCGAACTCGCTGTAATCGCTCTCCACAATGCGCGACAGTATGATGATCTGGAACAAACGAAGGGGCTGGTAGGGGCAAGAACCGCACTCGCCTGGATGGGAATGGCTACCAATGCGTGGAGCCATAGCATAGCCGCCAACGCGATCCATATTCGAAATCAAGTGACATTGTTGCGTGAAAAACTGAAAAAGAATTCCGTTGGCGTCGATACCCTCCAGCTAGCCGAAGAAAGACTGGGCCGGATTGACAGAGATGCCGTGGAGATACTTGATAGACAAATCATTGCCCCTTTGTCTGAAGAGGGAATCCAAAGTGTCAATATTAATGAGTTGATAGAAAGACGTATCAATCAGCTATGGGAGAATGAACCTTACAATACGACACAAAGGCGGCTGGAACTGTCCGCGCCGGACAATACGACTGTAAGGTGCAATCCAGAGTGGTTGAGACGGGCCTTGGACAATGTGATCGACAATGCGGTGATGGCGATGGCAGGCGTTTCTAATCGCCTGTTGGTAATAAGCACTAAACTGGCAAACGGCGATGTAGAGGTTGTCCTCGCCGATACGGGGCCAGGGATCCCGGAAGAGATCCTGCCCGGACTATTCAAACAGACACAGCATCCTCCTTACAGCAAGGGAATGGGGATAGGTCTGTTGATGGCCCAGTTGGTAGTTGAAGTGTACGGCGGTGGAATTGCAGTAAGATCAACAGGCCCTGGAGGTACCACCTTGGTTATTCGGCTGCCGCTTGAGCGCGAAAGCAAATAGCCGCTGGTGCTCAGAAAGAAAATTGTACGGGTCCTCTTGTGCGGAGTACTACAAATGTTTATGATAATGTACCTGCGCGAGGCTCTAAGTAACGAAGTCTATCCTCGTCAAGCTTTAGTACACAACGAGAATTGTACCCAAGCGCCTGCGTATGAGGAGACGTCCTCGATTATGGACCGTAAATAGGATTACGACGACCAACAGGAACAGCTTACCGGTGCCTGGAAGGCAGCTGAAACCCGCTGCATGACGGGGGATCGCCAAGGAGGTCAGTTAATGAAGCGAGCGGCAAACTCAGTTGCGGGCAAGATTGGAACAAGAGCCACGATCCTGGCTGCGGACGATGACCATAAATTCCTTGAGGAAGTGAAAGAGATTCTCGAGAACGAGGGCTACGGTGTGATTACCGCAACCAACCCGTTTGATGCCAAACGCATCCTGGGAGACGGGCTCGTGGACCTTGCGCTTTTGGACATCCGACTCACAGATATGAATGATGAAAAAGACAGGTCAGGATTGATAATTGCCAGGGAGATAGCTCCGCAAATCCCGAAGATTCTAGTGACGAGTTATCTTCCCTACCGGGACAATTCGGAAGAAAAGGGTCTTCCGGCAAACGTCAGCTTTGTCTCGAAGCAAGCGGGCTTGGATACCATTGTCTATTCTGTTAAGAGCACGTTAGCATCTATAAAGCGGAGTTCAGCGCCGGACGGGAGAGAAGATGAGACGGCGCTCGAGGGATCAGCGGAAATGGCGCCCAAGGAGAAACCAGGATTTGAGAAGTCAGTACGGGCGAAGTGGCTAACACAGAAGAGCCCGATTATGGCGCTAATCCTGTTGCTCTTGGCCCTGTTGGCAGGTGTGCTGGCAATGGTGCTTGAGAACCCCATATTGCTGATAGGAACGGTAGCTGCAGCTATCCTCGCCGTGGTCCTCATCGGCGTATCGATATCGATAGAATGACCGGGGGGAAAATGGTTGTAGGATGGAGGATATCAAGACCCACCGTCACCAGCCTCAGGTGGTGGTGCCTTTCGGCACTCTTCGTCATCCTTGTCAGTCTATGGTTCAATGCTGCCCACTACACATTTAAGAGGAGGAGTGAGGAATGGGTCTTATGGCCAGTTACTGTGCGGATGTTTGCGCCGAGCTACCTTTCCGCCAATAACGACGAGCAAATACGTTTCACGGTCGAGAACATGGATAGCAAGGCTGTCGACGTTGCATTTCGATTGATTAACTCCGGCACCCTCTGGGATTTCCCAAAACAGGCAGAGAACAACAATGTGTATTCCGGTCCGATCCAGAGTCAGGAGCAGATTTACCGTGCAGTGGACCTATACCTTCCGGCAAGCATAAGTCAGGTCTACCGTATGCGTGGTAAGGACGCCGGCCTGAACATCAGCGGAGGGTTAGTAAGTGCTACCCCTCGCACAATTCCAATTCCAGTTCAGGTTGCTCCCATTCTGCAAGCAAAGCAGCTCGCCGATTACTGCGGCATCGCGCTATTTGGATTGGTGATCTGGCTGGTAAGAGGATTATGGGACAAAATCGGCGAACGGGCACGATGATCACGGCTTTGGGGCACAAGCCAAGATCCTTTGTTTTATCTGGTACCGAGTTTACCCATCGGAACTAGTCCGCAGAGTTGAACACAAATAGATTCATTCCTGGCCCAATCACTATCTCCCTGAAGACTCCAGAAAGCCCCGGTCTTCATGGCCCTCCGCCCAACGATTGCTGCGAAGCCGGGCAAGCGGTGCCAACGCCGCAGAGATCAGAAGACGGATATCTGCACTGCGAAGGAAACCAATGATCCTGTCACGGCCTGATACTGTCAGGTTGATGCGCGGCGAGTAAGTCACTCGACGGTCAACATCCTATTCCTCTTGACCACAATAGTTCACGCGCCGCGATCGCGAAGCCAGCGGCCTTCATAGACTACTTCAGCGGAAGCCGTGAGCAGAACACGATCCTCATCATTCCAATCGACCACAAGTGTTCCGCCTTCCGTTATCACTTTCACCTTGCGTGCGGTGAACCCGTTCATGGATGACGCGACCGCTGCAGCACACGATCCCGTGCCCGAAGACAAAGTGTGTCCCGCGCCGCGTTCCCAGATTCGAATTTCGATCTCATCACCGGAGATCGCCTGAGCGAATTCAACATTCACGCGATCGGTGAAAATCGGATGATGTTCGATCCGAGGTCCGAGCTCGTCCAGCTTTATCGAATTCACGTCGGAGACGAAGATCACACATTGTGGATTGCCCATCGACAAGCAGGTTGCTTCGACCAAATGCTCCCCGACTTCGATCGGATAACGGGTCACACGTTCGAGCGTGGGCGAAATGGACATTGGCACCTTGTCGCTCGAGAGAATCGGCGTG
>Ga0075426_10004378_pt1 | contig 10029 bp, 8 predicted proteins | sample SoiMethybrSBSTD5_FD_75304 | JGI IMG/M metagenome (GOLD analysis project Ga0075426, IMG submission 75304) | Bulk soil microbial communities from a Populus tree surrounding site in Tennessee, USA - Soil MetaG P. TD hybrid SBSTD5 | ecosystem: Environmental > Terrestrial > Soil > Tree plantation...
GCCGGCAAACTCACCGCGCGTGAACGCATTCAACTTCTTTTGGATGAAGGAACGTTCGAAGAGCTGGATAAATTTGTTCGGCATCGCTGCACGGATTTCGGTATGGAAGATCAGCGGCCCGCGGGCGACGGATTCGTCACCGGATTTGGCCGTATTGACGGCCGCCTCGTCTATGCATTCGCGCAGGATTTTACGGTGTTCGGCGGCTCGCTCTCGGAAACGAATGCGCAGAAAATCTGCAAAATTATGGACCTGGCGATGCGCGCGGGCGCACCTGTGATTGGACTGAATGATTCCGGCGGCGCGCGAATTCAGGAAGGTGTGATGTCCCTTGCCGGATACGCGGACATTTTTCTCCGCAATACCCTGGCGAGTGGCGTGGTTCCGCAAATCAGCGCCATCATGGGGCCGTGCGCGGGTGGCGCCGTCTATTCCCCTGCGATTACCGATTTCATTTTCATGACGCGGGAAAATTCGTATATGTTCGTGACCGGTCCGGACGTCATCAAGACCGTCACGCACGAAGAAGTCACCAAGCAGGAGCTTGGCGGCGCCATGACGCACAACGAGAAGAGCGGCGTCGCTCATTTTATTTCGCGAGACGATGCCGACTGTTGCGCTATGATTCGCGAGCTGATGAGTTTTCTGCCGTCGAACAATTTGGAAGATCCTCCCGTTCGAACGACGAGTGATTCGCCCACCCGCCGCGATGAATCGCTCAATACACTTGTGCCGGAAGACGCGTTCAAGCCGTATGACATCAAGGACGCAATCCACGCTATCGTGGACGAAGCCTATTTCTTCGAAGTTCACGAGCACTACGCGAAAAACATGGTCGTGGGATTCGCGCGGCTGGATGGCCACCCGGTCGGAATCGTTGCTAATCAGCCTGCTTTTCTCGCTGGAGTGCTGGATATCAATGGCTCGGTGAAGGGCGCGCGCTTCGTGCGTTTCTGCGATGCCTTCAACATTCCGTTGATTACTTTTGAAGATGTTCCGGGTTTTCTTCCCGGCACGCAGCAGGAGTTCGGCGGCATCATCAAGCACGGTGCAAAGCTTCTTTACGCCTACGCCGAAGCCACCGTGCCGAAAATCACCGTGATCACGCGCAAGGCGTATGGCGGCGCGTACTGCGTCATGGCCTCCAAACACATTCGCACCGATGCGAATTTCGCCTGGCCCACCGCGGAGATCGCCGTCATGGGCCCGGAAGGCGCTGTCAATATCGTCTACAAGCGCGATTTGGACAAAGCGCCAGAAGCCGAGCGCGAAAGAATCCGGCAGCAAAAAATTGCGGAATTCCGCGAGCGATTTGCGAACCCCTTCGTCGCGGCTGAACGCGGTTACATCGACGCGGTCATCGAGCCGGCCGAAACGCGCACAAGAATAATCAACGCCCTGCGGTCATTGGAAAACAAAAAGGACATAAATCCACGCAAGAAGCATGGAAACATTCCCCTGTAGCCGTTTATTTCGCCCGGCACAGTTTGCCCAGTTATCTTCTCGCTCCACGTCGGTCGAATTCACCTCAACGTCGGGGAACGTCATCGCATTCTTGCCCAACCTCCCCGGCCTTGCCGAAGCCCCGTCATTTGTATGTGCACAGGAGGCTTCCATGGTCACCGCGGTCCGCGAATTCTGTCTCGAACACCACTTGCTTGACCGGTTGCGCCATTGTGCGATGGAGCCTGAGAATCTGTCCGACCTCATCAGCATTATCGCCAGCCTCAGAAATAAATACGGAATTCAGCCGTTCACGTTCGCGGCGGCGGGCGCGCCGGTTCCAACCGCGCTTGTCGCGCGCTATACGCTCCAGGCCACGATGCTGAACAAATTAATGAACCTGCTGCTCGATACTCCACGTTTGGCGGAACTTGCCGTTATCCGCGTGCCACACAATTCGTGCTAGCGCTTACGCTCGGAGTCTAATCTCGCATTCACAAAACGTTGTTTGCCATCGGTGTGTTACTCTCTCGCTTTCGTGCTGAGGACTAATCTATGAGACTTCGCCGACTGGTGTTCGCTTTCGTTGTTCTACTTTCCGTTTGCAGGCCGAGTCTCGCGCAGACCAAAACCGTCGCCGAGCGCCTCGGCTATCCCGCCGATACGAAGCTGCTGATCATTCACGCGGATGATCTCGCGATTGCCCACTCCGAAGATGCAGCGAGTCTCGAAGCGCTCGATAAGGGCTACGTGACGTCCGCCAGCATCATTGTCCCGGGCCCTTGGCTCACCGAAGTTGCCGACTACGCCAAAGCTCACCCAGACGCCGACCTCGGCTTGCATCTCGCGCTGACTAGCGAATGGAAAACGTTTCGCTGGGGTTCGGTTGAGTCCAAGGAAAGAGTTCCGTCCCTTTTGGATCCATCTGGCGCGCTCTGGCCGCTGACCGAGGACGTTAGAAAAAACGCGAAGCCGCAGGAAGTGGAGCGCGAATACCGCGCGCAAGTTCAACACGCGTTGGCCGTCGGAATCCATCCGACGCATCTGGACACCCACATGGGCTCGGCGCTCGCGACGCCAGAGATTATTGCCGCCTACGTGAGGATTGCCCACGAATTTCATTTGCCGATTCTTGCGCCACGAATTCCCGGCGATCCTCTGAAATTGTCGGCGCTGCTTTCGGAGAAAGACGTGATGTTGGATTCAGTGACGATTGCCGGTGCGAATGTTTCGGCGGACAAATGGAAAGATTTCTATCTCGATGCCATCAGGAATTTGAAACCGGGTCTGAACGAAATCATCGTCCACCTTGGCCATGACGACGCCGAGATGCAGGCCGTGATGGTGGACCATCCCGACTATGGCGCTGCCTGGCGCCAGCGCGATTTCGATGTCGTCTCCAGCCCGGAGTTCAAGAAAGCCCTACAGGATAACCATATCGTCTTGGTTAAATGGAAAGACCTGCAGAAGCTCGTCCAGTAGCTCGCGGCTTTCCGCGAGCTACTTCAACAAATACTCTTTCAGGAATTCCACAGTGGCGTAGAACTGGAAGTCTTGATTCGCCTTTTTGCGAAAGCCGTGGCCTTCGTCTTTCGCCATCAAATACCAGACCGTTGTACCCTGTTTCTTCAACGCGCCTGCGATCTGCTCCGATTCGCTCACCGGAACGCGAGGATCGTTTTTTCCGGCAACGACCATCATCGGCTTTTTGATTTTCTCGATGTTATTCATAGGCGCGATTTTTTCCAGGAAGTCGTGCATTTTCGCGTCGCGCTCGTCGCCGTATTCCACGCGGCGCAAATCCCGCCGGTATGCTTCCGTATGCTCGAGGAACGTCACCAGGTTGGACATGCCCACGATGTCCACCGAGCAGCGTATCCGGTCGCTGTAAAAAGTAGAGACCGCCAGCGTCATGTGGCCGCCGTAGCTTCCTCCGGTGACGCAAATGCGGCTCGCGTCGAGTTCCGGTTGCGTGGCGATCCAATCGAAAAGCGCGTTGATGTCCTTGTATGTGTCCTCGCGCTTGAAGCCGTTGTCCAGCAGCGAAAAAGTTTTGCCGTATCCTGTCGACCCGCGCACGTTCGGATAAATCAACGCGATGCCCAGTTCGTTCAGATAATAGTTGCTGCGTCCCAGAAACGTCGGTTGCGATTGCCCTTCCGGACCGCCGTGAATCACCACCAGCACGGGCCGCTTACCTGTAAACTTCGCCGGCGGCTTGTACAGAAATCCTGAAATCATCTTGTCGTCAAAGCTTTTCCACTTGATCAGTTCCGCATTTGGGAACGAATCGGTCTTCACCACTGTTTCGCTCATGGTCCAGCGTTCCAGCTTTCCGTTCGTCGCATCAATCGAATACGCATCGCCCGGCCCGCGTGCATTCGTCAGGGAAAACGCAATCTCGCGGTTGTTTGAATTCCATCGCACAGCTCCGGCCACGCCACTTGGGATATCAAATCTATGTGGCGCCGCTTTTCTGGTCACATCGAGGTCGTAGATCACGCTCAGCCCGGCTTCATTCACGTTCAGAACAATCCGCTTTCCGTCATGCGACAAATCAAACGCCTCCACATCCCACGGAATATCAGTCGTCAAATACGAGTGTTCCTTCGTCGCCAGGTTCACGTACGCCAGCCGGTGAAACTCCGAATTCTTGTCGGTCGTTACGTAAACACCTTTTCCATCTTTGCTGAATTTTGCTTCGCCGTAAGAAATCTTCTCCTTCGTGTCGCGCGGCGTCAGCGAACTCTTCTCCCCGGTCGTTGTGTCCACAAGCCACAAATACGACTCGTTGATGGAGAGTTCTTCCTCCAGCAGAATTTTCTTGTCATCAGGAGACCAGTCAAGCGGCTGCCATCCTCCGCCTTCCAGCTTCGTCAGCAGATGATCCGACTTCGGGTCCGCCGGATTCACCACCCACAAGTCCGTATCTTTTCCCGTTCGTCGCGTGGACATGTACGCAAGCTGATCACCTCCCGACGACCACGGCCCCATCAAATTCCGCGCCTTGCCATCGGTCAGCAACGTCACGTCGCCGGTTTTCATCTCATAGCGATAAAGCTGAAACCATTCCCCTCCGCCAATGTCCTTTGAAAAGACAAGATAGTCGCCACCGTTTGGATGGAACCTCGCGTTCGTCACCGAGTGTGTGAAAAACGTGAGCTGCTGCCGCGCTCCGCCCGGCGTCTTCACCAAATGCAATTGTGGAACATCGGCAAATCGCGTCGCGATGAGCATCTCGCGTCCTGTCGGACTCCAGTCCACAAACGACGCGCTGCGATAAGAGCCGTACCGCCCCGCGGTTTCGGCAAGGGACGCGGGAATCTTCGTGATGCCGTCCGTAACTAAATTTTCGGAAGGCGCAATCGCCGATTCCTGCGCCTTTGCGCCTGAACTGAGTGCGCCTATTAGCGCGACTACCAGAAAAAGTCGTTTTTTCATCCATGTCTCCCCAAGAACGGCAAAAGCCCGTTGATGGTGCCAAAGGACCCTGTCTCGGGGCAAGGCCGATTGCCGTTCACAGAATAAGTGCCGTGTTTAGAGTGTTTTATCCTGTGCGAAATATTTTTCTGAAAATGTCGATTTTCTCAGTAACCGTTCGTCGCCCCATTAGAGAATGTTGGGAGCAAAGCGGACCGCTCAAGTCCCTCGCTGCCAAAAACATCTCAACCGACCGAAGAGGAGAACAGGCAATGAAATTCATGATCATCGTCAAGGCAACGAAGGACACCGAAGCGGGCATCATGTGCGATGAGTCCATGTTCGCAGCGATGGCCACTTACCACGAAGAACTCGCGAAGGCAGGCGTCCTGCTCGATGCTACCGGCTTGAAGCCGAGCTCGAACGGCTGGCGTGTAAAATATTCCGGCTCGAAGCGCCGCGTCATTGACGGCCCCTTTACCGAATCGAAGGAGCTGATCGCCGGCTACACCCTGATCCAGGTGAAAACGCGCGAAGAAGCCCTCGAATGGTCGCGCCGCTTCCCGAATCCCGTTGGCGAAGGCTTGGACGCCGAAATTGAAGTCCGCCAGCTCTTCGAAATGGACGATTTCGAAAAGAACGAGGCCACCGACCGCTTCCGTAAACTCAACGCCGAACGTGGAAAAGCAGCCTCAAAATAATTTTGCTGACATGTCGATTTCCGCCCCGCTCGTTCGACGTATAGTAGAGCGGCAGGAAAGCGAGCTCACGAGGCTCCCCGCAGGGAGCCTCGAAACTTCAGTCACGGAGATCGACTAATGAAATTTCTAAGTGTGTATCTAAACAAGGAAAGAAATACGCCACCCTCGCCGGCCGAGATGGAAAGAATGGGCAAGCTCGTGGAAGAAGGCTTCAAGTCGGGAAAGCTCCTCGCCGTGGAAGGATGCATGCCAAGCGCCTTGGGCGCGCGCGTCCGGCAGGACACTGGAACGGTCACCGTCAAGGATGGCCCGTTCTCTGAATCGAAAGAAGTGATTGGTGGCCTCGCGATTATTCAAGCGAGCAGCAAAGCCGAGGCGATCCAATACGTGCGCGATTTTCTCCTCATCGCCGGCGACGGTGAATGTGAATTGCGCCAGCTTTACGAAGCCGGCGGCGCCATGCCTTGCCAGGACCAGGCGGCTAAAGCCCAGGCGTAATCGCGCCAATTTAATGGCTGATCTTTGGATCGGCCATTCCTCTTAAATCGCACGGCAGCTCTTTCTCTCCGTTCGCCTCTTGGCTTACTCTGAGAGGCTGCCGTGTCCACCACCGACACTCACCGGGCGATTGACGCCGTTTGGCGTATCGAATCCGCGCGCTTAATCGCGGGGCTCGCGCGCATCGTGCGCGACGTCGGCCTCGCCGAGGAATTGGCGCAGGACGCGCTCGTCACCGCGCTCGAAAAATGGCCCGAGACGGGCATACCGGACAATCCCGGCGCGTGGCTTATGGCTACCGCGAAACATCGCGCGCTCGATCATTTCCGTCGCGCGAAACTTCTCGAACGAAAGCACGAAGAGCTGGGCCGCGAGCTCAAATCGCAGCAGGAAGCCGCCGTGGCAGATTTTGAATTTTCGGAGCAAGGCGACATTGAAGACGATCTCCTTCGGCTGGTGTTTGTTTCGTGCCATCCGGTTCTTTCGACGGATGCGCGTGTGGCGTTGACGCTTCGCCTGCTCGGCGGCCTCACCACAACCGAAATCGCGCGCGCCTATCTCGTGCCGGAGCCAACCATCGCGCAACGCATCGTCCGGGCCAAGCGCACGCTCTCGGATGCGAAAGTCCCGTTCGAAGTTCCCGCACCGCAAGACCGCGCCGCGAGACTTTCCTCCGTCATCGAAGTCATCTACCTGATTTTCAACGAAGGTTATTCCGCAACGGCAGGCACCGACTGGATGCGCCCCGATCTTTGCGCCGATGCACTGCGTCTCGGAAGAATGTTGGCGGAACTCACGCCGAACGAAGCGGAAGTTCACGGCCTCGTCGCATTGATGGAAATTCAATCGTCCCGTTTCGCCGCGAGAACGACGCCTGACGGTGAGCCGATTCTGCTTCTCGATCAGAACCGCGCGCTCTGGGATCAACTCCTCATTCGCCGCGGTCTCGCCGCGCTCGAGCGTGCCCAACGCCTAAACGTTCTAGGGCCATACGTCTTGCAAGCCGCGATCGCCGCTTGTCACGCCAGAGCGCATACCGCCGAGGAAACCGATTGGCCGCAAATCGCGGAACTCTACGCGCAACTTGCAGCCGTCACGCCATCGCCCGTCGTTCAGCTAAATCGCGCCGTAGCCGTCGCAATGGCGTCAGGTCCTGCCGCCGGCCTCGAAATCATAGACACACTCGTCGCCGAGCCGTCCCTCAAGAGCTATCATTTGCTCCCCGCCGTCCGCGGCGATTTCCTCGCCAAACTCGGCCGCTTCCCCGAAGCCCAGGAAGAATTTGCCCGCGCCGCCTCGCTCACCTCCAACGCCCGCGAACGCGAACTCCTTCTCTCCCGCGCTCAAAAAGCCGCCTTCGACGCCGTGCAATAAAGCACCTGCCTCGTAGAATTAGGCAAGAACTTCCGCGAAATAGGCAAGCCCGCACTCCTCCCGCGGGCTACACTCTCTTCGTCAGGAGAAGCAAAATGCAAAAGCGCAAACTTGGAAAGAGCAACCTGGAAGTTTCTGCCCTCGGCCTCGGCTGTATGGGATTGAGCTTCGCCTACGGTCCGGCCGTGGAAAAACAGCAAGGCATTTCACTGATTCGCGCAGCCGTTGAACGCGGCGTCACCTTCTTCGATACCGCGGAAGTCTACGGCCCATTCACAAACGAAGAACTCGTCGGTGAAGCGCTTGCCCCGTTTCGCGGCAAAGTGGCGATCGCCACAAAGTTCGGCTTCAAAATTGATCCCAACACCGGTAAACAAGCCGGGCTGGACAGTCGGCCTGCGCACATCAAGGAAGTCGCTGAAGCGTCGCTCAAACGCCTCAACACCGATGTCATCGACTTGTTCTATCAACACCGCGTCGATCCGGATGTGCCAATCGAAGACGTCGCCGGAGCCGTGAAGGACCTCATCAAGCAAGGCAAGGTGAAGCACTTCGGTCTTTCGGAAGCCGGAGCAAAAACGATTCGTCGCGCACACGCCGTTCAGCCGGTCGCTGCGCTCCAGAGCGAATATTCCCTCTGGTTCCGGGAGCCGGAAGCGGAAATCATTCCAACTTTGGAAGAACTCGGAATCGGCTTCGTTCCATTCAGCCCGTTAGGAAGGGGATTCCTTACCGGCGCGATCAGCGCCGATACAAAATTCGACGCGACCGATTTTCGCAACATCGTTCCACGATTCACGCCGGAAAACCGCAGGGCGAATCAGACGGTGGTCGACCTGATTGGCAAGTTTGCGCAAGAAAAGAAAGTAACGCCTGCGCAGATCGCGCTGGCATGGCTTCTCGCGCGGAAGCCGTGGATCGTACCGATTCCCGGCACAACCAAGCTGCATCGGCTCGAAGAGAACCTCGGAGCCGTTTTCGTCGAACTTTCGGCCGAAGATTTGCGTCAGCTCGAAACAGCAGCTTCCAAAATTCCCGTGCAAGGCGCCCGGTACCCAGAAGCTCTGCAAAGATTAGTCGGCCGCTGAGTGGTACGGCGGTTCGGGAGTAGAATCGATTTGGAATCCGCTTTCGGAGGGAAATATCCATGGTTACGATTACAGTGAACGGCGTCCGGCGCGAGGTCCACGCACCTGACGACACTCCGCTCCTTTACGTTCTTCGCAACGATCTTCAGCTCAGTGGCCCGCAGTTCGGCTGCGGCCTTGCCCAATGCGGTGCCTGCTCCGTTCTGGTCGATGGCAAGGAGACGCGTTCCTGCGTCACACCGATTTCTACCGTCGCCAATCAGGAAGTCACCACGCTCGAGGGTCTGCCCGCGCGCTGGGCAAAACAAAAAGGCCTTTCTGCAGACGAAGCGCAAAACACGCTGCATCCGGTTCAGCAAGCGTGGATCGAAGAGCAGACTCCGCTCTGCGGTTTCTGCCAAAGTGGAATGATGATCGTCGCCACCGAACTTCTCGAGCGCAATCCCAATCCCACCGTTACCCAAATCAAAGCCGCGTTCACTACGTCGGGGCCATCGCCCCATTTATGCCGCTGCGGAAGCTACGTCGCCATCATTGACGCCGTAAAACACGCCGCCGAAATTATGGCGAAGGGGAGGTAAGCCATGACGACTATCGCCGAAAACACAAAAAACATTTGCGGGGCAGCAACACTTTCTCGCCGTCAATTTGTCAAAACTGGCGGCGCACTCGTCGTCGGAGTCAGCTTCGTCGGCTCGGAACTTCTGAAAGCCAAGCCCGCCACGGCCGCTGCATTCAAAAATTCGCTCGATCCGACGCTTCCGAGCTCTTGGATTGAAATTCATCCTGACAGCACAATTCTAATTCGCACCGGCAAAAGCGATTTCGGCCAGGGCACAACCTTCACCGCTTATCGCCAAATCGTCGCTGATGAGTTGAGCGTGCCATTCGAAGCGATCACTACCGTCGTCGCCGGACATACCGATCTCACGCCAGACGGCAGCGGTGCGTTCGATTTTCTCGGCCGCGGAACGCCAAACATCCGCAAAGCCGCTGCCTACACCTATCAAGCTCTGCTCGATCTTGCCTCCGAACGTCTGGCCGTTTCCAAAGATCAACTCTCCGTCAAGGACGGCATCGTCTCCGGCGGCGGCAAAACCATTTCGTACGGCGATCTCGTCAAAGACCAGCAACTCAAACTCACCATCCCTGTCAGCGGCGATCTCACCAGCATCTTTGGTCTGCGCGTCGAAGGCAATCCGCCGATGAAGCCCGTCAGCGAGTACACCGTCATCGGCAAATCGTTGCCCAACTCCATCATCGTCTCCAAAGTGACCGCAAAAGAAACGTGGGCTACCGACATCCGTCTTCCCGGTATGTTGCACGGACGCATGGTCCATCCAAAAACACTCGGCTCGACTCTTGTCTCCACCGGTCAGCTAGACAAAAAGAAATTTCCGAATTCGCAAGTCGTGGTGAAGGGCAATCTGGTCGGCGTCGTTTCATCCACTGAGTGGGAAGCCATCCAGGCATCCCAACAGGTCGCCGCCACAACAAAATGGACA
>Ga0075426_10004381_pt1 | contig 10028 bp, 9 predicted proteins | sample SoiMethybrSBSTD5_FD_75304 | JGI IMG/M metagenome (GOLD analysis project Ga0075426, IMG submission 75304) | Bulk soil microbial communities from a Populus tree surrounding site in Tennessee, USA - Soil MetaG P. TD hybrid SBSTD5 | ecosystem: Environmental > Terrestrial > Soil > Tree plantation...
CGCATCGTCGAACTGCGCCAGAGAATCAGCGAGATTGCATCAATCGATCCGAATAAAGTGCCGCGCGACAGGGCTTCGTACGGCTCAACGCTCGTGCTTTACGACGGGGAAAAGGACGAGGAAGTGACTTATCGCCTCGTAACGCCGGAGGAAAGCGACCCCGCGCAGGGATTGATCTCAACGACGTCGCCAGTCGGGCGAAGCCTGATGGGCAAGCAGGAGGGAGATGAGATTCTGGTCCGAACACCGGCCGGCGCCCGGACCTTCGAAATCCGGCAGTTGCGGACGCTGCACGACGACTTGGCGGCGAACTCAGAAGGGTAACGTTTCTGTGTAATCTGTAGACTTCCGACGGTTTTCAGGCATAATCACATCCCGCAAGCGAGGAGAAACGTAACCTAACCCATGTTTGGGGCAAGTATCGGACGGGGAGCGCAGCGAATCATCGATGCCATGGTGCGGTGGCTCGCCATTGGACACATCAATCCCAACATTTTGACTGTCATCGGCGTGGCCTTGAACGTCGGGTGCGGTCTTCTTTTTGGCATGGGCCGCTTCTTTTCCGCGGGCATCGCCCTTATTGTGGCGAACCTTTTCGACATGCTCGACGGGCAGGTGGCCCGTCTTTCCGGGCGTGTCACGCGGTTTGGTGGGTTTCTCGATTCGTCCCTGGACCGCCTCTCGGATATGGTGGTCTTTGTGGGCCTGATGGTCTTTTACGCCCGCGATACCGAGTTTCATTCGACTCTTAACGTTTTTCTCGCGGGGGCCGGACTAATGGGCTCGGTTATGGTAAGCTACGCCAGCGCGCGGGCGGAAAGTCTGATTCCCAAATGTGACGTCGGCTTTTTGCGCCGCCCAGAACGCGTCGTACTTTTTATTATCGGAGCGCTCAGTACTCATCCTGGTTCGACCAATTTCTTCGCCAATCGGATGCCGTCCGTTCTATGGGTTCTTGCGGTCGGTTCCTATTGGACCTTCGCCCACCGGATGTATCACACGTGGCGCGAACTGAACCGGGCCGAACCGTTGTCAATTGCCGATTGCCAATTGCCAATTGACACAGCTAACAAAGTTGGACCGCGAAATCGGCAATCGGCAATTGGCAATCGGAAATACAGTGAGGTAGAACCTTGACTATTTGTCCGTGCTGCGGCTTCAAGTTTCATGGAGCATTGAGCAGCGGTTGTAAACAATGCGGCGCACGCGCCGTCGGCGAGCCACTTCCCAAGCCCGCCTATGAACTACCATCTTATGGCCGCGCGTTACTGCTCTCAGTCAGCGGCACGCTGATCGTCCTCGTCTTTCTCGTACAAACAATCATCGCCATGGCCCAACGCGGAACCGGCTGGTTCGGTTTCTGGTCGTGGGTCGCTGCCGCTGAGACGGCTGCGTGGCGCGTCAAGTGGGTATCAATCCCGGTGCTGTTTGTTACGCTGTGGTTCGGCCGGAAGATCTACCGCTCGATCCGTTTACAGCCGCAAAGGTTCTGCGGCGTGCAACACGCGCGACGCGGACTGCTCGCTTCAGCCAGCGTTACGCTTTTGATCGCGCTGCTGATCGGGATCACCGTTCCGGCGCGCTTGCGCCAACGCGAGATGGCTAAAGAAGCCGCGATTCGCGCTTACTGGCACACGTTCGAAGCCGCAGTGCTTGAATACCGCGCGCGCTATCACACCTACCCAGCCGATTTGAAAGAGCTGCGAGATCATGTTCCCGATCCTTACGGCACGATTGCTGAAGCACTCGATCATCTCGATCCCAACGGTTATCACCCGTACCTTGACGTAGCCGTGGCCGGCGGCGAAAAATCACGCTCGCTGCGTGGCGTCGCGATCCGCAATGCGTCATTGACTACAACCGCAGAAGACACGCCACCGGGTGGCCTTGCGTTCACCAAGTTTGAGTTACGCATGCCTGGCGAAGACGGCATTCTCGGCAACGAGGATGACTGGATCGGACACGACGGTATCCTCGTGCGAGTTTCAGACGTCTCCAGCGGTGGCGTCGGACGCTCAGTTTCAGCCGGAGCCCTCCAACCATAGCGACTGGCATGTCGTTTCTCGATCGCTTCCGCCGCAAAACAGAAGACGAACCTTCACGCATCGCGCGTCTCACCAAAACCGGACGCATAACCGACGGCCAGATCATCGACGCGGTCTCCAATCGCGACGGCAAGATCGTCCAAGTTATTTATACCTATATGCTGGCCGGCGTGCTCTACGAGTCGTCACAGGCCCTCAGCGAACTCCAGCAACAACGCGACGTTGAATACGCGCCCGGCAAACAGATCACCGTGCGTTACGATCCGCGACAACCCGCCAACTCGGTCGTGGTTTAATCCGTTTTGTGTACAATCCGAGGCTGACATGTTCCGCAAGGTCCTTATTGCCAACCGCGGCGAGATCGCCGTTCGCATCATTCGCGCGTGCCGCGAGCTGAACATCGCGCCGGTCGCAGTCTATTCCGAGCCGGACGCGGAAAGCCTGCACGTGCGCATGGCGGACGAGGCGGTTTGCATTGGACCAGCCGCATCAGCAGAGAGTTACTTGAATATCGATGCCGTCGTTTCTGCCGCTGTAACGACGAAAGCAGAAGCAATCCATCCGGGTTACGGCTTTCTGGCCGAGAACGCGTCGTTTGCGCGCGCCGTCACCGCCGCGGGTTTGACGTTCATTGGTCCACCGATTGAAGCGATGGAGATCATGGGTTCGAAGACGAGCGCGCGGCGCGCGGCTGTGGCGGCCGGCGTTCCGATCGTGCCGGGAACGGTTGAGGCGCTTTCTTCATTCGCCCAAGCCGCAAAAACTGCGGAAGAGTTTGGTTATCCAGTGATGTTGAAAGCAGCGGCGGGCGGGGGCGGCAAAGGCATGCGACTTGTCAACGACCGTGAAGAGCTTCGTTCGGGTTTTGAGACGGCGCAAGCAGAAGCCGCGGCGGCCTTTGGTGATTCATCGCTCTATCTCGAAAAAGCAGTCGAACGCCCACGACACATCGAGATCCAGATCTTCGCGGACAACCACGGCCACGTGGTCCATCTCGGTGAACGTGAGTGTTCGATCCAACGACGACATCAGAAAGTAATCGAAGAGTGTCCCTCACCGATCAACGATCCGGATTTGCGCCAACGCATGGGTGAAGAGGCGGTGAAGATCGCGCGGGCGGTTGATTACGCCGGCGCCGGCACGGTCGAGTTTCTTTTGTCCGACGCGACCCGGGAGTTCTACTTTCTCGAGATGAACACGCGGCTTCAGGTCGAGCATCCCGTTACTGAACTCGTGACGGGTTTCGATCTCGTCCGCGAACAGTTTTCAGTGGCCGCAGGCGCGCCGTTGTCGTTTAAGCAGGAGGACGTGCGCTGGCTGGGCCACGCGATCGAGTGTCGCATCTACGCGGAAGATCCGGCCAATAACTTCTTCCCTTCACCCGGAAAGATCACGCATCTGCAGGAACCACTCGGGCCGGGCGTGCGCATCGACAGTGGCGTGCGTCGTTTGTCTGAAGTGTCGATCTACTACGATTCGATGATCGCGAAGCTCGCGGCTTGGGGGCGCACGCGCGCGGAAGCAATCGATCGCTTGCGTCGCGCGCTCGACGAATACGAGGTTGCGGGTATCACGACGACGCTGCCGTTTTTTCGTGAGATCGTGCGGGACGAAGAGTTCATTGACGCGCGGTTAGATACCGGTTTCATTTCGCGCTTCAATGAGCGTCACCGTGAAACTGAGATCTCTGTCGCGGATCAAGATCTGGCGATCATCGCCGCGGCATTTCATTACGCGAAACACCAACAACCGGTCCGGGTGCAAACAACCGCCAGCAAATGGAAACTTTCAGCACGTGAAATTGAAAGCAATCATCGGTGACCACGAAGAAGAGGTGGCCCTGGAACTCGACGGCGAGCGAGTCTCCGCGCGGATTGGTGCGCGTACTTACGAGCTTGAAATACGCGAGATCGAACGCGGCTGCTATCTCTTTTTCTGGAATGGGCGTGTGCGAGAGTTTCGTGTCGACAACAGCATAAAAATAATCGATCCGAAGCGACTGCGCAGCGGAAAGAACTCTGGCGGTCAGCATCACGGCGTGGCCGAGATCGTGGCGCCGATGCCTGGCAAAGTCGTGCGCGTTCAGGTCGAAGCCGGCGCAACGGTGGAAAAGGGCGTTGGGGTGATCGTCGTCGAGGCGATGAAAATGCAGAACGAGATGAAGTCGCCACGCGCGGGCGTCGTTGTTTCCGTGAATGTAAAATCTGGCGACACAGTGAACGCGGGAGATGTTTTGGCGGTGTTGGAATAGAACATGCGGATACTACTTTGGGACATTGACGGCACATTGATCCGTTCTACGCGAACGGGCGCATACAAGGACTACACGATTCCGGTGCTTGAAGAGATTTTCGGCACGTCGGGTCGTTTGTCGGACATGCACGTGTCAGGCATGACTGACTTGCAGATTATTTTCGAAGCGTTGAGCGATGCAGACGTTTCGCAGGAAGAGATCGTTGCGCAGATCGATCTTCTTAGCAAGAGGATAACGGAAGAAGCACGACGCGTGACCAGCAATGGTGTTGAGTTTTTCCAATTGTTACCGGGCGTGCGCGAGACGCTGGAAGTGCTGCACGCACATCCGCGTTACCAGTCGGCGCTGTTGACCGGCAACATCAAACCGATGGCGGATTTGAAAATGGAGTTGATGGGCCTGGACCAGTTCTTCACTATGCCGGGCGCGTTTGGCGAGGAGTCTCACATCCGCCGCGACCTGCCGGCTTTGGCCGCTGACCGAATTAGAAACTACTTACGGCTCGATTCCCCTCCGGAACACTTCATCGTGATCGGCGATACACCAAACGACATCGACTGCGCGCGTCACTTCGGCGCCCGCGCCGTCGCCGTTCGCACCGGCCGCTTCTATTCCGACGAAGAAATCCTCGCTTGCGACCCGGACGCTATCCTCCCTGACCTTAGTGATGTCGATCTGTTACTCAATACACTCGGCAAGCTGTAATACTAATTAAGCCGCCTCACGGCAACGACGTCAGCTTTAGGCAGTGTCAGGTAATCCCTGTCACCAATTCTCAAGTAATACTGATCGCCGATCTTCGAGAGGATCTCAACGTTGCACAATAGCTTTTTACTGCACGGCTTGACCCCGAGGGTGTTAACAAAACTCTCGCCGTTATCAGAAATGAGCACGTTAAACCTTTGGTCGTATCCGAGTCCGTAATGGTTCATCAGTTTCATGGACAACTTAGAGAAGTGATCGGCGGTAAACAACAGCAGTCCGGCAGCAAGCAACGCAGCGCCAATTGCTCCCCAGGGATGCTGTCGATGAAGCACAGCTACGGCGTGGTTGGAAAGCCAAACGCCGGTGGTGCACAGGATAGTTAAGACCGCGAAGAACTCGAGGTTTTGTGGGTTCCAGGTCTGCCAAAATGTCATTCCCGGAGCATCAGATAGCCAATAGATCACATACATAGTTATTTGACTGAGCAACACGGAGAGCGTGAACCAGGCAGCATACTTGAACGAGTGTGCACCGGTTTTGTCATTGCACGTGTTCTTCACCCGCTCGCTAAAGCCTCTTCGCATCCACCAAAACGTCACCCCCAGAATACCTGCCGCCGCCAACCAAAAAGGCCGCTTACCCGCAAGCAGGAACAGGTGTGACAGCAGAAGCAGAACCAGAAAGGGCAGGCCGAGGCAACGAATAATGGTTCGGATGCATAGGTCGTCGTCTGCTTCTTTAGCTGAAAGGCCGGAGTGCAACGAAAAGTCGACGCAAGGATCGAGCAGGATAAAATGCGACCATAGAACTCCAGGAATGAATAGCGACAGCGTCAACAATAAACCGATCACGCCACCAACTATCGATCCGATAAACAGGTAAATGAGTGATGCTTTCCATTCAACCTCAGGCAGATAATCGATTTGGGAGTAATAGAGTGCGAGTATGCCGCCGCCGAGCGCCAGGAAGATCAGCCAAACTGCCAGCGTCGTATTAGCTATCAACAGCTTATCAATCCCGCGGGAAGGTGGTGGCGGCGGTTGGTTTTGAGCAGTTCCGTTTTGTGCGATCGCATTTTCTGTCGCGGTGGAGGTCTGAGTAGACATTTGAGATCACCTACCTAAGGTCTGAGGATTAACTGCAGTTCGAGGACGCGCGGACGATATTACACGCTGTCGTGCCCGTCAATATGTGAGCGTACTGTGTGAGCGTACTGTGGAGCGTACTGAGGTAGAAGGCTAGATGCGGTGGAAGCCCTTCAGAATGTCGCGCAGGCCCAGGCGTAAGATGACGGGGCGGCCGTGGGGACAGGTCGTTGGTGATGAGGTTTGCAGCAGACGATCGATCAGCCAGCGCATCTTCTCCGGTGTGAGCGACATGTTCACTTTGATCGCGGCGTGACACGCGAGCGAAGCGGCGATCTCGTCGCGCATGGTTTCGCGCGCGCTCAATTTCTTTTCCGCATCGACCGTTTCGAGTAGTTCAGCAAGCATGTTTCGCGCCTCGCCCGCGGGCAGATCTGCGGGCACGGCCCTGATCGCGACAGTGCGGCCTGACAAACGCATCAACTCAAACCCGTAAACTTCCAGTTCGGGCGCGAGCTGATCGAAGACAGCGGCTTGCGCGGGCGTGAGATCAAAGGTCTCCGGAACGAGTAGCTGTTGCGACTCGACGCGGCGCTCGGATTCAAGGGCGCGATACTTGTCGAAGAGCACGCGCTCGTGTGCGACGTGCTGATCGATCAGGAGCAAGCCTTCGTCGTCGGTGGCGATGATGAAGCTCTCTTCGAGTTGGCCCAGCGGACGGATGTTGGCCGAAAGGTTCTCGGGTGTGACCTCGCGCACCAGTTTTTGCGCCGAATCAACTGGAGGAACAGGAACCACGGATTTGACGGACTGAACACGGATCATCTCCTCGATGTCGCGCGCGATCTCGTCTCCAGAGGGCGGCGGAGCAAACTCGATGCGTGGTTGCGGTGGGGTCACGGAAACGGCAGCGCTCGCGGCTGTTTGAAACGGTGGTGAAGTCGGTGGCGCCGGCTGCGGTTCGACTGTCTGAATCTGGGGTTCAAACGGCGTTGGCGCCTGTGGTTCGATCGGTGTTAGTGCCTGTGGTACGTAGTCGTGGCGAGCCAGTGCTGCGCGAACCGACTCTCGCACCGCGTCCGCGACCGCGTCGGGCCTGCGAAAGCGCACTTCCGTTTTCGCCGGATGCACGTTCACATCAACTTCCTCGAGCGGCGTCTCGATGAATAACAACGCCGCCGGATAAACACCGTGCGGCAGGATCGAGCGATAGCCTTCGGAAAGCGAACGCCCGATCATCCGATCGCGCACGAACCGTCGATTGACGAATAAATACTGCGAGTCGCGCGACGTACGCCGGTCGCGTGGCGCAGAAACGAAACCGGTAACCCGTGCCATCGGCGCGCCGCCACCATCAACCTCCAACAAATTCTCCAGAAACGCCTCGCCAAAAATTTGATACGCCCGCTCGCGCAGGTTCTTCGCGGCAACTGCACGCACGACGTCACGACCGTTGTTCACAAACGCAAAAGCAATCTCCGGATGAGCAAGCGCATAGTGCGTTACGAGGTTCGTCAGGTGAAACGTCTCCGTCGCCTCCGAGCGCAAGAACTTTCGCCGCGCGGGAACGTTGAAGAACAGATCGCGCACGATAATAGTCGTGCCGCGCGGATGAGCAGCGTCTTTCACGTCGCGCATGCGACCGCCGTCGATTGCGACACGGGTTCCGGCCGCCGCGCCTTCGGTGCTGGTGATCAATTCTACCTTCGCCACCGACGCGATTGACGCGAGCGCTTCCCCGCGAAATCCGAGCGTGCCGATTGCGATGAGATCGTCAGACACGCGAATCTTCGAAGTCGCGTGACGTTCAAACGCGAGGATCGCGTCGTCGCGCACCATTCCTTCGCCGTCGTCAGAGACTTTCAACAAACGGCGTCCGCCCGCTTCGATCTCAATCGTGATCTGCGTGGCGCCGGCGTCGATCGAATTCTCGACCAGCTCTTTGGCGACGGAAGCCGGACGCTCAACAACTTCGCCGGCGGCTATTTGATTGGCGACGTGATCTGCGAGGACTCGAATTTTAGCCACGGATTTTCACAGATAAACTATTTGATGGTCGTTCGATCCCAGATTAATCGCGTTAAAGATCCATTCGATCACGTAAGTGCCGTGGCGGGACAGCAGCGAAGTGATGTTGATGTGACGTTCCTGCAAGTCTTTATGCGGATAAAGTTGATCGAACGCGCGCTGCAATTGCCGGTGGGCGGCTTCGTCGCGGGACATCTGCGCGCGCACGAAGCGCGTGCGCAGACCGTCGAGTTGATATTGGATCTTCTTGCGGCCGGTATCGAGCGCACTCGCGAGCGTTGGATCGACTGACTTCAACTCGTCGCGCAAGCGATCGAGTTCTTTGTTTACGTTCTGCTCGGTGTCTGAAAAGAGGTGGGCGGTCCCTGCGCCGAGATGCTCTTCGACGACGCGCGTGATCACCGGTTCGAGACCCTCGAAGAAATCGGCTAACGAGAGCCCGTAGCGCTCGAGCGTACGGCCGGTATGGCGCTCGATCATCGTCAGGCTCGAACGCGGCAGGATCGGCGTCGCGGGTCGATCGAGCAAACGATAAACTTCCGCGGTTTGCGCGAAGTAAGCAATCTCCGCGGCGCCGCCGTAGTAGGCGATCGTCGGCAATAAATAATCCTGGACCACGGCGCGCAGCGTCACGTTCGGACTGAAACGTTCAGGACTCTTGCGCGCCATCGCGGCAAGTTCTTCCGCAGTGTACTCAGCGTCGCTTTCTTTCGTACGGTACTTGCCGTTGTCAGCGCGCGTCAGTGCGTGTCGCGAGCCGGTCTCGTCGTGGAGAAACAGCGGGAACGAATTTGCGGTTGCGAGCACCTGTGCGTGATAACCGGCGGCCTCCAGCTCACGGCTGCGTTGCTCGAGCGCAACGCCGATCTCGGGTGCGCGTTCGGCGGCCGCGGCGTAAAGCGGCGCGGCGAGTTGCTTCAGTTCGCCGTCGAGGGGGTTAAGAAAGATTAGACCGTAGCGACCGAGCAACGACGTCATCATCGCGGCGAACGCTTCGGAGTAAGAGCGACCAGGCTGCCACGCCTGTTGCACCAGCGACTTCATGTCCGCTGCGAATTCCGAAGCCGGCAATAGTTCGAAGAGTTGATCGATTGTCGCCGTGATCGATTGGTCCAACTTCACGTGACCGACCGGCTGTGCTTCAAGATGTAAGCCCGTGTCGACGTTAACTTGCTTGAGCTGGCAGTCGCGGCCGATGAACTCAGCGAGCGCTACCTCAGCGAAGTCGTGATCTTCGGCCGCCATCCAGAACACGGGTACAGCTTTGGTGTTGCGCTGTCGCAAACAACCGGCGAGTTTTACGGCCGAAAGTGCTTTGTAGATTGTGTAGAGTGGGCCAGTGAAGAGTCCCGCCTGCTGGCCGGAGACGACGGCGATTGTTTCCGGGTCACGCAGCAACTCGATGTTTTCGAGCGTTTCCTCTCCCGCGCCCCAATGCTGATTCATCCGTTTGAGTGCATCGGCGACACGATCGCGATCGACTCGCTGCGCCGCGAGCACTTCCGGAATGCGCTGCGGCAACTCGTGATGATAACGAACGGCCGACGGGTAGAACCTGCGCAGCGCGACGGGGTCTTTCAGGTAGTCGAGAAAGAGCCGCGTCATATGAGGAACGCGGTCGAAAGGAAGAGTCTCTACTCGCAGACCGGACTCTTCAGGGGTGCTGTAACAGGCAGGTTCGGCTGTACTCAAGCGATAAAGGCTCCTGCGGCACATTCTACGCAGGATGCGGAAGATGCACCAGCGCACGAGATTTGTGGCGCGGTCACCGACGCAGCCGCGGCCTAGATCAGCTTTGCCTCAAAACTCAGACACTAGTCTTGCAGGCAGTCAGTACCACCACGCGGTAGCGGGTGGGATGAACCAATCGCGTCAAAAACCTTAGTGGTTTGCATGCTGATCACCGACCCA
>Ga0075426_10004382_pt1 | contig 10028 bp, 6 predicted proteins | sample SoiMethybrSBSTD5_FD_75304 | JGI IMG/M metagenome (GOLD analysis project Ga0075426, IMG submission 75304) | Bulk soil microbial communities from a Populus tree surrounding site in Tennessee, USA - Soil MetaG P. TD hybrid SBSTD5 | ecosystem: Environmental > Terrestrial > Soil > Tree plantation...
ACCCATTCTTTCTCAAAGAACTCTTCCAGGGATTCCGGCGAGGCGATTTTTGCGGGAGCGATCGCGGTTGCGCCCAGTTCCTCCTCTGCAGCCGCAAAATCGAGGGCGACGTGCGGGACGCTGCCGCCGCGCTTCTGCCTCCCGCCAGCCTTGTCCTTGTTCATGACAAAGCTGTCCACGCAGAGGCGCAGGTAGGTGCGAAGGCGGCTCTTGTTCGAATCGAATTTGTCAAGAAGCTCTCTTTCTAGCAGCTCCGCAAAAAATCCTTGTGTTAGGTCCTGGGCCGCCTCGATGGGCCGATTCCATCGCCAGCGAACGTATTTGTAGATGGGCCTCCAGTACGCCGCGCAAAGCGCTTCGAGCGCCCGCTCGCGCTCCTCCGCATCGATACTGCGCGCCGCCTCGATCACCGAACGGCGCGTGATAGGAAAGCGATCTCCGTCCGGCTGAAAATCATCCTGCCTCATGGGTTGGCATGTCCGAATTGTTTAGGATGCTTCGAAAGAAGTCTAAGCAGGAAGGGCGAAGCTGACAAGCAGCGTTTCTGCGCGAAATCGGTCAATAGCGAATGGATACAAAGGAAATCAAGCACCCGCCCGCCACAGTTTTCCGCCCCCGCGTAAGGTTCTCCTTGGCAGCCTAGGAGAGGGATCGGGATTTTCGCGGGACTGGCGGGGCACAGTTACCGCGAAGTTGATGGAAGGATTGTTGGTCGGAGTGAAACCCATCGATCCCGCCACTTACGCGGGTGTCGCTGCGATTCTGGCAGCCGTGGCGCTGCTAGCCTGTTATGTTCCGGCGGCGTAGGGCGATGCGGGTCGATCCAATGATAGCGTTGAGGTACGAATGATGGGAGACGGCGGCACAGATTGCTTTCAAGAGTAGCGTGTCAAGGAATCCTTCGACGGGCCGAACACACTCAGAACAATCAAATCAATAAACACAAAAGGAAGCCGGAGCTGAGGGCTCCGGCTTCCGGTCCGCTGGCTTGCCATTGGGGTTGGGTAGGCACGTCACGGCCTGGCGGGGGACAGGCGAGCAAGCAGCGTAACTTCACCTTTCGTTTCGAAACGCGCAGCCTGCGTGATTTCTTTTTCGGCTCGCGATTTCATAAGTTCTCTTCCGCGGATGGATCCTGCCCTCCAGACCTGCGAAAGGAAATAGCGGTTGTCATAGCGCTTGAAGATCAGCTTCGATTGGGTTGGTGTTTCGTTTGCCTGGGTAGCATTCGAGAGCACCACGGCGGCCGCTTTTGCGTCTGAGCAGCGAATCAAAACCACCGCGGAATTCCCGTCCAACTTCTCGACGCGATACTCACCGGCCGGCAGTGTCGCATTGCCTGCTGTGAATGCAAATGGAATGTTCACCAACATGGGTTCGTCTGCACGCGCAACTTGAGTCGCCATCATGCTCGCGAACACCAGCAAACCTGCCATCACAAAAAGACGCTTTTTCATGGGATCCTCCTCTTTCATTTTGACCAGCGCTATTCACGCTGGCTTTCTTTTACTCCTGGCGCCCCTGATGCGTCATGAGATGTTTCGCACTTTCGCGCACTCCCGTTGGAAGCGCAATGCACTGCAGATGAACTGAGGGGAGTCTTTAGGTGAAGTCGGAAGTGCAAGGAGACTGAGGACTTAGGCGGACGCACGTGGCCCAAGCGTGGATTTCGAGAGCCGTGATATATTCGTGCGACGCATAGAGGTTTGTATGTCGACGCCTGGCTGTCCCCCTCTTCTCGCACGCTTTGACGTTTTCGAAGTGGATTTTCGGGCCGGCGAAGTCTACAAAGCGGGCCGCAAAATAAAGCTGCAAGTGCAACCTTTTCAAGTACTTGCCGTGCTCCTGGAGCGTCCGGGTGAAGTCGTCACGCGCGAGGAGTTCGAGAAAAGGCTTTGGCCCGGCGACACTTTTGTGGACTTCGAACACAGCCTCAACACTGCCATCAAGAAATTGCGCCAAGCTTTAGGCGATGACAAGAAGAAGCCGCGTTTCGTCGAAACCCTTCCCAAGCGCGGCTACCGATTCATCGGCAAAGTGGAACAGGCCGCGCGGATTTCGACTCCCACGAGAGGCACAGCTGCAACTTCGAAAGTGGGCCGCGTCGCCAAGCTCTGTTCTGAGAGCCAACTCTCATTTACGCTGGTGTCCGTCGATGAAGAAACTGCTACGGAAAGAGAGAAGCTCGATGCGGCGAATGACGATGTAGGGCTGTCTCTTCTGATTGCATCACAAAGGCTACTGATGGTGCCGAACGGAACCCAAGTGCGAATCCTCGAGGTCCACTCGACCCAGCCGCACTGCCAGGTGCGCATTCTGGATGGCGAGCACTACGGGAAGACGGCAGTAGTGCCCCTCAAACACCTTGCGGATTTGACCTAATCCAATGTGAAGTCCGCGATTGTATCCAATGCCTATTCGTAGCGCAGCGCTTCGACGGGATCGAGGCGGGCCGCCTTCCACGCGGGATAGACGCCGAAGACGATGCCGATGAGCGCGCACATGATCAGGGCCGTGGCGATCCAGAAAAGCGAGAGAACTGCAGGCATTCTTAGGCCGTAGCGCATCAGCAAGGAGAGCCCAGAGCCAAACAGGACGCCGATGACCCCGCCGACGGCGCTCAGCGTGACCGCTTCAATCAGGAATTGCGAAAGAATGTTGCCGCGCTTGGCGCCAATAGCCTTGCGAACGCCAATTTCCCTCGTACGTTCCGTGACGCTGACAAGCATGATGTTCATCACGCCGATGCCCCCTACGATCAATCCGACTGAAGCCACCGCAAACATCAGAATGAAAATCAGGCCGCTGATCTTATTCCACAAATCGAGAAAATAGTCCGAAGTGAAGAGCGCGAAGTCGTCCGGTTTGTCGTTCGAAAGGCGGCGCTTGCGGCGCAGCAGATCGCGCATTTCTTCGACGGCCTGGCCAACCTGCGCCGGGTCTGAAGCCTTGGCGAAAATCACGTAATCCTTTTGATTGGGATATAACTTGCGGAGCGTCGTCACAGGCATCATGGCGATATTGTCTTCGGGATTCGAGCCGCCGGAGATTCCTTGCTTGCGCTTTTCGCAAGTGCCGATGACGCTGAAGAGCTGGCCGTTAATGGTGACTTCTTTCCCGATGCTGTCCGCGACAGACTCCGGGAAAAGGATTCTCGCTGTGTCGTAGCCAAGCAGCACCACCGGCATGCGGTGATCAGCGTCCGTCTCGTTGAACATCCGCCCATATTCGATCTTGAGGTCGAAGATGCGCCCGATCGATGGCGAATTTCCTTGCAGGATCACGTTCTTTGCGCGGTAGACCCCGCGGCGCAAGTCCGCCGTGCCCGATCCGAATTGCGGCATGAAGATGCGCATGGAGGGTGAAGCAGCCGCAACATGCGGCAGTTTGGACATTTCCTCGGCCCACTCCGGCTGCAATTCCTTCCGAGTAAACCATTCGCTTGGCGGACGCGAGAGCGAGGCCCACGGGAAGCGGTAGGCGATGATCGTGTCCGAGCCCAGCTCGCGGATTCCGGCAAGCACGTTGTCATTCAAGCCGTTGATCATTGCGCTGACGGTGATAACCGTAGTGATGCCGATAACGATGCCGAGAATGGTCAGCGCCGAACGCAGCGGATTTTTCCGGAGTGTGTCTAGCGCTAGCAGCACTTCGCCGTGAAGCTTCAGCGCGCCTTCCTTGCGAATCAGCGAACGCACCGGGAGAACAGCGGTTTGCGGCAGTGTTTTTCCGAGCGTAGCCATAGAGCTGGTTCCCTACTCCGAACGCAATGCTTCCACCGGATCCAGCTTGGCGGCTTTCGATGCCGGATAGGTCCCGAAGAATAGTCCAACGCTGAGCGCGACGGCCAGTCCGCCCATCACCGACCAAAGTTGTACGGCGCTCGGAAGGGGCGACACCCACGAGACGAGCTTGGCCGACAGAACACCGAGTATGACGCCGAGGGCTCCGCCAATCACGGAAATGGTCGAGGACTCGATGAGAAACTGTCGCAGGATGTCCCCGCTGCGAGCGCCCAGGGCTTTGCGAACGCCGATTTCGCGGGTTCTTTCCGTGACCGAAACGAGCATGATGTTCATGATGACGATTCCGCCGACAAGCAACGAGATCGAGGCGATGGCAATGGTCACAACAAAGAAAGAGCCGCTGATACTCTTCCACAGGGAGAGAAAGGAATCGCTCGTCTCGATCGCGAAGTCATCCTTGGTTCCGTAGGACAAGTGATGACGTCCGCGCATAATCTGGCGGACTTCATCAACAGTGAGCTGAATGTTCGCAGCCGAGCCTGCACGAGAAGTGATGCGAAGGGAAGTCTGCTGATTACCGTATTCCTTGTTGTAGGTGCTGAGCGGCAGGATGATCCAGTTGTCGAGCGAAGTTCCCAGGGACGAGCCTTCCTTTTTTCCGACGCCAATCACTTCGCAGGGAATATTATTCCAGCGAACCTCTTTGCCGACGGGATCCAGCCCGGGCATGAGGTTTTCCACGATGTCCATGCCAATCACGCAGACCGGTGCAGCGCTATTCAAATCCGAATCCGTGATGTGGCGGCCGGCGACGAGATCGACGTCGTACAGTTCAGGCATCTGCGGAGTCCAGGCGCGCAGGTTGGTATCCTTCAGCGAATTCAGGCCGCTCTTCACTTCTACGCGGCCGCCCAGCGAGGCGCCGATTTCCTTGCAGGACTTGCAGAGATCCCGCACCGCTTCGAAATCGTCGTAAGTAAGGCGCTTGCGCTTCTGGAATTCGAGCCAGTCGTCAACGTTGGTGATGATGGAAGGCTGCTTGGATAGCCCGAAGACGTCGGCGCCCAGTCGGAAAACGCGCGTGGCGACGTATTGGTTTGCGCCGTTGATCAGGCTGACGACGGCGATGACCGCGGCTACACCGATAACCACGCCGATCAGCGTCAGGACGCTGCGCAGCTTGTGTGCCCAAAGGCTGGAGGCGGAGATAGCCACCGCCTCGGATAGATTCATTGTGGTCGGACGCGGCATAGAGCCTGGGGACACAAACGCACCTCATCCTAACATACGCGCCGGACAGCATTGGGATTTCATGGCGAGACACGGGAATAGGGTGAGGTGAAGGCGCCTTAAGTTAGAGAGAATGAACCGAGCAGCCGAATATATTAATTAGGGGCGAGGGATCGCTGGATTTTCTCAATCATTTGGTGCACGCCCGGTGCCATGAGGCCTTTCGGGTCAAGCCTGAGGTATTCCTGATATTCGCTCAACGCCCCCTGTGGGTTATTTTCGCGTAGCATGACGTTTCCCAGGAGGACGTGTGGGGAAGCTACGTCAGGCATGCCGGAGACGGCTTTGCGAACGTGGGGCGCGGCCTCCCGCCAGCGGCCCAATTCCCAATAGGTTTTGGCAAGTTCATAGTGGCCGGCGAAGGCTTCAGGCCTTAGCTCGAGTCCGCGCAGAAGAGCCGTTTCTGCCCGCGGATAGCTCTTGGTTTGATTGAGCACCGCACCCAAAGCCAGATAAGCATCGGCGGCGTTGGAGTCGAGGCTCACCGATTTTTGCAGCGCCATTTCGGCATCTTTCCAATTGTTCCGTTCCAGGTAGGCCGTACCCAAGAGCGTGTAGGCCATCGGGTAGGTATCGTAGAGCTTTACCGCCTTGCGGAGATGAGAAATTGCGGCGTCCAGCCTATTCTCCTTCATGGCGCTCTGACCCGCTTCAAATTCCCGGCGAGCATCCTCTGGAACACCAACATCCAAGATCGAAACCGTATCCCCGATCCCCTCCTTTGGACTCTCCGGTGGCACGTCTCTGGGGACCGGTTTTAATTCAAGAGTCGCATAGCCTCTCGAGTTGCCGATCAACTCCACCCGGACGCCCACGTCCTGGTAACCCCTCTCGCTCATGCGGACCATGTAAACGCCATTGGAAGGCACGTTGAACTGGCACCTGCCACCTTCTACGGTTTGGCAATCCCCTGCTGAACCGCTTTCGGGCGATTCCAATCGCACATGAATTCCGGCGGGTCCCGGCGCGCCATTGGCATAGCGCACTTGAACATCGATCACACCACCAGACACGCGTCCGCCCATTCCGCTTCTTTGCGCATGGAGCACGGAAGGAACTGAAAGAAAGACTAGCAACAGAGGAAGACCATGCCAGGGGTAATGCTCACAAAGGTCCGTCACAAAGCAACAGCTGATGCGCTTTCTCATTGAAACCTAGAATACGCAAATTGAATCATACGCTCGCAGAACAGAATTTGAACGCCGAAAATAAAAAAGGAGGGCGCTTGGCGGCGCCCTCCTCGGTCAAGCGTTCAGGTTAGAACTCCAGCTTGATCGAAGCTCGCGATCTGAACGGAGCGACGAAGCCCTGGTTAACGATGTTGGTGACAGGCTTTTGGAAGTCGCTATTCAGCAATCCGAAGCCCAGGTCGAAGTTCTGGTTCGCTGTGGTCTGCCTCTTGGTGTTGGCGATGTTGAACATGTCGAACCCAAACTTCAAATGCATTCGTTCTTTAATCTTCCAGGGATATTCGATGTGCGCATCCACCGTGCCAGTCACAGGGGTGCGGCCCAGATCGCCACGGCCGAAGAAGGGCACTTCGCCCGCGTTCTGATATGCCTGCTGGGCCACCAGTGTGGTCAAGGGCACACCCGACTGGACGGTTAAGCCCGAACCTAGCACCAAGCCCTTCATTCTTCCGTTGGGCACAACGTAGGTTGAATGCACGTTGAGGACGTGCTTGCGATCGCCGTTCAAGAATCCGATGCTCTGTTGATTACGCAAAAGGCCCAGTTTCCCTTCGGTCAGGTCAAACAGCGAGCTGATGCCGGGATCGGCCTGGCCGTTGTCGTTACGGAACGCCCCTTCGTAATTCCCGCGCAGTTGCGCTAAGCGGTAGTTGGCGGAGATAGCCCAGTTGTGGCTGAAGGACTTGTTAACTTCGAACTCAAGAGCCTCGTATTCACGCTTCGGGTCCCTGTAAGTGTCTGGCTTGCCGTCCGGATGGAATTCCCCGCCAAATTCAGCCTTGGGATCGAGTTCTGGGATCTGCTTTGGGTTAGTTGTGCTGACAGGCTTGGTCGGATCAAAGTTAGGGTTCGGCACCAAGATCGACCACGTTTTCAGATTCGCCGAATCCACCGCCGGGAAGCAAGCGCTCCCGGCAGGAGTAGTGCTGCCATTGGCGGCATCGAAGCCATTGAACTGGTTATAGGCCACGAATGGCGTCGCGAAGCCATTGGAATCAATGCAAGCCCCCGGCAGAGCCGATCCATCCGTCGCGACGGTTTGGCCCTGGCCGAACACGATTTCGTTCGGATTGACGAAGATATCCTGCTTCGCATTGGGATTGCCGATGAAGTAGTTTAAGCCGCCGCCATTCGCAATGAGTGCATTGAAAAGCTCGACGGAGATGCCGCCCTGGTCCTCAATAACGCGCTTGAGCCTGCGGTCAATGTAACGCACGCTGGCCACGATGCCGCCGCGGAACTCATGGTCATATCCCACCATGAATTCGTCGGTATACTCCATGCGGGTCCCCGGTGCGAAGGGCTCTCCCCCGCTGACCAGGTCACCGCCAGAAATGGGAATTCCGCCTGTTGCGTTGTTGAGAAGGTGAGCTGAATCGGGAATGAAATTGACCGTGCCAAGCGAGTTCAGAACGACCTTACCACTGGCATCGGACTGTGGCGCCCAGTATGGATTCTGGATGTCATCCTCATTGCTGAGCGAGCGGAGCGCCGCGTCCAGGGGCAGGATGAAGGCATAGCGGCCGTAGTTGGCGTAGAACTTGGACTTGCGGTCGCCCTTCGGATCCACGGTGAACCCGATGCGGGGTGACCACATGTCATTGAAAACCTTCCCCACCACGTTTCCAGTTATACGCTGCTGTTCCCAGCGCACGCCGAGGTTGAGCGTCGCGTGCTTGCCCATCTGCCATGCGTCGTTGACGAATGCAGAGTGATACTTGCCCGTACTCTTCGTGACCCCGCCATCAAACCGTCCGCGCACCTGCTGTAACACTACCTGTTGCGGTGTTGCAAAGCCCGGTACGTTCATGAACGGGCAGAGGGTACAAGCACCAGACGGCAGACCAGCCACGTTGTTTGCCAGGACGAGGATGAGCTGAGCATCGGTCATTTTCCCAACGACTGTTGGGTTCGTCGCCGAATCCCATCCCGGGTCTGTCCCGGTAGCATTCAGCTGTGGAATTGCGAATTTCGGTCCCGTAAAGCCGGTGCTGTCGTTGTAGTGGGGAAACTGCCAGTTATACCCGAGGCTCAACGCATGCTGCGAGCTCAGAAAGTGGAAAATCTTTGTGACATCGCCTTGCAGGCTCTTGGTGTTGGCGTCATATGGCTCGATGAAGCCAAAGCCCTGCGCATTGTACGCACCGCGCTGGCCCGGCAGGCCCGCAATTTGCGTATTGTCTGTAATCTGGTACAGGTTTTGCGAAGGCGTCTCTAAGAAGTGGTTCCAGCTCCAGGTGAAAGCCCCGTCCACGAGAAAACTCGATCCAAAGGCACCGTCGTACCGGACGGACCAGTTTCGCGTCCCGTAGTTCCACTTGGAGTTCGCGGACTTGTCGTTCGCAGTAAGCGTGGCAAATGCGGTTGTATTGGTGTGCGACGGATCCGCTGAAACTGTGGATTCCAAGGTTTGCGAGTTGTTGATCTTGAAAGTCAGCTTGCCCGCATAGTCATACCGCGTCGTTATGCGGTCCACATCACCATTGTAGAGTTTAAATAGTCCGGCATTGACCGCGGGAGCCCAGTAGTCGTGGTTCCAAGACGGATTGAATGTTCCGAAGAAGAATAGCCTATTCCTTAGACCTCGCAGAGGAACGTAACCGCCGAGTTCGAAGTCGCCTTCGTAGTTGGCCTCGTTCAAACGGCTCCCATACAAGTTAAGGACACCAAATTTTGGGTCGTCGGCGTTCTCGTAGTTGGTCTGCATGGCTCTGGCATTGAGATAAGTGCCGATGACGCCGTGAAATTCGGTTGAACCCGACTTCGTAACCAACTGCACGATGCCACCGCTGACGTGCCCATACTGCGGCTCAAAGCCTCCCGTTTTGATCTGGACTTCCTTGACGAACGAGAGGTTGATGCCGGTGCCAAGCGGTCCATAGGAGCGCGACCACACGCCGATGCCACCGAAGGCAGGGTCATTGATCGAGACGCCGTCCGCCACATACAGATTCTCCAGGCCCGTGGATCCAGAAATTGACGGATTTTCTACGCCAGTGCCGCCACCCGAAACCACGCCCGGTGCCAGGTAGAACAGGCTGCTTACACCACGTCCGAGGGGAATCTTCGAGTAGAAGTCGTCTGAAAAATCCGAGTTTACCGAGGACGCCGAAGTATCCACTGTCACAGCTGCCGCGTTGACCTCAACCATCTCCGAGACTTGGCCCGTTTCCAGGATCACTTCGATGCTGGTGGTCTTATTGATCTGGACTTCGGCGCTCTTTACGCTGGCGACTTTGAAACCCGCCTTCTGCACCTTAATCGAATAGCTTCCCGGGATCAGGGTCGAAAAGAGGAAGGAGCCTTCCTCGGTCGTAGTTTGGGTCAGGCTCCCAATCGGCCCGGTGATGGTGACCTGGGCACCTGGAACCAATGCTTTTGATGAGTCATAAACTAGACCACCCAGATTGCCGCGCGCGGCCCCCTGGTCCTGCGCCGCGACGGACATCGAGAAAACCATACCAAATGCCAAAACCAAGCTGATTACGAGCCATTTATGTCTCATAGAGCTCGAACTCCCTTCGTTGCGTCTCAAGGATTGAAAAACTTATTGTGTCTTGCGGATACAGCAGAAATGTCGATAAGGAAGCCCATCGATTCCCCAAAACCCATGGGCATCCTCTCACAAACTGTGCATAAAAACTGCCAAAATCGGAAGTAATTTATCCAACATTAAGATTCGGAAATTCAGTGAGTTACAGGAGGGTTAGTTCGGAGCCGTTGCGGATGGCTATGGACTCGTTTCTGATTCCTGGATAATTATGCAGAAATATGGATCACAGAGAGGAAAGCTTCCGGAGCC
>Ga0075426_10004384_pt1 | contig 10027 bp, 7 predicted proteins | sample SoiMethybrSBSTD5_FD_75304 | JGI IMG/M metagenome (GOLD analysis project Ga0075426, IMG submission 75304) | Bulk soil microbial communities from a Populus tree surrounding site in Tennessee, USA - Soil MetaG P. TD hybrid SBSTD5 | ecosystem: Environmental > Terrestrial > Soil > Tree plantation...
ACGGAGATGCACGGTTCCGGCACGTACTTCGACGCCCGTCTCGACCGGTCGACCCAATACCCGGTGGCCGCGCGGAGCAAGTCATTCAACACGCGCGGCAGCCCCGACAATCTCACCGCGAAGCTTGCGGCGCTGCATTTCTATCAGCTCTCGATTCCGGCACCCACACCGCCGGAGGGATCGTTCGACAGGGCAATCTTTGATCGGGGCAAGGCGCTGTTCACGGGCAAGGCGCGGTGCGCGACGTGTCACGTGCCGCCGCTGTTCACCGAGCCGGGCAACAACTTGCACTCGCCGGCAGAGGTGGGCGTCGATGCGTTTCAGGCCAACCGCTCACCGACCGGGATGTACCGGACCGCGCCGCTGGCAGGCCTGTGGTCCCATCAGAAGGGCGGATTCTATCATGACGGTCGCTTTGCGACGCTGCTCGACGTGGTCAACCACTACGACACGCTGGGCAAGCTGGGACTGAGTGAGCGGGAAAAGCTCGATCTCGTCGAGTACCTGAAGGGGCTGTAGCGTCAGAGGACGGGCGTCAGGCGCCGCGCGCGATCCCACAATCCTGGAACGCCGAGACGCTGGGCGCGATCCTGGAACTCGGGTCTCGGTCCGCGCCAGCGAAGCTCATCCACGTCAGCGAACACCTGCACGTCGCCGCGCAGGGTTGCGAGGCGGCGAAATAGCAGCGCCAGCTCGCGGTTCGCTTCCAAGGCGCTCGACAGCCGCGCGGCCCCGCGCACGGGGACGCCCCAGCTCGCTGAGCTGATCGGTATCCGCTCGAGGTGGGGATAGACCGCGAGGACCGTGCTCGCAGCCTTCTCGCCCCAGCCCGGCACTCCCGGAAAGCCATCCGCGGTATCGCCGACCAGTGCGAGATAGTCGGGAATCGATGCCGGCGCGACGCCGAATCGCTCCTTGACGCCCCGCTCGTCGCGCTGCTCGCGCTTGCGCCGGTCGAATTGCACCACGCGGTCGCCCGTGACACACTGGCTGAGATCCTTGTCGGGCGTGCAGATGATGACCTGCTCGACGGCGGGATTCTCGGCCGCGCGCCGGGCGGCCGACGCGAGGGCATCGTCGGCCTCGAATTCCACCATGGCCCAGACCATGACGCCCACGTCGCGCAGCGCATCCTCGAGCGGATGGAATTGGGACAGCAGCTCGGGATCCACGCCCTCACTCGTCTTGTACCCGGGCCAGAGATCGTTCCGAAACGATTCGATGACATGATCGGTGGCGACGCCGAGGTGCGTCGTGCCACCTTCCAGCATGCCGAGCACCGAGCTGAGCACTCCCACGATCGCGGCGACTTCATGGCCATCGCGATCGCTCTGTCGCGGCATCGCGTAGAAGTGCCGGAAGAGCTCGTATGTGCCGTCGAGGAGATGAATCTTCACGTCAGATCAGCGAATCGATGGGGAGATGAGAGAAAAACCTCACAGCGAGGCGCCGCCAGAATCCCGCCGCCGGCTCGTCGGAGAAACCACCGGGGGTCCACTCCAGCCCTCCATTGACCCCTGGCCTGACTTCGTACGCCAGCTCGGGGCTCGACCAGCGATCGAACAGCGCCGCGACTTCGCGCGCCAGCTCGGGACCGTCGATGAGCACGCCGACTTCCGTGTTCTGCTCGAGCGAGCGCGGATCCAGATTGAGCGAGCCGATGAAGACCGACGTGCGATCGAACACGAACGTCTTCCCGTGGAGGCTGGCCCGCGAGGCGCCGGGGAAGGCCTTGGTGGCGCGCGCGCGCTTCGCGCCCGCCGCCTCCGGCCGGAGCTCGAACAACCGTACGCCCTCGCGGAGCAGGGGACGGCGGTACTTCATGTAGCCGGCGTGTACGAGCCAGACGTCCGTCGCGGCGAGCGAGTTGGTCAGCACGGCGACGGTGACACCGTCGCGCTCGCGGCGGCCCAGGAATTCCACTCCTTCCTTGCCGGGCACAAAATAGGGCGACACCACGAGCAGGTTCGATCGCGCGGCGCTTGCATGGGGCGACAGCTGGTCGCCGAGGTAGGCGTCGCTCCGGGTGCCGGCGGGTTTCGACAGCTTGTCGGGCGGATCGGCGATGACGCGCGCGTCGGCCCAATGCATCTGCAGCGCGTCGGCGCGCAGTTCCTGCGCGAGGCTCGACTCGGCCAGGGCGCGGGCGTACGTCGAATCCTGGAGCAGATTACAGCGATCATTCAGTGCCTGGCGCTTGCCGGGGAACGTTTCGGGGTCGGGTGCGAACGTGCCAAGCCGAGCGATGGGAATCGCGAACCGGCTGTTCCAGTAGGTCTCGAAGCTTCCGGTCGACTGGCTCGCGACGGGACCCACCGCGAGCACATCCAGGTCCTGAAAGTCGAGCTCACCGAAACTGAAATACTCGTCGCCGATATTGCGGCCGCCGAGGATGGTGGCGATGCCGTCGGCGACGAACAGCTTGTTGTGCATGCGGCGGTTGACGCGACTGAAGCTGATCAGCAGCTCGGCCAGACGGCGCACTCCCGAGCGATGCGTGTACGGGTTGAAGAGGCGCACCTCGATGTTCGGGTGGGCGTCGAGGTCCGCGACGGATTCGTCCTTCTTATCGAGCGTCCCCCAGTCGTCGAGCAACACTCGCACGCGCACGCCCCGATCCGCCGCGGCGATCAGCCGCTGCGTGATGAGCGAGCCGGTCTGGTCGCGGTTGAAGATGTAGTACTGGAGATCGAGGGTACGCTCGGCAATGTCGATCAGGACCGCGCGCGCCACGAAGGCGTCGAGGCCGGTCGGCAGCAGGCGGAAAGCGGAGCGGCCGCCGTTGGCCTCCACATCGCGGGTGATCCAGTCCTCGAGACGTGTCACATCCCGAAAGTGGCGTGAGCCTATTGGGAGCGGAAGGTCCTCATGGGGAAGTCGGACTCGTCACACTCCCCGTGTCGCCCCCGGCCGCGAAGGTCCGTCTCCCGAGATACAATTGGTGCGAGGTGAGGAGGTACTGCGTGCCGGCTGAGCATATGGGACAACACACACCGCATCGCGGATCCGGCGCCCACCACGATCACGGCGCGGCCCCGCACACGCCGGCGCCGCACGACATGCACGCCGGGCACTCGCCGCAGCTGTTTCGCGATCGTTTCTGGCTCTCGCTCGTCCTCACGATCCCCACTGTCGTTTGGTCGGAGCACGTTCAGATGCTCCTCGGGTACCGCGCCCCAGCGGTTCCCGCCGCGGCGTGGATCCCGGCGATCTTCGGCACACTCGTTTTCGCGTACGGCGGACGCGCATTCCTTCAGGGTGCATGGCGCGAACTGCGCGATCGCCTGCCAGGGATGATGACCCTGATCTCCCTCGCGATCACCGTGTCGTTCGTCTTCTCCTGGGTCGTGCAGCTCGGTCTCCTCGCGGCGGACGCGCTCTGGTGGGAGCTCGCAACGCTGGTGACCATCATGCTACTGGGGCACTGGATCGAGATGCGTTCGATCCAGCGCGCGCAGGGTGCGCTTCAGGAGCTTGCCAAGCTTCTCCCCGACACGGCGACTCGGATTCGCGACGGTGTCGAGGACCAGGTGCCCGTGAGCGCACTGCGGTCAGGCGACGTGGTGCTGATACGTCCCGGTGAGAGTGTGCCGGTGGACGCCACGATCCGAACGGGCGCCAGCTCTCTCAACGAGTCCTTGATCACCGGCGAGTCCCGCCCCGTGAAAAAACGCGAGGGCGATCCAGTCATCGCCGGCACTATCAATGGCGACGGCTCGCTCCGCGTGGAGGTCACCGGGACCGGCGCGGATACCAAGCTGTCAAAGATCATGCGCCTCGTGGCTGATGCGCAGCGATCGAAGTCGCACGCTCAGGTCCTGGCCGACCGCGCGGCGCAGCTGCTGACGGGAGTCGCCATTGCCGCCGCGCTGGTCACGATGGTCGTCTGGCAGCTGCTCGGCGCCCCGATCGACTTCTCGATCGTGCGGACCGTGACGGTACTCGTGATTGCGTGTCCCCACGCGCTCGGGCTCGCCATTCCGCTCGTTGTCGCGATTTCAACGACACTCGGCGCCCGCGCCGGCTTGCTGGTGCGCGACCGCCGTGGGCTCGAAGAAGCGCGCAGCCTCGATACCGTGATATTCGACAAGACCGGCACGCTGACGCTCGGCGAGTTTCGCGTCGTGGACGTGACCGCGGCGGACGGCGTGTCGCCCGACCAGGCGCTGCGCATCGCCGCAGCCATTGAAGCCGAGTCCGAGCATCCGATCGCGCGCGGCATCGTGAAGACCGCCGAGGAGCACGGTCTTCAGGCCGCTGCCGCCCAGGACTTTCGCGCGCTTTCAGGCAAGGGGGTAACCGCGACTGTCGAAGGCGTCGCCTACCGTGTCGGCGGTCCTGCGTTGCTCACGAGCGAGAACGTCAAGCTTCCATCCAATCTTGAGCAGGCAGCGACGGCCGCGGCGCGGGCGGCGCAATCGGCCATTTTCCTCCTACGTGGCGATGCGGCGCTTGCAGTGTTCGCCGTGGCGGATGCGATCCGGCCGGAGAGCCGGGACGCGATCACCGCGTTGCAACAACGCCACATTGCCGTCGCCATGCTCACAGGCGACTCGCGAGCCGTGGCCGACGCGGTGGCCAAGAACCTCGGCATCGATACGGTGTTCGCCGAAGTTCTGCCCGAGGACAAGGCCTCGAAGGTCACGGAACTCCAGCGGCAGGGACGGAAGGTTGGGATGGTGGGTGATGGCGTGAACGACGCACCGGCGCTCGCAACGGCGGATGTGGGGATTGCGATCGGAGCGGGAACCGACGTGGCGGTGGAAGCGGGTCACATCGTCCTCATGCGCTCCGATCCACGGGATGTTCCGCGCATGGTCACGTTGTCGCGCGCGACCTATCGCAAGATGGTGCAGAATCTCTGGTGGGCAGCGGGCTACAACATCGTCGCAATTCCCCTGGCCGCAGGCGTGCTGGCCGGTCGCGGCGTCCTGCTGTCGCCCGCGGTGGGCGCGGTGTTGATGTCTGCCAGTACCGTTATTGTGGCGATCAATGCACAGCTGTTGAAGCGAGTGCGATTGTAGCGCCACCTTTGCCGTGGAGCCGAAGACCAAGGATAATTCCGCATGCGAAAACAACTGATTCTGGCGCCGATCCTGGTGATGATCAGTGCCACGCTCCTGCTGGCGCACGATCTCTTTTTGAAGCTGGACACGTATTTCGTACCGCCGAACACGCCGATCCGTGTCGCGGTTCTGAATGGCACCTTTGCCAAGAGCGAAGGCGCCGTCACTGCGGATCGCTTGCTCGATTTGAGCGTCGTCGGACCGACACAACGGCGTGCCATCGCACGGGACGCTTGGAAGCCCGCGGGCGACACCACCTGGCTCGCGCTGCGCACCGCGGCCTCGGGTACCTACCTCATCGGGGCGTCGCTGAAGCCGCGGCAGATCGCGCTCTCGGCGGAGGACTTCAACAACTATCTCAAGGAGGATGGCCTTCCCGACGTGCTCGAGGCGCGCAGTCGCGCGGGCGAGCTCGGGCGCGCGGCGCGCGAACAGTACCAGAAGCACGTCAAGGCGCTGTTTCAGGTGGGTGACACACGTACGAATGGGTTCCGCGCGGTGCTCGGTTACCCCGCCGAGGTTGTGCCCATGCAGAACCCTTACGCACTGCGGTTGGGCGATACGCTGGCGGTGCGCGTTCTTGTGGATGGAAAACCGGTTGCCAACCAGCTCGTGATCGCGGGTGGCGAGCGCGGCGGCCAGGGGATGAAAGAGGTTCAGACCCGCAGCGACCGCGCCGGCGTCGCCCGCTTCGAACTGGACGGCGCCGGCAAATGGTACATCAAGTTCATTCATATGGTGCCGGTCGCCCGGGACAGCGTGAACTACGAATCGAAGTGGGCAACGCTCACGTTTGAAATGCGCTGAGCCTCACTTCAGAAAGCTCGTCGCACTCTCCCCATTGCCCTCCGGCTCCAACCGGCCGCCCAGGTACTTCGCGAAGAAGCTCTCGGCGGCGGCCGCGAAAACCAGATTGTTCTCGGGACGGGCGAAGCCATGGCCCTCGTCCGGAAACACGATGTACACGACGTCCCGGCCATTCTTGCGCATCGCGGCCACGATCTGGTCGCTCTCGGCCTGTTTCACACGCACGTCGTTCGCCCCCTGAATGACGAGTAACGGCGCGCGGATCTGATCGGCTTTGAAGAGCGGCGAGCGCGATTTCAAGAATACGGTGTCGTCATGCGCCCCCATCCGCTTGTCGAAAATGGCGCGGAAGGTGGTCCAGTACGGCGGGATGCTCCCCATCAGGGTCACGAGATTCGATGGCCCGAATAGATCCACGCCGCACGTGAAGACGTCCGGGGTGAACGCGACGCCGACGAGTGTGGCGTAGCCACCGTAGCTGCCGCCGAAGATGCACACCCGTTTGGGATCGGCGTACCCCTGTTTCACCGTCCAGTCGAGGCCGTCGAGCAGGTCCGTATGCATCGTGCCGGCCCACTCGCGATCGCCCGCATTGAGATATGCCTTCCCGTAGCCGGTCGAGCCGCGGAAGTTCACCTGCAATACGCCGTAGCCCCGATTCGCGAGCCACTGGACGAAGGGGTTGTATCCCCAGTCATCGCGGCCCCAGGGCCCGCCATGGGGGAACAGCACCAGCGGCAGATTCTTCGGGTCCTTGCCCACCGGCAACGTGAGGTAGCCGTACAGCGTCAACCCGTCACGGGCTTTGAACGTGATCGGCTGCATCTTGGCGAGCTTGTATTGCTCGAGCTTGGGGCGATTGCTGAACAGCAGGGTCGCGCGCTTGGTCGGCCGATCGTACAAGTAGAAGTAGATCGGGCCGTCGGAAACGACGTAGCGGACAATCCAGCGCTTGTCGTCGAGGCTGCGGCTGTCGACCGTAAAGTCGCCATCGCGCACCGCCTTCAGCGCCTGGAAGTCACCCTGGACCGCCGCATCGAGGACCTGCCATTCGAGGCGGAGCCGGTCGAACGAAACGGCCTGCAGCGCATGAGTGCGCGGATGTGTCAGCAGACCGTTCACGTCGAATTGTGAGTCGGCCGCGATGACCTTCGACACGCCGGTTTTCAGATCCATCTGCACGAGGCGCGCAGCGTTGGCATCGACGCTCGAGACCAGCCAGACGGCCTGATCATCGGGCGTGAACGCCGCGACGCCGCCGAATGTCTCATCGGGACCTTCGTGACGAATCGTCTTCCAGTGGTTGGAATCGTCCAGCACGCGAATCTCAGAGCCGCCGTCGGGCAGCGACGCCTGTGCCACGCGTACCCGGAACGCGTTGTCCGCCGAAAACCCCGCGACGTCACCGGGATTCTGTGCGATCAAGGTGAGCTGGCCGCTGGTGAGGTCCAGACGATAGGCGTCGTGGAAGCGCCGGTCGCGGCGGTTCAACGCGACCACCATCTCGTTGGGGCGCGAGGGATCGACCGCCAGGATTTGGGCGGCGACGCTGTCGAACGGCGTCAGATCGCGTGTGGCGCGCGTGGCGACGTTCGTCTGAAAGACGCGATAGTTCTCGTCACCGGCCTTGTCCTGGAGGTACAGGACATGTTTCGAATCGCCCTGCCAGAAAAAGAAGCGCACCGGACGAATCCGGTCGCGCGTGACCGGCCGGTCGTCGCTCTTGCCCACGGTGCGGACCCAGACATTCAGCACGCCGCTATCTGGCGCGAGATAGGCCAGCAGCTGGCCGTCGGGGGAGAGCTGCGGGCCGGTGCGCTCGGGATTGTCGAACAGCACGCGGCGCGGGATGATGGGAGGATCCTGGGTGACGAGGATCTGTGGCACGAACGCCACAAGGAGAAGAATCAGCAGCAAGGCTCGGGATCGCATAGGTGCCTCAGGAAGAAACGAAGCGCCAAGCATGGGGACGAAATCCCGGACTGGCAACGTCAGCCCCGCGGCGTCAGGTTCTAGGCGTCGGCACCACTGGGAGAGCTCGCATGATGCTGGATCGTCGCGAAATGCTGGTGTCGCTCGTCGCCGGTGTTGCCGCCGGATCGGCCGGCTCGCTGTTGCCCGCCGCCCTCGAGGCGCAGCCCCGGTTCCGCCGGATCCGGCCCCTGCGGTCAGCGACTGGTACTGTCGACTGGCTCGCCGTCCGCGAGCTCTTTCCGCTCGCGCCCGACTGGACGCACCTCTCGAGTTTTCTGTTCGTCTCTCACCCGAAGCCCGTGGCCGAGGCCATCGATCGCTTCAGAAAAAAACTCGACTCCGATTCGATGTGGATCGAGATCGCGGCTTTCACCGACGCAGAGGGACATCCGTTCACCGCCGTGAAGCGTGCGCTGGCCGGCTACGTGGGCGGTGATCCCGCGGAAATCTGTTTGACGTCGAACACGACGACGTCCCTGGCGATGGCGTATCACGGCCTGCGCATCCGTGCCGACCAGGAGATCGTCACGACCGAGCACGACCACTACTCCCATCACGAGTCGATTCGTTACGCGGCGGCGCGCTCCGGTTGTGGCGTGCGCTACATCCCGCTCTATGACGCGGGCGCAACGGCGAATGCCGCGCAAATCGTCGAGCGCATTGGGCGCGCCATTACTGCGAAGACGCGCGCCGTCGGTGTGACGTGGGTGGCTTCGTCGAGCGGCGTGAAGCTGCCGCTCGATCGGATCGCCGAGGTCGTCGCGCGGGCCAACCGCGGCCGCACGCCCGCTGACCGCTGCCTGCTCATCGTCGACGGCGTGCATGGTTTTGCCAACCAGGACGTCGATGTCGCCAAGCTCGGGATGGATTTCTTTGCGAGCGGCACACACAAATGGCTGTTCGGGCCGCGCGGCACGGGCTTCCTGTGGGGCCGCGCCGACGCGTGGCCCGAGCTGCGCCCCACGATCCCGACATTCGATCCCGACGGGGTCGCCATCTCGTTCGCCGTCTGGGGCGATCGCACCGAGTATCCCCCCACGCAGGCGGCACTGGTCTCACCCGGCGGCTTCGTCGCCTACGAGCACGTGCTTGCGGTTCCAGCGGCCGTCGATTTGCACCGCACGATCGGCCGCGAGCAAATCGCGGCGCGGATCGCCGAGCTGAACACGGCCTTCCGCGAAAGCGCCGCGAAACTCCCGGGGGTCACCCTGCACACGCCGCGCGATCCGGCGCTGAGCGCCGGGATCTCCTGTTTCGAAGTGCGCGGCCTGGCGCCCGGGGAGGTGGTGGGCCGTCTTGCGGAAAAGAAGATTCGCACGACAACATCGCCGTATAAAGTGTCGTACGCGCGCGTCTGCGCGGGCATCATGAACAAGCCGGAAGAAATCGAGTTGGTGCTGCGGGAAATCCGTGCGCTGGTCGCCTAGACTCGCACCAGGAGAGCTGACCATGTCCGCTTCTGATTCCTTCACGCCTGACCGGCGCGAATTCGTCGGCGCCGTTGCCGCTCTCGGCGCAGGTGCGGTACTCGGGACTCACCGCTCCCCCGAGCCTTTGCAGGTGCCGGCTGGCGACGCCTGGCTCGAGCGGCTCAAAGGCAAGCATCGCCATCTGTTCGACGTGCCCGAACCGGAAGGCGGCACGGCACTCCGCCACGTGCGCAACTATCTCGATGCGTGGCGACAGGCCTTCGGGGTCGCGGAAAAGGACGTCAGCGTCGTGATCACACTCTACGCCCGCACGACACCCTGGGGCCTCCAGGACGCGATGTGGGCAAAATATCGCCTCGGCGCGGCCATCGGCATCACGGATTCGACCACCGGAGCACCGCTCGTGCGCAACTGGTTCGCTCACCCGCAGCAGGGAGATCCCGTCGCCGACGGCACGCCGGAAAGCTCGATGGAGTCGTTGCAGCGGCGCGGCGTCGTGTTCGCGCTCTGCAACAATGCGCTGAAACGGTGGTCGGCACGGCTCGAGAAGGACGGCCTGGGTGCCGCGAACGACGTGCACACCGATCTGACCGCGCACGCGCTGCCGGGCGTGGTCATCGTGCCCGATGTCCTCGTCGCGATGACCCAGGCGCACGAACGCGGCTTCGCTTACGTTCGCTCATAACGGAGGGAAACGTGCAGGCTCAGAATTATGACGCCATCGTCGTCGGCTCGGGTATCTCCGGTGGT
>Ga0075426_10004390_pt1 | contig 10018 bp, 8 predicted proteins | sample SoiMethybrSBSTD5_FD_75304 | JGI IMG/M metagenome (GOLD analysis project Ga0075426, IMG submission 75304) | Bulk soil microbial communities from a Populus tree surrounding site in Tennessee, USA - Soil MetaG P. TD hybrid SBSTD5 | ecosystem: Environmental > Terrestrial > Soil > Tree plantation...
TTCGAGTCCGATCTCCACGGTCGCCGGCGGATTCTGTCCACTGTCCGGCGCCTTCACCGCAACTCCCGGTGCTTTTCGCGCCGGCCCGATGCCAAGTAAATAGATCGCGGCGCCTGCGCCGAGCAGTACTCCGAGAACAAGAACGACAACGTATCTCATGTTAAGTTTTTCGACTCCTTCAGGGCGTTGGACTGACCGCAGGCGAAACAGTTGCGGTCGGCGAAGGCGGCGGTGGCGCTGTGTTCATATTCGTCAGCAGCGTTCGCAGTCCCGCAGCGATCGCATTCGTAATCGCATCGACTTGCTGCCTCACTTGTGCTTCTGGAATTTTGTTGTAACCAGCCGGCACTTCAAAAAGGCTGGCGTCAACATCAGTCGTAATGTCGCGCATTTCCGCTACGAAAGCGGCGCCTTTAACACCCTGGACATTTCCGCTGGCTTCGCTAAAGATCTCCGCGCGCAACGGCAGGCCGGTATCTTTGTCGATATAGACGAATGATTCGGTCTTCACGTCGCCCGCAGAAGTCTTGGTCTGGGAAGTGCGGTCGTACCGATATTTGATTGCGGTTCTTCCCGCTTGCTGTTCCTCACCGACGAGTTGCAGGCCCTGAAGCCGGTCAAGATAGCCGACCAGTTGACCGGGCGTCATTAACTTGTGCAATTGAAAACCAGTGGCTTGGGGCGTCAGTTCAGCGTATTGCTTGCGCGCCGGAAGTATCGCGTACGGCGTACCATTATGATCGAGATAAATCAGTTCCGATCCGTCAGGTAACTTGAACGATAGCCGCCGGTCAGAACCATTCTTCGCGACTTCCGTTGATAGTGGCGGAATACCAATCGTCTTGTCGCCGCCTGCAGTTTCCGCGCTGAAGACGAGCGTCGCACGATAGCGATCGGGCTCGCGCGCGGCGAGAGTCGAAGGCGCAGTCGCGGTGTTGGCGTTTACAGGCGCCAGGTTCGCATTTACGTTGGTATTGACGTTCAGGTTGACATTCGATTCGGCTGGACCACGAGTACAACCACTGAAGGCAATCAGCATCACTGGCAAGGCCAGGACAAAAATGAAGACCCGCGGACTAACACCTGCGACCGGTGGTCTTGCGTCGGCAGTTTTCATAGAGACACTCCCCGAAGGAAAATCGCGCTTAAGCGCGCATTGTTGATAGCCAGGGGGTTTTAGAGGGAAGGGCCATAGCATAACACGCCGGAACGATCCGTGTAATCTGCGGTTGACTTAGCCCGCATTTTCGAATACAAAGCCGTGCCCATATGAAACCCATTGTCATCGTCCTGGCGATCTGCTTCGCACTTTCTCTTTGCAATCTTTCCGAAAAACTTCATGGCCGCAAATCCGGTACGAGTAGTTCATCCGGCTCGAGTTCGAATTCCAGTTCCAGTAGCGACGGAAGCGTGGAACACGGCGAGGCTACGGCCGCACAAACTGCCGCGCTCGCTGGCGGACAACAGATCAAGTGGGACCGGCAGGGAATGTCGTGGACACTACCGCCGAAGTGGACACAAGTGGAAAACGAATCGAAGTCGTTTGTGTGGCGTTCACCCGGTGGCGGCGACGCGGCGACGTTGAACGTGAACATCTCGCCCATGGATGAGAGCTTTCCCACCGACTCGAGCATCAACGCCGAATACGACCAGCAAAGATCGCGAGCGAAGCGCGGTGAAGTTGACGAAGTGAAATGGATCGAGATTGACGGCCTGAAAGGCGTTCAGTTTCGCGAAGCGAATCCAGAGCATCCGGACGGGTTCAGGCGATTGCAGTGGATCGCTTTCCGCAAGTATCTCGGCGAGGTGCAGCAGATCAATCTCATGCTTGCTACAGACGGCAAAGACTTCGACCGTCACAAGGATGCGATGTACGGCATCCTTTATTCAACAAAGGTTGAACATTGATTTACGCGGCGAATCGCCCCGCTCTCTAAACGCCGACCAAAGTTTATTGTTGACAGTTCCTCTCCACATAAGCTAACTCTGTGCGAGTTACTGGTAAGTAGTACGTCCTTACGATCCTTCGGAGCTTCTGGCTAGCCCCAGAACGATATCCCCGAACCAAACAGACTCCAGGTTCTGAAGACTTTTTCAGTTCCGCTCCCAATGGAGGTCAGTGCATGGAGAACAGGAATGCAGCATGGACCGTAATGGTTTACCTCGCGGGGGACAACAATCTAACGACCGAATGCATGTTTGCCCTCACCGAGATGAAGCAGGCGGCATTCGGCAAGCACTTGAATGTCATCGCGCAGTTTGATCCCTCGGACCCTCAACTTCCGACGCATCGCTACCACATCAAACGACGCGGCAAGAAGAAAAGCTTCCGTCACGACATCATCGATCGCGCCTGTTACACCGGGGACAACGGCGAAGTCAGTTTCAGGAATGAGAGCCTGCGAGCGCAGGCACTCGCCGCCGACCGCAAACGCGAACGAGGCTTCTGTCGTCCGGAGTTGTATGAATCTAATCTCACCGGCTCGCCGGCCGAAGAAGAGGTCATTACTGACGACACCGACACCGGCTCGCCCGTCACGCTCTATAACTTCATCACTTTTTGTCTGGAAAACTATCCGGCCGATCATTACCTCGTGGTGCTCTCGGGTCACGCCGGTGGTACTGAACGCGATTACCTGTTGAAGGATGAGAGCAGTACCGGATCGTTGACTTTCAACGAGCTGAAAAATGTCTTCCGCCGCATAAAGCAGGACCGTAACGGAAAAACGATCGACATCATCGGCATGGACAACTGCCTGATGAGCATGACCGAGATCTGTTACGAGCTGAGGGGTGTCGCGGAGATCGTGATCGGTTGCGAGAGTTTTAGTCCCGCTTCGGGTTGGCCCTACCGCGAAGTGCTTGAGCGGCTGGCCGCCGATTTTGGTTCGCCAAGACTGCGCCCGGGACAGTCGGTCGCCGAGGAAGCAGCGGGCGCGATCGTGAAAGAGTACGTCAACTATTACGCGAACTACTGGATTGCGGGTTTGTCGGTGACGCAATCGGCTTTGAACGTCTGCAAAGTCGAGACGCTGCGCGAGGAGATCGACAAGCTGGCGCAGTTGATGGAGCACCAGTTGGCTACGGAGTGGTATGCAACGGCTACCAGTATGACGGCCCGGCGATTCCACGACGCATTGTTGCTCGCGCATTGGGAAGCGCAGTCGTACAACGGCGAGCAGTTTGTCGATCTGTATGACTTTTGTCACTGCCTTGAGCTGCGCTTGGAGGATAGTGCGGTGGCGGAGCAGTGCCGCGTGGTGCAGGAGTTTCTGCGTAATGAATTCGTGCTGACGTCATGTTATTGCGGGGCTGCTTATCAATATTCGTATGGCGTTTCGCTGTACTTTCCGTGGTCGCACGTGGCGCCGAGCTACTGGAACCTCGACTTCTGCAAAGACGCGAATGGCGGCGGCTGGGGCAGTTTTCTTAAGACTTACACGCTGTTGACGCGTCGTGCACCGCGCGGAATCAACGGCGAAAGCAGGCTCGCGCAGGCGTTGAACAGCACGATCGCCGACCGCCTCTTCTCATTGCGCACGAGCACCGATCAGCTAAGCGGCGACCGCATGGGCAGCGACCGCATGGGCAGCGACCGTATGGGCACTGACAGGATGGGTTCCGACAGAATGGGTTCCGACAGGATGGGTTCCGACAGGATGGGCACGGATCGCATGGGGTCTGATCGGATGAACTCCGGCGTGGCTAAAAACTATATCCACAGCATGCGTAATCCACCGGACGTGTTTTTTCCTGACGAGTGCCTGCGAAAACGGCGCTCGACTCTGTTGACAGAGGAGATTCTTCGTTTGCAATGACTGGCTTCGGCTCGCCAAATATGACGGTCCGAGTGTGCCTGCCGGTTTCACTGCTGGTGGTCGTCACCACTCTCTGTGTAACTCTCGCCCGGGCAAAAGAGGTCGTGATAACCGCGGAGACTCTCGCGGCGGACGCGGATCGTTTGCGCGCGGAACAGCTCGAAGCTTCGAATCTTAAGGCAATCTCCAACTATCGCACCGCCGCGTATACCTGGCGTGACGACGGAAAACTTCAGCAAGCGGCAGTCGCTTTGCACAATGCCGGAGAGATCCTGCAACTCCTCGGCAAGAGCGCCGAGGCGAAACAGAACTATGAAGAAGCGCTTTTGTTTTCACGGCGCGCAAGAGATCAACTCGAGGAAGCGCGCATTCGCAACGACCTCGCCTATCTTTACTTTCTCACCGGCGAAAACGGTCAGGCCACGCGCAACTGTCAAACTGCGCTAGCCATCGCTCGCGCTCTCCACGATCGCGCCATCGAAGCCGAAGCGTTGAGCGTTCTCGGCGAAACCTTCTACGCCACGAATCTCGGCCGAGCCGAAGAACTCCAACAACAGTCACTCGCGATCTGGCGCGAGTTGGGCCACCAACGCGGCGAGGCTATGTCGCTTGCCGCGCTGGGTTACTACTACGCGAACCTCGGCCAACCAACGAAAGCACTCGACTCTTGTCAGTTAGCACTGGCGCTGGCCCGTTCCGCGAAGGATCTCGGCGTCGAAACACTCGCGCTGATCGTCACCGGAAACGTGAAGCGAAAGTTTGGTGAGAAGCAGGAGGCGTTGACTGCTTACCAGTCTGCACAAGTGTTAGCCGAACGCATCGGCGATAAAACGTCGCAAGCAATCGTGAACGGCGGCATTGGCGCGGTGTCGCTCGAAATGAACGATCTCCAGGCCGCTCTCGAACACTTTGAACCAGCGATCGCGCTGTTTGAAGCGAACGGCCAGAAGTGGGGTGCTGCGGAAGACAAGATGGATCTCGGCACGATCTATCACGCTCTCGGCAACGAGCAAAAGGCACTCGAAAATCTCAACGGAGCACTGGCTCTCGCGCGCGAGTTATCGCTGCGACGGCTCGAATCGATGACATTGCGAGCGATGGGACTGGTCTACGACGCGCAGGGTGATACTCAAGCGGCGCTGAAGTCGTTTCAGCAAAGTCTGGCGCTGCTGAACGTGCAAACCGATCAGCGTCACGCAGCTTACACGCTCAGCTGCATTGGTAGATCTTACGAGAAGCTGAATCGTTTTGATCGTGCCGGGCATTACTATCGCAAGGCGTTAGAACTGTCACAGCGTTCGTCTGATCCGCAGTGCGAAATGCTTAGCTTCTACACCCTGGCCCATCTCGCGCGCTCCCGCGACAACCTCGACGAAGCGAACCGTCAGATCAAAGCGGCGATCAGGATCGGCGAGACGCTTCGCACTAATGTTACGAATCAAGATCTGCGCACCAGTTACTTCGCGACCATTCGCGATAGCTACGATCTTTACATCGACATACTGATGCTGCAGCACAAGCGCGAGCCATCGGCCGGACTCGATCGCGAAGCGTTCGCCGTCAGCGAAAAGGCACGCGCGAGATCGTTGCTCGAAGGACTCAATCCGTTGCCGGAACCGTTGAATCTGCAACAAACGCAGCAAAAGATCCTGGCTGACGACACGACCTTGATCGAATTTGCGCTTACTGGCGAGCGCAGCTACGCGTGGGTCATCACGCGCAACAGCGCTGACGCGGTTGAACTAGCGTCTCGCAACGAGATCGAGTCATCAGCCGGACGTCTCTACGATCTGCTCACTGCTCATCAATTGGTAAACGGCGAAGCACTCGGAGTGCGTGCCGAACGGGAGGCAAAAGCGGAAGCGGCGATGCCGGCGGAGATTGCAACGCTCAGCAAATTGTTACTCGATCCACTCGCCGGCAAGCTCAACAGCCCGCGCTTGCTGATCGTCCCCGATGGTGCGCTGCAGTACATCCCATTTCAGATCCTGCTTCATCCGGATTCGCACGCGCCCCTGATCTCACAGCACGAAATCGTCAATCAGCCTTCCGCTTCCATCCTGGCCGTTTTGCTTTCCGAAATCGCCGCGCGCACCACCGCGCGGAACCTGGTCGCTGTACTCGCCGATCCGGTGTTTGAAAACAACGATCCGCGTATCCAGCGCAACGCGCCGAACACGCTGGACCATTCCTCTGAGCTGTTGGTGGTCCGGCGAGCGCTGCGCGATGCAGGCGTAACAGCCGACGGCCTGCAAGTTCCGCGGTTGATCGCCTCAGGACGCGAAGCAGACGAGATCACCGCACTGGCGCCAGGCAGGACAAGCTTGAAAGCAGTTGGCTTTGCCGCCAATCGCGAGCGCGTGTTCAGCCCGGAGCTGGCGAGTTATCGCATCGTTCACATCGCCACGCACGGCATCATCAACAACGAACGTCCAGAGCTTTCGGGCATCGTGCTGTCGCTGTTCGATGAGCAAGGTAACTCGCAGAACGGCTTTCTTCGCCTGCGCGATATCTACAATTTGAAACTGCCCGCCGATCTGATCGTGTTGAGCGCGTGCAGCACTGCACTCGGCAAAGACGTGAAGGGTGAGGGCTTGATTGGTCTTACACGCGGTTTCATGCACGCGGGCGCGGGCGGAGTTGTTGCTTCGCTTTGGAAAGTGGACGACGACGCGACCGCGGAATTGATGAAGCACTTTTACACGGCGCTGTTTAAGAAAGGACTGCCACCGGCTGCCGCGCTGCGCGATGCGCAACTCGAGTTAGCGAAATATCCGCGCTGGCAGTCGCCATACTACTGGGCAGGTTTTGTAATTCAGGGCCAGTACGAACAAAAGGAGCAGTTCAACCAATCCTCGCCCGGCAATATTCAGATTGGGGTGATCGCGTTATCCGCCGCTTCGCTGCTCGTTGCTTGGATTCTTATTCTTCGACGGAGACGCCACGCCACCACTAATGAATAAGAACTGGGTCATGTCACAGGAAACGTTCGAGGCCCTGCTTGACTGGCTCGATTCGGATCGCGAACAGGCGGGCATCAAGTATGAGGAAATCAGAAGCAAGCTGATCAAGTTTTTTTCGCAATACGCCCAAACGGATGCCGAGGCGCTGGCCGACGAGACAATCAATCGTGTCGCGCGGCGCTTGAACGAGATCAAGGATCAGGTATACGGTGAGCGCGCCCGTTACTTCTACGGAGTGGCTCGTAAGGTCCTGCTCGAATACCTGAGGAGGAAACGGCCTCAACCGGAGCCGGACCCTATTTCGGATTCGGATCACGTCGAACTTGAATACTGGTGCCTGGAAGAATGCATGGCCAAGCTAAGCCCCGAGAATCGAGATCTGGTCATGCGCTATTACGACTCCGACGGTCGCGAGCGGATCGAGCAACGTAAAAAACTGGCAGACGAGCTAGGTATCGCGCCCAACGCCCTGCGAATCCGGGCCTTCCGCATTCGCGCCGAGCTACAGAAATGCGTGGAGGAATGCATGGAACATTCCCTGCTATGAAATACCCACCATCTTTTGGTCATAAGAGTTAGAAGCGGCGTTGTTGCCCCCGAGGTAGCAAAACTAATGCGTAACGTTGATGAGCAGGAGTTGAGAAGTTATTTGCTGGGCCGATTGGCCCCGGAACGACAAACGGAATTGCACGCGCTGTTTCGCGAAGACGCGGATCTTCACGAAGAACTCCTCGCGGTGGAGGCAGAGTTATTTGATCAATATGTCGGCGGTCTTTTAGTCGACGGCGAAAGCGAGCTTTTCGAGTCGCACGTGCTGACTGGCGGCGGCGCTGTCGACAAGTTGCGGTTCGCTGAGAATTTTGGTCGCTTTAGAGACAGTCATGAGTTGGACGAAAAACCAAGCCTCCACCGCGCTCCCGCGCCAAACGTTGCGCTCGTTCCCAGGTCCGCTCCGTTGTTTGCGACCTTTAATAGAAATCCTGCGTTTGCAGTATTGCTGATCGTAGTAGCGGGTCTATTGGTCACTCTGCTTGGCTGGTTGTTTCTAACGAAGACCCCCGCAAATAACCTCGCACGACAGTCTTCGCCGGCAATGGTAGAGTTTGCGCTGGCTCCCGGGTCGATGAGATCCGATGGCCGGATGCAGCATCTGTCCGCGCCGGCGAAGAATGTCCGGGTCAAGTTAGAGTTGGAGCTCGTGAAGTCTGATTACACTAGATATCAAACGCAATTGTTCCGCGAGAACGAAGCGCTCGAATCACAGGAAGAATTAACGTCGCAACCTCGTAATGCTCACTACGTGGTTCCGGTCACCGTGACGGGAGAAATCCTTACGCCGGGCGATTATCAATTGAAACTAAGTGGGGTCGCGGATACAGGCAAAGCGGCGTTCATCGACAGCTATTCGTTTCGCGTCACGCCGGACCAGTCCAGCAACACCGAACCGGAGCGCGGTAATTTCGCGCGCTAGACTCATCGAAAATTTTTTGGAAATGTTTCGGCTCAAATAGTCATAACTATTGAAGCCGTTTCTAAGGTTGGATTTACCCCACGCAGCGACGAAACCCTCACCCTCCATGCGACTCAGCATGGCCCTCATGGAGAACGGCGAGCGACTGAAGTGGTTGCAGTCGCTCGCCGTTTTGCTTTTGTGCCTCAGGACTCTGCTCTGCCTCACAAATCGAAGATCACTCTTGGACACGGTCAGTACCACCACGCGGTAGCGGGTGGTAAACGATCAGTTCGTAAAACCCTGGAATTTGGAATGCGCCTGGCCTATCCACCCGCTACCGCGTGGTGGTACTGACCTTCGTACAAGTTCGACGAGCGACTTTTTGAGGCAAAGCACGAATCACAGTTTCACTGCTTGCGAATGTAGTTGCGGTGGACCCAAGCGTCTTTCTGAGCACGATCCTGTGTTTCGAAGAAAACGTTCTCCTCATCCTCACGCGTCACCACGCGCACACGCTCGGTCATGGCTTTCGCCTGCGGTTTCGGCTTCTCGGAGGCGGTGAGAAACGCATGTATCGTCTCATCAGCAACCGGCTCAGCTTTCGCTTCCTGATTCAGTTCCGACAACGCCTCGGTCGCCGTGGCTTTCAATAGTTTCGGCCAGAGCTTCGTAAACAACGCGTGCGACGCATACACGTCGGCACTGTTCACCTGCCCGTTGATCGCAAACGCATAACCGATCACGTCGCTCTTGTTTCGCATGATTCCACTGAGCGCGTTGATGTAACCTGCGGTGGTCTGCTTTACCTTCGCGTTTTCGACTGCCAGTTCGTAGCTCGTGGTCGAGACCATCGCGTTAACAGTCGCGCCGACGTTCTCGCTCAACTTGTCCTGCGCGGTCGAAACTTTTTCCCAAACAGCTTCCTGCGAGTTGGTGGATTTTGCGGCGAGCTTGAGATCGCGCGTGGCGACGGCGTTGTCGGAACTGCTGAACCACGCCGACTGTTCACTGCCGCGCTTGCTCCATCTGCCGGACTCTACACAGAACGCGGCGATCGGCATGCGACCGGAGTGCGGCGGCACGATGAAATCGATCGAGATCATACGGTCCTGATCGCCACCGCGGACGATGTCGCCGGATTGTACGTAGACGTCCTGGTTCGAAAGGTTGCGAATGGCGAGTTCATTGACGTCTTTGGTTTCGTAAAGACGGACCTTCTTTTGGGCCAGGGCTTCCTGAAGTGTCAGGAAGTTCTTGCCAGGCATTAAGTCTTTGCCGTGAACGAGAAAGACGGTCAGGTTCTTGTGGGTGTATGGACCGGAGATGCGGTAGTTGGAGGCGATGTTATCGTTGTTCTGGACGGGCGTGCTGTCCTGACGACTGGTTGAGGTTCGTTGGGCGCGAGTTGTTTGTTGGGCTCGGGCGCTGATTAAGAGCCCGATGGAGACAGCGATTAAGAGGCAGAAGGCTGCGATCGTAACGGGGTGCTTGTTGGTCATTGTCGTACTCCTCTAGGCGTGCGGGCTGCTCTAGCGGGCGAGCCAGACAGGCAGCGCGCTGTATTAGTGATGGACCGCGGGGAGACGGGATTAAGACATCCGCGGGACTGGGGAGCCGGGGTCGCTTGCGGTTAGAGGAACGATGAATGAAACGAGTTCTTGCGCCCGATGAGACGGTGGCTGCAAGGCCTTTCGTTGCCAGTTAATGATTAAAGAGTTCACTCGCCTGGCATCTGGCAGCAGAAAACGCTTTATCTGTGCCGGACGTCTTGCCATTTCCTAATG
>Ga0075426_10004391_pt1 | contig 10017 bp, 8 predicted proteins | sample SoiMethybrSBSTD5_FD_75304 | JGI IMG/M metagenome (GOLD analysis project Ga0075426, IMG submission 75304) | Bulk soil microbial communities from a Populus tree surrounding site in Tennessee, USA - Soil MetaG P. TD hybrid SBSTD5 | ecosystem: Environmental > Terrestrial > Soil > Tree plantation...
TCGGCGCCGGCATCAACCTCACGCACCTCTACCAGGGGAAGATCCGCTACCTCTGGTACATCCTGCGCGACCTCGGCCTGGTCAACAAGATCTACCGCGGCGTTGCCCTCCCCGACGTGCCGCCCGAGGTCGATTGCCGCGAGAAGCTCTGGATCGGCGCCATCGAGGGCTTCGCCATCGGCGGCCACTGCCAGACCGTGCTGACGCTGGACTACGTGCTGGCGGCGGCGGATGCGTACCTGACGCTGCCGGCGCGCAAGGAAGGCATCATCCCCGGCGCGGCCAACCTGCGCCTCGAGCGCTACGTCGGCGCGCGCATCGCGCGCGAGGCGGTGCTGGCCGAGCTGCGCATCGACTGCGCGAGCCCCGAAGGCCGGCTCCTCTGCGACGAGCTCGTGCCGCCGCAGGAGATGGACGCGGCCATCGCGCGCACGGTCGAGCGGCTCACCGGCTCCGGCGTGGTCAGTGCCGCCGGCAACCGGCGCGCCTTCCGCATCTCGGAGGAGCCGCTCGACAGCTTCCGGCGCTACATGTCAGTCTATGCGCGCGAGCAGGCGCAGTGCCACTTCAGCCCCGCGCTGATCGCAAACCTGGAGAGGAACTGGAATGCTGCGTCACGACGCGCCTGAGAAGATCCTCGTCCTGCACGGGCCGAACCTGAACCTGTTCGGCCGCCGCGAGCCGCACATCTACGGCTCGATGACGCTCGAGCAGATCAACGAGCGGCTGCGCACGCTCGCGGCCAAGATCCAGGTGAACCTGATCATCGTGCAGTCGAACCACGAGGGCGTGCTCGTCGATACGCTGCAAAAGCACATCGATGAAGTGGCCGGCGCCATCCTCAACCCGGCCGGCCTCACGCAGTACAGCGTGTCGCTGCACGACTGCATCAAGGCCATGCCTTTCCCCGTCATCGAGGTGCACCTGTCCAATCTCGCGACGCGCGAAGAGTGGCGCCATCACTCGATCATCGCCCCGGCCGTCAAGGGCACGGTGCAGGGCCTGGGCTGGCGCTCCTACACGGCCGCGCTTCGCACGCTGGTGGAAATCGTACGCGAGCCGAAAAAAGCGTCCTGATCGTCGTCGACGTGCAGCATGACTTCGCGCCCGGCGGCGCGCTCGCCGTGCCGCAGGGCGATGAAATCGTGCCGCTCGTCAACCGCCTCGGCGCGCGCTTCGCGAACGTGGTGCTGACGCAGGACTGGCATCCGCGCGACCACATTTCGTTCGCCGCCATGCATCCCGGGCGCAAGCCGTTCGAGACCATCCGGCTCCCGTATGGCGAGCAGGTGCTCTGGCCGCCGCACTGCGTGCAGGGCACGCACGGCGCCGCGCTGCACGCGAAGCTCGACATCCCGCACGCGCAGCTCGTGATACGAAAAGGCCACCATCGCGAGATCGACAGCTACTCGGCCTTTCTGGAGGCGGACCGCCGGACCAGCACCGGCCTTGCCGGCTACCTGCGGGAGCGCGGCCTCGCCGAGCTCTACGTGTGCGGGCTTGCGACGGACTTCTGCGTCGCGTGGACCGCGCTCGATGCCCGCGCCGCCGGCTTCGAGGTCAGCGTGCTCGAGGACGCCTGCCGCGCCATCGATCTCGACGGCTCGCTCGCCAAGGCGTGGAGCGAAATGAGCCGCGCCGGCGTGCGCCGCCTCGCATCATCCGCGGTCTGATTAGAAGCTGAAGACGAGGGTCGCGCGAACGGCGCGCGGCTCTACCGGATGAAAATGCACGTCGTTCACGCCCGCCGCCGGCTCGCCCGGCAGGCGCGAGGCGTAGAAGTAGTCGACGTCGCTCGCGGCGCGGTTGAATAGATTGAAAGCATCGGCATAGGCGCGGATGCGCTTGCTGAAGGCGTAGCCGGCGCGCGCATTCACGAGCGAGGTCGCCTTCGAGCGCACGCGGTTGTCCTCAACGAGCGGACGCGGACCGAAGTAACGCCAGCGCACCGCGCCAAACCAGCCGTGCAGGTTTTCGACCGTCGCGCCTGCGGAGAGGACCGATTGCGGGGCGCCGGGAATGCGATCGCCCGGATCGCTGTCGGTGAAGCGCGCACGGGTGAAAGCCGTTGCCAGGTCGAGCGCGACCCAGGACGCGGGCAGCCATTGGACGATTCCCTCGATCCCGGTGCGCCGGGACGGCCGGCTCGCCACGGTGGTGCCGGCGTCGCCGAGGAAAAGAAGCTCCGAGTCCTGTCTAAGCTGCCAGAGCGCGACGGAAGCGACGACCTGCGGCACTGCCTCGGTGCGCAGGCCCGCCTCGTATCCGGTGGTGCGCACGAGCGGGCTCACTCGCTCGGCGGGAGTGCCGCGCGCGTCGTTGCTGTGGAAGCCGCGTCCCCAGTTGAGGAAGTACTCGGTCTTCGCCCAGGGGCCGAACACGAGCGAGAGCTTGGGCGACGCGAGCGCAGCGCTGCGGCCGCCGGAGTTGGCGCTGATGTTGCTGTCGACCGCGAAACGATAGTAGTCCGCGCGCAATCCGCCGACGCTGCGCAGCCACGGCCGCCATTCGATGATGTTGGACACGTACGGCGCGGCGCTCGACACCGTCACCTGATCCTCGCGCGTGGTGGCAAGCCGCTCGCGGGCACGGGTGCTGTACAGGGCGACGGGCGAGACCCGGTCGCGGCGAAGCTGTACGCCGACGCTCGTCACCATCGGCCGCTCGCCGAGGCGCCCGGGCCAGGTTCCGCTCGCCTGGCCGCCGAGCGTCAGGCGCTGCTCGCTTTGCTCGAACTGATCGCCGTTCAGCGGATCGTCCAGAAAATAGGTGAAGTTGGAAAAGAGATCGAGACGCGAGCGGATCAGGTAGAGGCTGGCGGCGCGGCTCGCGCCGTTTTCGCTCGAGCGCCAGTCGGCCGAGAGGCTGTAGCGGCTCGCTTTGCCGCCATCGGTCGGGTCGACGGCGCCGAAACGATCGAGCAGGCCGGCGTCGACCGCGCGCCGCGGGATCTGATCGGTCGAGTTCCAGTCCGCGCCGTAGGCCATCGCCGTGATGCCGTAGCCGTTCGCCGCCGTGCCGCGCGCGTAGCGCAGCACGCCGTTGTACTTCGAGAAAGCGTTCGGGTTCTGCCATGGGCCGTCGTTGCCGGTGTACTCGAGTGCGTAGAGCAATGAGCCGTCGGCGATCCGCGGAGAGCCGGCGAGCAGCGCGCGCCGATAGTTGAACGAGCCCGCGGTTAGCGAGGCGATGTGCGCCGGCAGCGCATCGGCGTACTCGACGCGCGCGGAGCCGGCGGAAGCGAAGTCGCCGTCCTCGGCGAAATACGGACCCTTGCGGTAGGCGACGCGCGAGATCAGCTCCGGAATGACGAAGTTGAGATCGGTGTAGCCCTGGCCGTGCGCATGGCTCGGCATGTTGAGCGGCATGCCTGCCAGCCACGTGGCGAAGTCGGTGCCGTGATCGAGGTTGTAGCCGCGCAGGAAAAGCTGGTTCGCCTTGCCATCGCCCGAGTGCTGCGTGGCGATCATGCCGGGCACGGCTTCGAGCAGCTCGCCCGGCCGCAGGAGCGGACGGCGCTCGAGCGCTTCGCGGGTGACGCTGCCTTCGCTCGCCGCGTCCGCGAGCGCCGCATCGTCCTCGGGCCGCCCGAGCACCTCTACCGGCGGAAGTACCGCTTGCGAGTGGGCGTGGGCCGCAAAAAGCGCGAGCGCCGCGGCGAGCGCCGCCCGCCGCCTCACTGCTGCAGGCGAAAGCGCACCGGCACGTCGACCCACAGCGCGATCGCCATGCTGCCGCGGCGCGCCGGCACGAAACGCCATGCGCGCACCGCGTCGAGCGCCGCTTCGTCGAGGATCGAGGCGCCCGAGCTCTCGCCGACGCGCAGGTCCTCGGCGCGGCCGCGGACATCGACCAGCACGCGCAGCACCACCGTTCCCTGCAGCCGCAGCCGGCGCGCCAGGGCCGGATACGGCGGGGGCGGATTCTCGAGGTAGGCAGGGTCGTAGCGCGGCGGCTCCGTCGCCTCGCGCTCGCCGGGCGGCGGACTGGCCGGCGTCGCGGCGCTCGGCGGCTCCGCGGGCGTCGACACGGGCGCAGCCGGACTCGGGCGTCGCGTCGCAACCGGCGGCGTCAAAGGCCTGGCGGCCGGCGCGGCAACCAGCGCGACGCGCAGCGCCTGCGGCTCGCCGGCGGGCGCGCGCTCGGCGTTCCAGGGCGACCAGGCTGCGCCAGCGACGTGGAGTGCGAAAGAAGCGCCGAGCGCGATCGCGAAATGCGCCTCCGGCGCGCGCCACCTAGCCAACGAGGCTCACCATGCGCACGAGCGACCAGTAAGCGGCGATGCTGCCCACGGCATAGAGCGCGGGCGCGCGCGCCAGCGCGAAGCGCGGCCAGCCGGCGAGCAGCTTCCAGGCGAAGTAGGCAAACGCCACCACCAGGAGCTGGCCGGCCTCGACCCCGACGTTGAAGGTAAGGAGCGCGACCGGCAGGTGATTCTGCGGCAGGCCGATCTCCTTCAGCGCGCCGGCGAAGCCCAGCCCGTGCACCAGGCCGAAGAGGAAGGCGACCAGCGCGGGCCAGCGGCGCGCGAGCGTTTCACGCCGATGCAGCGCTTCGGAGGCGACCAGCACGATGGAAAGCGCGATCGTCGCCTCCACCGGCGCCGGGCGCAGCGTGAGAACGCCGAGCGCGGCGAGCGCGAGCGTGATGCTGTGCGCGGCGGTGAACGCGGTGATCGTCCATACCAGCCGGCGATTGAAGCCGACGAGAAAGAGAAGTGCGACAACGAACAGCAGATGATCCCAGCCGGTGAGGATGTGCTCGACGCCGAGCACCGAATAAGCCCACGCGATCTCGCCCATGCCGCGCGGATCCTCGGCGGAGCCGTAGAGGCGCACGCTCGGCTGCGCCACGGTGATGGTATAGACGCGCGTGCCGCCGTCGAGCCATGTCACGCGGACCATCGCGGCCGAGTACGCCTTGCCGACGCCCTCGACCGCCAGCCTCCCGGCGAGGCCGCCCTCGCCGCAGCGCAGGAGGTTGCCGTTCTCGGGGTTTGGATCGGTGCTGCAGCCCTGCGGCCACACGGGTTTCAGCTCGTCCGCCGCGGGCCGGCTGCCGCTCGCCGTCCATTGCCACAGGAATTCGGTGCGCGAGAGCTGCTGCACCTGCATTTCCGCCATGCTGAGCTCGTGCGCGAGCGCGCCGTTCGCAGCGAGCGCCGACAGGGCCAAAGCGAGCGAGCGCAGGATGCCGCTCATCGCGCCTCGACCTTCACCCGGTACTTCTTCGCGAGCGTGCGCACGGCGGCGCTCCTTTGCTCGGCCATCGTCGCGTCGGTCCAGTCCTGCAGCACGGCGCCGCGCAGCGCTTCGAAGCTCGCGGGGCGCGGCGGCGTCACCGCCTGCAGCTGCACGGCGCGCCAGCCGTCGCGCGCTTCCAGCGCGCGCCACCTGCCGGGAGGCGACTCGGCCAGCGCGCGCGTGAATTCCTCGCCGTAGCCCTGCACCACGTTCGCCTGCGGCCGGCCCTTGAACACGCGCAAGCCGGCGTGCAACTCGCCCGGCGTGCCCTTCTCCAGCAGCTCGACGAAGGCGCGCGTGGCCGCTTCCGAGCGCTCGCCGGCGAGCACCGCCTCGTGGAAGTCGTAGCGCGCCGGTTCATCGTAGCGTGCGCGGTTCTTCTCGAACCATGCGCGCAGTCCCTGCTCGTCGATCGGCGGCAGCTTGAGGCTCGCCTCGACGACGTTCAGCGCCTTGAAGATGACGCGATCGCGGATCGCGCTGTCGCCCTTGTCGACGCCGAGGGCGAGTCCCTCGCGATAGAGCACCTCGTTGTCCAGCCAGACGCGCCGCAGCGCGTAGAGCTCGTCCTGGTTCGGCTCGCGCCCGCGCGCCGCGGTGAAGACCGAGCGCGCCTCGGCATCGACCGCGGCGTCGACCACGATGGTGCGCCGGTCGTCGGCGCCGCCCCGCATCAGGCTGTCCGCGGCGAACAGCAGCGCTCCGAGGATGACGAAGTGGACCAGCGGCTCGCGCAGCCACCGCGGCGCGGCCAGACGGCGGCCGGCGCGCCCGGCGTCAACGCGCAGCCCCTCCGGGAACGGCGTAGACATGCTTACCCCCAATAACAAAAACGGCGCCGCGCTCGCGCGCGGCGCCGGTTTGCGTCTCGTTATTTGATGCCGGCGACCGTTGTCGAGCCCTTGACCTCGATGAAGATCGGGTTGCTGTAGAACCAGAGATCCGCCCACGCGGCGACGTCGAAGGCCACCATCTTCTGGCCATTGACGAGCGGCAGGTGGCTCGGACAGCCGTCGATGCCGGTTCCCGAGAACGTGCCGCTGTTCGACGGAACATTCGTTCCGACCGTGGTGCACGGGATCCGCAGGTTGGCGTTCCTCGGTATGCCGTCGGTGCCCCCGGGCCGGGTCGGATTGATGGGGCCGGAATTGGTCCAGACGTCCGGAAGCGGGTTGCCGCTGGCGTCGGTCTCGAACGGCACGTTCGCCGGCAGGTTGCTGCCGCGCAGACGGACGTACTGCGAGGCGCGCACGTTCGAGAGCTTGAAGGTCATGACCTTGAACTCCGGATCGCGCTTCAGCGACGTCCAATCGTTCTCGCTGAAGGTTCGGATCACCGACGCGGTGGTGTTCTTCGCGCCCGCCGGCACGCTGGCCAGCGTCGGCGCCGCGCCGCTCAGGTACGGCTGGATCCAGTCGTTCGGCCACTGGCCCGAGTAGTCGGCCGCGCCCGGCGTCTTGTAGCCGCTCACCATGCCCCGGATCACGTCGATGTGGTCAAGCACCGGCGCGTTCAGCGGCTGGTGGATTTTGACCTGCAGGAGCGACGGATTGTCGAACGAGTACGGCGAGTAATTGGTGCCCGCCGGATCGCGCACCACGATCGCTATGCTGATGTCGGAGCCAGGGCGCACGACCAGCTTCTCGCCCATCGTCACGCAGCGCTCGCGCTCGGGCGCGGTGTTCTCGAGCGCCGCCTTGACCGCCGCGGCCTCGGCCGAGGATTCGCTGCGATCGTCGCAGGCGATGAATGCCAGGCGGTCGATCAGCTGGCCGGAGGCGGCGAAGGTGTTGCCGGTGCGCAGCCCGTCGACGATCTGCTGCGGGGTCGGCTTGGCGCTGTCGTGGCCGCGGCGCTCGCGCTCCGCTTCGCTCACGCGCACCAGCGTGTAGCTGCGCTGGTACTCGCCCGGGAAAAAGTCCTGCGTCGTGCGCCGGTCGTCCCCGCCGAAGGTGCCGCGGTTATGCCAGTCGGAGCTGGCGTGGAACCAGTAGTTGCGGCCCTCGCCGAGGAGCGCATCCCACACGCCGCCGACCTGTGCGCCGTAGACGCCGGTGCCGCCGTAGGTGGTGCCGCCGACCGAGTCGGTATTCACGCCGCCGATGTTGTTGCGGCGGATGGTGTATTCGCCGCGCTCCTGCGAGGCGCCATGGCCGGGCTGCGTCTCGAAGCCGAACGCGATCTGCGGCCCCGCGTTGTTGAAGTTGCGCAGGTGCTCGATGTTGAAGCCGTTGTTGCCGTTGGGGTTGAACGGGCCGGCGCGCTCGAGGTGCGTCGGCAGGTAGTAGCTCTCTTGCGGGTGGAATGCAGCCATCCACTTCACCGCCTCCACGGTCTTCGCGTGGCCGCGGTTGCCGGTGCCGGTGCCGCCGGCAGGGATCAGCTTCTTCGCGGCGTCGGTCCAGCCGATCGCCGGGTCGGTCGACGCCGCGCTCGCCGGGTTGCTGCAATCCCAGTTGTTGCCTGCGGTCGAGTTCCTCACGTTGCCGCGGCTCGTGTCCGTGACGCCCGCGTCAAAGCAGTACACCCACTGCGCGAGCCCGTCGGCGTTGCCGAGCGGCGTGTAACGCGCGGTGATCGGGCCGGGCGAGGTCGGCAGCGCCGCCGCGTCGAGCGCGGGCGGGATCTGTCCGCTGATCACCGACATCGACGTGTGCTCGTGGCCCGCGACGATCGACTCGATGCCCTGGAAGAGCGGCAGGTCCTTGAGCGCCGACAGATACTCGATCAGCGGGTACTCGTACTCCTGCACCGACTGCCAGCGCCACATGTAGCCGGGCGGGTTGTTGCCGGTCTGCGGGTCGCCCTTCACGTTCGCCTCGCCGATGCTCTGGGACCAGGTGGTGTTCGGCCCGGTGCCCGGAATGAACGGATAGGCGGGAGTGCTCAGGCTATCGTCTTCCACCAGCGTGCAATTGCGCGTGCCGCCGCTGTTGCCGTGTCCGGCCTGCACGAACCAGTCGAGGCCGAACGGCGTGTCGACCTTGTCGGTCGCTTTCTTCACCAGCTTCTGCATCGAGGTGGAGCCGTCGGAACAGGTCGTGTGGTTGTGGATATCTCCGGCGAGATAGCTGCCGCCGTCGCGGTCGCGGTCGCCGCGTTCGCGCTCCCTGTCGGCGCTGGCGCTGCCCGGAAAAATTGCGACCGCCGTGGCGCCAAGCGCCGCGGCGACCGCCAAAGCGAGCCTGCTCCTGCTGAAGCCGAATTTCATCGAGGTCCCTCTCCCTGTTTTGCGGCGATCTGAAGTCAGGTCACCGTACGGGCGGAATATGAACAACATGTGACCGCGTGTTTCGCAGCAGCGCGCGGTGCGCTTGTAGACTTGCAGCAGTACTTGAACAAACCGCGCTCATGGCAGAAGTGATTGGCATTTTTCCGACGCCGTTCATGCGCGTGCCGGCGTTGCTCGGGCGCGAGCTGGTCGCCGGCCTCGTGCAGCACTTCAGCGCGATGGCGGCCGAGTCGAACAAATCGTCGCCCAACCTCTCGCACACGGCGATGCTGCGCCCGAGCGACAGCCCGCTCCTCGTGCAGGCCGCGGCGGCGATCACGCCCACGCTTGCCGAGTTCGGGGTGCTGCTCTTCGGCGAGCGGCTCGGCTGGTCGCTCAAGGAAATGTGGGTGAACGTGCTCGACACCGGCGGCCGGCAGGTGATGCATAACCACGCCAACAGCTTCATCTCGGGCGTCGTTTACCTCACCCCTACGCATCCGGACGCGCGCACGGTGTTCATGAAATCGCCCGGCGGCACCGACTTCTCCTTCAAGAACGATCATGCAAAGGCGGTGAGCGGGCCGTACAACTCCGACAAGTGGGTGGGCCCGCAGCCGCAGCCGGGCGACGTGGTGCTTTTCCCGAGCTACCTGATGCACGCGGTGCCCCCCAATCCCGGCGAGCGGCGAATCACGCTCGCGTTCAACGCGATCCCGACGCGCCTCGACTCCTGGGGCTACACCATCTCGTTCAGCGGCTGATCGCTTGCCCGTTCTCGCCCTCGCCCTCGTCGCGGCCTCCGGCTTCGCCGCGCTCGGCTACCAGATCGTCTGGACACAGCAGAGCACCGTCTGGCTCGGACACGAGGCGGCGGCGGTGCTTGCGGTGGTCGCCGCGTTCTTCGGCGGCCTTGCGCTCGGCGCCTTTGCCTTCGCCGCTCGCATCGAGCGCAGCGCACGCCCTGCGCGCTGGTACGCCGCCGCCGAAGCGCTGATCGGCGCCTGGAGCGCCGCGCTCGCGCTGCTGATCGGGCCGGCGGCGAGCCTGCTCCTCACGGTCACGGGCGCCGAGCCGTCGCCCGCGTGGCAATGGTCGGTCGCCTTCTGCGGGACGTTTCTCCTCCTCCTGCCGGCGACGGCGGCGATGGGCGCGACGCTGCCTGCCATGGAACGCCTGATCGTGCAGCTCGGCGCGCGCGGCTCGCCGATCGCTGCGCTCTACGCCGCCAATACCTTCGGGGCGGTGCTCGGCGTGCTCGCCGCCGCGTTCTGGCTCGTGCCGCAATTCGGGCTCGCGCGCACCGGCGTCGTTTGCGCAGCGCTCAACTTTGCGTGCGCGGCGGCGGCGCTCGGCGTGTTTCGCGAGAGCGCACCTGCGACGCCGCCGCGGCCCTCTGCGGCGCCGCCGCGTGCGCTCTGGGTGCTCGCCGTCACCGGACTCCTCGGCATTGGCTACGAGGTGCTCGTGGTGCGCGTGCTCGCCCAGGTCGCCGAGAACACCGTGTATACGTTCGCCCTGCTCCTCGCGGTGTATCTGGTCGGCACCGCCCTCGGCGCCGCC
>Ga0075426_10004392_pt1 | contig 10016 bp, 5 predicted proteins | sample SoiMethybrSBSTD5_FD_75304 | JGI IMG/M metagenome (GOLD analysis project Ga0075426, IMG submission 75304) | Bulk soil microbial communities from a Populus tree surrounding site in Tennessee, USA - Soil MetaG P. TD hybrid SBSTD5 | ecosystem: Environmental > Terrestrial > Soil > Tree plantation...
ATCGAAATGCTTCTGACAGCCCGTACATAAGGTAGATTCGAGCTTGGGGCAAGTGGTTGTGGTACTGACTGACCAGGTCCGCGGGAAAGACCCCACCACTGTTAGTGATGTACCGAAGCTTAGGAAACATCATTGTTCGAAACGGGGAGAAGTCGGACATAAGCTGAGTCCACAAAGGAGGTACGGCTGCACAGCCGGTTATTTCATGAACCGCCAATGCCCGGCAAATATCAGCCGGAAGGTGTGAGCGCAGTAGCACCAGGGCGGCGCCTGCGCTGACCGCGGTAAGCAATTGATTCAAGCCATAGTCGAAGCTGAAAGGCAAGATGCTCAAGATGCGCTCATCCCTTTGCAACTCCAGATAGCGGCTTACGATTCGAGTTCCGGCCAGTAGGTTCGCATGTGAGGTAAGTATGCCCTTTGGCCAGCCTGTGGAACCTGAAGTGTAAAGAATGATCGCCAGCTGCGTGTCATTGCCTGTGGATGTACCCACGGAAGGGGCATTTATTGGCCATCCAGGAGCTCGTAACACCGGCTCGATGATATCCACGTGTTTGTACGTGCCAGACTCCAGGCGCGAAAGTTTCTGCGCCGTGGATACAAGGAACCGGCTGCCGCTGTCATGCAGGATGTGCGCAACCTGACGGCTCCTGAGGCTTTCATTCACTGCCACAACAACAGCGCCAGCAGCCCAGGTCCCGAACAGGGCGACCACGGATTCGAGCGTCTTATCCAAGAAGATGGCAACCCGGTCGCCGCGGGAGACACCCGAATTCACCAGGTCGGTTGCAAAACCCGCCGCGTGCCCGCAGAGCGTTTGGTAATCAACGCTAGCTCTCCCGTCAATAGTGGCAATGTTGGCAGGGTACATGGCGCCACTGGCAAATAGTAGCGATTCGACTCGGTTCGATGTGGCGGTCACCTGACTCCTGCGGGAATCTTGCGCTGCCATTGCTTTGTGTTCGAGCTGCATGTGTGAACACTTTCGGTTACTGCTGCAATCTCTCAACTACATGGCAGGCCAGCAGTGATGACCGCCGTTCAGTGCCACGCGGTGCGCTCGCTTATAGGCTTGCGTCACCGTCAAAGGAAGAGGGAGCCCAGATTGCAGGATCTCGTAGACTCTCGCTCAAGTCCTTATCGTTGGCTTTGTAGTAATACGTCCAGGAAGGCAAGGTGCGATGGTGTGGTGCGCCAACGTGGGGCATTCCCGGCCTGTCCAGCCAGCAGCCAATAATGTCCACTACGTGGATGCCTTCGTTACTGCACCGTTGCAACACCCACTTGAAAGCCGATCGAAGGAAGTCTTCGGAGCCGTTGAGGGCCTGGAAATCGACGAGACGAACACGTTTCAGTCCAACGGCGGGGTTGTCCTGCCTGCTGAAAATCGCATACGCGCGCAGGCGGGAGCCTTCGCAGGCTGTCAGGACCCAAGCGCTCCCCTGCAGTAGGGATTCCCGGAAGTGCCACGCAAGAGTTTCTCGTGTGCGGACCGCCAACAGAACACCGTCGTTTTGGTATCTCAACTCTTCCCAAAAGTCATCAAAGCGGCGATCGAACTCGCTGCACAGTTCGATTTCGGATGTTGAAACATCGACTGCCAGGCCAGCATGTCTGAGCCTGTCCCAGCAGAACAGGGCGGTCGAAACAGGGTAGCTCACAAGCCTAGCCATGGGGACCGATTTCGTCCTCAAGGCGCTCTGTGAAAATCCGCGGTAATTGGTGATCCAATAGGCTGATTTGTGCCATGTCCCAACGGGCACTCTCGACAACCGGAAAATGCTGAAAACGGGTTCCGCCCTGGGGCTCACGGTGGTGCAAATAAACAGGTCGATGGCTTCTTGCCGCATGAGGCGATCCAGGATCAGCATGGAGTAGCCCCGATAGGGTGCATCGACGACCCAGGAGGAAGCTGTGGCGGCCTGGAGCTCGTGGCCCCGGAAGTGATAGGCCAAGGGGATATTGCCGATCGAGCCCACTACTTCGCCGCCAGCGGTTTCCAGCACCCAACCGATCGGCCACCGACCGTTCCGCTGTTTGCAGGCAGGATTGTCTCTCCAGAGGGCTACCCATTCTTCATAGGACCTTATGGCGAAGTCATTACGAATGTGGAGCGATACGATTTGGGCATAGTCCTCCACTTTCGTTTCCCGCATTTTCGGTGGCTGCCTGGTCCGCTTCTTGCCCTGTGCAGCTCGTGGGCCGTTTGTCTGATTCTCGGCGGATTTCATTGATGCCCTCATCGTGCGCGGCTTCTCGAAGTCTGCACGGCGCCCCTGGCGGCCTCCGGATGAATAGATCAGCCGCACGGCGGCGCGAGAAGAGGAACGCCGGAGGATGAAACGGCGCACGTCCACACCTCCGCTTATGCTGTGCCGAAGCTCGTATCCCGCTCTCGCTGGTTCTTGTGCGAGTCCCTCCAGCGCTGCATGACATGGATCAGTGGGTCGATCACGGGCCGCCACACGCCTACCATGTTGCAGATCGCCTCCGGGAAGAAGATCTCGTCGGCAACGCTGAACCGCGGCACCAGATATGGATCGGTTTCCCGGGTGACAAAAGCGTTTTCGGTGGTAACAGCCAGACGATAGTCAAACTCCGCGAGGAATTGTCTTTCGCGGCCGTCAGATCGGCCCTCCGGGTATGAGAAATATTTCACGCCGGCACGGATCCACGATTCGATCGAACGTTTACACTCTAAGAGTTCAACACGAACCTGCTCTTCTCCAAGGCTGGTCGTGAGGGAATGAGTAACTGTGTGGGAACCGATCGTCGCTTCCGGGTAGCTCGCGACGTGCTTCAACTCCGCAACGGTCAGGGAATCACGAACGCAATTGACCGGGGCACTTGCGCCATCCGGCCTGACGGATCTCTCGTGGTGCAACCACGGAAACAGCCCGGCGCCCTCGACGATACCCGTCGGGATGAACAACGTAATCGGGATTTTTTCGCGGCGGACGAGCGGTAGTACATTCGCGAGGAGTTCTTTGCAGCCGTCGTCGAAGGATAGCCAAACTGCGCCTCTAGGAGGCGTCTTGGCACGATTCAAGATCTCCAACACGTCATGTGCAGAGATGAACGTATAGCCGTATTTCATCAGCCAACGTATACAATGGAAAAACAACCTTCTGTTGGGCTTGTGGAAGTAGATCGCGGTAACCACATCTCGGCTTAGCGCACGCTTCCTCGCCCGGCGCACCTGACCGGACGCGATCAGACCAAGAGCCAGGACACCGCAGAAGCAGTTCCGAAGCACCGTCGTAGCGCGATGCCTGTCACCTCGCTCCTTTCGAGTGGCCCGACGCTGTTGGTGGTGGTCGATGCAGAGGGCGAAAAAGTCCGCTAGTCCGGTTGCGTACTGCCGATAATCCAGATGAGCGATGCAGGCTTGTCGCCCAGCCGCACCCACTGCTGTCGCGCGGTCCGGATCCTGCAGTATAGCGATCATGCGATCCGCTACAGCAGACTCGTTGCCAGGCTCTCCCAAGTAGGCATTGACGTTGTCGAGGAGGAAGTCTGTTAGGTCCCCTATATTACCGGCGATGACAGGCCGGCCGGCGGCGAGGTATTCGCCCAATTTGTTAGGCAGTCTCGTGAGGGACCTGTCATCGTCCCAAAGAGGCATCATGAGGCCGACCGCCCCGTGATAAGAGGCTTCCAGCGTGCGCTGGTCAATACAGCCCGAAAGAATAACGTCCCGGGGCAGGAGACCGTTTTCCTTCGCGTACTGCAGGATCGCCGGTCCACTTTGTTCGGCGCAGGAACCGATGATTTTCAGCTTGCAGTCATAACCGTCGCGCCTGACAAGTGTTAGCGCGCGGATTAGGAAAAAGATGTCATTGAGCCAGGTTCCGCAGTAGACAAAGGTCGGACTCTGCTGTTCCGAGCTGTCCGTAGCGAAGGACTGGGCGGCGAATCGTCGGGCGTCCACAACCGCGGGAAGCCGGTGAATAAGCACATGCGGGTTGGCTTCCTCGCACAGCTTTCTGACGCGCTCATCAATGATCTTTGAAATCACCAGGGCGCCCGTGGCCAGTTTGAAGATCGGCTTGGTGTGAAGCCATCGGGTGAACGCGGAGCAAGTTGGCTCGCCGGGAAGCCATTCGCAGAATTCTTGAACGACCGGAATGCCCAGCAACCGGCATAGGCATCCGGCAAAAAGACACAGAGGGCCATCCATGACATACAGATAGACCAGCGTGTTCTGCCGCGAGGGCCAGAACGGGACAAGCCGTATGAGCAGGCCCAAGGCAGCCCGCATGTACACTGCCAGCCGCGCGAGCCTGTTTTTCGGCCGCTTGACCGATGTGGTGTACTCGAACGGTATGCCCTCATAGACGCCGGACCTTTGGGTGTTGATGGCAACCGGGCTAGGCCCGCAGTGGAGCAGAAGAAATCCGATTCCCTCCGCCTGCAGCGCCTGGCCTATGGTAATGATTCTGGAAGCGCTCGCGGAGCCCAGGGGGAATCCATAACCGCCGCAGACGCAGATCACTTGATAGGGCCTCATTGGCGAAGCTGGACCGCGAACAGGGGGCTCTCCCGGTACGGACAACACGGCTCGGGGCTGTTTGGATGTCCTCATCGGTGGAGAAACCCACGGTCTGCTCTGTGCCCGCCATATTCTTGGGTATCCACCCGAAGGAGGTAGGCCCACGCACGTTCTTGCGCCTGGATTACGCACTGGTTCAACTGATAGGCGCGCCCACCAACACGCGGAAAGACGTACTTGGGCGCGGTTCGAGCCCCGGCGAACTGCCGACCCGCTCGCTCGGCCAAAAGCGAGTGGCAGCGACCCGCCCAAAGTGATACCAGATAGCTCGTGATTCCCACGGACGGTAAAGTAAACGTGCTGAGGCCTGTGAGGGCCAGCGCCCACAACAAAACGAGATACATCGCGGCGGCGTCGGCGCCTCGGGGCTGATAATAGAAGGACCGGATCGCGGGCCACACCACGATCGCCACATAGCAGACCAGGGTCGGCACGCCGCCTACGAATAACATCCAAAGATAACCGTTATCGAAGAATTGGTACTCGCCGAGATCTTTCCAGTACCAGGTGCCCTTCGGCCCTTTCCCGAGGAACAGGTCGGGAACCGGTACTACGGAGAAGAACTGCCGATATTGCCCGGTGCGGGTGTCTTCGTGAATCCGGGCCACAATCCCGTTTACGCTGTTGCTCAGCGTGTGCGGGATCGCGACGTAAACCAAAGCTGCTGCGGCAACGGTGGCGGCACCTCCCATGATTAGAGTGCGTATTCCCGACAAGACCGATCCTTGGTCACGGCTCCGGAGGAGAACAAATAGGACGCCGAGCAGGCAAGAGAGGATGATCCACGACCGTGATTGACTGCAAATGGCCATGAACACCATGACCAGAAAGAGGGCAACTCGACCGAGTAATCGCCAACCCCGCAGTCGGGTGGCAGTCAGGAGCGCCCATCCGCCTAGCCACACCAGCAGCATCGTGTACATGATGTACTTCGAAAATCCTCGATAATAACGGTACTCCGAGAACATTAGAGCCCGCAGCGCAAGTGCGGCGGACAAGTAAGCAAGTGTGCGGATGACAGGATCGATGTAGTTCCAGATGCGGCGGTCGACGCCGGCGATTACGAACACCAGAGTAAACCACACAAACGGCCCCGTCCCGCCAAAAATGCTCGAGGACAGGATCTCTTCAGCGGTGTAAGCGATGCTGGCCCAGATCGCAGCCGCAGCCACCAGTACGCAGAAAGCAGCGCGCACGCCGGTGCCGAGTATTCCGGCGCGCCCCCTCAAAATCGACAATAACCCCGCCGCAATAACGGACCCCAGTTCCAGTCCGTGCACGGCATAGTAAAGCGGTGTTTTGATTTGTGTGATTACAAATTTCCCTTCCGAGTCCACGATCGTGACGGAGTTCTCCGTGGGAATGACGACCGCGGCCCAAGAGGCAACCAGTCCTGCCACTACTAGAAACAGGACGACCGCATCCAGGCCCCCGAGAGGCGATTCGGCTACGGCGCGGTGTGGCGGAAGTGGAAACCGTCTGGCGGCAGGCAGGGGCATGAAATGCTCTTAACCCTTTTGCATCGTGAGTTGTCTACGAACGGCCAGCAGGATCACAACGGATCCAGCCGAGAAAGTTAGAAGAGACGCCAGCATCAGATTCCATGCGCTGGTAGCGTAACCGAACCAACACAATCCTAGGAGAAGTAAAGTCTTGAGGAAATCGATGCGCAGCATCAGGGTAGGCCTCCCGATCGCCCAGAGGACTCCGCTTCCCACCGTGTAGACGGCGCCCAGGACGGCTACCAGGGCGGCCAAAGAAAGGACGCTTGTTCCTTCCGCAAAGCCGGGGCCATACGAAGACATCAGTACCCTGGACAACCCGAAAACCACTATGGCTGCCACGCTCGTAACACCGGCCGTGGATGCCAGGGCCGCCGAAACAATGCCACCGCAGGCACGATAATCCCCTGCCGCCTGGCTATGGGAAAGCATCGGAAGCGTCACCTGAAACAGCATGTTGGGCAGAAAGAGAAGAGCAGTCTTCCATCGGTCCGCTGCATGGTAGAGCCCCAGCTCCGAAAGGCCGGATGGCTGGCGCGAAAGCAATAGGGTCACCACCCAGGTAGATCCGGCCGCGAGTAGGGTGCTAATCCACAAGGCCATAGACGTGAATAGAACTTCGGGATCGAATGCGCTCCTGTAGCGAATCGGTATCGAAAGAGTGGTGCACCGATTTCTCAGAACCCAGTGCGCCATCGCGAAAGTGACCAGGCTGACGAACGCCATAGCCAGAATCGCTCCGACCAAACCCCCAAACCAGGTTCCTAGCCATACGGACAGTGGCATCAGGAGACCTCTCGACAGGTGTACTCGCGCGGCGGCCCCAAACGCTTCCAAGCCTGCCAGCGCACCAAATTGAACGCGGTTCAACATCTCGAACAGAAGCAGCACGTATCCAGCTTTCATTTCTTTCGAAAGGCCGGCGAGACTGGAAATCCTCAGGTACGGCTCAACTCCCGCCAGCAGCCCGATCATCAACAGAGCAGAGATCGCGGTCACGCTGAGCGACCATCCCATCAACCGTCCGGTTCGCTCGGGATCCGTAACCCTCCACCGGCTGACGAACTTTGTCGTAGTAAGAGTGAAACCCATTTCGCCGAGGGTTCCCAGCAAGAGAACGGTCGCCTGGATTATTGCAAGCTGCCCGAAACGCGTTACCCCCAGCATGCGAGCGATCACCAGCGCGGCAAGCAGGGACGAACCTTGAGAGGAAGCGGACCCCGCGACCGACCAGAGCAAATTCCGTGCCAACCGCGTTCGCACGGACTCTGGGGACAGAAATAGGTCTTGCAGAGAACTCGCCAAGCCGGCTACGGCCGCCATCGCTCAGACTCCCGAGTCGGTTTCTCAGAATCGCCTTCGAAAGGCAACGCGGGAGGGCCGCACGTGCCATGGGATCGCGGCTGGCGAAGACGACAGGTTCCCTGGGACACTGAGTGAGGGAAGGTCACGTGCGGAGCGCCTCGTCGTTCGTGTAACGGCGCGTGTAGTAGGCTCCGTATTCCCGGTCTCCGTAGATGCTGGTCTTGGGATCCCAGTTGTTCAAGATAGTCCCCAAAAGATGGGTGCCGTCCTCAGCCAGGCGCTGGCTCGCCAGCATGACCGCATCTCGGGCGGTGTGCTGCGCAACCACTAGGATGACAGCATCCGCTTGATGGCCGATCAGCCGTGCGTCGCACACCAGTAGCAGGGGTGCGGTGTCGATCAAAATCATTTCGAACTCTGTCTTTAGGCGCGAAAGAAGTTGGCGGAAGTGCGGTGTGAAGAAAAGCGTCTCATCCGCGTTCCGGCCGCTGGGCAGCAGGAACAGGTTCGCAATCTTGGTCTCACGTATGGCGATCGGCGAACGGCCGGCCAAGGCGTCGCTGAGCCCAACGCTGTTGTCCACCTCAAACACGCGGTGCAGGCGAGGCTTGGCCAAGTCGCCGTCGACCAGGAGTACCCGCCGATTGGCTTGAGCAAGTGCGATGGCGAGGTTGCTGATGACGGTAGTCTTGCCCTCGCCGGGGTTTGCGCTCGAAAGTGAGATGACGCGCGGTGGCGAGCCATTCTGCTCCGAGAGGAGGATCGAAGTCATTGTGAGCCGGAAAGCTTCGGCGATGACGGAAGACCATCGTCGCAGGCCCCGTGTGATCGTCCACGTCGTGAGTTCGAGGCTTCGCGGGTCTTCGGTCGGAAAAAGAGTCTGCAAGCCAGCTTTGCCCAGCAAACGCTGAACCCTGTTGTGTTCCGTTCCGCTGGCGGGGATGACGCCGAGTTCGGGCACGTTAAGGTAGAAGGACGTTTCGCCTGGCTCCTGAATACCGCGATTGGACCGCGCGCGAGCCACGATGAACATGACTCCGGCGCAAATCCCGGAAACGAGTCCTACCGCCGTGTTGAGGAAGAAATTGGGTTTGAATGGGCGCGCAGGCGGGCTCGCGGGTTCGATCACGTGAATATCGGCTGCTCGCATTGCGGATGCGAGACTGGCTTCCTTGACTCTCTGAAACATTGAGTCATAGAGCTGGCGGGTGGAATCGACCTCGCGCCTGAGCATCATGTAATGAGTGACCTTGTCGGATTGCTTCGACATGAACTCGAGTTGAGCGGCACGATCCGCAATCAGCATATTCTCGCGCCGCCGGGCCGCTTCGAATTCGTTTCGGATTCGGGAGACGATGTTTGATCTCTTAGTGTCGAGGGCAGCTCCGACTGCCGCAATTTGGGATTGCAGTTTGACCACCTTCGGGTGCTCGGATGTAAACGAAGTGGAAAGCTCCGCCAATTGCCGGCGGAGACTGGTCAGCTCGACTTGGTAGTCTTTGAGTGTCGGATCATCCAGAATCTTCGGCAGCGAGTCAGTTGGAGCTGACGCAGCTAATTCGTGCTCCGCTTGTTTCGCCACCCGATCCGCTTGGGCTTTCGAGAGCTCGAGTTGCAAGTGTCGCAGGCGCTCCTCTGCTGTGTTGTCTTTCTCTGCAATGAATGTCAGATCAAACGCCCGGGCGTATCTCTGTAGAACGTCCTCGGCCTTCTCTAGCTTGGCCTTCACACTGTCCAACTCCAGGGCTAGCCATTTGCTGGTGTATTGCGAGGTTTCCCAACGTTTCTCGAGACTCAGCTCGGTGAGGGCGCCGGCGATCGAATTCGCCAAATCGGCCGCAAGTTGTGGGTCGGTCGAATCGAAAGTGACCTCGAGCACTCGAGTGTTCGGCTCAATGTGGACCTTCAGCCCGTATGACGCCGCCAAGAGTGCCTGGTCATGCCGCAGGACCGCCTCTTGCTCGATCGGGTGGCGCGTCTTACGCCATGGGAAGCTGTGGCCTCCTGACGTGCCGGCGAGCAATCTTTTCTCGATGTCCATCTTCTTGATAGCCAGTTCCAGCACTGGCCTGCTTTGCACTACCATGGCCTGAGTTCGAATGTTGTATTCGGTTGATAGAGATCCTTCCCCAGACGCCGTGGGGCTCACGTGCCGCATGTTGAGGAAGTCATCGTTCAGGCTCTCTATCTCGAGAAGTGTTCGAGTTCTATATATAGGAGCCTGAAACCGGCTCAGCCAGAAAGCGGCCAACGCACTCAAGACCGCTGTTAAGAAGAGCGTGCCCTTGCGCTTGCAGAGAATATGCCAGTATTGGGACAAATTACCCGGATCTCGGTCCGCCGGGTAGCCATAGGCGGCACTATCTATGGGCGAATGCTGCCCCGGGTGGCTAGCGCCCCCGCTGGGGAAGCCGGGCTCAAGGACGTTTTGGGGTTCGGAAGGAGACAAGGCCATCAGGTAAGCCGGTGGTTGCTCGGGATCATCTGCGCCATATAACTACGCCGGTTCCGAGTTGTATGGCGGCTTCCACGGCGCGTAGAGCCGCTTTTTTCGGAACGCTGCTGGGAACAAACAGAATATCTTCGGGTTGCATGGCAACGTCCGAGGATTTTCCGTTAAGGATCTTTCGTAGATCCACGGCAATCTCCGTTCTCGA
>Ga0075426_10004396_pt1 | contig 10007 bp, 9 predicted proteins | sample SoiMethybrSBSTD5_FD_75304 | JGI IMG/M metagenome (GOLD analysis project Ga0075426, IMG submission 75304) | Bulk soil microbial communities from a Populus tree surrounding site in Tennessee, USA - Soil MetaG P. TD hybrid SBSTD5 | ecosystem: Environmental > Terrestrial > Soil > Tree plantation...
CTCCTCGATCCGCTGCGTCGCGATCGGATCGAGCGCCGACGCAGGTTCGTCCATCAGGAGCACCTCGGGCTCGATGGCCAGCGCGCGCGCGATGCACAGCCGCTGCTGCTGTCCGCCGGACAACGCGAGCGCGGAATCGTTGAGGCGATCCTTCACCTCGTCCCACAGCGCCGCGGCGCGCAGGCTCGATTCGATGCGCCGGTGCAGCTCCGATCGGCTCGACGCCAGGTGGTTCAACCGGACGCCGTACGCCACGTTGTCGAAGATCGATTTCGGAAACGGATTGGACTTCTGGAAGACCATGCCGATCCGGCGGCGCAAATCGACGACGTCGACGCCTTCGCCGTAGATGTCGCGATCGCCGATGCGAACACTTCCGTCGACACGAACGCCGGGAATGACGTCGTTCATCCGGTTCAGCGTCCGCAGAAACGTGCTCTTCCCGCAGCCCGACGGCCCGATCAGGGCGGTCACGAGGTTCGCGCGCAACTGGATCGAGATGCCTTCCAGCGCCCGCTTCGCGCCGTAATAGAACGAGAGATTCGAGACGTCGATCTTGACCGGCCGTTCGCCGGGCGCGATCCCCGTGTGCACCGGCGCCGGCCGACTCGCGAGCGTCCGATCGGAAGCTGCCGGCTTCTCTCTGGCATCAACGTTCTCGACCACAGCCCGGTCCTCCACGTCAACGTCCGTGCATTCGCTCGAGGCGCCGCGTCGCGATTCGCGCGAGCAGGGAGCACACCAGTACGATGCTCACCAGGACGAGCGCACCGGCCCACGCCTGGCGATGCCAGTCGGGATACGGCGAGATCGCGTAGGTGAAGACCATCACGGTCAACGACGCGATGGGTTGCGTGAGGGTCGTCGAAAAGAACCGGTTGCCGAATGCGGTGAACAGCAGCGGCGCGGTTTCGCCGGCGATCCGCGCGAGCGCGAGAACGACCCCCGTGACGATCCCGGGCAGCGCCGCCGGAAGCACCACGCTGAACACGGCCCGCGCGCGCGTCGCGCCGAGCGCGAGCGCGCCTTCGCGCATCGTGCCCGGCACGAGCAAGAGCAACTCCTCCGTGGTCCGCGCGATGATCGGGATCATCATGACGCCGAGCGCGAGACCGCCGGCGAGCGCGCTGAACTGCCTGAACGGGAGCACGGCGATCGTGTAGATGAAGACGCCGATGACGATCGACGGCACGCCGTTCAGCGTGTCCGCGGCGAACCGGACAGTCGACGACATGCGGCTCCCGCCGTACTCGGCCATGTAGATGCCGCTCATGATGCCGATCGGGATCGCGAACAGCGAACCGAGGCCGGCGATGATCAGCGTGCCGACGATCGCATTGAACATTCCGCCGCCAGGCTCTCCGACCGGCCTCGGCATCCGGATGAAGAAGTCGAGGTTGAGCGCCTGAATGCCTTCTCTGACGACGAAGAAGAGAATGAAGGCCAGCGGAACCAGCGCGACCAGCACCGAGAACATGCAGCAGCCGACGAAGATCGCCGACTTCAGCTTTCTTCGCGCCGCGGGATTCATGCCGCGGCCTTCGCCGGTTGTGCGGCCTGCTGGCTCGCGCTGCTTCCCGCGCGGTTCATGCTCCAGATCAACGTGCGCGACAAGACGTTGATGATCAGCGTGATGATGAACAGCACCAGCCCGATTTCGACGAGCGCGTCACGATACAGATCGGTGTCGGCTTCGGTGAACTCGTTCGCGATGACGGCCGCCATCGTGTACTGCGGCGCGAACAGCGACAGGGCAATCCGCGGGTTGTTGCCGATGACCATCGTCACGGCCATGGTCTCGCCGAGCGCGCGGCCGAAGCCGAGCATCACGGCCCCGACGATTCCCGTCCGCGCATAGAACAACGCCGCCTGAATCGCCTCGAACCGCGTCGCGCCGAGCGCATACGCACCTTCGCGTTGAGACATCGGCACCGACTTGAGCACTTCGCGCGCCACCGACGATGTGAACGGGATGACCATGATGGCGAGAACGACGCCCGCCGAAAGCATGCCGACGCCGAGCGGAGGGCCGGCGAACAGCGGCAACTGCTTCAGCGCGGACGGCGTCCATACCTCGAGCGCGCGGATCCCCGGCACCAGGACGAAGATGGCCCACATGCCGTACACGATCGAAGGAATCGCCGCGAGCAGCTCGGTGAGAAACACGAGCGGCTGTCTGAGCCGGGCGGGGCACAGCTCCGAGATGAACACGGCGATTCCGAGCGCCACGGGCGTGGCGAGGATCAACGCGAGGATTGACGAGTACAGCGTGCCCCAGATGAACGGCAGCGCGCCGAACTCGCCCGCGACCGGATCCCAGATCTGGGTCCGCCAGAACGCGAGACCGAACTTCGTGATCGACAGCATCGACTCGCGCGTCAGCACAACGGCGATGCTGACGACGATGACCAGCAGGAACAGGGCGAAGGCGCCGGTGCCGATCCTGAAGGCGAAATCGCTTCGGCTCACGCGCGACTTCATGTCAGCACCGGCGGTCGCGGACACTTACGACACCTTGATCTTCGCGATTGCCGCAAGTTCGAGCTTCACGACCGCGTCCGGCAGCGGCGCATACCCGAGGCCCGCGGCGAACTTCTGACCATCGGCCAGCATCCACTTTATGAAGTCGACCATCACCTTGGCCTGTGCCTTGTCCTTCGGGTTCTCGTACAGGAGCAGCCAGGTGAACGAGGAAATCGGATAGACGCCTTTGCCCGGCGCGTTGGTGATCGACACGCGGAAGTCCGGCGGCATCTTCGTCGCGGCTTCAGCGGCGGCAGCGGTCACGCTGTTGACGTCGGCCTTGACGAATTCGCCGGCCATGTTCTGCACCGAGCCGTAGCTGATCTTGTTCTGCAGCGCGTAAATCAGCTCGACGTAGCCGAGCGAACCGGGCGTCTGCGTGACGAGGCCGGCGACGCCCTCGTTGCCTTTTCCGCCGACGCCGGTCGGCCAGTTGACGGACGTCGCGACGCCGACCTTCTTTTTCCATTCCTCGGAGACCTTCGCCAGGAAATCGACCCAGATGTAGGTCGTGCCGGAGCCATCCGCTCGATGAACGATCGTGATGTCGGTGCCCGGCAGATTCACGCCCGGGTTCAGCTTCGCGATCGCGGGATCGTTCCACTTCGTGATCTTGCCGAGGAAGATGTCGGCGAGCAGCGGGCCCGAGAACTTCAGTTCGGCGGTGACGCCAGGGATGTTGTAGACCGGCACGTCGGCGCCGAGCACCGTCGGGAAGTGCAGAATCTTCCCCGGCGCGGCGAGCAGTTGATCGTTGGTCATCGGGCCGTCGGTCGCGCCGAAGAAGACCGTCTGGTTCGTGATTTGACGGATGCCGCCTCCGGAGCCGATGGATTGATAGTTGATCTGCACATCGGGGTGCTGCTTGTGGTACTCGTCGAACCACTTCGAGTAGATCGGATAGGGGAACGTCGCGCCTGCGCCGGTGATCTGCACGCTCTGACCGGCTACGACGGCGCCAAGCGTTGCGGCGACCATCGTCGCGGCGAGCATCGTTCTTCTCATGGCATCCTCCTCGTTCTTGTCGCTAGAAGTTGATCAGCCCGTGCAGGGCGATCCGCTTCTGCGCCGGCAACGGGGGTGTGAAGTTGTGAAAGATCTGACCGTCGTAGTCGATCAGCATGGCCGATGAGACGTTGCCCTGATGCGGGAACCAGTAGGCGACGCCGGCGATCGTTCTCGTGCGATTCGCGCCGACCGAGGCGTTCGGCTGCAGGTGATCGTATCGAACCAGCGCTTCCACCGACGATCCGTTGGTCAGCGGCATCTTGGGCGTCGCCCACCACGACCAGCCACTCGCTTCCACGTTGGCCACCTTGATCGACGGCTGGTCGTGTGCGTTGATGTAGTCGTACCCGGCGTTGATGTACGTCGATTCGTACGTGACCTGGCCGACCGCTCGCGTGCGCTCGGCGTTCTTGATGTAGTTGTCGCCGAAGTAGAACCCGGTCACACGCACGCCGCGGAGAATCGGCGCGTTTCTCGCAAACGGTCGAAGGCTGCCGCGAATCTCGATCGCCTTCTGATCGTTCGGATCCGGCCTCGTGTATCCTTCGCCGTTGAACACGCCGACGTGAACGTCTCCGTAGTTCGACGGGACGTTGTAGTGAAACGACGCGCCCGCGTCCGCTGAATTGTAGAAGCCTTCGCGCTCCGTGAACGTCGTTCCCTGGAAGCGATACCGGTAGATGCCCTCCTCGTAGTCGAGAAGCGGCGTCTGCTGGATGCCGAACCGCGCCCACGATCCCCGCGTCATCCAGTCGTCGAGATTGATCTGCGCGAACGCGTATTTGATGCGGAACACGAGGCTGTCGTTGCTGAGCGTGTTTCCCGGACCGAGCGTGATGAGGCCGCTCTCACGCACGACGTCCGGCGTCACACGGAATGCGACGATGTGCGAAAGATTGCCGGTGACGTTGATGTAGCTGCGCGTGACGTTGAAGCTGCTCGGGTTGATGACGTTGCCGTCGGCATCGGTGGCGTCAGGCGACTGCTGGTACGTATAGTCGGCGTAGATCGTGACGCCGACCCTGATCGACGGCGTATCGTCGGGCGGCGTGTAGCCGGCGGCGGGAGTGACTTGCGCGAACACAATCCGGGGAATAAGTGCCGACAATCCAACGATCCATGCCACGCTGACTGGTCGAAGAGTCAAGCAAGCCTCCTTGGGCATCCCTGGCATCTCTGACGAGCTTCATCAACAGGAGACAGTACAAGGGAGGCATGTAGCGGGAGTGTCCGACAGGTTTCTTTTGTGTTAATTCGGCGTTACCGCGACGGGAGCCGATCTGTTAACGCCGACACAGATTCGTCGAGGCGAACGCGGGCGAACAGTCCGGGGCAATCGTGCGCACCGCGGGGACGCGGCGCGTCCCGTCAATCGAGGAAGGCGGAAAGGTCCTTCAGCGGAGGAGCGCAGACAGCAGCACCGTCAGGCCCATGCTGCCGGCGATGATCCAGATGAACGCGACGACCGACTGACGCTCCGACCGATCCGCTCTGGGCACAGGATAGAACATCACACGCTCCCGCCTGTTCTATCGGCCTGTGAACGCGCGTCCTGCAATGCGCGCAGATCCTTTGTGTCCTTCGTATCCTTTGTGTCCTTTGTGTCATTGCAGAGCGTCGGGACTGCAGGCGTAACTCTCGATCCGCACGCGGTACCATGCGCCAAAACTTCCGGGGCAGTCAGTGATTGGGGACGAACCTGGACACTCGAAGTCGTGGCGGCTGATAGTCATACGCGAAAGAACCAGCAGCGCATTCGCGCCGGACGCGGCCGCTTCGTTGCGCTCCGTCCGAAATGGATCTTTCTGGCCCTCGAGATCGATCTCCGGCATCTCGACGGGCGGTTTGGTCGCGATGAGCCGGCAACCTTCGGGCATGGCCCGCTGAGACGGCGCGCCGTCCAGCGGCGCGCGGAACACGGCGACGCGTGAACCCGCGGGCGTGAGGCTGACACACCCGCACGCGCACGCAGCCGCGAGGAGCAAATACCTCCGCACAAGACCACCATACAGCAACGAAGAGGCAGCTGAATCGGCGCATAACGCTCGCCTCGCAGTTCGACAAGCCGACCGCTCGTCCTGAGCTTCTCGAAGGACGAGAGCGAGACGGTCGCGATTCAGATGAGCCTCGTGCGCTCGACCGGCGTGAGGGTTGCATGGCGACGTCGACAGTCGACAGTGAGTCGCCAGGCGACCATGGTGAACCCGTTATGCCTTCACCAATAGATACGATTACTACGCGGCCCGTAAGAATCGAGCTCGTCGACGCCACGCTGAACGGCGATCTCAGCCTGCCTGCCAATGCGTGCGGGCTCGTCGTCTTCGCTCATGGCAGCGGCAGCAGCCGCCACAGCTCGCGGAACCGCAGCGTCGCAGAAGCGCTTCAGCACGCGCAGCTCGGCACGCTGCTCCTCGATCTGCTCACCGATGCGGAAGAGCGCGCCGACAGCGTCACCGCGGAATTTCGCTTCGACATCCCGCTCCTCGCCGAACGCGTCATCGGCGCACTGGACTGGGTGACCGTGTGGACGACGACGAAAGGGCTTCCGGTTGGGCTGTTTGGAGCGAGCACGGGAGCGGCTGCCGCATTGATCGCCGCCGCCACACGCCCTGACATCGTGCGCGCCGTCGTATCTCGCGGCGGCCGTCCCGATCTCGCCGCCGATTCACTTGCTGCCGTGAACGCGCCTACGCTGCTCATCGTCGGCGGTCGAGACGATGTCGTCATCGAGCTGAACCGCCAGGCGCTTGCGCGCCTGAACGCGCCGAAGCGCCTGGAGATCGTGGCCGGTGCGACGCACCTGTTCGAAGAGCCTGGCGCGCTCACGACTGTCGCCGCGCTGGCGCGGGACTGGTTCCTTCGATATTCATGTTCGACAGATCTTGCTGATTCGAAGAACACAAACGACACAAAGGACACAAAGCACACAAAGAATTAGCGCGTTTTCAATATTGATGTAGCGCGGGGCTTTCAGCCCCGCGACGCGGCCCTGAGAAGGCCGCGCTACACGTATCTGGAAACTCCCCTAGTTGTCTTCGGATCAACTCCATTCGTGTCTTTTGTGTTGAGTGACGCCTCCACAAGCAGACTCAAGCGGCCTTCGACTTCGCGACGGCATCGGTGTTGCGTCGCTCGCCGGTATTGGAGGATCAATATGCCTGAGAAAGCCACGCTGAAGCGGGCGCGGCAGGACAAGCGCGCAGGCAAAGCGCCCTCGACGCAGGCGGGCGAGTTCGTACGCGAGGAAATCCACCACGTTCGGGAAGGCAAGCACGGCGCGCGATCGACGAAGCAGGCGATCGCGATCGGCCTGTCGAAAGCGCGCCGTGCGGGCGTCACGCTTCCCTCGCCGCCGGCGGGCGCGAAGCGGAAGACGAAGGAAAGCGCCAAATACGCCAGCCGCGCCGGCGCACACGGGCGGCGACGGGGATCGCCGCGCCGATCGCGCGCGATCCGCCGCGCGTTGAAGCGCGAAGGCCGACGCGCGGCATCGCGCAAGGCGCTCGCGCGTCAGGCGAGGAGCGCGGCGCGCCGGCGGCCACGTGCGGCGCGCAGCGCTGCGGCACGCCGCGCGGCGCGGACCAAGGGCCCGCGCGTGCGACACGCCGCCGCGCGCAAGGCGGCGCGGACGCGTCAGCGTCGACACGCCAGTCATCGGCGCCGGAGAGCGACAGCCTGATCTACGATCGCGAGGAGCACCGCCATGGCGTTCACATTATCGAGTCCGGCGTTCGCCGCCGGCGGCGATATCCCTCGGCGGTTCACGTGTGACGGCGAGAACATCGCGCCGCATCTGGTCTGGACCGGCGCACCGAAAGGCGCCCGGTCCTTCGCGCTCATCGTCGACGATCCGGACGCGCCCGGCGGAACGTACACGCATTGGGTCGTCTTCGACATTCCGGGCGACCGCACCGACCTGCCATCAGGGACGCGGTCCGATGCGGTGGGCCTATCCGGCCGCAACAGCCGCGGGCAGGTCGGGTACATGGGGCCCTGTCCCCCGTCCGGCACGCATCGCTACTTCTTCCGGCTCTCCGCGCTCGACGTCGAGACGCTGGGGTTGTCGGCGGGCGCCGCGCGCCAGCAGGTCGAAAAAGCGATGTCGGCGCACTCGCTGGGCGTCGCCGAGTTGATGGGACGTTACGCGCGCTGATCGACGCCTCGTGCGCGCTACTCGAGGTTGCCGCGAATGCCCTGGAATCCGTGCCGCGCCCGCTTCAACATCCATTTCATGACGCGCGCATCGTTGTAGCACCACCCGACGATGTGGTTGAGCGTCGAGAAGCAGTTCGGCTCGCACGCATCTTCATCGTGGTGAGCTGATCGCGATCGAACTTCTGTGAGCCGACGACTCCCCAGTCGTGCGTCGAACTCGCGGTTGAGCCGCACTTCGAGTGGAAACGACGGCATCGACGCGCTCCGTGCGCTTACGACGCGGCGCGCAAGTCGGCTGCGGCCTGACCTGAGCCTGCCGCGGGGATCATCGGAAGAAGTTTCTGCGTCCTGGCGAAGTCGCGCTGTTCCGCCGCGAGCGCGGCCAGCTCGTGCTCGCGCAGCAGCTGGTCGCGCAGGTGCTTCTCGTACTCCGCGATCTGCCGCTCCAGCTCTTCGTTCCGCGCCGGCTCGTTCATGTGTTCGACGTAGCGCTTCAGGAAGTACTGGATCGTCTCCACGCGGATCTTGATCGAACCGGTCGGCTTGTTCTCGTCGATGTCCTTGAACGAGAAATACGGCGTTCCCGATCGCTCGATGATCGACTCGATCGTCGTGTAGATCGGCGCGTCGTGTCCGCATTTGAAGGACGAGAGCTCGAGCGCGACGAGATTGGGATGCCGTGCGGTGAACTTCGCCGCCCACACTTTGTGATTGGTGCTTGCCGAGTAGCTGTTCTTCCACACGTCCTGGATCTCGAGCGGGTGCTTGATCGCGCCGGCGCGCACCTCGTCGCCGAACAGGCGCTCGAGGAGGTCCTCGTCGAGCGGCAGCGTGCTCTGCGAGAAGACCGGATATCCGAGCTTCTGGAATTCGTCGAGAATCTCGTGGTTCAGCCCCGGATCGTGGTGATAGGGCCGCGCGAGCACGACGATGCCGATCCGCTTGTCGCGCTCGAGCTCGTCGAGCACCGCGCGGGTGCGCCGGCGGATGTCCGATTCGTACGCGTCCAGCTCGCGGAAGCCGACCTCGATCGCCCGCGCGTTTTCCCCGGCCGACAGGCCGAGGAGCGGGTCGAGCGCCTGCAACAGCTGCTGGCCGAGAAGTTTGCGATCGGAGAAATCGATCAGCGGATCGAGATAGATCACGCCGTGCTCGGCGAACACGTCGGCTTCCTTCGTGAAGGCCGCTTTCACCGTCTCCGGCGTCACGGTAACGGTCGGACACGCGTTCGATCCCTGCAGGTTCACGAGTGAGGTGTGCAGCTTGTCGACCATCGGGAAGAAGATCGCGTCGAGCTTCTTCTTCGCGTGCTTCGCGAACAGCAGGTTGTGCACGTGGGCGATGCCGATCTTCGCCGGGAAACACGGATCGATCGCACCACGGCCCGATCCTTCGCGGTACAAATCGCCGCTGGTGAAGTCCGAGTAGATCAGATTTCCGCCCGGCACGCCCAGCGACTCGAAGTAGCCGCTGAAGAACGGCGCATAGACGTACATGTTCAGCACGCGCGGCATGCCGATGCGCAACGTCTCGCGCCGCTGCATCCGCTCGATGCGCGTCCGCGCCGCCTTCGTCCATGCGCGCGCTGGAATCGGATCCGCCACCCGCTCGGGCTTTCGCGGGTTCCATACCTCTTTCGCTGCGATCTCGACGAAGTTCGGATTGGCTTTCCTGACGGCATCGAGGCCCGCTTTGATCCCGCGCATCTCGTTGACGTCCTCGACCGAGCCCTTCTCGCACGTCGCGATGATGAGCCGCTGCTCGTCGTTGGCTTTCGGCACCTTCGAGATGAACTTCACCGGCACAGCCTGTGGACTATTTACTGTCACCTGTGGACTATTGACCGTCGACTCTCCCGTGGCCGGCCCCATCTTGATGTCGATGAACGTCCGAAGGCAGTTGTTCTTGCAGAAGTTGCAGCGCGTCGACTCGTTTCTCGTCGTTCGATACGTGATGCGCCGCACCGCGTCGAGGCCGATGAACCGCGTCCGGTGGCCGTTCGCATGGAGCCGGCGCGCTTCGACGGCGGCGCCAATCGCGCCGGACTCGCCGCAGTGCTCGTGCACGATGATCTCCGGCTCGACGTCCGTGCCGCGGAAGTTCGATCGGATGAAATCCACTTCGGCCTTGACCGCCGCGAGGTTGTGCTGCGTTCCGCCCTGCAGAACGAACTTGGTCCCGAGCTTCGCGAGACTCGGGATGCTCGCGACGTAGAGGAAGATGTTCTTCGGCAGGACCGCAGCCAGCCCGGCGAGGATTTCTTCGGGCGCCCATCCCTGCCTCTGAAAATTGACGATGTCCGACTGCATGAAGACGGCGCA
>Ga0075426_10004397_pt1 | contig 10006 bp, 6 predicted proteins | sample SoiMethybrSBSTD5_FD_75304 | JGI IMG/M metagenome (GOLD analysis project Ga0075426, IMG submission 75304) | Bulk soil microbial communities from a Populus tree surrounding site in Tennessee, USA - Soil MetaG P. TD hybrid SBSTD5 | ecosystem: Environmental > Terrestrial > Soil > Tree plantation...
TCGCCGCGCCACGGCACGATCTCGAACGTCCCCGGGTCCGGCTTGGCGAGCATGTCGGCTTCCTGGACACGCGTGTAGCCCTCGATCGCGGAGCCGTCGAAGGTCATGCCCTCTTCGAGCGCGCCTTCGAGCTCGGCCGGTGTGATCGCGAAGCTCTTGAGCTTGCCGAGCACATCGGTGAACCAGAGGCGCACGAAGCGCACGCCGCGTTCTTCGACGGTTCGGAGCACGTAGTCGAGTGGCCGTTCCATCCGACAAGTTTTGCAGCCCGGTCACCGCCGACGGCAGCCCGAAACCGCAGATCAGGGTCGCTTAACAGAGCGTTCATTGGGGGGCAATAGATGCGAAATCGCCGGCTGGGAGCGTGCGCTCGGCGGTGACCGACCCGCGCCTCGCCGCACGCGCGGGAGGGGGCATAGGCTCCCGCCGATTTGCAGGCGGCGACCTCGCCGGACGACGGGATGCGTCCGGCCACAGACGAAGGAGACGAAGTGGCGGAGCAGCGCACCCCGGGCGACGTGCTGAAGCTGGCCCAGGACTCGGGCGCCGAGATCGTGGATCTCCGGTTCTGTGACCTCCCCGGGCTCATGCAGCACTTCTCGATGCCGATCCACGAGCTGACCGCGGACGGCTTCGACGAGGGCTACGGGTTCGACGGCTCGTCGATCCGCGGCTTCCAGGAGATCCAGGAGTCCGACATGCTCCTGGTGCCGGACCCGAACACGGCGGTCATCGACCCGTTCCGCGAGCACACGACACTCTCCATCAACTGTTACGTCCAAGACCCGATCACGGGCGAGCCGTACTCCCGCGACCCGCGCTACGTCGCGAAGAAGGCGGAGGAGTACGTCAAGGGCACGGGCATCGCCGACACTGTGTACATCGGGCCCGAAGCGGAGTTCTACATCTTCGACTCGGCGCGCTTCGACCAGAACCAGTACTCGGGCTACTACTACGTCGACTCGGTCGAGGGCGTGTGGAACTCGGGCCGCGAGTTCGAGCTCGACGGTGGCCCGAACCTCGGATACAAGCCCCGCTACAAGGAGGGGTACTTCCCTGTCCCGCCCATGGACAGCTTCCAGGACCTCCGCTCGGAGATGATCCTGACGCTCGAGAAGCTGGGCGTCGAGATCGAGGTGCAGCACCACGAGGTGGGCACCGCCGGCCAGGCCGAGATCGACATGCGCTTCGACACGCTGTTGACCATGGCCGACAAGCTCATGCTCTACAAGTACGTCGTCAAGAACGTGGCGCGCTCCGCCGGCTTCACGGTCACGTTCATGCCGAAGCCGGTGTTCCAGGACAACGGCTCGGGCATGCACACGCACCAGTCGCTGTGGAAGGGCGGCGAGCCGCTGATGTTCGACGAGAAGGGCTACGGCCAGATCTCGGACCTCGCGCGCTGGTACATCGGCGGGCTGCTCAAGCACGCGGCGTCGATCCTCGCGTTCGCGGCGCCGACCACGAACTCGTACAAGCGGCTCGTGCCCGGCTACGAGGCGCCGGTCAACCTCGTGTACTCCCAGCGGAACCGCTCCGCGTGCGTCCGCATCCCCGTGTACTCGAAGAGCCCGAAGGCCAAGCGCCTCGAGTTCCGGCCCCCGGACCCGTCGTGCAACCCGTATCTCGCGTTCTCGGCGATGCTCATGGCTGGCCTCGACGGGGTGCAGAACCGCATCGAGCCGCCCGACCCGCTCGACAAGGACCTCTACGACCTGCCGCCCGAGGACATGGCGAAGGTCCCGCAGGTGCCGGGCTCGCTCGACGAGTCACTGGCCGCGCTCGAGGCCGACCACGAGTTCTTGCTGGCCGGCGGCGTGTTCACGCAGGACGTCATCGACACGTGGCTCTCCTACAAGCGGGAGAACGAGATCGACGAGCTTCGTCTCCGTCCGCACCCGTGGGAGTTCTACATGTACTACGACATCTGACGCTTCCGGCTAGCCTCAGCGCCCATGAAGTGGGCGGGTCGTCCTCGGACTGCGTTGGTCCTCGCGGCCGCGATTGCGGCGTTCACTGCCAGCGCCTGCTTCGGTGGCCCGCCTCCGCCGCCGCCGCCTGGCCCCTGTGGGACATCGGGTTCGGGTTCTCAATCCGCTTCGACCGGAAGTACCCCGGCGCCGTTGCCGCCTGACTCTGCCGCTCAGAAGGCACGCGACGACGCGGCGCGGAGCAATACTCGGACGTCCGACAACAAGATTCCTCTTGTCACCGTTGCACTCACGCCCGGCGGCAAGCCCGTGATCAACAAGACCGCCGTCGCGAGCGCCGACGAGGCGGGCCAGGTCGCCGGACAGCAGGCACAAAGCGGGAACGTGGTGGCGGTCGAGGTCGCGAGTCCCGTTCACGCAACCCTCGCCGGTCCGGATCCGCTCCGAATCCAGCAATGGGCTCTTGACCAGGTGCCGTACGAGCAAGCGTGGGCGACATCGAACACCAAAGGCGCGGGAATCACAGTCGGTGTCGTCGATACCGGAAGCACGGCGAATCATCCCGACCTCGCCGGGCAGGTCCTGGACGGCCATTCGTTCCTGAACAACGGAACGGAGTCCAACAGCGCGGTCGACGACAACGGACACGGCACTCACGTCAGCGGAATCATCGCCGCCGCGAACAACAACTTGACCGGGATCACTGGGGCGGCGCCGGAGGTCAAGATTCGACCGGTGAAGGTTCTCGACTCCAACGGGAGCGGATTCAACTCCGACGTTGCAAGCGGCATCACGTGGGAGGTCGACAACGGCGGCGCCCAGGTCGTGAACCTCAGCCTCGGGGGACCAGCGTTCGACCAGGCCAGCTGTCTTGCCATTCGCTATGCGCAGCAGCACGACGTCGTCGTGGTCGCGGCGGCCGGCAACTGCGACGGCTCCAGTTTCCAGGCGAACGGCTGCTCGTCCCAGGATCAGCCCTCGTACCCCGCTGCTCTCTCGCAGTCAGCTGACGGTGCCGAGCCGATCGCGGTCGCCGCGACCGACGAGGCCAATCCACCGAATCCCGCCCCAGGTCATGCGCCGTACTCGACCACCGGGTCGTACGTCGACATCTCAGCACCGGGCGGGTCGGGCGGGAGCTGCACGCCGGCCTCGTCCTGCAACATCCTGTCGACGGTTCCGACTTCGGGCGCGGTCAGCGACCCGACCGGTTACAAGGCAATCGCCGGCACCTCCATGGCCACGCCATACATCTCTGCCGCGGTCGCGTTGTTGCGAGCGGCATTCCCATCGTGCGCGGCAGTTGACGTGCGTGCCCGTCTTCTGAACACGGCGACGGACCTCGGGCCCCCGGGACCTGACACAACGTTCGGGGCTGGCGAAGTCGATCCCAATACAGCGGTTGCCGCCTGCCCCTAGTTCCTATACCTGCCCGTAGAACACGCGCTCGACGACCTTGCGCGCCCGGCGCGTCACGCGGCGATAGTCGTCGCGTAGCCGGGCCTGGGGCTGCGGCCCGTAGCCGAGAAGTCGCCCGAGGCGCGTCGCCTCCCGCCCGTCCGTCGGCAGCGCGTCGCCGGGTCGCCCCGTGAGCAGGTACTGCGCGTTGCGTGCCCGTTCGCAGAACCGGTACGCCTCCTCGAGGGCGTCGACGTCACCGGCGTCGAGCAGGCCGGCGGTGCGCAGTTCGTGCAGCGCCGCGATCGTCGACGTGACTCGGATCCCGGGATGGCGCGCGCCGTGCTGGAGCTGGAGCAGCTGCACCGTGAACTCCACGTCCGACAACGACCCCCGTCCCAGCTTGAGATGGAAACGCGGATCCTCGCTCGGCGGGATGCGCTCCCGCTCGATGCGCGCCTTCATGCGGCGCACCTCGCGGACATCCTCGTTCGGGAACGGGTCCCGGTACACGAAGGGTTCGATCAGCGTCGCGAAACGTTCGGCGACCGTCGCGTCCCCCGCGACTGGCCGCGCCTTGAGGAGTGCCTGGAACTCCCACGTCTCCGCCCACCGCTCGTAGTACGCCTCGTAGCCCGAGAGGCTACGAGCGAGCGCGCCCTTCTTGCCCTCGGGCCGGAGGTTCGCGTCCACACGAAAGGTCCGACCTTCGGGCGTGATGCCGCCGAGCTCGCTCATCAGCTGCTCGGCGACCTTCTCGGCGGCGCGAAAGTCGGCGGCGTCCTCGCCGTCGTAGACGAACAACACGTCGAGGTCGGACGCGTAGCTGAGCTCGGCCCCGCCGAGGCGCCCCATGCCGATCACCGCGAACGGCAACGACGGCCCGACCGACCGCAGCGCCGCCTCGACGCACGCGTCGGCGAGCGCGGCGAGCTCACTCTCGGTCGCCTCGATCGAGGCGAAGCCGAGCACGTCGCGCGCCGCGATGCGCAGCATCTCTCGTCGCTTGAACCGGCGGAGGCCGACGCGCCGCTCGTCGGCACTCGGCCGCCATATGAGGTTGCCGAGCGCCTCCTCGACGAGCTCGTCCCGGGACTTCACCCGCGACAACGCGTCGTCGTCGCTCAGGGCTTCGACGAAGTCCGGCTGGCGGCGCAACGCGTCGCCGAGCAGCCGGCTCGAACCGAGCAGCCGGCACGTGCGCTCGGCCGCGCGTGGAGACTCCCGGAAGGTCTGCGCGAGCGATGCTGATCGCACTTCGCCCTCGGCGAGCCGCCGGAGCTGGAGCAAGCCGAGGTCGGGGTCGGGCGTGACCGAGAGCCAGCCCAGGATCACCGGCAGCAGCTGCTGCATGACGCGTGACCGCCGCGTCAGGCCCTGGGTGAGCTCCTGGAGCGCCGCCCGTGTCTGCGCCACATCCAAGAAGCCGAAGGCGGCGAGGCGCTCTTCGACCGCGGTTGCCGTGAGAGGACCTGCGCCTGCGAGCGCGTCGAGAAGCGGCGCGAAGAACAGCCGCTCGTAGATCGACCGGACGCGGTTCTGGCAGCTGCGATAGTCGGCTTCGAAGAGGTCGAGCGCCGTCTCGTCGCCGCGGTCGCGGTAGCCGAGCACCCGGGCGAGCCGCGTTCGGGCGGCGATGTCGCTCGGCAGGGTGTGGGTCTGCTGCTCGTCCTGCAGCTGGAGCCGGTGCTCGACCGTCCGTAGGAAGCGGTACGCGTCGTCGAGTTGTGCGGCCTCGTCGCCCTCGATGTAACCGCCCGCCGCGAGCTGCGCGAGCGCGTCGAGCGTCGATGGAGAACGCACCGATGCGTCGTGGCGGCCGTGGACGAGCTGGAGGAGCTGCACCGCGAACTCGATGTCCCGGATGCCGCCCCGGCCTCGCTTCACCTCACGATCGGTGAGGCCGCGGCGGTGCATCTCGCCTTCGGCCCGGGCCTTCATCGCCCGCACCGAGCGCACGGCGTCGGGGTCGAGCACGTCGGGCCAGACGAAAGGCTGGGCGGTCTGGACGAAGCGCGCCCCGAGGTCGTCGTCGCCGGCAACGGGGCGAGCTTTGAGCAGCGCCTGGAACTCCCACGGCTGTGCCCATCGCTCGTAATAGGCGCGGTACGCGTCGGTCGTGCGTGACAGTGGGCCCGACCGCCCCTCCGGCCGCAGATCGGCATCGGTGCGGAACACGATGCCGTCGGAAGTGGGCGCCGTCATCGTCGTGAGGACCTCACGCGCGGCATGCTCGGCGGCCGAGCCGTCGCCGTCGTGCACGAAGAGCACGTCGACATCGCTGGCGTAGTTGAGCTCTCGCCCGCCGAGCTTGCCCATCCCGATGATCGCCAGTGGGACATCGGGCTCGACGATCTCGAGCGCGCAGCGCAGGCACACTTCGGCGAGCGCTGCGAGCTCCCGTCCGACGGCGGGGAGGTCCGCCGACCCGAGGAGGTCCCGCGCCGCGATGCGCAGCAGCTCGCGCCGCTTCCAGCGTCGCAACGCCGCGGCGTTGTCGTCCGTCCCGGCCAGGAACTCCGACGCCGAGGCGCGGTACTCCGGCAACTCGCGCTCGCGCTCGAAGCCCTCTCCGTCGCGGAGCGGGTCGAGCAGCGATGGGTCGTGCACGATGGCATTCGACAACGAGCGTGACGCCGCGCTCAGCGCCACGAGCGCGTCGCGTACGAGTGGGTTCGTCGCGAGCTCGTCCCCGAGTGTCGGGTGATCGTCGAGCAGCCGCGCCAGGAACGCCCGGGCCGCCGCCGGGTCGGCCGAGCGCTCGATGGCTGCGTCGAGCGCGGGTTCGTCGAGGAGCGTCCGGGCCACGCGTCCAGTGTCGCCCACGGAGCGGGCCGGGGGCTTCGGCCTTTCAGCGCACCCGCAGCGGCTCGCCCGTATCCTTGAGGCGTGCCGCGGCTTCGGATTGCCCTCGCGCAGCTGAACCTCGTCGTCGGTGACCTCGAGGGCAACGCGGCGCGCATCACCGAGACGTACGAGCGCGCCGAGGCCGACGCCTGCGACCTCGTCGCGTTCCCCGAGCTGGCGGTCACGGGGTATCCGCCCGAAGACCTCTTGCTGCGGCCCGCCTTCGTGGCGCAGGCGCAGGAGAGCCTGGAGAAGGTCGCCGCCCGCACGGGCCGGGCGGTGGCGGTCCTCGGGTTCCCGCTGCTCGAACGCGACCTCTACAACGCGGCCGCGGTGTGCGCGAACGGCAAGGTCCAGGGCGTCTACCGCAAGCACATCCTCCCGAACTCGACCGTGTTCGACGAGCAGCGCTACTTCACCGCATCGAGCACTGACGGCCCGCTGTTCAACGTCGCCGGCACCCGCGTCGCGGTCACGATCTGCGAGGACGCCTGGACCCCGAGCGGGCCGATCATCACCCAAGCCGCCGGCGGCGCCGAGCTCGTCGTGAACATCAACGGCTCGCCGTACTACGCGGGGCGGCTGCGTGAGCGCGAGACGATGCTCTCCACCCGGGCCGCCGACGCGTCGGTCCCGATCGTCTACGTCAACCTCGTCGGCGGGCAGGACGAGCTCGTCTTCGACGGCGCATCGCTCGTGTTCGACGAGCAGGGCCGGCTAGTGGCACGGGCGCGCCAGTTCAGCGAGGACCTGCTCGTCGTCGACCTCGACGTGCGGCCGACCTTCCGCAAGCGGCTGCTCGACCCCCGCGGGCGGTGGTCGGCGCCGGCGCTGGCGGAGGTGAAGGTCACCGACGCGCACCTCGGCGAGCGGGGCGTACGGCCGCGTATCGAAGCCGAGCTCCCCCCGGTTCGTGAGGTCTACGAAGCGCTTGCGCTCGGCACGCGCGACTACGTGGTCAAGAACGGGTTCACCGACGTCCTCATCGGCCTGTCCGGCGGGATCGACTCGTCGCTCGTCGCAGCCATCGCCGCCGACGCCCTCGGCCCGGACCGGGTGCTCGGCGTGCTCATGCCGTCGCGCTTCTCGAGCGAAGGCAGCGTGGCCGACGCCGAGGCCATCGCCCGGAACCTCGGCATCCGGACAATCACGGTGCCGATCGAGCCCGCGCACGGCGCGTTCCTCGACATGCTCGCGGAACCGTTCGCCGGGACCGAGCCCGGGCTGGCCGAGGAGAACGTCCAGGCCCGGATCCGGGGCACCGTGCTCATGGCTTTGTCGAACAAGTTCGGCGCGCTCGTGTTGACCACCGGCAACAAGAGCGAGCTCGCGACCGGCTACTCGACGCTGTACGGCGACATGGCGGGCGGGTTCTCGGTGATCAAGGACGTGCCGAAGATGCTCGTGTACGCGCTCGCCCGCGATCGCAACGAGCGCGCCGGGCGCGACCTCGTCCCCGAATCGGTGCTCGACAAGCCGCCCAGCGCCGAGCTCCGTCCCGACCAACGCGACAGTGACGCGCTGCCCGACTACGCGCTCCTCGACCCGATCCTCGAGGGCTACGTCGAAGGCGACCTCTCGGTGGCCGAGCTGGAGGAAGCCGGCTTCGATCCCGACACCGTGCGCCGGATCGCGCGGCTCGTCGACCGCAACGAGTACAAGCGGCGCCAGGCGCCGCCGGGTGTGCGGGTCTCGCCCAAGGCCTTCGGCAAGGACCGCCGCCTGCCGATCACGAACCGCTGGCCTGGTTGAACGCGCGGCTCCGCGCGTACTCGCCGGAGCTGGCGCTCGTCGTCGCCAGCGTCCTGTACGGCGCGACGTTCACGATCGTCCAGGACGCGCTCGACGACCTCACGGCCACCGGCTTCATCCTGTTGCGCTTCGCCATCGGTGGCGTCGCGCTCCTCCCGCTCGCCCTGCGCCGAGGGTGGCGCGGACCGGCGGCGCGTCCGACCGACTCGGCGCGCGTCATGGCCGGCTGCGGCGTCGTGCTCGGGCTCACGGCGTTCGTGGCGTACGTCTGCCAGAACGTCGGCCTCCAGCACACGACCACCTCGAACTCGGCCTTCATCACCGGCCTCTTCGCCGTGTTCACGCCGCTCGTCGCCGCCGTGGTGTACCGGCGTCTGCCGAACGCGTCGGTGGTCGTGTCGGTCGCGCTCGCCGTCATCGGGTTGTTCCTGCTCACCGGCGCGCAGCCGACACTCGGCTTCGGCGACGCGATCACACTTGTCACCGCGTTCGCCTTCGGGATCTGGTTCGTGCAGGTCGGGGCGTGGGCGAACCGCTTCGACGTGGTGTCGCTCACCTGCGTTGAGCTGCTCGCGATCGCCGCGTTCTCGGTCCCGCTCGTCGTGCTCGGCGGCCTGGGCGACCTGACGGCGCAGGCCGTCTTCGCGGTGGTGTTCACCGGGATCGGCTGCTCGGCCCTCGCGTTCAGCATCCAGGTGTGGGCGCAGCGGAGGATCGAGCCCGCCCGCGCCAGCATCATCAACCTGCTCGAGCCCGTGGTCGCCGGCTTCGTCGGCTACGAGGTGGGCGAGCGGCTCGGCTGGGGCGGCTACCTCGGCGCCGTGATCATCCTCGCCGGGATCGTCGTGGCGGAGCTCGGCGCGCGCCGGCGGGAGGCCCGGTCCGGTGTGCCCAGCGTCACTTGACCGTCCGGTCAAGGCCCAGTGAGAATGACCTTTCACGTCCGCGACGACCGGGGGATCAACGCGTGACCGAGCCGGGCCAGCCCCGTCCCGCCTTTGCGCCGTGGGACCGGCGCGAGCTGCCCGGGCTCTTCGGCGTCGTCGAGTCCGCCCGCCGCGTCGGCAACTACAAGTGGGTCGAGATGCGCCTGTTCGAGGCGCTCGGCGGCTGGGTCGCCACCGTCCCGGAGCTCGACGTGAAGCTCGTCCTCGGCCGGCAGTGCTACCACCACGCCTGGCACGCCGAGCTCTGGAACAAGCGTCTTCCCGAGCTGCGCGAGATGAACACCGAGCGGCTGACGGAGCCCCCGAACGACGCGATGGTCCAGTTCGTCGACGCCGTGCGCGAGCCCGAAGCGCCCGAGCTGACGATCGAGAAGCTCGTCGGCGTGTACCGCGTGCTCATCCCGCGCAAGATCGCCGCGTACACGTTCCATCTCAACGCGACGAGCCGGATCACCGACGCGCCGACGATGCGCTCGTTGACGTTCATCCTCCAGGACGAGTTCGAGGACTGGCGCGAGGGCGAGATGCTGCTGCAGTCGCTGATCTCGACGCCCGAAGAGGTCGACCGGGCGGTCAACCGGCAGCGCGAGCTCGAGAAGCTCATGCTCGCGGCCGGCGGTATCACGGGCCCCGGTAGCATTGGAACAGGCGAAGAAGCCGGCGCGGAAGCGTCGGAGGGGGTAGCAGTCGGATGAAGAAGATCCTCCCCGTCGAGGAGCTCGCTCGCGACTCTCGCTTCGTCCGCGTGCAGATCCAGGAAGCGATGATGGATCCGCGCCAGATGAAGGTGGCCGAGCGCAACACCGGATCCGCCAAGCTCGAGCCGGAGCGCCCGGCGGCTCCCGACCGTGCTCGCCAGCTCATGCACGGCATCTTCATGGGCGAGCTCCAGGCGCTCGAAGGAGCCGGACGCACCACGTTCGACTTCGACGACGAGGACGTGCCCTTCCAGCTCAAGCTCGACATGGCGCGCCAGTCGTGGGACGAGTCGCGCCACTGCGAGATCTCGGTGAAGCTCGCCGAGCACATGGGCACCGAGATCGGCGAGTTCAGCGAGGCGACGTTCCTCTACGAGGCGGCGTGCGCCGAGGACGCGCTGCTGCGCCTCACGGGCGTGAACCGTGCGCTCGA
>Ga0075426_10004399_pt1 | contig 10005 bp, 11 predicted proteins | sample SoiMethybrSBSTD5_FD_75304 | JGI IMG/M metagenome (GOLD analysis project Ga0075426, IMG submission 75304) | Bulk soil microbial communities from a Populus tree surrounding site in Tennessee, USA - Soil MetaG P. TD hybrid SBSTD5 | ecosystem: Environmental > Terrestrial > Soil > Tree plantation...
TAGAAACCGACCCAATAGACATGCCCGGGCGAGGCTTGGCCGGCGAGCGGACTCGCGAGGGTAATGGCGGTGAGAAGAGATGCAAGGCCGGGGCGCATCGGGCGGGGTTCCTGTCGTCGGGGAATGGACGAACATGGAGGCCGCCGCGCCCGACGGCAAGGAACCTCGCGGTACCTAGGGGGCGGAGATACTCAGCCGAGTGCCGTCGCCAAAGACCACGTCGCTGGTCTGCCACACCAGCTTCATTTTCTCCAGCGGCGTGTCCCGCAGGCGCTGATGAGCGACCCGGAACGGATTGACGCGTACGATCCGCGCCGGCTCGCGTCGCGTCTGTCCTGGAGTGAGCGGTAAGTCCACCTTGAGGTGGGCGCTGTAGATCGAGTCGCCGAACGTGTCGAGGAACGTCGCGTCACCCTGGAAGGCGCGAATCGCCTTCTCTCCTTTGTTCTGATATGCGAAGGCCAGCGAGATGTAGTCCTCGTACTGCTCCGAGTCGGGATTCCTCGGCAGGTAGGTTTTCTTGACCACGGTGACGACGAGCAGCGGCTCGAGCAGCTTCCTGACGCTGTCCTGCCGCGCCCGCTCTGCCGCGAGCGCGGCCGCGTCCACCTGGGCCTTCCGCGCCTGCTCCGCGTGCGCCCACGTCAAAATCTCCGTGATCGTCATGGTGTCGTGCGGAGCCTTCAGCGCAAACGCGCTGTCGGCGGCGACCTGCAGCAGCAGACGCGCATCGGCCAGGGGCAGCCGGACGCTGTCGGCGGTCTTGAGAACGGAGTCGAAACGAATCACGGGAACGCGGGTGGCGCGAAACGCGACCTCACGGGATCGACAGCCCGCGAGCGCCGGGCCGAGCAGCCCGGCGCACACGAGGCTCGCTGTCCAGCTGGATACGCGCATCACGACTCCGATGGAAAAGGCCAGAAGGAGCGGGCGACTCTCACAGGGTTACCCCTGGAGAGTCGCCCGGTGCCACGAGTGGCGATCAGAGTCGATAACCGACGAGCGTGCCCGACGCGGTGCGGAGAAAGAGCATGTTGGCGACATCGTCCACGGCGTACACGGGCTCCCGCTCCTTGCCGAGATCCACGCGCGAGCGGGGCTGCCCGGTGTCCTTGTCGATCTGGAGAAGCACGTTGCCGTTTCCTTCGGGCGCCCGCGTCAGCATGAAGACGGATCCAGAGACCGTGAGCGAGGCCTTGAAGCGTTTCGTGGCGAGCGCGGCCGCCTGATGCGAATAACCTGCGAGCTGTGCCCCACCCTGGCTGTACGCCGTCGCGATCTGCCCGGTGATTCGTCGCGCGTTGGAGTCCGTGGCGTTGCGCGACGCCTGGGCGAAGGCGTCGCCGTATGCCGACGCGGCGGCGCCGTACAGGCCAGCGCGCACCGCGTTGATGCGGTACAGCGCCCGCAGCAGTCCGGGTAGCTGGGGTGCCGGGTAATAGATCTGCTGCTTCACCTGACCATCCCGCGCCACGACCACGAGGTTCTGCGGCGAGATGAGCACGAGCCCCGCGGGCCGGATCTCCATGGCCGTGGGGTCCTCACCGCCCTGCAGTTTGATCTCGCCGCCCAGCGCGTGGTATGTGCCCGCGTTCCGATCCACCGCGTACAGCCGGTGGTCGTGGCTTGCAAAGACATAGAGCGTGGTGCCTTCGACGACATGATGCAGGGAATAGCCTGCAGCGTTGTAGTCGTCTGGGTTCCCCCCCCACGGTTTGCCGCTCTCGATCGCGTCCTTGAACTTCTGCTCACCGCTGCCGAGATCGATGATGTTCACCTCGGCGTTCGTCGCCGGATCGGGCCGCGAGATGTACAGCAGGCCAGCGGGCGTGAGCTCGGCGTAGGCGAGCTGGCCCTTGATCTTCACGTCCTTTTTCAAGCGGATCGTCGCCGTGGCGACGTCCAGCACGTTCACGAAGGTGCGCGACTCGGCGTCCACCGCCAACACCGCGGAGCCACCGGTGATCATCGCGTCCGTCACGGTGCCACGCATCCGCAGCGGCTTGTCGGCGATCGTCGTCCCGTCCTCGTACCGGGCGACGTTGAGCCCGGTCTGCACGACCCCGTTCACGATGCGCACGTTGCCCGTTGCCTGATTGGCGGGCGGTGACTCCGGGAGGATGATGATCCCAGCGGGGTGCTGCACGATGCCGTGCACCCAGCCCTCGATGCTCGCGGGCTTGGCCCACAGGGCCTGCCCGTCGGCGAGGCGGAACGCCATCAGCCGGTCGTCGAAGCCCACGTAAATGCGGTCGGTCTTGTCGAGCGAGGGAAAGAGTCGCACGTGGCGCGCGGGGTTGCCCGCGCGGGCGGTGGGCAAGGTCGCCGACCACCGGACCGCGCCCGATCGCGCATCCAGCGCGCGCAATCCCATGAGCGTATGGACGACGATCATGTCGGGCCCGGCCTGCAACACCTCGAGCGCCGTCGCCTCGGAGGCCGCGCGCACGAGGCCCTGCATCAGGCCACCCAGGCCTTTCTTTTTCGGCTCGCTCTGCTCGAACAGCGCTTCGTTCACCCAACGCTGCTCCCCCGTCACGAGATCGTACAGCGCGACGACCGCAGGCCCGTTGGCGCGTCGTCCGTGCACCAGCAGCGTGCCGCTCTGTGGCAGTACGCGGCGGGTGACGATCTGCGTCAGTCCCGGCCGCCGCGAGTCGAACAGGACGGCGCCGGTGACCGGATCGAGGATCACGAGGAGGCCGGGGCGAGCCGCCTCTACGAGGAGTGATCCTTCGACGATGCGGACGCTGTCGGGCGGCAACCCGCCGAGCTCGGCCTTTTCCCAGAGCACCTGACCGCGATCGATATCGACGCCGGCGAGCGCCGCATCGGTCGAGACCAGCAACGCGCCCGCCGGCGTCACCTGCTGCCAGCGGACGTCGCCCGTCAGCTTGAGCGTCCATGCCGCGGTGGAGCCGACCGGACTGGCCGGGGGACGCGCCGGAGCCGCGGCGGTCTGTGCGAGAGCGGCCGAATGGACCACGCTGACGAGCGCGGGCACGACGAGGGTGCGACGAGCGAACAGGACGGCCATGGCGATCCCCCGGTGGCAAGCGGTGGTAGGGCGGCTCCCATATCCCCCCACCTCATGCCGGAGCGCAAGAGCGGGCCACCGCGCGCGGGTGGCCCGTTTTGCCACATGTGTCGCTGGGGTCGTCAGTTAGGCCAAGAGCTGGCGCCTGGTGGAATCTTCAGTTCTGTGTGCTGCCGGAGGAGAGAGTCGAACTCTCCCGGGGTTGCCCCTCGGGAATTCTGGGAACACGCTCTACCCGCAGACGCCGCCACAGGGTCGTCCGGCTTATGCCGAGCCGACGGGCCGCTTCGGCCAGTCGGCCGCCGGTCTGTCGGAGCGTTTGGCGAATGGCGTCACGCTCCCGTTCGGCCCAGGTCCCGCCGTTCGGATGAGGCACCACGATCATCTCACCCAACACCTGCGCCTCGAATCGCAATGGCACGACCTCCCCGCCCTGCGCACCGAGCAGCGCTCGGATGAGCCCACTGTCGACGCCCGGTGTGGTGGTCGCCGGCGGCAACGTGTTCTGCGCAGCCTGGTTCATGTACAGCACGTCGCCGCGGGCACCGAAAATCACCGCCGCTTCGTCGCGCGCATCGAGCACCGCGCGAACAATAGGCGGCAAGCGCTCGGCGGCGCGATAGCGCGTCGCCGGGAGCATCGTCGCGCCTTCCGTCATCACACTGGCATGTTTCCTGGACACGCGCAAAACGTATTCGCATTGTGCGCTAAGAATCAACGAGCAAAACGCGGGATGGCCGCTAAGATTTCACTAAGACAGCGGGAGTGCTGTCCGCCGGAAGCCGCATGACAAAGATGCTGCCGCCGCCCGGCCGGTCGGCGTACTCGATCGTCCCGCCCTGCAGCTCCGCTAGCCGCCGCGCGATGGCGAGTCCCAGGCCCGCGCCACCGGCGTCGGCGGTCGCACCCGCCGGCCGATAGAACGGCTCGAAGATCCGCTCCCGCTCGGCTGGGGGGATCCCGGGGCCGCGGTCCGCCACCGCGAACTCTAACGTCTCACCCTCCCGGTGTACCGAGAGCTCGATCGGTGACTCGCGTGGCGTATGCTGGGCCGCGTTCGCCAACAGATTGGTCAGAATGCGAAGCGCCTGCACGAAATCGAACCGACCGACGAGCGCCGGCTCGGTGAAGTCGATCCTCGTCTCCACGGTCCGGTCCTTCAGGACGCCCGCGAGCTGACGCAGCGCCGCCCCCACCAGGTCTTCGGCCGTGTTGAGCTCCGGATGCACCGGGAGCGCGCCGCCCTTCAGCCGGGAAAGATCGAGCAAGTCCGCCACCAGCCGGCCGAGGCGATCTGCCTGCTCGTTGATCGCGAGCGCCCTGGGCTCGCCGCGGCGCGCGCCTTCTTCGGCCAGCATTTTAATGGTCGTCAACGGCGTGCGGAGATCGTGCGACACCGACGCGAGCACGACGTCCTTGAGGCGGTCCGCTTCCCGCAGGGCCTGGGCACGCTCCGCCTCCGCCACGAGCCGCGTCCGCTCCGCCGCCAGGCGCTCGGCCTCCGCGGCGCGCGCGCGCTCCGCCGCAAGTAGGTGCGTAGTGACGGTGGCCGTCGTGAGAAAGGCGATCAGCACGACCCCGTCGAGCGGTTTGCCCACCAAAAAAGTGTCGTAGGGCAGCTGGAAGAAGAAATCGATCGAGCCCACGCCGGCCGCGGTGAGCGCGAAGCCCACGGGCCGGCCGCCGCTCACGCTCCCGCCCAGAACGACGAGGAGGTACGTCAGGACGGCGTACACGACGTCCGTGCCGCCGCGGCACGCTCGCAACACGGCGGTCGAGAGCACGAACATGCTGACCCACAACAGCCACGCCCGTACGGGAGATAGAGCCACGGCGCGCTATCCCGGCAGCTCGGCGCGATAGCCTACCCCGGGCTCCGTGACGACGAGCTCGGGCCGGTCGGCATGCGCCTCGATCTTGCGACGCAGATTCGTGATGTGCACCCGCAGATATTGCTGCGGACTGCCGGCGGCTGCTCCCCACACGGCCTCGAAGATCTGCTGATGCGTGAGCGTGCGTCCGGCGTTCGCCACCAGCGTGCGCAGGATGTCCCACTCGATCGGCGTGAGCCGGATCTGTGTCCCGGCGCGCGTCACGCGGCGGTGGAGCAGATCGATCGTGAGCCCATAGGCCTCCACGGTCGTGGGGCCTTCTGCGGCGCCCGGCGATCGCGCGCGCCGCAATACGGCGCGCACCCGCGCCACGAACTCCGTCGTGCTGAACGGCTTCGTGACGTAATCGTCCGCTCCCGCGTTCAGCAGCTGCACCTTCTCCGCATCGGAATGCCGCGCGGAAAGCACCACGATGGGGACCGGAGACCACGATCGGATCTCTCGGCACACTTGCGCCCCGTCGAGATCGGGCAGACCGAGGTCCAGGATGACGAGATCGGGACGCTCCGTCGCCGCAATGTCGATCCCGCTGCGCCCGGTCGGGGCTTCGAGCAGGCGCTCCGCGACGTCGCCCAGCGCGTTACGCAGCGCGCGCCGGATGGGCAGATCGTCTTCGATGATCAACAGCGTGCGGGCGCGCACCGCCGCCATCGCGACGTGGTTGCTCGAACGGGTCGGATTCATACGTGCATGCATAGGATGTGAGCGCCGCCACCCCGCGCAAGTGCCGTGCATCGCAGTCTTAGTGGAATCTTAGCGCCGCGTGCCGTTTTTGCGGATCGATTCTTAGTCGCTGGCCTCCCTACATTGGCCGCTCGCTTTCCACCTCCGATAGGAGTCGGCTATGCGCGTCCGGATGGTCATGAGTCTCTCAGCCGCCGCCCTACTGGCGGCATGTGGCGGCAGCAGCGGGCCCACGGGACCCTCCGGCCCGCCGTCGGTCACCGTCGTGAATGGTGCGACCCTGCCCTCCGGGACGATCGGTGCGACGGTGGTTATTGAGGGTCATAACTTCGGCACGAGCCAGGGCGTCGCCTCTGGGCACGTGGTGTTCTCGACCACCGCGGGCGGCCGGGACACCGCGGTCATCGCGAGCGCCGCCGACTGGACGAACCTCCTGATCGTGACGACCGTGCCGGCCGGCGTGCCGCTCGGTCGGGACACCCTGTTTGTCGAGACCTCCGGCGGCACGAGTACCCCCATCATCTTCACGATCGTCGCCAAAGTTGCGTTCAGCCCCTCCACCGTGAGCTGGACCGCCACGACGGGGTTGCCCGTCGGGCTGAGCGGTCATGCAGTCGCCGCCGCCACGCTTCCCGGCGTCACCCCCACCAGCGTCGTCTATGTCGTGGGCGGGGCCGACAGCACCAACGCTCCGCGCGACAGCGTTTTGTACGCCACCGTGTCCAACAGCGGCGCGCTCGGCGCCTGGAACAAGTCGGGCGTACTGCCCGCGCCAATCGCGTACGCGGCAGCGGTGGTGGCGACGCCCAGCAATTCGCCGGTGACGGGCAGTTCGTATCTGTACGTGATCGGGGGCGACAGCAGCGCGAGCGGCAAGCCCGTCGCGACTGTCTACCTCGGCATCGTGAGCGCCGGCGGTGCGGTCACCGGCTGGGGCACGACGACTTCGTTGCCCGCCCCGGTCCATTCTCTCGGAGCCGTGATCTTCAATGGCAGCGTGTACGTCGCGGGTGGCTCGGAGAGCGGTAATGCTGCCGTAGCCACCGTATATCGCGCCGCAATACAATCGGACGGGTCGCTGGGCGCCTGGCAGGTCCAGCCAGCGCTCCCGTTCGCCCGCAGCTACTTCGGGTTCGGCGTCAACGGTACGTTCCTGTACGCCCTCGGTGGCGACAGCGGCACCGTGACGCCGAACGATTCGAGCATCTCGGCCAAGGCGATCAGCGATGTGATCTACGCCGAGATCGATGTGCACACGGGGAATCTGACGGCGGCCGGCTGGGCCGCGAATGGCAACAAGTTGAAGAAGGCCGTGTCCAAGCAGACCACCGTTGTGGCCGGAGGGGATGTCTTGGTCACCGCCGGGCTCTATAACGGCGACGCGACCGGCGCCACCGAGGAGTCCTATGCCGGCCTCAACTCCGACGGCAGCACGACCGCTTTCAACGGCGCCACTGGTGCGAACACGATCTCGTCCGCCGGCGGGGGCAACCTGTTCAACCACGCCGCGACCGGGTACCTGGACGCGACCGGGGCGTTCCACGTGCTGGTCGTGGGCGGCGACGACGTGAACACGCCGACCAAGAAACACAAGGGGGTGTTCTACTACTGACGGCCCTATGCCCGAGGAGAGAGTCGAACTCTCACGGGGTTGCCCCCGGGGGATTTTGAGTCCCCTGCGTCTGCCATTCCGCCACTCGGGCGCTCGATCAGTGCTTCGGCGGTACGATTCGCTCGACGTCCCGCTGCTTCGCGAGCATGCGCTCCGCGAAGTCGAGCCGCTCCTCGACATCGGCGAGCCGTCGCTGCACATCCTCGAGCGCGTCCAGCCGTGCCTGTCCGTCGTCACTTCCCCCCACCCGCTTCTGCAGCTCTTCGACCGCCTGGGCCAGGTCGCGCCGGGACCTCCTCGGCCGGCCGAGCGGATTAGGCGGTCCCAACCGCCCGCCGAGCGCCCTGGCGATCGACACGGCCACGATGATGAACCCTACGCCGACCGCCCACTCGGGAATACCGAGCATGCTCTCCTCCCGTGAGCCCCTAACTTAGCCGCCCGGCTGCGCGGGCGGGACCCTCATCCGCCGCCGCCCTCGTCGGCAAGTGAACGGGCCTCCGTGTGTCGGATGTCACAGTCCCGACTCGACCGCAGCCACCATGATTGGGCCACGCGATTGGCCAGTCGACCGCTCGGGGAGTGCACGCATGCCACAAGTGCAATACTGGGCCCGAGTGCGGGCCGGGATGGACTGCCCCCTGCGTCGCGGGGCATGGTATCGGGTAGTGGAGCTCTCCGCCGGCGACACGGTGCTCGAAGTCAACAGCCGTCTGTTACGCGTCCCGCGGGCCTTTCTGCAGATCCTGCCGCTCCGCCCCCCCATGTGGTCGCTGGTGCGTCGCCGGCCCGACGAAGCGCACCCGACCTCCGAGGATGGGAAATACGCCGTCTGCCCGAGCTGCTGCGAGCGCAGCCCGGTGGTCGACTCCGCGCCGACCTTGCGCTGCCGGCGATGCGGAGCGGTGTTCGCGATTGCGTGGTCGGACTCACCCTGGCGTGCGTTCGAGGTGCTCCCGGGACGACCGCAACCCGGCAGGCTGGCGCGCGCCCGCGCGGTCGCGCTGCGCGCCCTCGCCACGGCGTTCGGCCTGCGGGCGTGAGCTACGGCCTGCGCGGCTTGCGCGCTCCGCCGCGCGGCCCCTGACGCGGCAGCTGCTGCCGGGCCTCGCGCCGGTGGCGCACCACCTCCGCCACCCGCTCCTGGAACCGGCGGCGCTCCTCCTGATACCGCGCGTGCTGTACCGGCGTCAGATACCCTTGCATCTCACGCGCCTCGTCCCGATTCACCTGCTGTAGCTTCAGCTGGTTGTCCTGCCGCTCGTTGACGAGCTGCTTCACCCGGTCCTGGTTGGGCGCACCCGAGGCTAGCTCGGCGTTCAGCGCCTGATTGATCTCCCGCTGGCGCGCCCGGATCGGCTGGCGCTGGCCTTCGAACCGCTGCTCGGTCGCCTGCAGCTTGGCGGTCTGGTCATCGCTCAGCCCCAGCGTCGAGCGCACGTGCTCGTTCCAGCGCTGGCGGATCTGCTGCCGGAGTTGCTGCGCCTCGGCGCCGTTCGGCGGCGCCCCGCCTGTGTCCGCGGGTTCCTGTGCGACGAGCGGAAGCGTCGTTGCGAGCACCAAGACCCATGCGAGTGACTTCATCAACCCTCCAGCGACTCGAGCAAGGCACGCAGCTGCGGCGCGCTCAAGTCTTCAAGACCCACATCCTGCGAAGACACCGCCTGCGCCTCGCCACCCGGGTGCCCCAGCCCTTCGAGCACGATCCGGAGCTCGTCGCCCGAGAGCTCGCTCAACTCTCCTCCTGCAGCCGCAGCTGGGAGCGGCGGGGTGTCCCGCGGGCCGCGTACATTGACCGCCACGACGCCCGCGCCGACCATGAGCAGCAGCACCGCCGCAATCCGGAGCCACGCCGGTTGGACCCATCCCAAGACGCGCACCTCGGCGCGCGGCTCGGTCCGCAAGCGTGCCAGCACGGCCCGCGCCGTGCCCTCGACGTCGAGCTGCTCCGCCGCACGAGCCCCCAGGCGCCGCGCCACCTCCTGCAACTGGTCGTCGTTCAACTTGGCGTCGTCGTTCATTTCATGTGCTCCTTCAATCGCCTCACCGCATGGTGATAATGCACCCGGGCCGCGCCGGGCGTCGTGCCGAGCGCCGCGGCAATCTCTTCGTATTCAAACCCCTGCTGGGCCCGCAGCAGGAATACCTCGCGCTGCATGCGGGGCAGCTGCTCCAGGCCGGCCGCGAGCCGCCGCTCCGCCTCGCCCGCGACCGCCCGCTCGTGCGGGTCGCCGTCCGTGGCCCGCAGGTCGTCGCCCAGCGGCACCACCCGCGCCCGTCGGGACCGCCGGTGCGCATCCTTCAACACGTTGCCGCCGATCGTCATCAGCCAGGTGCGAAACTGACACTGGCCGCGGAATCGCCCGAGCGCGCGGAACGCCCGGATGAACGTCTCCTGCACCAAGTCGTCCACGTCTGCCGCGTGAGCGCCTGCGCCGGCCAGGAAGCGGGCGAGCGCGCGCGCGTGCCGGCGGACCAGTTCGGCCGCCGCCGGCTCGTCGCCACCGTGCCAGGCGGCGATCAGCGCCGCATCGGTCGGAACCGCGGCGACGGGCTCGGCGGGAGTCATGCTTGTTACGGTGGACGTTAGAGTTATGGGAATATTAAGGTTGGAGGAGGTTGCAGGAGGTTGTGGAGGCTAGGGGAGGTTGAATTCCCCGGTGCCAGGCCTTACGTTGAAAGTTCGAACGATCGTTCGAACCCATGCGTCCCTACGACGAGCGGCTCGACCACTTCCTTTCCCGGGCGGCGAAGGTCTTCGCCGACCAGGGCTATCACTC
>Ga0075426_10004400_pt1 | contig 10003 bp, 8 predicted proteins | sample SoiMethybrSBSTD5_FD_75304 | JGI IMG/M metagenome (GOLD analysis project Ga0075426, IMG submission 75304) | Bulk soil microbial communities from a Populus tree surrounding site in Tennessee, USA - Soil MetaG P. TD hybrid SBSTD5 | ecosystem: Environmental > Terrestrial > Soil > Tree plantation...
TCCTTCGTCGGGCTCATTTTCGGCGCGGCGCAGATGGCTGCGGCGCGCGGCCGCTGGGACGGCGGCTTTCGCTTTCACTTCGGCCCGTATATCGCCATCGCCGCGCTCGTCGCGCTCTTCTGGGGCGAACCGATTCTGCGCTGGTACGCCGAACGGCTGTGAGCTTCGTCGTCGGCCTCACCGGCGGCATCGGCAGCGGCAAGAGCGCAGCCGCTGACGAGTTCGGCCGGCTGGGGGCTGCGGTGGTGGACACCGATGTCATCGCGCGCGAGCTGACCGAGCCCGGGGGGGCGGCGCTGCCGCACATCAAGGCGCTCTTCGGCGAAGCGTTCGTTGCGCCAAGCGGCGCAATGGACCGCAGGCGCATGCGCGAGCACGTGTTCTCCGACCCGGCGGCGAAACGCGCGCTCGAAGCGCTGCTCCATCCCATGATCCGCGCCGAAGGCGAGCGGCGCATCGCGCAGGCGGCCGCGCCGTATGTCGTCTATGTAGTGCCGCTGCTCGTCGAATCGGGCAACTACCGCACCCGCGTCGACCGTGTGCTGGTGGTGGATGCGCCGGAGGCGCTGCAGCTCGCGCGCGTGCGCGCGCGTAGTGGTCTCGGCGACGCGGAAGTGCGTGCCATCATGGCGAGCCAACTCTCGCGGGCGGCGCGGCTCGCCGCCGCAAACGATGTCATCGATAACGGCGGCACGCTCGAGGCGCTGCGCAGCCAGGTGGCGGCATTGCACGCGAAATATCTCAAGCTCGCCGCGCGCGTGGCCTCGTAAGTTGTGCCGCCCTCCCAAATCGCGCAGAATCCGCCGGCGTTGATCACGTACGAATATCCGCTGAACGAGCGCATCCGCACGCTGCTGCGCCTCGAGGACCTGTTCGAGCGCTCGCGGCATTTCATCGCACGCAGCGACCCGCACGATCACCACGTGGCACTGCTGACGCTCTTCGAGATCCTGGAGGTCGCGAGCCGCGCCGACCTGAAGTCGGATCTTTTGCAGGAGCTCGAGCGTCAAAAGCAGGTGCTCGCTTCCTTTCGCAACAATCCCGATATCGCGCAGGAGGCGCTCGCGAGCGTCCTGCGCGACATAGAGCAGGCTTCCGCGGCGCTTTTCTCGATGACCGGCAAGATCGGCCAGTACCTGCGCGAAAACGACTGGCTGATGTCCATCAAGCAGCGCACCGCCATCCCGGGCGGCGCCTGCGAGTTCGACCTGCCCTCGTATCACTTCTGGCTGCACCGCCCGGCCGAGGAGCGCACCGGGCAGCTCGCCGCCTGGACCGGGCCGCTGTATCCGTTACGCGACGGTTCGGCGATCATCCTGCGCATTCTTCGCGAGTCGGGTCGCGCGCAGCAGCACAGCGCCAACCAGGGCATGTTCCAGCAGATGCTCGGCGGCAAGACCGCGCAGATGCTGCGCGTTCGGCTCGATCCGGCGCTCGCCTGCGTGCCGGAGATCAGTGCCAACAAGTATGTGCTCAATATCCGCTTCATCGCGCAGAACGGCGAGGAGCCGCGCTCGCAGCGCACCGCCGAGTCCAACATTCCCTTCGAGCTTACGTTCTGCAACCTGTAAAGCATGTGCCTTGCCCGCGCTGCGGGCAGCCCGCGCCTTTTTCGCCGGACAATAACTGGCGGCCTTTCTGCAGCGAGCGCTGCAAGATGATCGACCTCGGGCTCTGGGCAGCGGAGCGCTATCGCGTCGCCGGCGAGGAAGCGAAGCCCGACCTCGAGCCGCCGAAGGACTAGCGCCAGCTTCCGCGGATCATGGCGATGCCGTGTGCGCCGGCGCGCCACGCTCTTTGCATGTCACCGGGCGCGAGGCCGCCAATCGCATAAACGGGAATCGTGCAGCCGCGCGCGAGCTCGGCGAAGCGCTGCCAGCCGAGGGGCTGCGCGCCGCGCTTCTCATGCACGGGGCCGAGCACCACGAAATCCAGGGCAAGCGCCATGGCGCGCTCGAGCTCCGCGCGCGTATGGCACGAAGCGGCGATGAGGCTGTGCTCACCGCGCCGCTCGAGACGCATCAGCTCGCTCGCCGTGTAGTGCAGGCCGTCCGCACCGGGCGCCGGCATTTTCGTGAGGACCTTGGCACCGTAGCGATGGGCAAGGCCGCGCACCTGCGCGGTGAATTGCGCTCGAGCGGTGACGTCCAGCCCCGGCTCGCGCACCTGGATGAGCCGCAACCCCTGCTCGAGCCGCCGTTCCAGGACTGCCAGCATTTGGGCGCTGCCCAAGCCGGCGGCGTCGGTGATCGCGTACTCGTGCGGCAGCGCTAGCGCGGCGAGCACCGGCGCATTGGCCGGCAGCATCGGCGCGAGCGCTGGAGCGCCGGCCCCCTGCCAGGCGATCGCCTGCTCTTCGCGCGGATGCGCCTCGCCGTGCCAGGCGAGCACCCGGAAAAAATGCAGCCGCACGTGGCCGTGCGGGTAAACGTATTCGCGCGTGATCCACGGATACACGGTCTCGACGTCGATGCCGAGCTCCTCGTGCAGCTCGCGCGCAAGCGCGCGCTCGGCAGGCTCGCCGGGCTCAATCTTGCCCCCTGGGAATTCCCAGTAGCCGGCGTACACCTTTCCCGGGGGACGCTGCGCGAGCAGGAAGCGGCCGTCGGGCCGCTCGATCACTGCGGCCGCGACCTCGATCACCTCAGTGCTTCTTGGTATGGCGGCCGGCCCAGTCGCGCGCGAACTGGTAGGCGACGCGGCCGCTCCTCGAGCCGCGCTGCAGCGACCACTGCAGCGCCTCTTCGCGCGCGGCATCGCTCCATTTCGCGTCGAGCGTCTTCAGCCAATGCTGCACGATGTCGAGATACTCGTCCTGGTCGAACGGATAGAACGTCACCCAGAGGCCGAAGCGCTCGGAGAGCGAGATCTTCTCCTCCACCGTCTCGCCGGGGTGAATCTCGTCGCCGATGTACTTCGTTTCGAGATTCTCGGTCATGTACTCCGGCATCAGGTGCCGCCGGTTGGAGGTCGCGTAGATCAGCAGGTTTTCGGAGGTCGTGGAGACCGAGCCGTCGAGCACCACCTTGAGCGCAATGTAGCCATCCTCGGCGCCGTGAAAGCTCAGGTCGTCGCAGAAAAGGAGGAAGCGCTCCTCTCGCGAGGCGACCTGGTCGACGATCTGGGGCAGATCGACGAGGTCGTTCTTCTCCACCTCGATCAGCCGCAGGCCCTGCTTGGCGTATTTGTTGAGCAGGCCCTTCACGATAGAGGATTTGCCGGTGCCGCGGGCGCCGGTAAGAAGCACGTTGTTCGCCGGCAGCCCGCGCAGGAATTGAAGCGTGTTCTGCTCCACGCGCTCGATCTGCCGCTCGATGCCGCGCAGGTCGGCAAGCCGGATGCGATGCACCTGACGCACCGGCTGCAGGTAGCCTGCATCTCTTCCTGTGGTGCCGCGCCGGCTGGCCGCGCGCCAGCGAAACGCAATGCTCGCCGACCAGTCGGTCGCCGGTGCTCGCGCCGGCAGAAGCTCTCCCAGCCGCTGCAGGATCTCTTCGAGGTCCTTGTTCACGTGCGGTACTCGGCGTTGATCTTCACGTAGTCGAACGACAGGTCGCAAGTCCATAGCGTCGCCCGCGCCGTGCCCCGGTGCAAGAGCACGCGCACCCGGAACTCCGGCTTCTTCATCGCTGCCACGGCCTGCTCCTCGCGGTAGCCGGCATCGCGCGCCCCCGCGTGCGCTACGCGCACCTCGTCGATATAGAGGTCGATGCGGCCGGTATCGAGGCCGTTTATGCCCGAGTTGCCGATCGCGGCAAGGATGCGCCCGAGGTTCGGGTCCGAGGCGAAGAACGCGGTCTTCACGAGCGGCGAATGCGCGATCGCATAGCCGACGCGCCGGCACTCCTCGGCCGAGCGGCCGCGCTCGACCTCGAGGGTGACGAACTTGGTTGCGCCTTCGCCGTCGCGCACGATCGCCTGCGCGAGCTGGCGCGACACTTCCCCCACTGCGACCTCGAGTTTCAGCAGATCGCGGCGCGTGCGCGCGGCGGGGCCCTGCCCGGTGGCGGCCAGAACGAGCGAGTCGTTGGTCGACGTGTCGCCGTCGACGGTGACGCAATTGAAGGAGCGCTCGGCCACGCGCTGCAGGAGCGCCTGCAGCTCGCGCGCGCCGGCCTGAGCGTTGGTCGCGATGAAGGCGAGCATGGTCGCCATGTCGGGCCGGATCATGCCCGCACCCTTGGCGATGCCGCTGACGACCGCCGTGCCGCCGGAGAGGCGGACTTTGCGCGAGAACGCCTTCGGCACAGTGTCGGTCGTCATGATGGCCTCCGCCGCCGAGAGCCAGTCGTCCTTGGCGAGCAGCGCGCGCGGCAGCCCGGCCACGATGCGCTCCACCGGCAGCGGCTCCATGATGACGCCGGTCGAGAAGGGCAGCACTTCGCTCGGCTCGCAGCCCAGGTGTGCGGCGAGCGCCTCGCACACCGCCATCGCGTCCTCGAGGCCGCGCTTGCCGGTACCGGCGTTGGCATTGCCGGTATTGACGACGAGCGCCTGCACGGCGTTCTTCAGGTGCTTGCGCGCAAGCACCACCGGCGCCGCGCAAAAGCGGTTCTGCGTGAAAACGCCGGCCACGCGCGTGCCCGGCGCGAGGCGCATGATCAGCAGGTCCTTGCGATTGGCCTTGCGAATGCCCGCCATGGCGACGCCCAGCTCGACGCCGGGAACAGGATGCAGCGCCGCCGGATCGGGTGGCGGCAGGTTAACCGCCATCGTTACGTCAGTTTGCCGTGGCAGTGCTTGTACTTCTTGCCCGAGCCGCACGGGCAAGGATCGTTGCGGCCGACCTTCGGCACGTGTCGCACCGTGGGCTGTGCCTTCTTCTTCGTCGCCGCTTCGGCGAGCGCCACGTCGCCGTTGCCGTTGCCGTTCGCGAGCGCCGGCTCCTCGTAGTCCGCGTGCTGCAGTCGCACGTTCTCGACATGCTGGCGGTCGTCCACTTCCGGCAGGGCTTCCTGCGTGCGGATCTCCACCGCGGTGAGCGTTTTCACCACCTCGAGCTTTACCGCCTCGACCATCGCGCCGAAGAGCTCGAACGCCTCGCGCTTGTATTCCTGCTTCGGGTTCTTCTGCGCGTAGCCGCGCAGATGGATGCCTTGGCGCAGATGGTCGAGCGCCGCGAGGTGTTCGCGCCAGTGCCCATCGAGGATCTGCAGCATCTGGTAGCGCTCGAACTGCTGCCACTGCTCGCGCGCGCCTTCGGGCACCTTCGCGCGATAGGCCTCGTCGGCCGCCGCGACGATGCGGCCGAGCATTCCCTCTTCCGTGAGCTCGGGGTCAGCCTCGAGCCAGCGGGCGATCGGCAGCTCGAGCTTGAACTCCGCTCGCAGGGCCGCTTCCAGGCCGGCGATGTCCCACTGCTCCTCGACGCTTTCCTCCGGCACGTGCGTGCGGAAGAGATCGTGAATCACGCCCTCGCGCAGATCGCCGATGCGTGCCGAGACATCCTGCGATTCGAGCAGTTCGTTCCTCAGCGCGTAGATCGTCTTCCTCTGGTCGTTGGCGACGTCGTCGTACTCGAGGAGTTGCTTGCGGATGTCGAAGTTCCTCGCTTCGACTTTCCTTTGCGCGCTCTCGATCGAGCGCGTCACCATCGGATGCTCGATCGCCTCGCCCTCGGGCATCTTCAGCATCACCATGATGCGGTTGATGCGCTCGCCGGCGAAGATGCGCAGCAGCGGATCCTCTAGCGACATGTAAAAGCGCGAGCTGCCCGGGTCGCCCTGGCGGCCGGAGCGTCCGCGCAGCTGATTGTCGATGCGCCGCGACTCGTGGCGCTCGGTGCCGATGATGTGCAGGCCACCCGCCTTGACCACCTGGTCGTGCAGCGCCTGCCATTCGCCGCGCAGCTGATCGACGCGCGCTTGCTTCTCCTCGGGCGTGAGCTTCTCGTCCGCCTCGACGAAGTCGCATTGCTTCTCGACGTTGCCGCCGAGCACGATGTCGGTGCCGCGGCCGGCCATGTTGGTGGCGATGGTGATCATTTTCGGCCGCCCAGCCTGGGCGACGATCTCGGCCTCGCGCGCGTGCTGCTTGGCGTTCAGCACCTGGTGCGCCAGCTTCTCCTTGCTGAGCAGGCCGGAGAGCAGTTCCGAGTTCTCGATCGAGGTCGTGCCGACCAGCACCGGCTGGCCGCGCGTGTAGCAGTCGCGGATGTCGCCGATCACCGCGGCGTATCTTTCCTTCGCCGTGCGATAGACCTGGTCCTCGCGGTCGGCGCGGATCATCGGCATGTGCGTCGGGATGACGATCGTCTCGAGGCCGTAGATCTGCTGGAACTCGTAGGCTTCCGTGTCCGCCGTGCCGGTCATGCCGGCGAGCTTGCCGTACATGCGGAAGTAGTTCTGGAAGGTGATCGAGGCGAGCGTCTGATTCTCGTTCTGGATCGAGACGTGCTCCTTAGCCTCGACCGCCTGGTGCAGGCCTTCGGACCAGCGCCGCCCGACCATCAGGCGCCCGGTGAACTCATCGACGATGATCACCTCGTTGTTCTGCACGACGTAGTGCTGATCGCGATGGAACAAGTGATGCGCGCGCAGCGCCGCGTAGAGGTGGTGCATCAGGTTGATGTACGCCGGCTCGTACAGGCTCGCGCCCGCGGGCAGCAGGCCGACGCGTGTCAGGATCTGCTCCGCCTTCTCGTGTCCCGCTTCCGAGAGGATGATCTGGTGGTTCTTTTCGTCGACGAAGAAGTCGCCCGGTGGCTCCGGATCATCAGGCTTTTTCTTCTCGGTCTTCTGGCGCGCCAGGAGCGGCGGCACCTCGTTCATCTTATGGTAGATCTCGGTGCGATCTTCGGCCTGCCCGGAGATGATGAGCGGCGTTCTCGCCTCGTCGATCAGGATCGAGTCCACCTCGTCGACGATGGCGTACGAGAGGCCGCGCTGAAAGCGCTCCTCGACGTGCATCGCCATGTTGTCGCGCAGGTAATCGAAGCCGAACTCGTTGTTCGTGCCGTAGGTGATGTCGGCCGCATAGGCGGCGCGCTTGTCCTGCGGGTCCATGTGCGGCAGGTTCACGCCCACCGTGAGGCCAAGGAAGCGGTAGATCTTGCCCATCCAATCGGCATCGCGACGCGCGAGATAGTCGTTCACGGTGACGATGTGCACGCCCTTGCCGGTGAGCGCATTGAGATAGGCGGGCAGCGTGGCGACGAGGGTCTTGCCCTCGCCGGTCTTCATCTCGGCGATCTTGCCGTTGTGCAGCACCATGCCGCCGACGAGCTGCACATCGAAGTGCCGCATGCGCAGCGTGCGCTTGGAGGCCTCGCGCACCACCGCGAATGCCTCGGGCAGGAGCTCCTCCAGGGTCGCGCCCTGCGCGTGACGCGCGCGCAGCTCCGCCGTCTTGCCGGCAAGCGCGGCATCGGAAAGCGCGGCGATGTCGCGCTCGAGCGCGTTGATGGCGGCGACGGTATGCGCATACTGCTTGAGCAGCCGCTCATTGCGGCTGCCGAAGATGCGCGTCGGGACGCTCCAGAGCGTTTCGGCGACGCGGCGCCCGAACTGAAGATATTTCACCATGCAGGACGCGGGCCCATGCGGGCCAGCGGAGACGCGAGCTCCGGGAAAGCGGCAAATGTTATCACGCCACGCGCGCGCCTCGCGGCGCGCGGGCGCTACTGCGCAGCGGTCTTAACGGAGGCGCGCGGCGGCGGTACTGCGGCGAGCAGGAACTTCGTCGGGTTCTGCGCGGCGCCGCGGAAGCGAACTTCGAAATGCAGATGCGGGCCGGTCGAGCGGCCGGTCGAGCCCACTTCGCCGATCTTGTGGCCGCGCGCCACCACGTCGCCTTCCTTCACGAGCAGCTTCGAGCAATGCGCGTAACGCGTGACGAGATCGTTGCCGTGGTCGATATCGATAACGTAGCCGTATTGCGGATGAAAGCCGGCGAACACGACGATGCCGGCCGCGGCGGCGACGATCGGCGAGCCGCGATCGGCGAGAAAGTCGATGCCTTCGTGCATCGCCCACTGCCCGGTGAAGGGATCGACGCGCCGGCCGAACGCCGAGGCGTTGAACGGCGCGCGCACCGGCAGCATCGTCGGCATGGCCTTCTTCTTCACCGCCTGCTCGAAGAGCTGCGACTCGAGCACGCCGAGCGTGTCGTTGCGGTTCTCGAGCTGCCGCGAAAGCTCGAGCAGCTTGGCGCTGAAGTCACCGAGCGAAAGGTTCTGCGGCGGCATGACGCTCGGCGCGGCGCCCCCGAGGCCCGGCGTATCGGTCAACTTGATGTCGCGCACGCCGGCGAGCGAGGCCACGCGCTCGCCCAAGGCGTCGAGGCGCGTCAGCTGCGCCTGCATCTCGCCGAGCTTGACCGCCATGGCATTGAGGTTCTGCTGCACGAACGCGCGGCTACGCTCCGCCTCGCTCTGCTGCGCGGCGAGCACCAGCCGCTGCAACGCGGGCAGCGGCACGTCGGCCGCATAGCGCAACGTCAGCGCGTAAACACCGGCAGTCGCGGCGAGAATGACGACGAGCAGCCCAGCCGCCGTCGCGACCAGGTGCGTTACGGACAGCGTCACTGACCTCGCTTTGGCCAGCCGATCCGAGATCAGGATAATCTGCACCAAATTCCTCCCGCGCACGTGACTCGTTTACTGCCGAACAGACTCGACCGCATCCTGGGCGCCGAAGCGCAACTGCAACCGCTTATGTCCAAGGCGCGCGAGCTCGGCGTTCTTGCCGGTCTCGTTCAGAGCTTCTTATCCGCCGAGCTCGCCTGCGAAGCCCGGGTGGCCAATTTCAAGGAAGGGAAGTTGACGCTGCTCGCTGCCAACCCGTCGGCGGCCGCGAAGCTACGCCTGCTTGCGCCAGCGCTTGCCCGCTTCCTCCTTGAACGGCGATGGCAGGTTAATTTAGTTTCGGTGAGGGTGCAACCAATGAGGTCACCCGCCGCGGCGCTAACCCCGCGAAAACACGTGCATTTCTCCACACACGCGCTTTCCAGCCTGCGCGCGCTGCACGCGCAGCTTGCGCCATCGCCCGCGCGCGACGCGCTGGCGCGCATGCTGCGCCGCCACCGGGTGCTCGGCGACGACTAACCGTACTGGTTGGCGAGGCGCGCGACGCCGGCAGGCGTCTCCTCCGGGCGCTCGAAGCTCGCAATCTCCAAGGTGCCGGGCTGCGCCAGCGCCGCGCGCAGGAGCCGGTTGTTGAGCGCGTGCCCGGATTTATGCGCCGAGAAGGCGCCGAGCAGCGGCTTGCCCAGGAGATACAAGTCACCGATGGCATCGAGGAGCTTGTGGCGGATGAACTCGTCGGCAAAGCGCAAGCCTTCGGCGTTGAGCACCCGGTACTCGTCGAGCACGACGGCGTTATCGAGGCCGCCGCCAAGCGCAAGGCCGCTGTCGCGCAAGTCTTCCACTTCGTGCATGAAGCCGAAGGTGCGCGCCCGCGCGATTTCCTTGAGATACGAGGTCTCGGCGAAGTCGACTTCCACCGCCTGAGTCGAGCGCTCGATTACGGGATGACGGAACTCGATGGAAAAAGAGAGCTTGTAGCCCTCGTAGGGCTCGAGGCGCGCCCACTTGTCCGCGTCGTTCACCTCCACGCGCCGCATGACACGCAGGAATCGTTTTGGCGCTGCCTGCTCGACGATGCCCGCCTGCTGGATGAGCAGCACGAACGGCGACGCGCTGCCGTCCATGATCGGCAGCTCGGACGCATCGAGGTCGACGTACGCGTTGTCGACGCCCAATCCGCCGAGCGCCGACATGAGGTGCTCTACCGTGTAGATCTTGACGCCGCCGTGCACGAGGCACGACGAAAGCCGCGTTTCGCCCACCAGCTCGGCGCGCGCCGGTACATCCACGGGCGATGCGAGATCGATGCGGCGGAACACGATGCCCGAGTCCGGGGGCGCCGGGCGCAGCGTCACGCGGACTTTCTGGCCGGTATGCAAGCCGACGCCCGCGGCCGAGACGAGCGCCTTCAGGGTGCGTTGTCGAAGCATGGTGGGAGCGATGTCGATTCTAGCAAACGCGCTCAGTCCGCCTGCTTGC
>Ga0075426_10004402_pt1 | contig 10000 bp, 9 predicted proteins | sample SoiMethybrSBSTD5_FD_75304 | JGI IMG/M metagenome (GOLD analysis project Ga0075426, IMG submission 75304) | Bulk soil microbial communities from a Populus tree surrounding site in Tennessee, USA - Soil MetaG P. TD hybrid SBSTD5 | ecosystem: Environmental > Terrestrial > Soil > Tree plantation...
ACAGCCAAGGCTTGCCTCCGGGACTGGCAAAACGCGGCGGAAATTTGCCTCCTGGATTGGAAAAGCAGCTTGAGCGAAACGGCACGCTGCCTCCGGGATTGCAGAAAAAGCTGGAGCCGTGCCCGCCAGAGTTGGATAGGCAATTGCCGCCGATTCCGGTGGACTACCGGCGCGCAGTGATTGGCGCGCACCTTGTGGTCTACAACAAGAACACGAACATTGTGGTGGATATCTTTAAGGATGTGGTGCGGTAGGGAAGCAAGTAAAAAAGAGACCGAAAAACGGAAGGGGCGCGTGAGATGGCGCCCCTTTTCATTTTGTAGCAACTCTCAAAACGGCTCGCTTCAGAAAGCGGGCCCTACAACAGGGTGGCTAAAGATTGAGTGCGCCAGAGTAGGCGACGCGGGCTTTGGCGGTGTCGCCGCGTTCGATGCGGCCGATGTTGAAGAATTTTTCGCGGCGGCGTTTGAGGTCGGCTTCGACTTTAGCGATGTGAGCGGGAGGAACGACGAGAATCATGCCGACGCCGAGGTTGAAGGATTCGAGGAGGCCGTCGGTGTCCATGTTTCCGATTTTGGCGAGGTACTTGTAAATCGAGAGGACGGGCCAGGAGGCGAGATCGACGACGGCTTTGACGCCGGCGGGAAGAACGCGCGGGAGATTGCCGGGAATGCCGCCGCCGGTGATGTGGGCGAGCGCGGAAACCCAACCTTTGGCGAGAATATTTTTTAATGCAGGCGCGTAGCAGAGATGCGGCTTCAAGAGTTCAGGGCCGATTTTGTTTCCGACTTCGGCGACGTAAGTTTCCGGCTTGAGTTTGGCGACTTCGAAGACGAGTTTGCGGGCGAGCGAATAGCCGTTGGTGTGGAGGCCGGCGGAAGGAAGCGCAAGGAGCGTGTCGCCGGGCTTGACGTTTTTTCCACTAAGAAGTTTTTTGCGTTCGACGGCGCCGACGATGAAGCCCGCGAGGTCGTATTCCCCGGGCGGATAAAAGCCGGGCATCTCCGCCGTCTCGCCGCCGATGAGGGCGCAGCCCGCTTTGCGGCAGGCGCGGCTCATGCCGTCAACAAGTTGTTCGACGATGTGCGGATTCATTTTTCCGAGCGCGAGATAGTCGAGGAAAAAGAGCGGCTCCGCCCCTTGAACGAGAATGTCGTTCACACAGTGATTGACGAGGTCTCCGCCGACGGTGGAGTGAACGTCCATGGCCATGGCGATTTTGAGTTTTGTGCCGACGCCATCGGCGCTGGAAACGAGAATCGGTTCCTTGAATTTTTTCATGTCCAGCGCGAAAAGCGCGCCGAAGCCGCCGATACCGCCGAGAACTCCGTTGGTGAAGGTGCGCGTGGCGAGATGGCGGATGCGCTGTTTGGCCTCATCCGCTACGGCGATGTTGACTCCTGCGTCGGCGTATTTCATGGCTTGTAACCCATTTCCCGGGACATGAATTTTGACACAGCAAGCATGGGCCGGGCGAGTGGGGCGGCCAGCTTTCGAACAACATCAGAAGATATGGAACAAACGCCTCCAACGAACGGTGCTGGGATGGAGGATGCCGTTTATATAGGCAGTGAAGCGCGCACCGAGATTGCCGGGCTGCCAGGCGCTTTCCGGGGCGTTGAGCGACATGTAAATCATTACAGGCGTGCCGATAATGTTTTCGCGCGGCACGCAACCCCAGAAGCGCGAATCGAGCGAATTCTGGCGGTTATCGCCCATGGCGAAATAGCATTTGGGGGGCACAGCGTACGGAAATACTCTTTCTTTGCCGGTGAAGGCGCCCTCGTACGAACCCGGCGGAGCTGGAATGGAACGGCCAGTCGTGTAGGGTTCCTCGAGGCGTTTGCCGTTGATCCAGACCGAGCCTTCGCGGACATCAACAATGTCGCCGGGCAGTCCGACGACGCGCTTGACGTAGTCCGGCTGATTGGGATCGAAGGGCGGTTTAAAGATGATGATCTGCTGGCGCTTCGGATTGCGCCACAAAGGAACGTGAATGTCGGTAAAAGGAATTCCGGCGTCGTAGCCAATGCGGCTCATGATGAGGTGATCGCCGATGAGCAGCGTTTTCTCCATGGAACTGGACGGAATGACGCGCGCCTGGCCGATTGCGCCATTAATGAGGAGAAAGACGAGACCGACCCAGAACCACGCGATGATTTCGCGCCGGATTTTTTGTTCGGTGGTGAGTTTTTCTTGCGGCTTTTTTGAGGACGATGCCTTCACGGATCACCGAATCAAAGGAAGATTTTCAGAACAGGTGAAACAACCGGCGCCAGCGAATTTCGCTGGGGTGAATCACCGCGTTGGCATAAGCGGAAACGCGATCGAGAATCGCGCCGGTGCCCCAGGGTTCGCTCGGCGTTTCAATGGACATATAAATGATGACGGGCGTACCGATGATGTGTTCGCGCGGAATGCAGCCGGTGAAGCGGCTATCGAGCGAATTGCCGCGATTATCTCCCATTACGAAGAAACAGCCGGCGGGAACGGTGTACGGGAAAATATTTTTTTGACCGGCAAGAGGGCCGAGATAGTTGTTCGGGTCTGCGGGCTCGGTGCGGCCGACGGTGTAATCTTCGTGCAGGCGAACGCCATTGATCCAGACGGCGCCGTCGTGAACGTCCACCGTTTCACCGGGCAGGCCGATCACGCGCTTGATGATGTCCGACGATTCGCCAGAAATGACGGGACGGAAAATCACAATTTGCTGGCGCTTGGGCGTGCGCCACAACGGCTGGTGAATATCAGTGAACGGAATGCCGACATCGTAGCCGAAGCGGCTCATGATGAGGTGGTCGCCGACAAGCAGAGTATTTTTCATGGACTCGGACGGAATGACGCGAGCCTGGCCGACGGCGGCATTGATGAGTAGAAAAATCAGAATGACCCAAGTCCAGGCGATGATTTCGCGGCGGACTTTTTGCTGCGGCGTGAGATTTTCGTCGAGCTTATTCTTCTTGGTTTGCTTAGCTTTCATGCGTCACCGTGACTGGGCCGTCGGTTTGAACGGGCGTGGAATCTTCCACACCGGGATCTTTCAACAATTGGCCGTTTGAGCCACCTTCGCGAACTTCGAGCTGCACGAGATCGGTGGGGTAGACCCCAGTATAACAAGACGTACAGAAGTCGCCCTGGGTGTCACCGACAGCTTGTTTCAGGCCATTGAGGGATATATAGCCGAGAGAATCCGCGCCGAGAAACTTGCAAATTTCTTCGGGAGAGTTTGAGCTGGCGATGAGCTCTTCTCGAGTGGGCGTGTCCACGCCGTAATAGCACGGAGAAATCGTTGGCGGGCAGGAGATGCGCACGTGAACTTCAGTGGCACCTGCTTCGCGTACCATGCGGACAATTTTGCGTGAAGTGGTGCCGCGTACGATGGAATCGTCAACGAGGACGACGCGTTTCCCTTCGATGAGGCCGCGAATGGGATTTAGCTTTAGTTTGACGCCGAAATTGCGAATGGCTTGCGATGGCTCGATGAAGGTGCGGCCGATGTAATGATTGCGAATGAGGCCCATGCGAAATGGAATGCCGGATTCCATCGCGTAACCGACTGCGGCGGGAACGCCGGAATCAGGAACGGGCACGACGAGATCGGCGACGACCGGATGTTCCTTGGCGAGGAGGCGCCCGAGCATTTCGCGGCTGGCGTTGACGCTGCGGCCGAAGATGGTGCTGTCGGGCCGTGCAAAATAAACGTGTTCGAAGATGCATTGCTGGTGCGGCTTGGGCGGCGCGAAGTGAATGGACTCGATACCGGATTTGGAGATGCGCACCATTTCGCCGGGCTCGATTTCGCGGACGTATTTGGCGTCGAGAAGATCGAAGGCGCAGGTTTCGCTGGCGACGATCCAGGCTTCTTCGCCCTTAGGCGAGATGAGTTTGGCGAGATTGAGCGGGCGGAAGCCGCGCGGGTCGCGGACGGCGTAAAGTTCATCGGGAGTGAGGACGACGAGGGAGTAGGCGCCTTCGACTTGATTGAGCGCGTCGCCAAGCGCTCCGGAAAGATTGCGCGCGGCGGATTTGGCGACGAGATGGACGACGACTTCGGTGTCGCTGTTCGTTTGGAAGATTGAGCCGCGATGTTCGAGGCGGCGGCGCCACTCGGCGGCGTTGGTGAGATTACCGTTGTGGCCGAGCGCGATTTTGCCCTTGTTGCAATCGATCATGATCGGTTGGGCATTGAGAAGCGCTTTATCGCCGGCGGTGGAATAGCGCGTGTGGCCGATGGAAGCGCTGCCAGGAAGTTTGTTCAGAACATCGGGCGTAAAAATTTCTTCGACTTCGCCCATGGCGCGGTGGGCGTGGAGTTCGTGGCCATCGGTAGAGACGATTCCGGCAGATTCCTGGCCGCGATGCTGGAGCGCGTAGAGGCCGAGATAGACGAGTTTCGCCGCTTCGGTGTGGCCGAAGACGCCGACGACGCCGCAGTGGTCGTGAAACCGATCATCCTGATATGCAAGTTTTTGCGTCATCGTGTGACTAACGTACTTTCGAGAGAATTGGCCCAAACATCGCGCAGGACATCGAGGGGGGAATCGATGGCTGCGTGCCCCTGAAATTCGACGCGGAGCGCGGCGTTACCGGTGACCTTACCTAGTTCGCGAGCGTCCACATTATATTGTCTCGCAGTTGCGAGAACGGCGGCAAGGTTTGTGGGGGAGACGGATACGATGCAGCGGGCGCCGCGTTCGGAGAAGAGGGCGTGCTCGGCTGGCACGGATTCGTTTAGCGAAATGGACGCGCCGAGAGAAGAAAAAGCAGATTCTGAACTCCGCGGACTCCGTTCGGAATGACACGCGTTCGGTTGATTAGCGTTTGCGGCGAAACAGGATTCGGCGAGGGTGACGGCGAGGCCGCCATCGGAAACGTCGTGGGCGGATTGGACGGTGCACGCATCGGCAAGCGCGACGAGGCAATCGATTAGGCGTTTTTCGGCGGCGAGATCGATGGCGGGAGGTTCGCCGGAGACGACGGCAGCGGTGGCTTTGGAATATTCGCTGGAGGAGAATTCGCGTGAGAGAGTCACGGATCGATCTTGCTGCGATTCCTCACTGCGCGGACTCCGTTCGGAATGACAAGCTTGAGAGAGGCCGTCGAGGAGGACGATCGTGTCGCCTGCGTTTCGGAAGGCGATTTTGAGGGCTTTGGAGGAATCGTCGAGAATTCCGAGAATGCCGATGACGGGCGTGGGAAAAATGGATTTGCCGAGGGTTTCGTTGTAGAAGCTGACGTTGCCGCCGGTGATGGGCGTGCCGAGCGCGGTGCACGCTTCGCCGATGCCGTCGATGGCTTGGGAAAATTGCCACATGACTTCGGGCTTTTCGGGGCTGCCGAAATTGAGGCAATTTGTTGCGGCGATGGGCCGCGCGCCGGACGTGGCGACGTTGCGTGCTGCTTCGGCAACGGCGTGCATGGCGCCGACTTTGGGATTGAGCTGGCACCAACGGCCGTTGCCGTCGGTGGCGAGCGCGAGACCTCGCATCGTTTTGTTTCCGTCTGGGCCGTTTTTTTCCGATTCTTTGATGCGGACAATTGCGGCGTCGCTGGCGCCGGGGCCGGCGAGCGTGTTGGTGCGGACGCTGGTGTCGTATTGTTCAGTGATCCAACGCTTGGAGGCGACGGCAGGAGAAGCTAGAAGTTTTTTGAAATTTTCGGTGAGGTTTGTTTTTGCTGGCGCGAAGGCGAACCAGTCTTTTTCGGATTCGATGCGAGGAGCGGGCGCGGTGAAGGGGCGATTGTAAACAGGGCCTTCTTCGGCGAGCGGGTGCGCAGGAATTTGCGCGGCGACGGCGCCGTGATTTTTGATTACGGCGAGGCCACCATCGGTAACCGTTCCGACGACGACCGCGTCGAGTCCCCACTTCTTGAAAACGTCGAGCACTTCGCGTTCGCGACCTTTTTCGGCGACGAGCAGCATGCGCTCCTGCGATTCGCTGAGCATGATTTCGTACGGCGTCATGCCGGTTTCGCGCTGCGGAACTCTGGCGAGATCGATTTCGATGCCGGTACCGCCGCGCGAGGCCATTTCCATCGTGGAGCAGGTGAGACCGGCTGCGCCCATGTCCTGAATGGCGACAACCGCGCCGGTGCGCATCGCTTCGAGGCAGGCTTCGAGCAAAAGTTTTTCTACGAAAGGATCGCCGACTTGGACATTTGGGCGTTTTTGTTGCGACTCTTCGGTGAATTCGGCGGAGGCGAGGAGCGAAGCGCCGTGGATTCCGTCGCGGCCGGTTTTTGCGCCGACGTAAATGACGGGATTGCCGATGCCCTTCGCTTTGGCGAGAAAAATTTCTTCCTTGCGCGCGATGCCGAGCGCGAGCGCGTTGACGAGCGGATTTTGCGAGTAGCACGGCTCGAAGCCGACTTCGCCACCGACCGTGGGCACGCCAAAACAATTTCCGTAGTTGCCGACGCCGCGAATGACGCCATCTAGAATGCGGCGGTTTTTTGCGGCGTCTTCGGGCGAAGTGTTTTTATTCGGGGTGATTTCTCCAAAGCGAAGCGAATCGAGGACGGCGATGGGGCGCGCGCCCATGGTGAAAATGTCGCGGAGAATTCCGCCGACTCCGGTGGTCGCGCCCTGGAAAGGTTCGACGTAGCTCGGATGATTGTGGGATTCAATTTTGAACGCGGCAACGAGCCCATCGCCGATGTCCACGACGCCGGCATTTTCGCCCGGGCCTTGTACGACGAGTTTGCCGCGCGTGGGCAGGCGCTTGAGGTGAACTTTGCTCGATTTATAGGAGCAGTGCTCGCTCCACATCACGGAAAAAATGCCAAGTTCGGTGATGTTGGGATCGCGGCCGAGAATTTTCTGGATGCGCGCGTACTCTTCGGCGGTGACGCCGTGCTCTGCGGCGATTTCGGCAGTCACTTTAATTTCGGTTGCGGCGGTGGCCATTACGCGGTGGCCTTTGCGGCGCCGACTAGGGCTTCGACCATGGATTTGAATATGACAAGGCCGTCGGCGGAGTCGAGTGCGGACTCTACTGCGCGCTCGGGATGCGGCATGAGGCCGGCGACATTGCGTTCGCGATTGCAGATGCCGGCGATGTTGTGCATCGAGCCGTTGGGATTTCCCGCGGCATCATCTGAACCATCGGGCGTCGTGTAACGGAAAAGAATCTGGCGATTCTTTTCCATTTGGACGATGTCGGATTCGTCGGCGGTATAGCAACCGTCGGAATGCGCGATGGGCACTTTCAGGATTTGGCCTTTACGCGCGGCGTTGGTGAAAGGCGTATCGGTCTGTTCGACGCGGATGTGGACGTGGCGGCAGATAAAGCGGAGGCCGGAGTTGCGCATCATGGCGCCAGGAAGCAGGCCCGCTTCGCAAAGGGTTTGAAAACCGTTGCAGATGCCGAGAACCATGCCGCCGGAGTTTGCGAATTTTTCGACGGACTTCATGACTGGCGAAAAACGCGCGATGGCGCCGGTGCGGAGATAGTCGCCGTAGGAGAAGCCGCCGGGCAGGATGATGGCGTCGCAATTCGCGAGGTCTTGCGACTGATGCCAGATGAATTCGACGGGCTTATGCAGGATGTTGCCGATGGCGTAAAACGCGTCGTGATCGCAATTCGAGCCGGGAAAAACTACGACTCCGAATTTCATCGTATTGGGTCTCCCAAGGGCATTCGGGGAAACATTATTTTAGCACAAGGCGCGCTTAGCCGTTCGGATGCTGATAGTCCATCGCGAAGACGAGGCGGAAGCCGTTGAGATCTTCGATTACGAGTTCGAGACAGTTGTAAACGCGCTGGACGGGGCCTTCGATTATTTTGGCGCCGCGATCTTTCAGTTCACCGTGGAACGCGTGAAGATCGTTGACCCAAATGTAGACATCGCTGCCGAGGCCGCGACGGCGGGTGAGATTCGGTGAAGGAGCACTGCCTGCATCAATTTTTCCAAAATGAATTTCGGCGACGTCGCGGGCGACCATGGCAAAGACGGGCGGATCGAGAAAATAGCCGAGAATTTTGAAGCCGAGTCTATCGCGATAGTATTCCGCGGCCGCAACGACATCTGGAACGATGAATTGCGGACAAATTGCAGTGAGTTTCGCGGCCGGTTTGGTTTGCGCTTCGGACATGGCTCGCCTCTACTTGGCTGGAGACTTCGACGCGACGGCATCGGCGGCGGCTTGGACGGCGGAGTCGAGGCCGAGGACGTTGACGAGGCTGGAGTTGGAGGGAACGATGTACTTCGTATTGTTGACGAGCGTGTTGTTAAGGACTTCGAGCCGGCGCATCATCTCGGCGCGTTCTTTGAAATAGGTCTCGGCGGCGGTGGAAACCATTTTGATGGCTTCGGCTTCGGCGTTGGCGCGGGTGATGCGGGCCTGCGCGTCGCCTTCGGCTTTCAGAATTTCCGATTGCTTCTTGCCTTCCGACTGCAGAATCTGGCTTTGCTTGATGCCTTCCGCTTCGAGGACGGCGGCGCGCTTTTCGCGTTCGGCTTTCATCTGGCGGGACATGGCGTCTGTAATGTCGCGGGGCGGCTCGATTTTCTGAACTTCGACGCGCGTGGCTTTGACGCCCCAGTTGTTCGTGGCTTCGTCTAGCACGTGGCGCAAATTGGAATTGATCATGTCCCGCGCGACGAGCGTTTCGTCCAGAGTGCGGTCGCCGATGAGGTTGCGGAGGTTCGTTTGCGCGAGCGTGGTGCAGGCGTAGCCGAAATCCTGCACTTCGAACTGGGACTTCATCGGGTCGACGACCTTGTAATAGACGACGGCGTCGACTTCGACGGTGACGTTGTCTTTGGTGATTAGCTTTTGCGGCGGCACGGTGATGACCTGTTCGCGCATGTCCACCCGAATGAGGTCGTCGATGATCGGCATGATGAGCGTGAGGCCCGACGGCGCAAGCGCATGGAATTTGCCGAGGCGCATGACCAAACCTTTTTCGTACTGGCGCACGATGCGCGCGGACTTGGCGAGCAAAAACAAACAGAAAACCAGGACGACTAAAAGTGCCACGCCAAAGAATGCTCCGGAGTCCATACGGCTCACCTCACCTTGAGAGTTACGCCTTCGACGGAAAGCACAACGACGTCCACGCCAATTTCGCGGGGCGAAGAATCGGCGGGCATCAGTTCGGCACGCCACTCTTCGCTGCCGACTTTCACGAGGCCACAATCGCGCGGCGCGATGCGTTTGGTGACGACGCCGCTCTTCCCGACGACAGCGTCCACGTTGCTGGCGCGATCCTGCACTTGCAGTTTGCTTTTCACCCAACTGCGAATGAAAACAAAATAGATGAGGGCCAATGCGGCGGCCGCGATCAGACCGGTCGTTTCCGAATGGGCGATGAGGCCGATGACTCCGCCGACGGCGAGAGAACCGCCGACGAGGGCAAGATCGAAGCCCGTGATGGCGCCAAGAGCGAGTTCGGCAATAACGCAAACCACGCCAATGATGAGCAGCAACCAGTTTGTCAAATTGCTCAAGGCTGGGAACTCCTTCGCTTACGTACCGCGAACGATAACATCCCCGCAGACGGGCTTCAATGAGCGAGACTCGCGCGACGAAGAAGTTCAGCGCTTGCGACGCGGGCGGGATTTTTTGCCGGCGGAGCGTTTCTTTGGAGACTTCTTGCTGTGATCCGAGGCGGACATTTCGCGGCGTTTCTTTGCGGCCCATCCGGGCTTGGTGGTTTGGCGGCTGCGCGCGAGGCCCAGGGCGTTGGGCGGAACGTTTTCCGTAATTGTGGAACCGGCGGCAACGTAAGCGCCGTCACCGATTTTTACCGGTGCGACGAGAACGGAATCGCTACCGATGAAAACGCGATTGCCGATAGTTGTCGGAAATTTGTTCACGCCGTCGTAGTTGCAGGTGATCGTTCCGGCGCCGATGTTTGTGTGCGAGCCCAGTTTGGCGTCGCCGATGTACGTTAGATGCGGCACTTTGCTGCCTTCACCGATGACAGCTTTTTTCGTCTCGACAAAATTTCCAACGCGCGCGCCTTTTTTCAGATGGGACCCCGGACGCAGTCGT
>Ga0075426_10004404_pt1 | contig 9996 bp, 10 predicted proteins | sample SoiMethybrSBSTD5_FD_75304 | JGI IMG/M metagenome (GOLD analysis project Ga0075426, IMG submission 75304) | Bulk soil microbial communities from a Populus tree surrounding site in Tennessee, USA - Soil MetaG P. TD hybrid SBSTD5 | ecosystem: Environmental > Terrestrial > Soil > Tree plantation...
GCAGCACCGAAGTGGTGGAACATCGCGAGGGCGGCGATCCGAGCACGGGTCGCAAATCACCCGGCCGCACGAAGTACGAAGCGATCACGCTGGAAAGAGGCGTGACCCACGATACCGAATTTGAAAAGTGGGCCAACAAGGTTTGGAACTTCGGCTCCGGTCTCGGCGCCGAAGTGTCACTGAAGGACTTCCGCAAAGACATCATCATCGAACTCTACAACGAAGCAGGACAGTTGGTGCTCTCTTACAAACTGTACCGCTGCTGGGTCTCAGAGTATCAGGCGCTTCCCGACCTTGACGCTAACGCAAACGCCGTCGCGATTCAGCACATAAAACTGGAGAATGAAGGTTGGGAGCGGGACGTTGAAGTGCCTGAACCATCCGAACCTACCTTCACTGAGCCGCCGGTCTAATCGCTTATGCGCCCGCTTTCAGCAGCGCAACTGTTAGACGCATGGGAACGAGGCTTGTCGGAGCCTTCGTGGCGACGAGTGTTTCCCATGCTGGCAGCCGCATACCTGGATTGTTCCTTTGATGCGCTGGCCGCACTCAGCATCGGCGAACGGGATCGCCGGTTGTTAACACTCCGGCAGTTGACGTTTGGATCGCAACTGGCGAGCGTCGCCAACTGCACGCGGTGTGGGGAAACACTTGAATGGACTGTTGAGACAACCGACTTGGTCATGCAAAGCCCAGCGGAACCGCCACCGAGTTTGTCAGTCGAAGTAGACAACTATCACGTCCGCTTCCGGCTGCCTAACACGCTGGATCTCGCCGTGCTGGCCAACGGCAATTGGACAGATCCTGCCGCGGCTCGTCAGCGCTTACTTGAGAACTGCGTTCTCGGTGCTGAGCAAAAAGGTGAAGAAGTTTCAGCGAGTGCTTTACCTGTTTCAGTGACGACGGCGATCGTAAAGCGAATGGCTGAAGCCGATCCGCAAGCTGATCTGCAGGTCGATTTGTCGTGTCCCGCTTGCGGTGAAGAGTGGCAGGCGCATTTTGACATCGAGTCGTTTTTCTGGAGTGAGATGTGCTGGTGGGCGCAACGCATTTTGTCGGAGGTACACCGGCTTGCACGTGCTTACGGCTGGAGCGAGACGGAGATTCTGGGCCTTAGTCCGTGGCGCCGCAAGTTTTATCTGGGTCTGGCAAGTACATGAGTGACTATCTGAACAGTCTGGTTTCGAGAACGCTCGGATTGGCGCCGGTGGTCCAACCGCGGCCTGCGTCGTTGTTTGAACCAGTGGCGGCTGGGCCGGTTACTGAAGCTGCATTCGCGGTTGCCGAAACTCACGGGACGCAAGAGATCGCTTCGCGCTCCGAGCGAATGGCTGCTGAGCTCACCGATACGCGGCTGCAGACCGAACAGACCAGTGCGAACGAACCGCCTCACGCAGTGCGCCAGTCTCAGACAATGCCTATCAACGTGCCGGTGGCCGTTCCCGTGCCCACTCAGGTTATGCCGCCGTCGCCGTTTTCAATGAATGCGATAGAAACCCCTGGTGAGATTCGCGATCAAAAATTGTCGTCGCGTCCTGCTGAGACTGACTCGATAATGTCAGCAAGCGAGACACGTCACCAGCCAACGCCGTCCTTAATTAGGCCCGAGGTGCGGATCGTTTCGTCCGCAACTGATCGCGAACCCGTTCAGCCGTCATTAACAACGCCACCACTCACGCCCGTTCTCTCGAACTCCACACGACCCGATTCTTTGTCACGGACTCGCGGCATCAACGCGCAAGCTGGCGACGCTGCCGCAGCACCCGAAACGGTAGTCGTCACGATCGGTCGCGTAGACGTACGAGCGATCTTCGCGCCACCGCAAGCCGCGCCGCGCGCAAACCGCACGCAGCCGCAGCCGCTGTCTCTCGATGAATATCTGAAACAACGAAGCGAGGGACATCGATGAGTAACGCGCTGGCCATCGCCTCGGTCACCGCAGTCTTGCGGGACCTGCTGAACAACGGTCTCATCGATCACGATGTCTCCGCGACCCTCGGCAACGTCACCGTCTCATCGTTGTCGCCGGACCGCATCGATATCACGTCGCAAAACCAGCAAAGCCGGCTCAATCTCTTTCTTTATCAAGTGACTCCGAATGCCGCCTGGCGGAATGTTGGTTTGCCCTCGCGCAATGGCGACGGTGAACGTCTGACCAACGCACCGCTCGCGCTGAATCTTCACTATCTGTTGACGGCGTATGGCGCACTCGAACTGCACGCGGAGATCCTTCTGGGTTATGGAATGCAACTCTTCCACGAAACGCCGGTGCTGACTCGCGCTGCCATCCGCACCGCACTCGCACCGCCCTCTCAGGTCGCTGCCGGTGGAAATTTGCCGCCGCAGATGCAGGCACTCTTCACTTCTGAACTGTCCGAGCAGGTCGAGCAGATCAAGATCACTCCGGAGACTCCAAATACTGAAGAGATCTCGCGCTTGTGGTCGGCGTTCGGTGCTCCTTACCGGCCCACCGCGGCTTATCAGGCCTCCGTCGTTCTGATCGAGAGTAAACAAACGACGAGGTCCGCCTTGCCGGTGCGCGCGCGCAACCTCTATGTCGTTCCTTTCAATCAACCGGTAATCGAGCAGGTCACGTCGCAGACCAATCCCGGAGATCCGATCGTCCTGAATCAACCGGTGATCGCCGGGCGACGTCTCGTGCTGCTCGGTCGCGGTTTACGCGGCGACAATACACTCGTGAACATCGGTGGAACGGAAGTCACACCCGCAGACGTTGACGTAACTGACACCCAGATCATTGTTCCTTTACCACCCGGACTTCAGGCCGGACTGCAAGGCGCACAAGTCATCCATCGACAACTGATGGGAACGCCGCCGTTTCCGCATCGTGGCGTTGAGTCGAACCTCGGCGCCTTTGTGTTGCGACCGACGATCGATCCGCCAACGAGTGTCGTCTTTGTCGCCGGTTCCGGCCCCACTCCGATTTCCGGAACCATAACACTTTCCGTCAATCCACCAATCGGAGACACGCAACGAGTGGTGCTCCTGTTGAATGAGTTTGTGCCGCTCACGAGTCCGCCGCAAACAGTGCGCGCAGCAGCATTTAGTTTTGTCGCTCCGACGCGCAAGCCTTTAAGTCCCCCGTCTGGTCCACCCGGCTCAAGTCAGACAATCGCGATTCCCGTCAGCGGCCTTAAGGCCGGAACTTATCTCGTTCGCATTCAGGTTGACGGTGCGGAGAGCCTGTTGGGTGTGAATGGCGCCGGCCAGTTTGATAGACCGACCGTAACCATCCCATGAACGGTGAAACAAACAACGGATGGGCCGAAACCAACCAACGCTACCTGACGGCGCGTTTGCGACGCGTGCGTGCGGCGGTCGAACGTCATATCGCGGGTATGCACGCCGTGGCTGCTTCGTCTGCAGATGGCACTACGAGTGAAGCAACGGAAACGAGCGCTCCGCCGAGTGAGGCCACAGCGCCGGAACCGTTGGACGAAGGATTGCAGTCGTTTGCCGGGTCGTCGGCGTTGGGCCATCTCGCGGGAATGTTTTCGCTCTCGCCGTTCGAGCAGGATCTCCTTCTGTTATGCGCGGGCATCGAATTTGACGGTACGTTCCCCGCACTTTGCGCCTCAGCCCACGGCGACTCTCGCCGCAATTACGCGACTTTCAGTCTCGCGCTTGCAGCGTTGCCAGATCCGCACTGGAACGCACTGACCGCGGCCGCGCCCCTGCGCCGCTGGCGACTGATCGAAGTCGTCAATAGCGGCGAAGGACTACTGCAAAGCCAGTTGCGCATCGACGAACGCGTGCTCCATTACCTCGCGGGGATCTCCTACATGGACCAGCGTCTGGAAGGTCTCGTCCGCCCGTTTGCGGCGCGCCGTGATCTGCCTCGATCGCAACAGAAGACTGCCGATCAAATCGCGGAGTTTTGGAATCAGCGCAAATCGGCCAGCGAGTGGCCCATCGTCGTGCTTTGCGGTCGCGACCAGAGTGGGAAGGCCAACGTCGCCGCGCGCGCGTGTGCTTTGCTCGGTTTACGTCTGCACGTTTTGCGCGCCGAAGATGCGCCGCAGTCGGTCGCCGAACGCGAAACGTTTGCCCGGTTGTGGGAGCGCGAAGGTCTGTTACTCGGCAGTGCGCTGCTTATCGACGGCGCAGATCAAGAGATGACGCCGGCGGCGTTGGCCTTGATCGAAGCACTGAACAGTGTGCTGCTCGTCTCGGTGCCGGAGTCTCTCAACTTACGCAACCGTTCCGGATATCGAGTGGAGGTCCACAAGCCGAACGCGATCGAACAGCGCTCACTCTGGATCGATTTTCTTGGACCGGCCGCAGGTCAGATGAACGGAGAACTCGAGTTGCTCGTGTCGCAATTCAGTTTGGGTTCGGATGCGATCCTCGATGCGAGTGAACTCGCGCGCCAGGGTTACGCAGTTGCCGGCGAAAAGGATTCTTCGGTTACGGCTGTTTGGGACGCGTGCCGGATGCTCGCGCGGCCTCGGCTCGATGATCTAGCGCAGCGCATCGCACCCGCCGCAACCTGGGGCGACTTAGTGTTGCCCGACTCACAGTTACGCAGCTTGCGCGAAATCTCGGCGCACGTTCGGCAGCGCGCAAAGGTGCATGGAGATTGGGGGTTTGCGGCCAAAGGTGAACGAGGACTCGGCATTAGTGCGCTGTTCGCCGGCTCGAGCGGCACCGGCAAGACGATGGCCGCTGAAGTCCTGGCAAACGAGTTGCGACTGGATCTCTATCGCATTGACCTGAGCCAGGTCGTCAGCAAGTACATCGGCGAAACTGAAAAGAACCTGCGGCGCGTGTTCGATGCTGCCGATGATGGCGGCGCAGTGTTGCTCTTCGATGAAGCGGATGCACTCTTCGGTAAACGAAGTGAAGTCAAGGACAGCCACGATCGTTATGCCAACATAGAAGTCAGTTACCTGCTACAACGAATGGAAGCATACCGTGGCCTCGCGATTCTTACCACAAACTTGAAAACGGCAGTCGACCCTGCATTTCTGCGCCGGCTTCGTTTCGTCATCGAGTTTCCCTTTCCCGATGCGCCGCACCGCGCAGAGATTTGGCGGCGGATATTTCCCGCCGAGACGCCAACGCAGGATCTCGATGTCTCCCGACTCGCCCGTCTCAGCATTCCCGGTGGAAACATCCGCAACATCGCCCTGCATGCGGCGTTTCTTGCCGCGGATGCGGGCGGCGCCGTAACGATGGCCCATCTCGGGCGAGCGGCGCGGAGTGAATACGCGAAGCTCGAGAAGCCTTTGACTGAAGCAGAGATTGGAGGCTGGTGATGAACAGACCGGCAGTCAGACTGCATATTGAAGAGCTGGTGCTGCACAGCTTCGACCCGCACGATCGTTATGCGATTGCGGGCGCGTTCCAGCAGGAATTGTCGCGACTGCTCACCGAGCAATTGGTGAATTCCGAATTCTCTTCCGCACTCATGCAGCATTCGAGCAACAGCCGCCTTGATGCAGGTACGTTTTATGCAGAGCAACACGCGCAACCTAATCTCGTCGGTAACCAGATCGCCGGAGCCGTTCACAGAGGATTGATGAAATGAGCACACGCGAGTGCGCGATTGCCAAGCCAGCTTCACCGGCGCCGTCTTCGACGCCGGCGGGAAAGAGTCTCTTGCAACGCTCGTGCGGCTGCGGCGGATCTCATCAACAACATGCGGATCATTCGGTACCGGCAATCGTTCACGAGGTCGTGCGTGCTCCGGGTCAGCCGCTGGACGTTCAGACCCGGTCTTTCATGGAAGGAAAGTTTGCCCACGATTTCAGTAAGGTGCGCATACACGCAGATGAGAAAGCCGGTGCTTCAGCGCGCGCGGTCCATTCGCTCGCTTACACAGTCGGAAACAATCTCGTCTTTGCTTCCGGCCAGTACTCTCCGCAAAGCGCTCAAGGCACGCGATTACTTGCGCACGAGCTAACGCACGTGGTCCAACAAGGCGGAAACAGCAACGCCATGCAAAGCAGTTTGACGATCGGTCAGCCAAACGATCGTTACGAGCAGGAGGCCGACCGCATGTCGGCATTCATCGCCGGCACGGATACCGAGCGACCAGCGCCCGCGATCAACGCTCTTCCGGGCGGTCACGTCCAACGTGCCTGTGCCTCGTGCGAAGCCGAAGACGAAAAGGATGAAGAACACAAATGATGCGTCCGGAACCGTTAAGAAAGCTTATTCCGGGTAAATAAATGAAGGAAGCAGCAGTACAAACTCAACAACGATCCCTGCCACAGCGCAATGAGTCGCTGCAAACGCGACTTGCCGCGCCCGCGGAACAGTCGCACGCTGCGTCATCGCCAGTGCCTAGATCTGAGTTGCAACCGGCCAGGAGGTCTAATCATAACTTCGCGCAGACATCCGTCTGGCCTCCGGTGAAAGTCAGAAACAACGAGGTTCCTGATCCTGAGGATCCGATTCATGCGCCATTGCTGGACGCTTATCGCGGGTCGGTGAGTCAGGTACCGGGAATGCCGCAAGTGCCGGATGCGGCCCTCAAATACAGTGGCGCATTAGGCCGCGTCAGCAACGCAAATTGGATCGCCTCCCCCATCAACCGCCGAAACTTCGCGGAGCTCTGGTTCAACCGGCGACCGTTGATCGGGGCGCCCGCGGGCTTAACCACTCCGGTCATCAACGGTCAGACCATCTCGAGTGATCAGGACGTCAGGAATGCGATGCCCCTGCCCGCGCTTGCGAGCCGCGTTGATGGTGGCAGAACACGCTGTTGGTTCGGTTCCGGCTTAAACGTTACCGGAAACAGCGTCATGGACATCCTCACTATGCCGCCGTGGACTTTCGTCGCAACCCAACCGGACGTCGGCGCGCGAATCAATCGCGAATCATGGCCCACGCCGCCAAAAACCTCGCAATGTCAGGCCGGAGGTGGAACAGCGACACTGCGGCTCGTGGGTGAGAAAGGTGATGCGGTGCTCGAGGAGTACATCCGTTTGGGCGAGGCCGAGCATGACGCCGGTTATCGCCGCGCCTTCGACAAAAACATCGGACAGTTAGCTGGGAATGTAAACGCCCTCATCGGCGGCCGGCCGGAATTGGAGTTAGCCGGCGCCGATCTACCTACTTGCACCAATAACGTGATGGGCGTGGTGAACTACGACGCACTGACGACCCAGTTTGTTCTCGATATCAATGACTCGAACGCGAAGATTCATGCCGGTAACCGCCATTTCACGTCGGCCAGTAAAGCCAACGTCGATGGGAGTTGCTCGACAGCGACAGTGACGATCACACACGGCACGTTATGAAAATGTTTTTACGCGCTGCACAGGCAAACAAATCAGCGAGCACACCGGCGCAGGGCGGGCCGGCGAAGTCTACCGCGCCGCCGAGCGTGAACTGCGTATTGAATTCGCCGGGCCGGCCACTCGATGCCGCAACGCGCGCTTTCGTCGAGCCGCGCTTTGGTCACAACTTTAGCCACGTACGCATTCACGACGATCAGAAAGCAACGGAATCCGCGCAGGCCGTGAATGCCCTGGCCTATACCGTCGGTCCGCACATCGCTTTCGCAAGACAGTTTCGCCCGTCGCAACAACGAGACCTCAACACGTTGGCCCATGAGTTGGCCCATGTCGTTCAACAGGATGGTGTCTTCTTTGCCGCTAACGAAAAGATCGAAATCGGCCGCGCCGATGATCACTCGGAAAAAGAAGCTGATGAGTTTGCTTCGTCGGTGATGAGGCAAACGCCTCGTCGCGAACTCAACCGCGCCGGTTTGCACGTTGCCAGGCAAACTCAGGAAGCTTCCGCTCCGACCGCGCCAACCGCCAGCCCGCAACAAGCGCTGATGAACGACGCGAACTCGACTCGACTGTACTACCTCGCGCGCGCGCGAGACCGTCTGGGTCAGTTGCAAATCGCCTGCAAAGAGAAGGCAGACCCGGTGATGTTGACACAGGCGATGCCTGAGGAAGTGCGGCCGTTTGTAGCGTGGCTCGGAGTGTTGCCGTCTGACAGCTCGTTCTGCGCGATGGTCAACTGGGTGAAAGCCCTCGTTGAGGAAACACAGGGGATGGCCGTGCCGCCGTTTTTCTTTGCCGGACCGGACGACCCTGTCTGCAAGTACCGAAATGAGTTTGCTTTCGCACTCTATGAAGACACGCGAATCAAGGTCTGTCCGAAGACTGTCGATCCCGCACGCACAAACTCGACCGCGCGAACGTTGGTCCTGATACACGAACTATTCCACGACCCACGTTTTAAAATGGAGCATCCCGAGGGAACGATGAACACCGAACACTGCGGCACCATGGGTGTTCTGGAGGCGATTACAAATCCCTACTGTGTAACGAACGTCATCGGCAGTCTCGGTGGTGGATCTCGAGCGGTGTTTTAGTTTTTGAGGAATGAAGTGATGAGTTGTCACGCCCACGCACATTCGACGTCAGCGCCGCCGGTCTCGAGCTTAGCGCCTGAGACAAAGAACCTGCTGCAGCGCAAATGTGCCTGCGGTGGAGCAACAAAACTGTCTGGTTCATGTGAAGCGTGCAGCAGTAAACAACTCGAACCGCTCACGCAGAAAAAGCATGCGAGCTTCGGACACGATTTCAGCAAGGTGGCAGTGCACGCCGATTCGCGCAGGCCGGCGAGCACAGGGCTGATTCTTACAACTGAAACAACAGATCATCAATTGCCTCCTGACGCCGCGGAAGAAACAGGGCCGGTTGATGAGGATTCACTGATGGATTTTCAAGGAAGCGGGACATGTCAGAACGGTGGCGCCGTCTCGGGCTGCGATCCCGATACCGGTGTTTACGACCTGATCAGTAACGACAACACATGCTGTACCAAGGACTGTACAGCGCAGCATGAAGCCATACATAAAAAGGACCACGAGGCGTGGGGTTGTTGCAAAGCACTCGGAGTTGCGGCGAAGGTGAAGGGGGCCGACAAAAACGCTCTCATCAAGAAATACGCCACCTGGCGAGCCGCCGTCTCACCGATAACCGAATGCCATGCGTATTCCAATGACGTCACTTGCGCCGACGCGCTCGCAAAAGCAAAAGACTGCTCCGGTAAAGGCAAAGGTACTGACTGTTGTAGCGACATTGCAGACTACAGAGCGAGATATGCAGCGCTGGCAAAAACCAATTGCGCTGCGGCGCCGAAGAAAGCGCCTCCTTGCCCGTTCTAAGGAGTATCGATATGGCAGATGACATCTGGATTTTAGAGGATCAAGCCATCCGAGTTTCCTTCGATACCAAGGGCTACACCTTTTTCAAGGGCGGCAAGGGGATGCTGAATACACCGATAGAGAGACACTTGCAGTTAGTCGCTGTCAAAGGAGATGACAAAGTGGTGATTCCGACGATTCCCGATTTGAAAGGGCGCGTCGTAATTAAAAGCCCGGAAGAGGCGCTGGAGTTTGTCAGGCTCTTTACGGCGCCAGAGACTCATTATCTCTTTCACGACAGTCGTTACATTGAACCGCACCTAGTAAGTGCCACGCCCAGCATCGTTGAGTACTCCGACGATTATCAGAAACGCATGAATCTACAACCGGTAGAAACTGGACGAGAAGACGGTGCCTTCACGATCCACCGAAACCTGGTCAGTCCCCCCAGGCGACTGATTAGGGCAAGCGAACGAGTCGACGAGGACGGAGGCTATTCAATCGTCGAGACGGAAGTGATTGATGAGCACTCACCGGTCGCTTATCCGATCTATCAGTAACCTTGGTTGTTAGGGAGCGAACAGAGGGTTCAACAGAAGAGTAGTCATGAGTTCACACGCTCACGAGATTGCGAAACCTGCGTTGCAACGCCAAGCCGGTAATGCAGGCCAGGTTCGCCAATCGTTATCACTGGTGAATGAAGTGCTTCGTTCACCCGGCGCACCGCTGGACGCTGGAGCGCAAAGATATTTCGAATCACGTCTCGGTCACGATTTTAGCCGCGTGCGCATTCACTCGGATGCGCGCGCTTCACAGTCGGCTGAAACGATCAACGCACTGGCCTACACGCGCGGACCGCA
>Ga0075426_10004405_pt1 | contig 9996 bp, 7 predicted proteins | sample SoiMethybrSBSTD5_FD_75304 | JGI IMG/M metagenome (GOLD analysis project Ga0075426, IMG submission 75304) | Bulk soil microbial communities from a Populus tree surrounding site in Tennessee, USA - Soil MetaG P. TD hybrid SBSTD5 | ecosystem: Environmental > Terrestrial > Soil > Tree plantation...
TGGTGATAATTCGAAAAAGGGCACGACGACGGCCCAGCCCTATATCAACGTCACGCCGTTGATTGACGTTTTGCTGGTGCTATTGATCATCTTCATGGTCGTCACGCCGTTGAAGCCGAGCCGGTTTCAGGCTGACATTCCGACGCAGCGCGATCCGAACGAAGACTTGAGCAAACTAAAACCGAATCCGCTGACGCTGGTTGTCTCGATAGCTCCAGACCTGTCGATCAAGCTGAACCAGGACTCGCTCGGGTCGGTCAACGACCCGGCTCCCTTGGCACAAAAGCTGGCGCTCACGTTCCAGCAGCGCAAGGAGCAGCGCGCCTACAAGATCGGCATGGAAAACCGCACCGATCTTAAAGAAGATGAACGCATTGAGAAGACCGTTTTCGTTAAGGCGCCGCGTGCGTTGCACTACGGCGACGTCGTGAAGGTCATCGACGCGATCAAGGGCGCCGGCGCGAATCCCGTGGGATTGCAGGTAGACGATCTGCCTTAACAATTATTGGAGTCACGCATAAATGAAACTCGCTCAGACCGGGGTCGTCATCCTTTTGGCGGTCCTTGTTGCCACTACCTCCGGGTGCGGAGTTATCAATCGAATCAGGGCCAAGAACCAGTTGAACGAGGCCGCCCAGGCTTATCGCGAGGGCCGGTTCGTCGACGCGGAAGAGCATTCACGCAGAGCGGCGGAACTGGATCCAAACAACAAGACCGCGCCCATGTTTATCGCGCGTACCATCCACGCGCAATATCGTCCCGGCGTGACGTCGCCTGAAAACCTCGCTAAAGCCCAGGAAGCGATTCAGGCGTATCAAGCGCTGCTCGATAAAAACCCGAAGGACGAAGAGGCTTACAAGGCAATCGCGTACCTCTACGGCGCCATCAAGGAAGACGACAAGTTGCGTGCGTGGATCAGCCAGCGCGCCGCCAGCGACCAGACTGATCCATTGAAACGAGCTGAAGCTTATGTCGTGCTCGCCAGCAAGGACTGGGATTGCTCGTTCAAGATCACGGAGTTGCCGACCAACAAGCTAACGACCGTCGATCCGGCGAACAACAAGGCCACTGTCTCATACAAGAAGCCGAAGGATCAGAAGGAATTCGATCAGGCCCAGATGTGCGTGAAGCAAGGCCTGTCGGAAGCCGAGAACGCGATCAAGTTTGATCCGAACAACGAATCGGCCTGGTCTTACAAGACCAATCTACTGCTCGAAGCGTCGAAGCTTGCTGAGATGGAAGGACAGGCGGATCAGAAAGCGCAGTACCAGAAGGAATATGAAGTTGCTTTGAAGCGTACCACCGAATTGAGTGCGGCGGCCGAGAAGCGAAAAGAAGAAGAACAGGCGCGGCAACAGGCTTCGCCACCGAAGGGCTAACACCCGCTAATTCGAAGTTCAGGGCCACAGGTCCTCACGAACCAACACACACGCCTCGCGCGATCTGTGTTAGTTCGTGGCGGTCTGTGGCCTTTGTTATACTTTCATTGTCGATATGATCCGGATCGAAGATATTGTCGAGAAGGTCGCTGTTAATCACCCACAGGCGGACCTCGATCTAATCCGTCGCGCTTACCTCTTTTCTGCCAAAGAACACAAGGGCCAGAAGCGCGCTTCGGGCGAGTCGTACCTGGTGCATCCGCTCGAGGTCGCAAACATTCTCGCCGACATGAAGCTCGACGAAGTGTCGGTCGCGACGGGTCTGCTGCACGACGTGGTTGAAGACACCCTCGTCGAACTCGACACGATCCGCCACTTCTTCGGGGAAGAGATGACGCATCTCGTCGACGGTCTGACCAAGATCGCGCAGATCAGCAACATCTCGCGCGAAGAGCAACAGGCCGAAAACGTGCGCAAGATGTTGCTGGCCATGGTCGACGACGTACGCGTCGTGCTCGTGAAGCTGGCCGATCGTCTGCACAACATGCGCACGCTTCAGTACCTCAGTACGGAAAAGCGCAAGCGCATCGCTGAAGAGACGATGGAGATCTTCGCGCCGATTGCGCATCGACTCGGAATGGGTAAGTTGCGCGGCGAGCTTGAGGATCTCGCGTTTCGCCATTTGCATCCGGAAGACTATCGCGAACTCGCCGAACAGCTTGAAAAACGCCGGCCGGAAAACGAGGCGTTTCTCACTGCCGTCACCGCGCGCATTGAAGAGAAGATGACCGAAGCGGAAGTGCCGTTTGTGCGCGTCGAAGGTCGCGTCAAACGACTGTATTCGATTTGGAAGAAGTTGCGCGCCCAGAAGATTAACCTGGACCAGGTGTACGACCTCGTTGCCGCGCGCATCATCACGCCAAACGAAGTGCGTCACTGTTACGCTGCGCTGGGCGTGGTCCATAACAATTGGAAGCCCGTTCCGGGCCGAATCAAGGATTGGATCGCTACGCCACGAGACAATCTGTATCAGTCGTTGCACACCTCTGTGATCGGTTCCAACCTGCAGTCGTTCGAAGTGCAGATTCGCACCGAAGAGATGCACCAGATCGCCGAGGAAGGCGTCGCGGCTCACTGGAAGTATAAGGAGGGCAAACGCGGCCAACGCGAGGACGATCAAGCGTTGCAGGCGTTGAGATCGCTGGTTGAGTGGACGCAGGAGGTCAAGGACTCAAAAGACTTTCTCGACACGCTCAAGCTCGACCTGTATCCGAAAGACGTTTACGCGTTCACGCCGATGGGCAAGGTCATTCAGTTGCCGCGCGGCGCCACGCCGGTCGACTTCGCGTACATGATCCACTCGGAAGTCGGAAACACCTGCACCGGTGCGCGTATCAACAACCGCATGGTCCCGCTGCGCACGCAGATTCAGAACGGCGACGTCGTCGAGATCATTACCACCAGCAACTCGCACCCGTCGCGCGACTGGTTGAATTTCATCGTCACCTCGCGCGCGCGTAATCGCGTGCGCCACTGGGTGGCCGAACAACAACGCACCGAGTCGATCGAGATTGGCCGCAAGCTGTTTGAAAAAGAGGCCGCGCGGTTCCAACTGTCGCCGAAGAAAGTTTTGAGCGACACGGACAAAGACATGAAGCGCGTGGCGAGTGATTACGGCTACGGGCGCGTCGATGATCTGCTGGCGGCGATCGGTTATGGGAGACTCGTACCGCGCAATGTGATCTCGAAGTATCTCGGGCCGGAGCAGTTTGAGCAGCTCGACAAGCAGAAGGAGTCACGTCTGCGCAGCGGCGTACGCGCCGTCAAACGCCTGATCCGGCTAGGCGACGATTCAATAGTCGTACGCGGCATCGACGATTTGATGGTTACGCGCGCGCGTTGCTGCAATCCGTTGCACGGCGAAGAGATCATCGGTTACGTGACGCGCGGTAAGGGCGTCGCGGTGCATACGACGCGTTGCAAGAACGTGACGCAGTTGATGGTTAATCGCGAACGGATCGTCGAAGTTGAGTGGGCCGGGCGGCCGGAGAAGACGGCATATGCGGTGAAGCTGTTGGCGATTACTGAGAATCGCACGGGCATGATCGCCGGGATCACGGGTGCGATCTCCGATATGAAGACCGGCATCCGCGACGCGCGCGCGTCCGTCGCATCAGACGAGCGCGGCCATATCGAAGTGACTGTGGAAGTGTTTGACGTGAAGCATCTCGACAAAGTGATCGGATCGATTAAAGGCGTTCCGGGTGTTTTGGATGTGGAGCGCCTGCAAGGCGCGGCCTGAAACAACTCGACAGGATTCACAGGAGTTACAGGACTCCTAAAGACAGTCCTGTCAATTCTGAAATCCTGTCCACGCTGGTTTTGCCCTCGTTACGGCCTGTCTGTTAGAATCCCGCCTTTGTTTATCGTGAGAGAACGCATCCAGACGGACAAAGCACCGGCAGCTATCGGCCCTTATTCCCAGGCGATTAGGGCGGGCGGGTTTGTGTTCGCCTCGGGCCAGATCCCGATCGATCCGGCTACGGGCGAGTTCGTCAAAGGCGGCGTCGGCGAACAAACTGAACAGGTTTTGAAGAATCTCAAAGCCGTACTCGAAGCGGCAGGCAGCGGTCTCGACAAGATCGTCAAGACGACCGTATTTCTCGCGGATATGAAAGAGTTTGCGCAGATGAACGAAGTCTACGCCAGGTTCTTTTCGGACGCACCGCCGGCGCGGGCGACGGTTGCAGCCTTGGGATTGCCGCGGGATGCGCGCGTTGAGATTGAAGCGGTAGCGCTGGTTTCAGAATGAAAACAACCGGCGTGCAAACGCAGCGCCGGTTGGAGGTTGACAAGTAGATTGGTCTGATTCGCTAAGCGGCTTTGGCGACTTTGCCGGCCTTGATGCAGGAAGTGCAGACCTTCATGCGGCGAGCGCCACCTTCGGGTTTCTGCACGCGAATCGACTGTAGATTCGGATCGAAGCGTCGCGGGGTGCGATTGTTTGCGTGGGACACGTTGTTGCCGAATTGGGGTCCCTTGCCGCAGATTTCGCAACGTTTGGCCATAGTTGTTTCAACCTCCTAATCAGAAAACCGAGATTTATAGCAAACGAATTTGAAGGTCGTCAAGCAGGCGGCTCGAGAGAGATTGCAAAAGGAGCAGAGTTAAAGTGCCCAAAATTGGAAAAGTCTTCGCGGTGACATGTTTGGTCGTTTCGGCCCTCGTACTGGCTGGTTGTGCGTCTTCCGGCAGTAATGAAGCCAACGAAAACATGGTGGCCGCCACGGTCAACGGACGCAATATCATGCTGCAAGAGGTGGAGCGCGGCGTGAACACGCAGACCGGCGGCAATCCAGCCTCCCTGTCTCAACTGGAATTGGCCCAGGCACGGCTGACCGTGCTCGATAGCCTGATCCAGCGCGAAGTAATGTTCCAACGCGCCGAGCGCGAAAAGGTGTTGCCGACTGAAGCGCAAATCGATGGCGCGATCGCGCAGCAAAAAGAGCAGACCGGCATGACTCAGGAAGACTTCGAAAAGAGTTTGCGTTCGCAAAACATGTCCATGGAAACTCTGCGGGAGGAAGCCCGCAAGGATCTCGCGATCAGCAATCTGCAGGACAAGTACACCCAGAAGATCTCGATCAGCGATCGCGAGTTGGAAGATTTTTACAACAATAACCGGCAACAGTTTGTGAATAAGCGCGGCGTCGCCCTTGCGATGATCATGGTCGATCCCGCTGACAACAGTGCGACCGGCATCGCTGATGATGCGAAGAACGAAGCCGACGCAAAGTTGAAGATCGACAACATCTATCAGCAGTTGCAGGGCAAAGCCGACTTCGCCACGGTTGCGCGGGCGAAGAGTGAAGACGTCAACTCGCTGCGCTCCGGGGGCGACATCGGCTTTGCTTCGGAAGAAGATCTCAGATCGAACGGTTTTCCGCCGGAGTTGGTCTCTAACTTCTTCGGCTCGATGCAAGTCGGTGATTACACTCAGCCGGTCAACTTCAGAGGAAAGTGGTACATCTTCAAACTCGCCGAAAAGCGTTTGCAAACTGAAAACCTGACGCTTGAAAGTCCCGGCGTACGCCAGCAGATCACGCAGGCGTTGACAAACCAGCGCAAGCGGATCCTCAATGCAGCTTTGGTCGAAGTCGCGATAAACGAAGCGCGCATAGTCAACAACCTCGCGGCGAACATGCTGAACAATCCGGGTAACCTCGGCTTGCGTCCGGCCGGTGGGAGTTCACCGGGAACGCAGCCGAGTCAGGCGCCCTCGCAACAACCGGCTGCTTCGAGTGCGTCGCCCGCGGGCACGTCGGCAACCAGTTCACCGGTTACAGTGCGGCCGGCAAACTCGAACGCGAACAAATAAACCCGTGCAGTTAGTGGATGCTGTTTCGTCTTTCAGAGGTTCATAAGTCCTACGGTGTTCAAGACGTCTTACGCGGCGCGTCTTTACAGATAAACCCCGGAGAACACGCAGGACTGGTAGGTCGAAACGGCGCCGGCAAGAGCACGATCTTCCGTCTTGTCCGTGGCGACGAGACGGCGGATCGCGGCGATGTCGTGCGAACGCGTGGCCTTCGCCTGGGTCTATTGGACCAGCACGTTCATTTCAAGCCCGGCTCAACGGTCCATGAATCAGCTCTCGCCGCCTTTGGCCGTCTCCAGCAGATCGAGCACGAGATGCACGAGCTGGAACATCGCATGGCCGACGCGGTCGACGACCTCGACAAAATCCTCGAACGCTACAGCGATCTCCAGCACGAGTTTGAACTCGAAGGCGGCTTTGAATATACCGCGCGTGCCGAAGCCATTCTTCAGGGTCTCGGATTCGAACGCGAGATGTGGTCGCTCGAGACCGAAAAACTTTCGGGTGGCCAGCAAAATCGACTCGGCCTCGCCTGTTTGCTTCTCGCCGCGCCCGACGTGCTGTTGCTTGACGAGCCGACGAACCATCTCGACGTAAACGCAGTCGAATGGCTCGAAGAGTTTCTTCAAAGCTACGAGTCGGCTTACGTCATCATTAGTCACGATCGTTATTTTCTCGATCGCTGTTGCCGCCGCATCGTCGAACTGGAAAACGGCCGCGCCTCCAGCTACACCGGCAATTACTCCAGTTATCTCGTCGAACGCGAAGAACGTCGCGAAGCGCAACAACGCGCTTACGACAATCAGCAGCAGTTGATTGCCAAAACGCAGGAGTTTATCCGGCGTAACATCGCGGGACAGAAGACAAAACAGGCGAAGTCGAGGCGCAAGATGCTCGAGAAACTCGAACGGCTCGACGCCGTGCGTCCGAATCAATCGTCAGGTGACTTTCGTTTGCAGTCGATCGAGCGCACCGGCAATCACGTGTTGACAGTTACGGACGCAACGATCGGATATCCGGAGAAGCTGTTGGCGCGTGACATTTCGTTTATTCTGCGACGTGGGGAGTGTCTCGGCATCATTGGCCCAAATGGCTCAGGCAAGACGACCTTTCTGAAAACGATCCTGGACAAGTTGCCGCCGCTAGGCGGTGAGATCCGTTGGGGAACGAAAGTGCAGATTGGTTATTACGCGCAGCAATTGGACGATCTCGACGATCGCAACGAGATCATCATGGAGTTGCGGCGCGTGGCGCCGGCGAGTGCGTCGGCCGGTGAGTTGCGCTCGTTTCTGGCGAAGTTCTTGTTTATGGGAGACGACGTCTACAAGCACGTGCGCGATCTCTCCGGCGGAGAGAAGGGAAGGCTCGCGCTCGCGAAACTGATCTACTCGCGTGTGAACGTGCTCGTGCTCGACGAACCGACGAACCACCTTGATATTCCTTCACGCGAGGCTTTGGAAGAAGCACTGGATGCTTATGAAGGAACGATCATCACGATCAGTCACGATCGTTATTTTCTCGATCGTGTAGCGACACAGATTTTGGCTTTAGACGGTTTCGGCGGCGCGGAGCACTACGATGGCGACTACACCGAATACCACGATTGGAAACTTGGGCGAAGCGATCTGTCCGTTTTGTCCGTGTCATCCGTGGCCCAACACCCTGAACCCGAGAACCTCGTTAGCCTTGTTGCGACTCCCCCAAGTTCTCCAGTCGAAAAAGCTCACCCGGTGAAGACAAAAGGGAAGCCCGGCGTGAAGGTCATCAAGAAAAAGAAAGAGACGAGAACACCGGAGCAGGTTGAAACGGAGGTCGCCCAGGCGGAGTCGCGTTTGAAAGAGATCTCACAACAGATGGGCGCGCCCGAAGTCGCGCGCGATGCAGATCGACTGATGTCGTTGAATGACGAGTACCAGCAGACCGAAGCGCAACTCAAAACGCTCTACGAAGAATGGGATCGCGTCAGCGAGGAAACCGCCCGCGCCTCAAACTAAATACTCACCAATGGCAACGTGCGATAACGTTTGCCCGTCAATCGCCAGAGTGCATTTACCACGGCCGGCGAGATCACCGGCACCGGCGGTTCGCCACAACCGGTCGGCGCTTCGGTGCTGGGCACGATATGAACATCAACCGCGATCGGCGCGTCGATAATGTATGGCGGCACATAACCATCGAAGTTTCTCTGTTCCACTCTCCCGTTCTTCAGCGTGATCGCGCCTTTGGCCATCAACTGCGTAAGGCCAAACGATAGCCCTGCCTGAAACTGGCTCTCGACCGACAACGGATTCACTGCCAACCCACAATCGACCGCGATTGTCGCCCGATGAATACGCGGCCGCTTGTTCTCGATCGAAACGTCAACCGCACAACCGACAGCAGTGCCGAAAGCCTGATGACACGAAACTCCGAGCGCATGTCCGCGCGGCAGCTTGTTACGCCAGGCGGCGCTTGTTTGGTCCAGCAGGTCGAGAGCGCGGCGCGTCTTTTTAGCATCCGGTTTGAGTAGCTTGCGCCGATATGCGAACGGATCCATTCGTGCTCGCTCGGCAAGTTCGTCGATCAACGTCTCCATCACGAATGCGCTGTGCGTGTGACCGACTGAGCGCCACCATAACACGGGGACATTTACCTTCGTGTGATGCACCGAGACGTGAAAGTTTGGAATCGCGTACTCGGTGTCCACCGTTCCCTCAGTCATGGTTGAGTCGACGCCGTTTTTGGTCGTGAAAGCGGCGAACGGCGTGTCTGCCGTTATCGATTGTCCGACGATCACGTGACGCCAGGCCGCCGGCAGTCCACCTGGCCCAACGGCGATCTCGACGCGATGCAAATGCATGGGACGATAGTAGCCACCTTGCACGTCATCTTCGCGCGTCCATACGAGCTTGACGGGAGTGCCGCGCAGACGTTTCGCGATCGTCGCCGCTTCGCGTTGCACGTGTGAGTCCGCAACCGCGCGCCGGCCAAAACCACCACCAGCCATTTCGGTGTGGAACGTGACCTGCTCGGGCTTTAGTCCCAAGACCTCGGCCACCGCCATCTGATCGACCGTCTGAAATTGCGAACCGGCCCACACTTCAGCGCGATCGCCGTCGAAGCGAACAGTGGTATTCAATGGCTCCATTGGCGAATGGGCGAGATAGGGAAACTCGTACTCCGCCATGATTCGATCAGCCGTGGCGGTCTTGTCCAATGTAGTCACATCGCCCTGAGACACAGCAACAGTTCCCGGCGTGCGGCCGAGCTCGCGATACTTGGTCCATAGTTCGCTCGTATCAGCCGCTTCGACACCCGCGAGATCCCATTCGATCTTCAACAGACTGCGCGCTTGTTTCGCCGGCCAGAACTTATCGGCCACAACGGCGACCCCGGTGCCCTTCGCGAGCGGGATTTCAAAGACGTCGCGCACGCCCTCAATACGTCGCGCTTCGGCATCGTTCACGCTTTTCACGCGCGCGCCAAACACCGGCGGATGAGCAACGACAGCGACTTTCATTCCCGGCACGTCGAGATCCAGACCAAACTTCAGTGAACCGTCACACTTCGCAGCACTATCGATTCGTTTGACTCGCTTGCCGATGAGCCGGAATTCGGCCGGGCTCTTCAAGCGCACAGTCGTTGGCACTGGCTTGTGCGCTGCTTCGTTTGCGAGTTCCGCATAAGTCGCCGACTGCCCGCTTGGACCATGAACGACGCTGGCCTCAGTGCGACATTTGTCAGGCGTTGTCTTCCAACGCTCCGCCGCGGCAGCGACGAGCATGGCGCGTGTCTTCGCGCCGAGTTCGCGATACTGCTGAAACGAGTGGGCGATCGAACCTGATCCGCCGACCATCTGAATCCCAAACAGCGGGTCCTTATAAACGTCGGCCGCGGGCGCGAGCTCCGCGATGACGTTCTTCCAATCGGCATCCATCTCGTCGGCGAGCACGAGCGGCAGGCCGGTATGAACGCCCTGGCCAAACTCGAGTCGATTAACCTGAATCACGATCTTCCCATCGGGCCTGATGTTGACGAATGCATCCGGTGGAAAGACTTTCGGTGGTTGTGGCGGTCCTTGCGCTGCTTCCTGGCCCAACGCGAGGCGCGCCGAGCTGGGTTGCAAGTAAAGCGAAACGAGCAAACCGCTCGCTGCCGCGAACGACACACGCAGAAAGCCGCGACGACTAACGTCTGTATCCGCAGCTCTAATCGAAGCGACCATCACGCAGCTCCTTTCGTTAGCTGCATCGCAGCATT
>Ga0075426_10004407_pt1 | contig 9994 bp, 9 predicted proteins | sample SoiMethybrSBSTD5_FD_75304 | JGI IMG/M metagenome (GOLD analysis project Ga0075426, IMG submission 75304) | Bulk soil microbial communities from a Populus tree surrounding site in Tennessee, USA - Soil MetaG P. TD hybrid SBSTD5 | ecosystem: Environmental > Terrestrial > Soil > Tree plantation...
GCTGGGCGAGTCGATCCTGGCGGGCCGCGACCCGTATCACATCCACCTGAACACCTGGCCGCCCTTCTTCGGGCTCGTCGCCGCCGCCTTGGCGCTCGTCACCCGACTGCTCGGCATCCACGCGGTACTGCTGCTGTGGCAGTTGGGGAGCGTGCTAGCGATCTGGGGGTGCTGCCGTCTCCTGGCGAGGGTTTTCGAAGATGGTGGCGAGCAGCTGACGTTCTGGCCGATGGCGCCTGACCGCCTCTCCTTCGTCTCGGCGGCTGTGCTCGTGCCGGTGCTCCTCTCCGCCCGGATCCTGCAAGAGCACCTCCAGCACACCCAGGTGAACCTGTTTTTGTTGCTGCTCGCTTTGATCGCCTTCGATCGATTCCGCGCGAGCCGCCCACGATCGGGAGGGCTGGCGCTGGCCGTCGCCGCGAGCGTGAAGGCCGCGCCGGTGCTGCTGGTTGGCTACCTCGTGTACCGGCGGCGCTGGCGCGACGTGGCGTGGACCGCCGCGTGGCTCGTGATGCTGAACGCCGTCGTTCCGTCCTTGGTGTTCGGTCCGCGCGCAGCGCTCGACCAGTGGCACAGCTGGCGCGCCGTGGCGGCGCGCGAGATCGCCGACCCCGCGTCGGCCAATCACCTGAATCAGTCGCTGCTCGCGGTGGCGGACCGCCTCGTGCTCGACCCGGGGACCGCTCGCCTGGCGTTCTATGCAGTCGCGGGGCTCTTGGCGGGCGCGCTCGTGTTCGCGTTCCGCGGCGGATCGAGCGAACTCCGCTCGCGCCGAGCGGCCGGAGAGTGGTCGATCGCGCTCGTGGCGATGACGCTCGTCACGCCGCTCGCCTGGAAGGCGCACTACGTCACACTGCTGCCTGGGTACTGGTTTCTCTGGTGGGCGCCCCGCCCGCGGTGGGCTACGGTGCTGCTCGCCGTCTCGGCGCTGCTCGTGACCGCGAGCGCGCCGGCCGTCGTCGGGACACGGGCAGCCGCGGCGCTCGAATCGTGGAACGCGATCGCGCTCGGCGCCCTGCTGGTGGTCGGCCTCGGGGTCGCGCTGCTTAGACGGCTTCCGCCACCACTTCTAGCCAGTTCCGCGACACGCTCTCCACCTTGAGCTCGTCGATGGTACGGTCGAGACCCTTGATCAGGGCCTCCGACCCCTCTTCGAGGGGCACGCCGGGCAGCGCGCCTTCGATGAACAGCGAGAACTGACCGATGTCCGCCAGGCTCTCCCGCGTCATCTCGACCTTCACCAGCTCGACGTTCGTGGGACGAAGTCCAGCCGCTTCGCACGCCTGGGCATAGTCGTCCGCCGAGAACCACTTCATCGCGGCGGCGTGGCCGTCGTGCTTGACGTCCATTCCCTTTTCTCGCAGGGCTTGCACCGCGCGGACGACCCAACGCCGCCAGAATCCGCTCGTCCCCTCGACGTAGGCGCCGGCGAAGAACGTCGAATTGAACCCGAGCCGGCCGCCGGGCTTCAGCGTCCTCCGGATCTCGCCGAGGACCTGGTGCTTATCCTGGATCAGGTGGATGGCGTTCAGGAACACCACGGCGTCGGCCGGTGGCACGAGGCGCGACAGCAGCTCAGCGCTACCCTCGATGAACTCGGCGACTTTCGAAGAGATCGCCGCGCGCGCCTTGCCGATCGCCGACGGCGAGGGATCGACGCCGATGACGCGCGGCGGCGGCTCCGTTCCCGAGACGTGCTCGAGAATCAGCTTGGTGACGGCTCCCGGCCCGCACCCCAAGTCGACGATCACCTGTCGCCCCGGGCAGATCACCTTATCGATGATCCAGCGGTTCACCTGCGTGAAGAAGGGATGCCGCGTGAAGGGCGTGAACGAAAACTTCTCGTCCTCGGCGAACGACGTGCCGCTCACAGTTTGTGGATCCCGAGCGGCCCGAGGTGCACGTCGAGGTTGTGGTTCACGCGATAGCCGACCACGCCGCGCGTGTCGAGACCGGCGGCGTCGGCTGCGTACACTTCCTTGCCGTTCACCATGAACCGCGCACGTCCGCCGCGAACCTCGACGCTCAGCTCGTTCGTCGCCTTGCCGGTGCTGTCGGACTTCACCACCGCGTCGCTCGCCGTCCACTCCACCACGGCGGTCGGCCTGGCCAGGTACCCCGCGCGCCGCCGGATGCTGTACATCCCGTCCACCGCGCGCACCAGGAAGTACGTATAGCTCTGACCCGAATCGGCGAGGCTCCTGCCGCCCAGGATGATCCCATAGCTTTCGGGATGCGCCGGGTTCTGCATCTGGGTCAGCTTGGCGACGATGTGGTAGTTGCCCGAAATCGTGTCGGCGTCGCGCCAGTAGATCGCCGCCGGCCCGACCGTCACGTGGAGACCGTCGCCCATGGCACCGAACTTGACGTTCGCGAGCGGCGCGGGTTGGCCCGTCTGCCGGGCCACTTCGGTCCGCACGTGCCACCCGGCCGGAAAGCTGCCACCGCCTGCGACGGTCCGGTCCGGGTCGGCTTGGGCGGAGAGTGTCGTGGTGACGAGGGCGAAGGCGACGGGGAAGAGTCCGAATCGTGTCGAAACCATGGCTGCCCCTCGAAAAGTGTGAGCTCCCGGGTGGTCGCCCACCCGGAGCGACACTAAAATAGGAATCTAAGTGACCCAGCCAAAACGTCTTAGTCAAGAGGACGAACGCACCCTGGTTCGGCGCCTCAAAGCGCGCGACGAGGGGGCCCTGGCGGAGCTGTACGATGCCTTGGCGCCTTGGGTGCTTGGGTTGGCGTCTCGCATTCTGCAGGACGACGCTGAGGCGGAGGAAGTGCTGAGCGACGTGTTCGTGCAGGTGTGGGGACGCATCCACCAGCACGAGCCGGCCCGCGGGCCCCTGGTGCCGTGGGTGCTGTCCATCGCGCGCAACCGCGCGCTGGACTCCTTGCGGCGGCGGCGTCGCTGGTGGCGCAAGGCGGAACGCTGGGGCGCGACGGTACGGTTGGAGGACGACGGCACGGTGCCGACTCCAGACCCAGCAGAGGCGGCGGTGCCCGGCTGGCCGGTGCACCAGGAAGTGCACGCGGCCTTGGCGGCGCTCCCCGTCGATCAGCGCCGCGTCGTGCTGCTCGCGTATTTCGAGGGACTGACGCACTCGGAGATCGCGCGTCGCACGGGGCAACCGCTCGGCACGGTGAAGACGCGGTTACGGATCGCGCACGGCAAACTGACGGAGGCGTTGAGGCACGTGAAGGACTGGCTGCGATGACCGACTGGCTCGGCATGACCCCGAATCCTCGCGATCCGCGCCCGGAGCTCCGGGCGCGCGTGCTGGGGCGCGCCGTGCGGCCCTCCCGGCGCGGCCGCTGGGTGTGGCGCGCGGCCGCGGCCGCTCTCGTGCTCGGCATCGCGGGTGGGGGGGCGTATTGGGCGCGCGGCACGATCGCGGCACTCTCGGCCGACCGCGACCGACTCGCCGCGGAGCTCGCGGCGGTGCGCGACACGCTGGGTTTCGTGCGCGGCCCCGCGACGCGCGTCGCCTGGGTGCCCGTGACCACCAACGGCCGTCTCGGGGGCGTGACGATCTTCGCCGATAGCGCCAACCGCCGCTGGCTGGTGCGCTGCGAGGGGATGGCCCCGAACGAACCCGGCGAGACGTATCAGATCTGGTTCGTGACGGAGGGTGGGATGAAACGGGCGGCGCTGATGACGATGGACCCCGGCGAGTCCACGGTGATGGCGATGGCGTTCGCGGTCCCCGAAGACGTGGGCCCCGTGGTGGGCGCGGCCATGAGCATCGAGCCGCGCGCGGGAAGCTCAGTCGAGCCTCGGGGTCCTATGGTGTTTCACTTGCGTTTGTGACGCGTCTTGCCCTCTGCGATGTCGTGGACGGTTTCGAGCTCCAGGACCTTCAGCTTACGCTTTCCCATCGGCAGCACGATCTCGACTTGCTCCTTGACCTTCTTCCCGATCAACGCCTTGCCGAGGGGTGACGCCATCGACACGGGCATTTCCTCCGCGCCGTCCTCGCCGCCTTCGATGAACTCACCCAGCGTCAGCGCGTAGACTTCCTTCTGCTTGCTGTCGACATCTTCCACCGTCACCCGGGAGCCGAACCCCACGCGGTCGCGCGGAATCTCGGCTTCGGTCACACTGGACAGCTTGCCGAGACGCATCCGCAGGTGGGTGAGGCGCGATGCCACGAACTGCTGGCGCTCGAGCGCCGCCTTGTACTCGGAGTTCTCCCGCAGGTCGCCGTGCTGGCGCGCTTTGTCGATCTCCTTCGGCAGAACGAAGTTGATCTCGTGGTTCAGGCGCTCGACTTCGGCCTGGAGCTTGTCCTTCAGGGCGTCGATCATGAGAGGCAAAAGATAGGCGGTTTGGCGGTTGGTCGGTTAGGGAGGGTGGTCTAACCGGCTAACCGCCTAACCGGCTAGTTTTTACCGCCATGCCCCCCATTCGTACCTACCACGAGTTGACGGACGCCGACCGGTCGGGGCTGCCGGAACAGATCGGCGCCCAGCGCCGGCGTGTCGCCGAGCGGCTGGCGGCGGTGGGGCGGGTGATTGCGGTGATGAGCGGCAAGGGCGGGGTGGGGAAGAGCTATGTAACGGCACATCTTGCCCGGGCCTTGGCGCGCTCCCAGCGCGCCGTCGGCGTGCTCGACGCGGACCTGAATGGGCCGACGATCCCGCGCTTGCTCGGAGTCGACCACGCCCCACTCCCCACTTCCCAGAGCGGCATCGAACCACCCGCGGGCCTCGATGGCGTGCGCTGCATCTCCATGGCCATGCTGCTCGAGGACGGCGCCCCCCTCGCCTTCAAGGGTCCGGCCGCCGAGAGCTTCGTGTGGCGCGGCGCAATGGAAGCTGCGGCGCTCCGCGAGCTGCTCGGCGACGTCGCGTGGGGCGCTCTCGATACCCTGCTGCTCGACCTCCCGCCGGGGATGCAGCGCTACATCGAGCTGTGCGACATCCTCGGCGCGCCGCCCGCCGTGTTGACGGTGACGATCCCGACGCCCGAATCGCGGGATGCCGTGCGCCGCGCCATGCGCGCTGCCGTGGAGCGCGGCTCACAGCTCCTCGGCATCGTCGAGAACATGACGGGGCAGGGGTTCGAGGGGAGCGCGGGGGACGATCTCGCCAAGGAGTTCTCGGTCCCGGTGCTCGCGAGGATCCCCTGGCACCCAACCCCTGACATCTGGAACGCGCTCGGAGCTCGCCTGTGAAGTTCCTCTGTGTCGATTGCGACAAACAAATGGCGTTCGAGGAGCGCCAACTCCCCGGCGACGGCACGCTGGCCGCGACGTTCAAGTGTCCCAAGTGCGGCCGGGTTGTCGCCATGCTCACGAATCCGATGGAGACGCAGCTCGTCTCGTCGCTTGGCGTGGAGATCGGCGGACGGACGGTGCCGGCGCAGCCACTCGAAACTGTTCGCAAGATGGTGTCGACAGGCCGAGACGACGCGTTCGACGACGGGGCGTCGGGCGTGGGGCGTGGGGCGTTGTGGTCTCCCGAAGCCACTGAGCGCCTGAGCCGTGTCCCTTCCTTTGTGCGCGGCATGGTGAAGCGCATCTACGCGGACTACGCCAAGGAGCACGGCATCGTGGAGATCACGCCGGCCGTGATGGACACGGCGCGGGCGGAACTGGGATTGGAAGGAATGTGATGCATTGAATGGAAAGGGGGCCGTTGATGAAACCTGTCTCGTTCGTCGCTCCCGCGTCCCTGCTGTTTCAGCTCTGCGTCGGAGCGAGCCCTAGCGCCGCGCAGCGCAAGTCTCCCCCGTCGGTCCGCCGCACCGCGTCGAACCTGTTCGCGTACCCGATCGGCGCCCTCCGGGCGAATCGCGTCTATTGCATCTTCGGCAACGCCGGCCAGCTGTGCAGCGACGTCGGCGAGTCGATCTACGGCGGCGGTGCGTGGCCGATGCCCTCCCCGGGCAATTACATCTTCTCTTCGGGTCTCCAGGTCGCCGGCATCATTCCCACGACCGCGGGTGGTGGAAAGCCGACGTTCCCCTGGGCCGGTGATACGACGGGAGCGTACTTTTACGATGCGCGAGGGACGCAGTCTCACGGCGACCCACGCACGCCGGTCTACAACTCGCGCGACACGGCCGATGCAGCGGCCTGGCCCAACGGCGGCCTGGTGCGGGACGGCTCGGTCTTCGACGCGATGTACCTCGGCCGCCCGGCTGTCTCCGAGCAGGACCTGTGGACGCGCTATTGGGACGGGAACCCCGCCCTCCTGAGCGGCCGTACGCATCCGATGGGCATTGTGATCGACCAGCGGGTCATGGGCTGGCGCCATCCCGAGGCGAACCAGGACATCATCTATCTCGCCTTCACCCTGTACAACGTCACCGCCCGCACGGCGTCCGCCTACGCCAACCCGACGATTCCCCCCGGGGTCCAAGGCGAGATCGCGGCGCTCGGCGCCGCCTTTCAGGATTCGAATGAGGCGCGCCTCGGCGTCGCCATTCCTGACGGCGGCTACGCGCTCGACAGCGTCTACATGGGTCTGGGGATGGATCCTGATATCGGTGACGCCAGCAAGAACTACGCGACGGCGATCCTCCCCTTCGGCACCGCCATGGCGTACAAGTCTGATTTCACCGAGACCTTCTTGACCTACCTCCCCGAGGTATTTGGCGCGCCGCCGTTCACACCGGCGCCCGGGTTTGTGGCGACGGTGTTTCCGCGCCGCCCGGCGGACATCGCGATCTTCACGACATTCACGGGGGCGCCCGTCGGGCACGCCGACCCCGTCGGTGTGGGGCAGCTGTGGCGCTACCTGTCCGGCGTGGTCGCGCCCTCGTATGGCGACAGCCCCTGCTCGACGCCGGTTCCACGCGAGCGCCACTTCTGCTATCTCTACCAGACGCAGAGCGATACGCGCATGGAGCTCTCCCTCGGCCCGTTCTCCCTCGCGCCGGGCGAGGCGACCACGATCGTCGCGGCGTATCTCTTTGGCGCCCCCCTCGATACGGTAACGGCGTACGCCGGCACGCCCATCGCGCCCGGCGTTCCCTTCACGGGCGACTCGATCGCGGCAGACACGACCAAGCTGCGCGTGATCGACCGCGCCGCGGGCTGGCTCACACAACGTGACGTCAACGCGAACGGCGTCATCGAAATGAACGAGGTCACCACCGCGCGCCGCTCGCTCCTCCACAAGGCGCAAGTCGCTCAGGCGTTCGTGGACCACAAGTTTCTCACGCCTGTGGCCCCTGACGCTCCCGGCTTCTTCCTCATTCCCGGGGACAAGGGCGTGACGGTGGTGTGGCAGCCGAGTCCGAGCGAAGCGGCGGGGGATCCCTATTTTCTCGTCGCGTCCGATCCCACGTCGGCGTTGTACGACCCCAACTACCGCCGCTTCGACGTCGAAGGCTACCGCATCTATCGCGGCTTGGACCCGAACTCCCTCGAGCTGATCGCGCAGGTCGACCACGATACGACGCAGTTCATCGATTACGTTGGAGCCGTACCGTATTTCGGGGAGCGGTGCGCGCCGGAGCTGGGGATTACGGACGGATGTCCGGTGCCCTTTTCCACTGTCCCGGACAGCGCGGTGCACAACGACATACCGATTGTCGGCTCCATCGTGCAGGCCTCCGAGGGGGGGCGGATTCTGTCGAGCAACGGCCTCGTGAACACGGTGCGCGCCGACACGTTCCCGAGCGGTGGGGCGAGCGGCTTCCCAGCGCTCTACGACAGCGGTGTGACTTACGTCTTCACTGATTCCACCGTCCACAACTCGTTTCGATACTATTACGCCGTCACAGCGTTCGATTTCAACTCGTTCCGTTCCGGGCCCAGCTCGCTCGAGTCTCCACGCTACGTCAAGTTCGTGACGCCCCGTGTGCCGTCGGGGCAAGAGCGAGCGGGCGCCGTGCAGCCGATGCGGCTGCTGGGCGGTGACGGGACAGCGCTCGACACCGCAGCCCCGCTTCCCACGATCGACGCTGCCACAGGCATCTTCTCCGGGCCGATGCCGCCGGCAGACGGCTTCGCCGTCACGCCGGAGATGTTCCCGGCGCAGCTGCTCCAGGACGGGAGCTTTACGGTGACGGTGGATTCCGTGGTTCCCGGGGCGGCGCTCACTAACCGGCCGGCGATCTATCACCTGCACGTGGGGGGTGCGGGCGTGATACACGCTGTGACGGTGCCCGTCGTCACCGATGGCTTCAGCCAGGAGTTCGACACAGTTATCCGCTTCCCTGCAGTGGCGCTGAGCGATTCCCAAGCGCGCCGCTTCGGTGGCGATTCGACGTACGCACTCACCGCGAGGGCGGCCATCAGGGTGCCCGGCACCTGGCGCACCACGTCGTGGGGACGAGGCGACTTGAACGGGGCCCCGCCCTCTTCGGCCCAGAACGGCCCCCGGTGGTGGACGGGCGCGCCCAACGAGAACACCGCGGGTCCGAACGAACTGGTATGCACGCCGGCGTCGGGTGGCTGCGTCCAGCCGAACCTCACCCGCAACGCCGGCACCCTAGTAGGTGTGGACACGCTGTTCCACATCCAGGCGTACAGCACCGTTCCCAATACGCCGATGCGCGACCTCGAGGGGATCGGCGCGACGGTGTACCGCGCGGCGGATATGCGAGTCTACTGGGGAATGAACGGCGCGATCGATTCGGTGGCGGATGTGACGCACCGGGTCCGGGTCCCCTATAGCCCAAAACTCCGCGCGTCGTGGGGGATCCTGAACGATTCGTCGTTCGTGTTGGGCGCGACAGCCCAGGCGCAAACCGCCGACGGAAACAATGGCCTGCTTACGTGGTCGGACATCTTCTGCGTGGACCCGGTCCCGACGTACTTGACCCAGTGCGGCGGCGGCGCGCAGAGTCCCGCCGTACTCCAGAATCACGCCCGCCTGAGCGCCGTGTCGGCGCGGTCGTCGACGTACGCCGGCACGGCGTCGCTGCCCGCCACCGGCGCCGGCTTCATCTTCTACATCAATGGGCACTTCTTCCTGATGCAGGCGGCGTCGCTGCCGCCTGCCGGGACGGTGTGGAACGTGCGGTTCTACGCGGGAACGGTGATCGGAACGGCCGCCCAGGCGAACTACGCGTTTCGGTCCGCCATCCGGCCGCCGGCGGCGCCGGGGCTGCGCGCGGAGGTCGTGTATCAGGGGTCGCGCTTCACACCGCTGGTCACCAACGACTCCGTGCTCGCCCGGGTGCACACCGTGCCCGATCCCTATTACGTCGCCAACGGGTACGAGCTCGCCCCCGACACCCTCGGCATCAAGTTTGTCCATGTGCCGGCGCGGGCTTTGATCCGGATCTACTCGGTGAGCGGGATCCTCGTGGCCGTGCTCGTCCACAACGATCCCGGCGGCGGCGGCGAAGTCGCGTGGGACCTGCACTCGCGCACCGGTCGCCGCGTGGCATCGGGCGTCTACTTCTATCACATCGAGACGCCCGATGGCCACAACCGGGTGGGCCGCTTCACCGTGGTCACCGGTCGAAGACCGTGAGCGATTTCGAAGAACGCATGGTCGGGGGTCTGCGCGTGCGCATCGACCGGACCCTGTGCGTCGGCTTCGGCGACTGCGTGACGGAAGCCCCTCAAGCCTTCGTGCTCGATGACTCCGGTACCGCGATCTTCGTGAAGCCGGAGGAGGTGGACCGCGAACGCTTGTTGCGCGCCTGCGACGTTTGTCCCGTCGACGCGATTACAGTTTGGGACGAAAACGGTGGACAAATTGTCCCCGGGAGCTTGTGAACAAGTTCCTTGACAGGGCCATTCTGATGGCGCATATGCATTGCCGACACCTCCACCTCCCCTCGCTCTAGGAGACGCCGGTGTACCGCGAGATCTTCGTTCCCGTGGACAACTCGCAGCACTCCGATTGGGCGGTGGACCGCGCCCTCGAGATGTGCCGCAAGAGCGAGGGCGGGCGCATCACCGGCAACCATGTCTACGCCGCGCGCCTCCACGATGTCCGCTTCCGTCAACTCGAGACCGGCCTCCCCGCGCAGTTCCAGACTCCAGAAGAAATCAAAAAGCAGCGCAAGATCCACGACAAGCTGATCGAAAAA
>Ga0075426_10004408_pt1 | contig 9993 bp, 9 predicted proteins | sample SoiMethybrSBSTD5_FD_75304 | JGI IMG/M metagenome (GOLD analysis project Ga0075426, IMG submission 75304) | Bulk soil microbial communities from a Populus tree surrounding site in Tennessee, USA - Soil MetaG P. TD hybrid SBSTD5 | ecosystem: Environmental > Terrestrial > Soil > Tree plantation...
ACACGCAGCTGCTTCGTCCGGTCGACCAGCCGCTCGACGAACGCGTCGTGGACGTCGCGGTGAACCAGCACGCGTTCGGCGGCGGTGCACACCTGGCCGGCCAGGTAGAAGCAGCCCATGATCGCGCCCTCGACGGCGGCGTCGAGATCGGCATCGGCGAGCACGATCTGGGGCCCGTTCCCGCCCAGCTCGAGGACGCGGTTCTTGAGGCCCGCGGCGCGGGCCACCTTCTCGCCCGTCTCGATCGAGCCGGTGAAGACGACCGAGTCGACGCCCTCGTGGCCGACGAGCGCCTGGCCGACGTCGCCGCGGCCGTGCACCAGGTTCGCCGTGCCCGGCGGAAAGCCGGCGTCGTGGAGGACGTCCATGAACGCCTCGGCGCACAGCGGCGCGAGCTCGGACGGCTTCCACACGGTCGTGCAGCCGTAGGCGAGGCCGTAGACGATCGGGATGCCGGCGATGTCGACCGGGAAGTTCCAGGGCGACACGGCGGCGACCACGCCGACCGGCTCCTGCACGATCAGGATGCGCTTGTGGTTCATGCCCTGCGTCGATGGCAGCACCTTGCCCTCGTGCCGCAGGACGTCCTCGGCGGCGCGGCGGAAGTGGTCGGCGGTGTACTCGACCATCTCCTCGCGCGACTCGCGGATGGTCTTGCCGGTCTCGCGGGTGATCAGCACCGCGATCTCCTCGGCCCGCTCCATGCAGATGTCGTACGCGCGGCGGCAGATCTCGGCCCGCTCGAGCACCGGCGTGCGCCGCCATCCCTCGAACGCCTTCCGCGCGGAGGCGACCGCCCGGTCGACCTGCTCCGGCGTCGCCTGGGAGACCGACCCGACGGCCTCCCCCGTGTCGGGGTTGGTGACGGTGATCTCGGCGCCGCCTCCTGCGACCCACTCACCATCGATGAACGCCCCGCGATATGTCGTTACCTGAGCCATGCCAGGACCATCCCTCCGCCGTCGTCGCGAACGAGAGGGATCGTGCCCGATGGCCCCTGGCGCGTTCAATCGTCCGTCTTTAGGAACTCGGTCGGCGTTCATGTACGATCGTATGAGTGGCTCTGACGATCCGCGAACTCATCCGGATCCCCAACCTGCGAGCTCGGCTCTACGCGGGCCGAACCGGCGAGTCGCGGGAGGTGCGCTGGGCCGGCGTGTGCGAGCTGCCCGATCCGACCGAGTGGCTGGGACAGGGCGACCTCCTCATGACCATCGGGCTCGCCGTCCCCCGCGGCGCGAAGGCGCAGACCCAGTGGATCGAGCTCCTGGCGGGTTCGGGCCTCTCGGGTGTGGCGCTGTGCGAGAGCGGCGACGCGCCCGGCTCGGCCATGCGCTCCCCGCCGCTCACCCCGGCGTTGCGCGAGACGGCCGACCGACTCGGCTTCCCGGTGCTCATGGTCGAGCACCAGGTGCCGTTCGTCGCGCTCGCGCACGCGGTGCAGGACGCGAGCAGCCGCAGCGAGCACGAGCGGCTCGTGAAGATCATGCGCCTGTACGAGTCGCTGCGGGAGGGCCGCACCGGCTCAGCGTCGGCGCCGCAGACGCTGGGGACGCTGGCCGAGACCTGCGGATGCCGCCTCTTCGTGGTCGACCGGGCGACGCTGCGGCCGCCGTTCCCGGCCTGGCCGGCGCTGCGTGACGACGTCGCGTCAAGCCTCGCCGAGCTGCTGACGGAGCGGACGGAGCCGCTGGCCGCATGGGTGCGGTTCGACGCCGCGGCCGCGCCGGCGATGGCGCTCGTCATCCCCACCAAGAACGCGGAGGTGATGGTGGCCGTCGGCCTGGGCGAGCCGCTCGACCCGCTCCTGCTCCAGCACGCCGCGACGATCATGGCGGTCGAGGTGGAGCGGTCGCAGGCCGAGCGGGAGCGGTCGCGTCGGCTCGGGGGCGACCTGTTCCGGCGGATGCTCGAGGGCCGGGTCGGCCACGAGACCGCTGTGACGATGCTGCGCGAGCACGGCTGCGGGATGGGGCCGTGGGTGGTCGCGGCGACCGCGAACGGCCGCCAGTGGCCGCACGACGGCAGCGTCGACCTGCAGGCCCGCCTTGACGCGGCCGGCGTTCGCTGCCTCGAGCTCGAGCAGGGCGACGCGCTCTACACGCTGATCGAGAACGGCGAGGCCGCCCGGCGGGCGATCACCGACGTCGCCGCCGAGCTCGGCGGCGCCGGCATCAGCGCGCCGGTCACCAACCTGGACACGATTGTGACGGCGCTGCGCGACGCGCGCTGGGCGCTCGGAGCGGCGCTCGACTCCGGCGCCACCGTCGTCGACCAGACCGACGACCACGACGAGCTGGTGGCGCCCCGATCGGCCTCCGAGGCCGAGCTGCTGGTCGCCCGCCTGCTGGGCCCGCTGCGCGCGTACGACGAGACGCATCGCAGCGAGCTCGAGCACACGCTCGCAGTGTTCCTCGAGGAGAACCGCTCCTGGCAGCGGGCCGCCACCCGGCTGCACGTGCACAAGCAGACGCTCGTGTATCGCGTGCGCCAGATCGAGGCGCTGACGGAACGTGACCTATCGAGCACCGCCGACGTCGCCCGCCTGTGGCTCGCGCTGGAAGCGTCGAAGCGGCTCGTGCCCGTGTAGCAAACCCCCCGCCGGCCTTCCAGTCGGCAACGCAGCGCAGTAGAGTGACCGCGGCAGGGTGACCTGAGAGGCGGCAGGATGCGCGGGCGCTTGGCACTGTTGGGACGAGCCTCGATTTGCACAACGGTGCTGGTGGCGGCCGGCGTCGCGGCCACCTCCGCGTCCGCCGCGTCGCCTCCCGCGCGGCCGCTGGCCTTGTGGCAACGCTGGAGCCGCGCGCACGCCGCCGGCCGGCCGTCCTTCACGGCGCTCGCGACGATCTTCATGGAGGCGGGCCCGCGCGAGGTCCTCATCAACGGGACGCGCTACGAGATGGGCATGACCGTCTTTGCGAGCCCCGGTGGAGGGTCGAGCGAACCGCCATTCGCGGACGTCGATCTGGTGCGGACGGCGCCGAAGACGCACCCGACCGCGTTCCAGCTGCACGACTACTCGTTCGCGCCCACGTCGGGCACGACGTTCAGCTTCGACCGCGACACGCTCGCGACCTCCTTCGACCTCGGCGCGACGATCGCGCCGAGCCAGCTCGCCGGAACGTTCACGGCGACCTCGCCCGTGTCCAAGCGGCGCTGCACGCTGATCACCGGCGGCCACGGCTACCTGCGCCAGGCGGCCGGAACGATGGGCTACTCGCCCTTCAGCATCGCCACGCCCAGTTCGCCGTTCTTCGGCACGCTGACGGCAGGCCCGGTCAGGGCGGGCGAGGCATTCGACCCGGGCTGCCGGGGCGTCGTCGTGATCCATTTCCTGCAACCGCTGATCGCCGGCGGGCCACGGGCCGCTCATCGGCTCCACCGCTGCGCGGGCCGGGAAACCGTGAGCACGGCGAACGCGACCGAGGAGTGGACGTTCGACAAGGTGTACGGCAAGCACCAGACCGACGAGATCGCCGCCACGGGCACCGATCCGAGCACCCAGCCGGTGGACGCCGAGTCGCACGCGATCATCGGCGAAACGCCCGGCTACGACCTACCGCTGCCGGCGCACAACGCGAGCGGCGCGACGGCGAAGGTGTTCTCCGCCGGCAACCCGTTCATGTCGGGCGGCGCGGTCTTCGCGTCGTCGCACGGGCCCCAGATCACGGGCGGCCACAAGTGCGTCGCGCTCGGGATGACACGTCACTTCACGACGTTGCGCTACGTGGGACAGCTTGTGCCAAACACGAATGCGCTCACTGCGGCATTCGACACGGGTAGCGTCACTCTCGTCGCTCGAATGGCGACGCTCATCCTTCGTCAGTATCACTAACCGAGTTACGTTACGACCGCAGTGGGTAGCGTCAGTGACGCTCTGCGTGAAGAACCCCGCGCGATCGACCCGGAACGGGCGCCGCTCTTCGTCCTCGAGGCGCTCGCGGCTACCCGAATTCTCGAGAGCCGGGAGCGGGGCTCGAACCCGCGACATCCGCTTTACAAGAGCGGTGCTCTGCCAGCTGAGCTATCCCGGCGCGACAGCGTGGGGCGAGGCCCCGACCGGGGCCTGGCCCCGGTTTCCGCTTCGATCTTACCGGTGGCCGGCTCCTAGCCCAGCGCGTGGCGTGCCTGCAGGTGCGCGAGCACCTTGCGCTTCACGCGCTGCAGGGCGTTGTCGACCGTCTTGGGATCGCAGTCGAGCGCCTCGCCGATCGCCTCGTAGCTGCGTCCCTCGAGATAGCCGGTCAGCACCTGCGATTCGAGGGACGAGAGCGTCGAGCCGAGGCAGGAGAGCAGGCTCTGGAGCTCCTCGCTCGAGATCACGCACGTGGCCGGGTCGTCGACGGCCGGTCCGGGAAGGGCGTCGCCGAGCGTGCAGTCGGCGTCGGCCTCCTGCCCCGCTGGCGTATGGCTGAACGACACGTAGGTGTTCAGCGGCGCGTGCTTGTACCGGGTGGCGGTCTTGATCGCCGTGATGATCTGGCGGGTGATGCAGAGCTCGGCGAACGACCGGAACGACGTCTCCTTGTCGGGCCGGAAGTCGCGGACGGCCTTGAACAGGCCGATCTGGCCCTCCTGCACGAGGTCGTGGGAGTCCCCGCCGGCCAGGAAGTACGAGCTCGCCTTCAGCCGCACGAACCCCTGATACCGCCGGATGATCTCGTCCATCGCCCGCTCGTCCCCGTTCCGCGCAGCCGCGATCAGGGACAGCTCAGTGGGCTCTCGCAGGACGCGCCGCTGGAGCTGCACCGCAGCACTCGACCTGGGCACCGCCTACCTCCGGGGGAAAGGGGAAAGCCGGAAGTCTCGATCAGAGTCAATCTGACCTTCAACCTCAGCTTTAGGGACGGCGGGAACTATTACACCAAGATGCGCCTGTGTCAAATTGCGCGAGGCGAGGTTGGGTCAGCCGCCGCGGCGCATGCGCTCGAGCGCCTCGCGCACCGCGGGGTCGAGCGCGTCGCCCAGGAGCCGCCGGGACGGGCCCTGCTCAGGCTGGAAACGTTCCCTGGGCGCGCCCGAGAGCCGGTCGGAGAACTCGCGGGCGCTCATGGCGTGGACGCCGCTTCGCTGGGCCACGTGGCGCAGGACGGCGTCGGACGAGACGACGGTCACCTCTCGGCCCTCGGCGCTGCGGTGCGCCAGTCGCTCGATGATCGTGTCGGCGGTCTCGCTCCCGGAATATGTCACCCTCGTCCGGCCGATCGACCGGTTCTGGCCATGGCCGTCGAGCACGACCACCCCGTCGATGCCGGTCTGCGCCATGTAGCCGGCGATCTCGGCGACCAGCAGCTCGCGCGCGCGGGCGTAGTCCTCCCCCGGCCCGCGCAGATGGCAGACGTTGTCCCCGTCGACGATGTAGAGCTCAGCCGGCACCGCGCTGCCTGACGGCCTCGAAGAGCAGCACGGCGGCCGCCGTCGACACGTTCAGCGACTCGACCTTGCCCATCATCGGGATGGCCACGGCCGCGTCGCAGGCCGCACGCACCCGCGGCCGCAGGCCGCGGCCCTCCGCCCCGAGCACGAATACGGCCCCGTCGCGATAGTCCGAGCGATCGTGCGCCGCCGCCCCCGGCGCGGCCGCATACGTCCACAGGCCGGGCCGGCGCACCGCCAGCAGGAGATCGGCCAGGTTCTCGACGCGGGCGATGCGCAGGTGCTCGACCGCACCCGCCGACACGCGGCACACGGCCGGCGTCACCCGGGCCGAGCGCCGGCTCGTGATCACCAGGCCGTCGGCGCCCGCGCACTCGGCCACGCGGGCAACGGCGCCCAGGTTGTGCGGGTCGGTCACCTCGTCGAGGGCGACGACCAGCGGCCGCTCGCCCCCGAGCACCTCGTCCGGGGACACGTAGGGATAGTCGGAGACCTCGGCGACCACGCCCTGATGGTCGGGGCTCCCGGCCCGCTCCTCCAGGGCCGCAGGCGTCGCCTCGCGCGCGCCGCGCGGCAGCCAGTCGATGGTGGCATCGAGGCCCGCGGCGCACCACACCTTCCCCACCTCGCGGCGGCCGCGCAGCGCCTCGCGCACCGCCCGGCGCCCGTAGACGACGTCAGCCATCGCCGCGCGGGTAGAGCTCGAACCCGTCGCCGACATCGCGCACCTCCCACCCGCGCCCGGCCAGCTCGTCGCGCAGCCGGTCGGACTCGGCGAAGTCGCGCCGCGCCCGGGCCGCCCGCCGCTCCTCGGCGAGCGCGACCACCTCGGGCGGCGCGGCCTCGTCGTGGGCGAGCCCGCCCAGGCCGAGCACGTCGAGCACCTCGGCGACCGTGTCTGCGGCATCCGGAGGCGCGGTGAACAGGCGCGCAAGCGCCTCGGGCGTGTTGAAGTCCTCGTCGAGCGCGGCGATCACGGCGTCGCGCAGCCCCTCGTCCGTCCCCGACCCCGCCCGCAGCTTGTTGCGCAGCGTCGTGCAGGCCGCCCGGGCGCGCTCGAGCGCGGCGTCGTCGTAATCGACGGGGCTCGCGTAGTGGGCCTGGAGCAGGAACATGATGAACGTCTCCGCGCCCCACCGGTCGAGCGCGTCGGTGAGCAGGTCGATGTTGCCTTCCGACTTCGACATCTTCTCGCCCGAGAGCCGCAGCATCCCGTTGTGCGCCCACACGGTCGCGAACGGCCGGCCGGCGGCCACCGACTGGGCGAGCTCGTTCTCGTGGTGGGGGAAGATCAGGTCGCGGCCGCCGCCGTGCACGGCGAACCGCGGCCCGAGCAGCTTCTCGGCCATCGCCGAGCACTCGATGTGCCAGCCGGGGCGGCCCTCGCCCCAGGGCGACGGCCAGGCCGTGTCCTCCTCCGGCTTCGCCGCCTTCCAGAGGGCGAAGTCGACCGGGTCGCGCTTGTGCTCGCCGGGCTCGACCCGCGCTCCGGCCCGAAGCTCGTCCGGCTTCTGCCCGGAGAGCTCGCCGTACGGGGGGAAGCTGCGCACCGCGAAGTTGACGTCGCCGTCGGCCTCGTAGGCGTGGTCGGCGCCGACCAGCTCCTCGATCAGCCCGACGATCTCGGGCAGCGTCTCGGACGCGAGCGGCTCGTGGTCGGGCCGGCCGATTCCAAGCCGCCCGGTGTCCTCGATGTAGGCCGCCGCCATCTCGCGGGCGAGGTCGTCCGAGCGCACGCCGGCGCGGTTCGCGGCGGCATAGATCTTGTCGTTGATGTCGGTGATGTTCTCGACGAGCGTCACCGCCTGCCCGCGCCACTCCAGGTAGCGCTTCATGAGCCCGAAGACGACGAACGGGCGGGCGTTGCCGACGTGGATGCGGCCGTAGACGGTCGGGCCGCAGGCGTAGATGCCGATCGTGCCGTCGGGCCCGGGCTCGAGCTCGACCAGCTCGGCGGTGCGAGAGTCGCGCAACCTCACGCCGCCCTCCGGATCGCCTCGTCGCGCGGCAGGGCCGCGATCACCGCCCAGAGCTCCGGGCCGCGGTCGCGCCCGGTCAGCGCCCGCCGCGCCCGCCGCAGCGGCACGTCGGCGCGGCGCAGCTCCTCGACGAGCGCCCGGGCCGCCTCCTCGTCCAGCCGCTCGGGATACCGCGCCCGGATCGCGGCCAGCTCGGGCAGCGGCTCGGGGGACGGCGTGACCAGCACGCACTCGACCAGCTCGACCGCCTCGGCCAGGGTGTGGACGCCGCGCAGCGCCGGCTCGAGCGCCCGGACGGCCTCGGCCGGCGTCCCCGGCGGGCAGCGGTCGAGCACGCGGGTCACGAGATCGTCGGGTGGCAGCGCCGCCAAGTGGCGCGTCGAGAGCGCGCGCAGCCGGGCCGGGTCGACCTTGAGCGTGCCGCGCGCCAGCCGGGTCTCGTCGAAGCGGGCGACCAGCTCGTCGAGCGTGAGCACGTCGCCCGGTCCGGAGCTCGCGATCAGCCCCAGGTAGTTCACGACCGCCTCGGGCGGGTAGCCCTCGATGCGCAGGTCGGCGATCGACCCGGCGCCCTCGCGCTTGGAGAGCTTGCCGGCGTCGCCGGTGATGACGGCGTGGTGCAGGTAGCGGGGCGGGTCGCCGCCGATCGCGCGGATGGCGGCCTCCTGGAGCGGCGTGTTCGACAGGTGGTCGTTTCCCCGGATGACGTCGGTGATGCCCTCGTCGAGGTCGTCGACCGCCGTCGCCCAGTTGTACGTCGCCCGGCCGTCGCCGCGCAGGATCACGAACGGCGCGAGCCCCGGCGCCCGCAGCCAGCAGGCGCCGTCGCGGATCTCGACCCCGTGCGCTGCCGAGGCCGCCTCGCGGTAGCGGTCGAAGCGGTCGCTCTGGCGCACCGGCCCCCCGTCCCAGGCGATGCCGAGCCACCCCAGGTCGCGCAGGATGCCGGCCTCCAGGCCGGGGCCGGAGCGCTCGGTGTCGGTGTCGTCGATGCGCAGGAGCAACGTCCCGCCGTGCCTGCTCGCGAACAGGCGGTTGGCGAGGGCCGTCAGCGCGCTGCCGAGGTGGAGCGACCCGGTGGGGCTGGGAGCGAAGCGGACGCGGACGGACACGGCATCCGTCAGTCGGGCGCGGTCGGCTGCAGGTCGCGCACCCGCTGGGCGAGCACGCGCAGGATCTTCGACTCCACGCCCGGGTTCTGGCTCAGCATCGACGCGAAGCCCGACGTCGTCAGCACCATCAGCCGGACGGGGCCGTCGGCGATCGCCGTGGCGGTCCGCTTGCCCTGGTCGATGAGCGCGATCTCGCCGAGGAAGTCGCCCTCGCCGAGCCGGTTGACCTCGTTCCCGCCGCGCTCGATCCGCACCGTGCCCTCGAGCACGATGAAGAACTCACCGCCGGTGGCGCCCTCCCGCGTCAGCACCTTGCCGTCGGAGACGTCGACGTCGTCCATCAGCTTGCCCAGGAATTCGACCTCCCGCCGGTTCAGGCCTGAGAAGAGCGGCACCGCCGCGATCAGGTCGAGCTTGGGGTCGGTCGAAGGCACGGCGAGATGATACCGGTACGGGAGAGGCCGGGTGGATCTCGGCCCGTGAGCATGAGCAGCACCTGCGCCGGCTCGCAGCGGACGGCCGGCGCCTCCTCCCCTGCAGGCCGGCCGGTCTCGAGCGGCGCGGTGCTGCTCACGGGCCTACCGTAGGCACCCGGCGACCGGCCGTCGTTGACGAGGCCCCACGTGGATCAGTGACATCGGTCACACCATCGAGTAGAGTCGGGTACGTGGGTCCAGACGTCTTCGGGGCGGTTCCCGAGCAGGAGCTGCGGCGGGCGGGACGGCGGAGGCGGTTCGGTCGAGGCGAGGTCGTCTTCCACCGCGACGATCCGGGCGACAGCCTGCATCGGGTCGAGTCCGGGCGGTTCGCCGCCCGCGTGATCACACCGCTCGGCGACTCCGCGACCGTGTCGCTGCACGGCCCCGGCGACGTCTTCGGCCTGCTGGCGGTGCTGAGCCCACAGGGCCGGCGCACGGCAACGGTGGTCGCGCTCGAGCGGGCCGAGACGCTCGCCATCCCCCGGTCGGCCTTCCTGCAGCTGCGCGCCTCACACCCCGAGGTACGGGACGCGGTCGAGGAGATGCTCGTCCAGCAGGTCGCCGCGACCACCGACCGCCTGGTCGAGGCGCTGTATACGCCGGTCGCCGTGCGCGTGCGCGCGCACCTGATCCAGCTCGCCGCCCTCTACGGCGACCTGGCCGTCTCCGATGTGACGATCCCGCTCAGCCAGGAGCACCTGGCGGGCCTCTCGGGGACGACGCGCGAGACCGTGAACCGCGTGCTCAAGCAGGAGCAGGAGCGGGGATCGGTGAAGCTCGCCCGCGGCCGCATCGTGGCCACGCCGGCCCTGCTCGAGGGGCGCCCGGCGCTCGGCGGCGACGACGTCGTCGCCGCCGGCAGGCCCAGGTAGACGCGGTTCGGGACGAGGGGCCGGCCGTCGCCGACCCCTCGCCTATCCGGGGTCCAACGTGAGGGCCGGCCGCACGGACACCGTGAGCCCGACCCCGACGTGAAGCCAGGCTAGGCGTCCCGCACGGGAACGTCGTTGCGGCGGGTCACGTCCGGTGTGTGACCGGCGTCAA
>Ga0075426_10004409_pt1 | contig 9992 bp, 7 predicted proteins | sample SoiMethybrSBSTD5_FD_75304 | JGI IMG/M metagenome (GOLD analysis project Ga0075426, IMG submission 75304) | Bulk soil microbial communities from a Populus tree surrounding site in Tennessee, USA - Soil MetaG P. TD hybrid SBSTD5 | ecosystem: Environmental > Terrestrial > Soil > Tree plantation...
CCGCCGGCGACCGAAAAGCGTGGTCGCATTGCGCAGCGCGCCACGCAACTGCGCATCCTGCAATGCCGCTCTCGCATTTTCGGAAAAGGTTTCCGTGTTCATCCGTTCTTATCCGTGGCCGATAAAAGCTCCGCCAGGTGCATCACACGAATATCGGATTTCTTCCGCGACAGCCGTCCGCCGATTTGCATCAGGCAACTCGCATCGCCCGACACAACCGCATCGACGCCCGCGCGCTCGATCGCCTCGATCTTCTGATCGAGAATCGCCACTGAAATCTCCGGATACTTCACCGAAAACGTTCCACCAAAACCACAACACGCTTCCGCATTCTCGATCTCGACAAACTCCGCGCCACGCACGTTGCGAATCAGTCTCCGCGGTTCGCTCTTGAGACCGAGATCGCGCAAGCCATGACACGCGTCGTGCCACGTCAACCTTCCATTCCAGGTCGCGCCCACGTCTTCGATCTCGAGAACACGAACCAAAAAGGAACTGAATTCGTGCGTGCGGGCAGCCACGGCATGAGCACGCTCCAGCCACTGCGGATCGCTTGCGAACAATTCCGCGAAGTGATGGACCATCGCGGTACACGATCCCGACGGGCTCACGATCACATCTGCCTTGCTCTCTTCAAATATCTCGATAAACCTTTGCGCGACTCGTCTCGCTTCCTCGCGATAACCGGTATTAAAAGCGGGTTGGCCGCAGCACGTCTGCCGGTCGTCAAACTCAACCTCACATCCAACACGCCGCAGCACCTCGACACAACCCGTACCAATGCCGCTCCACATCTGATCGACGAGACAGGTGACGAACAGCGAAACCCTCATAGGCATTGTCGATTGTCGATTGTCGATTGTCGATTGCCGATTGCTAAGTGCCATCTGCCTAAGTCATAGCGCCGCTTCGTCAAATCGGCAATTCGCAATCGGCAATCGGCAATACCACGACGCCCTTCACATAATCAGATGAATGGATCTCCTGCGACAAAGCGAACTCTACATCCGCCAGCGATTTGTATCGATGCGTGATCATCGCCGCGACATCGATCTGTCCACGCTCAATCAATGAGAGCGACCGCGCGTAAACCGAAGGACGTCCGTCCGCTTCGAAACCACCCGACGCGCCCACGGAGCTCACGAGGACCGGCTCTTTGAAAAGTATGCTGCTCAACACACTCAAGTCCGTGCCCGAGTGACCGTGTCCATAAAGCAGCACCGTCGCCTGCTTGCAGATCAACCCCGGCAAGACGCGAAAGACTTCACCCGAACCCGCTGCTTCGATCAAATACTCGATGCCCTTGCCGCCGGTATGCTCGCGGACCACCTCAACCAGATCATTTCCCGGATCGATCGCTTCACTCGCGCCGAAGCGTTTTGCGAGTTGACGTTTGTGCTCGTTTGGATCGCTGACGAGTAAGAAACCTTCGTAGCCGAGGACATTGCGCAGGTATTGCGTGAACAACAACCCGGCCGGCCCGGCGCCGCATATTAACACGCTGCGCACACGCGACTGCGTCACGTGGCCGTTAATTGAATGGCGCGCACGTGTTTTCTCGACCATATCAGAGGAATGAATGATGCAGCCGAGCGGTTCGACGAGCGCGGCCGCCGTCGCTTCGATCGGTTCGGTGATCTTTACTGCGTTCACCCCGGGCACGGCGATGAACTCCGCCAGACCGCCGGGCAAGCCGGTGATGCCGTGCTCGCGATAGAACTCGCATTGATGTGAGTTGCCGGTTTTGCAGTACTCACACAAAGCGTCGCGGCGGCGGCTCACGCAGTTCAAACCCTGATCGATCACGACGCGATCGCCCGCGCGCAGATCTTCGACCGCGCTGCCGGCCTCTTCGATCACGCCGGAGATCTCGTGACCCAGAATTTGCGGTTGGACCGCAAGTGAAATCGGTTGGCCGTACTCGTTGGTGTTGTAGTTTGCATGGCCGGCGAAGATGTGTGCATCGGTGCCGCAAAGACCTACGGCTGTAGTTCTGACGAGAACTTCGTAAGGCGAGATCGCCGGACAGGGAACGTCACGCACTTCGAGCCGCCCGATGTCGTATAAGACACTCGCCTTCATCATTTTGCTGCAAGAGTCAGCATGCACTGTGGCATGCAGTCAGTACCACCTCGCGGTAGCGGGTGGGTAAAGATCGGTCCTGTGAAATTCCAATTGAACCAGCGCGACCCACCCGCGACCGCGAGGTGGTACTGACTGCTACAAAGTGCGGTTACCGCTTTTGAGACGCGTGCCTTTATCATAAATCGCTCGTGTCCAGTCGACCCGTTTCGTTCAGCTCGGCGAAGCGCTGCATGGTCGCGCGAATGCCGTTTTGAAACGGCGTTGATGGTAATGGACCAACGGCGCGTTTGATGGCGGAGTCGTCGATGGCGGGCGCGATCGGAATTGGTGGGCCACTGAAGGTTATGAGATCCGCTCGCGCTTCTTCGTTAATGAAATCGGCGATGCGGTCGATCGTCAACGTTTCACCATGCAGGTTGAAGACGTGCGCCCCTTCAGGCGCTTTGTCTGCACACGCGATGAACGCCGCCGCAGTATCGGCGACGTACTGAAAATCAGTCGCGCCGCTGAAACGAATGTGAAACGGGCGCCCGAGCACGGCTGATTTCATTGCCTTCGTAGGATCGCTGGTGAGTCCGGTGTCGCGGTTGACGCCGTAGACTGTTAATGGTCGCAAGCCGACGCTGTTGACACCGTGGTCGAGAAAGTAGATGCGGGCGTTGCCTTCGTTGGTCAATTTGAAGACGCCGTAATGAGTGCTTGGTTCACAAGCGAAGCTTTCGTCGACGGCGACGTCGTCATCGTTGATGCCGTAGACGGCGGCAGAGCTCGCGTAGACCACCGCTTTTGCTTCGGTCTCGCGCACCGCTTCGAAAACGTTGAGTGTACCGACGACGTTAACCAGCGCACCGCTTATAGGGTCTGCTTTGCAGGTTGGCACTTGGAGACCGGCCAGATGAATGACGCGCTGCGCGCCGGATTGGCGCAATGCTGACGACACGGCCGCGCGATCGGTGATGTCGCCGAGAATTAATTGAACGCGCACGAGATCCTTAGCGCTCATGATCGCGCCGAGCCGGCGCGAATCGTCGCTGCGATCAAAAACGATCGCCTCATCACCGCGTTCGGTCAGAGTCTTTACGATCCACGAACCAATGCAACCCTGCGCGCCGGTAATGAAGTAACGCTCACCCATCGTTTAATTGAGCCGGTAAAACCTGGCTGCGTTGCCGGCGAAGATCTGATCCCGATCGGTCGCGCTGAGACCTTTGAGTAACTCCTGAAATGAGTCGAGCACGCGATCGTAAGTCGCAGCAAGCAAGCAGACCGGATGATCGCTGCCGAACATCATTCGCTCTACGCCAAACAATTCGAGCGCGTAATCAACGTACGGCCGTAGATCTTCCGTGGTCCACGTCGTCCAGTTTGCTTGAGTGACGAGTCCGGAGAGTTTGCAGTAGACGTTTGCTAATGCAGCGAGCGGCCGCAGTTCGCAAGCCCACTCGTCAAACTCGCCACGCTCAATCGACGGCTTTGCAAGATGATCGATCACCAGCGACAACTCCGGCAATTCTTCCGCAACCCGCCGCGCGTACTTCAAGTGGCGCGTATGCACCAGCAAGTCGAAAGAAAGATCAAACGCGGGCAGGATCTTCAATCCATTGAGCACCTCGTTATGCACGATCCAATCATCATGCGGCTCGCTCTCGACAAGATGCCGGACGCCTTTGAACTTCGGATGCGCCGTCAACTCCTCTAAATGACTGGACGTTTCGAGACTCGCGAGATCAACCCAACCAACCACGGCCGCGATAAAGCTATTCTCGTCCGCGAGCTGCAACAGCCAACGCGACTCCGCCACGCTGTTACTCGCCTGGACCAGCACCGTCTGGTCCACGCCGTTCCGACGCGACACAGGCTCGAGCTGCGCCGGCAGATAATCGCGATAAAGCACCTCGTTATCGCTTGTCATCCAGGGGTAATCGAATCGTCCTACCTGCCAGAAGTGTTGGTGCGCGTCGATCATCGTCAAACCGCCACGGATTTACACGGACCGCACAGACAGTTTCCTTCCGTGTAGTCCGTTTAGTCCGTGGTTAAGTCTTCTTAAGCATTAACCTCACGCGGTTTTTCGGCGCGCTTGCCTTCGTGGCTCTGCTTTGGTTCGCCATCGCATTCCAACGCAAAGGTCGTGACCAGCTCCGGCGCTTCCTTAGGCAAACCGGTCAGACGAACGCGCCAGTCGTCCTGCACAAACTTCACCGGCGTGTTGCTGCCGTGCATCGTCACCGCGCTGACCTTATTCAAGAGGTTCCCGATTACCACAGTTTCGCCGGGCCAATAATAGACGTGCGCGTACAGCGTGTTGCCCTTGCGCGTGTAACTCACGTAATTACCACGTCGCGGCTGGCACGGATCGGAAAGCCGAATCGTGTCGCCGTGCTTCGCCATCCAGTCGCCGACCGCGGTGAGCACTTGCGCCGACTCCGGCGGAATCGAACCGTCTTCTGTTGGTCCAATGTTCAAGAGATAGTTACCGCCGTCGCGCGCGCACGTGATCAGATTGCGAATCACCGTTGTAGGAGTCTTCCAGTTGCGATCCGCAATGTGATAACCCCAGGAGTCGTTCAACGTCATGCACGATTCCCACGGCCGGTTTGCCGATGCCTCGATACGTTGTTCAGGCGTGTCGAAGTCTTCGGGAATCTTTGAACGGTTGTTGATGATGATGTCCGGCTGAAGCTTGCGCACCATCGTATTCATCTCGACCGATTCCCAACCCTTCGCATCGAGCGGCCACGGCACGTCGTACCACAACACGTCGATCGTTCCGTAGTTGGTCATCAGTTCGCGCACCTGACCGTGGATGTAATCGACGAAGCGGCGACGCGCGGCTTCGTCCTTCAAACAGTTCGCACCGTCGGGATGATGCCAGTCCATCAACGAGTAGTAAAAACCGGCACGCAAACCTTCGGCGCGAGCCGCTTCAACGTATTCCTTGACGAGATCGCGACCTGGACCACGTTTGCCGGCGCAGTAGTTGGTGAGCTTTGAATCGAAGTTGCAGAAACCTTCGTGATGCTTCGTGGTCATCACCATGTACTTCATGCCCGCGCGTTTCGCGAGCCGCGCCCAGTCGCGCGCCGGCGCCGGTTTTGGTTTGAACTTGTCCGCGAGCGGCTCATACTCCTTCGCGGGAATGCCTTCGTTTTCCATCACCCACTCGTGGCGGCCGAGCGTGCTGTAGAGACCCCAGTGGATGAACATGCCGAACTTCGCTTCATGCCACCACTTCATACGGCGCGTGCGATCGGCGACGGTGGAAGTGGTGGGCGTGCCGGGGTCGACGGCGCGGCCGTCTTGCGCGGAGGCGATCGGCAGTTTAGCGGTAGACGCAACCGCTGCTGCGCCCATCAGGGCCAGGTAGTTTCGCCTATTCATCATGTGCGGTTTTCTCCTGTCGTTAGCGGTAACGGAGTGTATTAGCGGGCTGCGATCTTGTCAAGAAAATCATGCGCGGCTAGTTGTAAGTATTTAGAGATACTTCTCCCACTGCGAAAGTATCGTGCGGAGTTGGTCGAGTTCGTCCGCGGTGACGTTGACCAGCGGCGGGCGCACTGGACCACCGTTCAACCCAATCATGTCCATCATCGCTTTCATCGCTGAAACCTCATAACCCCGGCGACGCGAGCGAAGTTCATAGAGCGGAATCACACACGTCTCCAACAACTCCGCCAACGCGTCCGTGTCATTAGCAGACGCAAGCTCGTGCAGCTTCAGCGACAACGCCGGAGCAACGGGCGCGATGCTCGAACTAAACGCGCGAATCCCGAAGCTATAGTAAACACCGACCATGTCGTCGCCCGCGCCGCCGATCCAGACGAGTCGTTCGCCGACGCGATGAATCAGCGACTGTAGCTGGCGCATATCACCCTGCCCGTCTTTCCACGCCACCAGATTCGGCAACGAAGTGAGACGTTCAACCACCGCCGGAGTGAACCTGGCCCAGTCCCGACTGTAAATGATCATTCCCAAACGCGTGGCCTGGCTGATCGCGCGATAGTATTCAAACAGACCTTCGTCATCCGCTTGCGGATAGTAAGGTGGAAAGACGAGCAGGCCATCGGCGCCGGCCTTCTCCGCGGCCTGGGCCATCTCGACGCCGAGTCGCTGGCCGAAACCCACACCCGCAATCACCGGAACACGATCTTCAATCGCCAGCGCGGCAAGTTCGATGACACGCAGATACTCGGCGGGCGTAAGCGAGTACATCTCGCCGGTGCCGCCGGCGGCGACGATCGCCGACACGGGATGTTCGAGCAACTTGTTGAGGTTTTCGTGCAGTCCGGGCAGATCGAGCGAGAGGTCGTCTTTGAACGGCGTGATCGGAAATGCGATCACACCGGACAGCTTGTTACGCAGGGTGTTTGGATGCATCCGTTTGCTCGCAGACCAACAACCTACCCGAGTGCGGCGCGACATCCTTTAGTTCAAGCGTTCCGTTGTGGACCCCCAGGTCAGAACCGCTCCAGAGTTCGGTGATCCTACTACGCACAGCCAGGCGAAACGAAACCATCTTTGGCGTATCACTGAAGTTCAACACCGAGACGACCAATCGATCCTTCAAACCAATCTTTCCGACAGTAAAGGAATCGTCTTCAAACCGCGCCGCGACGCCAGTCGGCGGTTGCAGCTTGCGCAACATAGCCAATTTCTCCGGACTGATCTTCGTCAAATCGTCGCCTGACAACAGCAAACCTCCCGACGCATAAATCGCCGTTGCGTGAAACTGCACTTCGTTATCAGGCAACTCGCCAGTGAGCACGACCGCGTCGGAGTCGTTCCACCACAAACGACCGTTCTGCCAATTACGACTGAGACTCTGCCGCGCAGTGGTTTCGATCCGTTCCCACGTGCGCTTGATATCGTTTGAGCTGCGCGAGCCGTGAATCAAACCGAGCGAAGGCCAGATCGGATGATTGCAGCCGAGCACGAAACCATCACCCGCGCCGCGAAGAATTGCCTGCATGCCGCGCCGGTAGGCTTCGATCCGCGTCGCCCGGTGGTCGTGAAAGAAGCCGCTGTGAATCGCGCCCCAAAAGTTTGCATCGAGCTTGAAATAGGTGCAGCCCCACTCGCGGCGCATCGTGCGAAAGAGCCGTTCGAAATTCTGCTGCACTTCCGGATGCGTGCCATCGAGCACATACCACGGACCACGTCGCCAGCCACCGAACGTCACCAGATCGGAGCGCAACGGTTTGCCGTCCGCGTCTTTCACGAACCACCCGGGATGCTGTTGAAAGATGTGCGACTTCTCTTCAGCGACGAAAGGCGCGACCCAGATCGCGGGTTCGAAACCGCGTTGGCGAATCTGTTTCAGCACGCCCTGCACGTTGCCGCCGAATGCAGCGCCGGTTTCGAGCCAATCACCCATCGCGGGTTGATAACCGTCGTCGATCTGAACGTAGCGCAGGCCGGGCGTGTAGTGCGCGATGAAATCGAGATTGTCGAGTACTTGCTGCGCCGTGACGCGCGGTCCGAAGCAATACCAGGAGCACCAGCCGGTCGGTGGTTTGGGAAAACGCAAGGGCGGATGATTGGCAACGAGTTGGCGTGAGAGATTCTCGAGTAACTGTTCGCGATCAGTTCCAGTTTGAAACGTGAATGGTTCGAGTTCCCATGTTTCGCCGGGTCGCAACTCGCGTCCTTCGGTATCGATCACGACTTTCAGCGAAGGATGGTTGAGGTGAAATTGGCCGATGAAACGGCGGCACGAGGTGAACGCGAGCAGATGGTGTTTGTTGGCTGACGGCGAGAGCAACATCATGCCGTAAAGAGCTCTTGCTCCGTCCGGCGCGGGGAGTCTGTAATGTTTGGCGTCGGTGTAATTGCCGAGATCCGCGGGTTGGCCCAGCGTGCCGGCGGTTTGCGTCAGCATCTGGAAGCCTTCGCCGTAAAGACGCGTTGTCGCGGGTAAGGGTAGTTGCAGATCGAAGAGGATCACGGATTGTATTCGCACTCCTGCACTACCTCGATTTACGAGTTGCGAATAACAGACTGAGCCCCGCCAGCGGCGGATCAGCTTCACGCCGCTAGTTTCTGGAACGATCGCGCTCGGTGCGTTTTGAAACGAGAGACGATTGAGATCGACGAGCGATGCGAACGGAGAAAGTAGCGCTAGCTGGAGAAGTCTTCGACGAGTGATCTTAGCCACGGATGACACGGACCTCAGTGAACACGGATTTACTTTGTCAGGCGCGCCTCGCGCCAGTCGGCAAAAATTCTTCCTCCCTCGTCGACCCGCCGTACACGCAGCGTCAGCTTCCTGACGTTCTTCACGTCAACCTTCACCGATCCGTGTCCGTCGGTGTTCGTCCGTGGCCCACTGGCCCACAACTCCTTTCCGTCACCGATCACAGCGAACTCCACCTTTCCATTCCCAACGTGTCCAACACTCGCCGTAAATGTGTCGTACGTACCATTCAGTTCAAACTCGATTTCCGAATTTGTCGGCATGGTCACGTTGCGGCGATTCAGCTCGGGCTGGCGCCAACCAGGAGTCAAACGCACCGGATCGAGATCGGACAAAAACACATCCGGCGGTTGGATATCTTTTAATTTGAACTGTAGTTTCGCAGCCTTCTCGCTCTTGGATCCGTCTTGCCAAATGCTTCGCACCTCCGCGGTGTAGTCGAGATTTGGATCGAGCCCGCGAAGCGCGAACACTTGCCCCGGAGTCGAACCCAGGACCTTGCCGTTCAACGAGACTTCATAAGCGAAAGTCGGTTGCGCCGGAATGCTCCAACGCAGGTTAACGCCATCGATGCCGGCGCTCTCAGCGATCAAGTTCGACGGCTCGCGGACGGGAAAGTGATAACCAGCCGCCGGCTCGAAGACGACCTCCCAACTCACTTCGGTTGTACGCGGCGACGTGATCTGAACCTCAGCCCAACCCTGATGATTCGTGATGCGCACCGGCAAGCCATTCGCGGTGGCGCGCTTGATCGCGAAGTGTTTACCGGGAGGAAAAGCGAACCACAGACTGTACGGATCGTTACGGACCACACGACTGCGACCGGCGTAGAAGTTGCGCGCCGGGTCGAAATGTTGGGAGATCAGGTCGACCCAACCCTGCGTGATATGCCGGCTGGTCGAAACCAGTTGGATCTGATCCGTGGCCGGAACGAGCGACAACACCCGCGTGCTCGCCGGCAGCAACTCGAGCGAGATTCCCTTCTCCCAGGCGCCGAGATATTCCCTATGCCAAAAATCAAACACGTGTACGGGACGATCCTCAGGCAAGCCGAGGTCTTTCCAGCCGACATAGGAGGCAATCGGCTTCGTTTCGTCGAAATTGAACAGGCCGACGACGTCGTATTGCCGTCCGAGATGATTGATCTTCAAATCCCAGATCCGCTTGTTGCGATCAGCAGAGAAGAGATCCAGCGGACGAATATCAACGGCCGGATAGACGCGCTTGATTAGCTCAACGCGCTCCGGCCCGAGATCCACCAGCCGATCGCTCATTAACGCAGCCTGCCCCGTCAATCCCTGCAACGTGGCCCACGCGCGCGCCTGCTCGAGCGGCATTGGCGCGCGCACGATGAACACGTCCGGATCCGTGTACCACGCGATGTTGTGCAGGAAGTAGTACTGCATCGTGGCGCGCATCGCGTACTTGAAGCCGTCCCAATTCGGCAAGACGTCCGCGCCGATGCGCGAGCCGTTCATCAAGCCGATGCCTTCGAGCGGCACGACCCAACAACCAAGCAAATAACGCCGCGGGCCAATCGCTTCGCGAATACTGTTGAGCGTGCCGCGATAAAGGTCATCCGTGTCATCTGTGTTATTCGCGGCCCGCTTCATGAAACTCTTCTTGTTGCGATACTCGCGCACAACGATCGGCTGGCCGTCGATCTTAAAATACTCATAACCCCAACCCGCAAAACGCGTGAACAGGTCCTTTA
>Ga0075426_10004411_pt1 | contig 9990 bp, 5 predicted proteins | sample SoiMethybrSBSTD5_FD_75304 | JGI IMG/M metagenome (GOLD analysis project Ga0075426, IMG submission 75304) | Bulk soil microbial communities from a Populus tree surrounding site in Tennessee, USA - Soil MetaG P. TD hybrid SBSTD5 | ecosystem: Environmental > Terrestrial > Soil > Tree plantation...
CATGCACGCCAGAGTTACGAACCAGACCTTCGAGCTTGCGAGCAATATCGATCAGTTCGCGCACCTGCGGCTCGTTTTCATATGCCTGCTGCAGGGGCGGAGAATCCGTGAGAGCCTGATCGATGCTGATGTTGAGCGTCGTCGGAACCATCTTGGCGATACGATCCACGTCGCCATACGGAATTTCCATCGCACGGCCTACATCTTTAATTGCAGCCTTCGCTGCCATAGTGCCGAAAGTGATGATCTGCGCAACCTGCTCGCGTCCGTATTTGCGTGTGACATAGTCAATGACTTCTCCACGACGATTCATACAGAAGTCAACGTCGATATCAGGCATCGACACGCGTTCCGGATTCAGGAAGCGCTCGAAGAGAAGCTCGTTCTGCAGCGGATCGATGTCGGTAATGCCCATTGCGTAAGACACCAGCGACCCTGCGGCCGATCCGCGACCTGGGCCCACGGGAATTCCGTTCTCCTTCGCATAGCGAATGAAGTCCCAGACGATAAGGAAGTAGCCTGAGAACTTCATCTGCTTGATGCAGTCGATCTCGCGCGAGAGTCGCTGCTCGTAATCGCTGATCGTCTTCCGCAGCTCGTCTTTGGCCTGCAACCCGCGAATAATTTCCAAGCGGCGGGCGAATCCCTGCCTGCAGACCTGCTCGAAATAGCTGTCGAGGTCTTCCCCATCTGGAACATCGAAGCGCGGAAACGGATTCTGCACCTTGCCGATCTTCACATTGCAGCGCTCTGCAATTGCCATTGTGCGTTTGAGCGCGTCAGGAATCTCACCGAAGAGACGGTGCATTTCGTCGGCAGACTTTACGAAGAACTGATCGCTGTCGAACTTGAAGCGCTTCTCGTCGCGAATAGAAGATGCAGTTTGCACGCAGAGCAGGACTTCATGCGCATACGAGTCCTCCCCGCAGATGTAGTGGCTGTCGTTTGTGGCAACCAGCGGAAGGCCGAGTTCTTTTTCCAGCCGCAGCAGATCGGGACGAATCTGCTTTTCCAGCGCGAGTCCCTGATCCTGGATTTCGAGGAAGAAGTTCCCTTCTCCAAAGATGTCGCGATACGTCGCAGCCGTGTTGCGGGCCGCTTCATATTTGCCGGCCATCAGGCTCTCGCAAAGCTCACCTGCAAGACATCCCGAAAGAACAATCAATCCTTTTGCGTGCTGAGCGAGAAACTTCTTGCTCACACGTGGCTTGTAATACATGCCGTGAAGCGAGGCTTCCGAGGTGATCTTTACCAGGTTGCGATAGCCTTCGTCGTTCTCGGCGAGCACCAACAGATGGTTGTACTCGTCGCCTTCCGGCGCAGCGCGGTGGTCTTCTTTCTTGCAGATGTAGAGTTCGCAGCCGATGATCGGCTTTATCCCGGCGTTCTTGGCGGCGTTGTGGAAGGCAACTGCACCAAAAATGTTGCCGTGATCGGTCATGGCTACCGAAGTCTGGCCCAACTCCGCCACGCGCTTGACCAGCTTATCTACATCGCAGGCGCCGTCCAGAAGGGAGTAGTCGGTATGAAGATGGAGGTGTGTAAATTCAGGCATTCTGGAGGCTCGTTACTCTCAATTTTACTCGGAGAACACCTGAAACCTTGCTTGCGGATATCGGCGCGCGTAAGTGGAAAACACGGTAATATCCGCGCGAATTACCCTCGATTTGACAGTCTCAGACGGCACAGGCACAATCTCGGCTCTCCCCAAAATTCCTCCCCAAAGTCACTACAGGAGCAAGGTATGCGTTTGCTGTTTGGGGTCGGCATTATTTGGTGTATCGCAATGTTCGTCGCAGTCGCGCTCTGCCGTGCCGCCACCTCGCAAGACGTGCGCGAGCAGGTCGGAGACTAATTCAAGTACCAGCGCGGCATCTGGCTAAGGCTTCTTAGACTTCTTCGCTGCGGCCTCAACCTCTTCCTTAAAGTTTTTGAACAGCAGCGGATTCTTGCCTACGAGTCCGTCGTGCTGGGTAGCTACCCAGAGGCGCGCCGCTTCTCTGCCATCATCGGCTTGATATACCGCGAGGTAGTCGTCAGCCGGACCGACTTCCGCCCCGAACACTGGGCCGATTCCTGCGGACGTTCGCCGGCCAGTCGTCGGATCAATGCCGCCTGTGCCAACCCGAATTCCGCCCATGCCCGCAGCTACCCTGCCGGTGCGCACAGCGATCAGCATGTCGGCATCGGCTGGATTGATAGTGATCGTGTAACGCTTCCATTTACTCAGAGCGTCATAAATATTTGCGATCGCCTGTCGATCGTCAGGTTGAACCTTTGTCGACGCGAAAGAACGGAAATCCGTTTCCGCAATGAATCCCTCCGCGGTCTCATACCCAAGAGCAACATACCTCGCCTGCAGTACCAAAGCGGGAATGGTGGGAGCCTTTGCATAGCTCTGTAAAACCAGCAGCAGACTGAAAAGCAGTATCAAGCCTGAAGTTTTCCGCATGATTCAATACCTCCGCCGGTGGTGCATTCTAATGCAAGTCGCACCTCAAAAGTGCCAAACCATTCCGGCCAAAGAAGTTTCGGAACCATTCCGTTTCAAGTGCAGCATTTCCCTCCACGGCAACTCTGTAGGGGATTTTTAAATCGGTACGGCCGGTGTGAGCTACTCAAGTGAGAACCTCAATGTTGTAAAACTCAAGCTTCACAGAATGACAAACCCAGCAATTCTCCTGATTTCAGCCCTTTTCTGCAAAAATGTTTCCGACATCGTTCCTATGAAGTCTTTCCTATTTAGGAACCCAAAGCCAAGACGAAATATTTTGCATGCGTCGATTCGGGATTGGAAATGCCGTGCTCGTCGTTGGAGCCGGCAAATAACACTGATCCTTCACCGGCGCGAGTCGCTTTGCCGTTGATAGTGAATTCGAGCGTTCCTTCGACCACGAAAACCATTTCTTCGTGACGGTGCCGGTGTGGCGGGTGAGGTCTACTGTGGGGAGCCAGGTCGGACTCGTGCAGCGAGATGTGGCAGCCTTCAAAAATCGGGCCTTCGAGAATCTCGCGCAAAGTGACGTTGCCCGCAGTGCGAGCAGCTAACTTGTCGAACTCATAGATCCTCGATGGCAGCGTCTTTTCTTCCCCAAACAACCGCTGAGTGCTTGCAATAAGAGCAGTCAAAGCAAAGCAGAAATATCTTCTCGATCGTTGCATCGAAGCCCTCCCGAATTAGCGCTGCGGACCTAATTCAATTACGTAGTACGTGGCTGGAGTCTCTCCCGGATTGCGGATTCCGTGCTCATCTCCCGACCCGATGAATGCAACCGATCCCCGCGAAATTCGGGATGATTTTCCGTTGATCGTGACCTCGAGCGTTCCTTCAAGCATCAGAAAAATCTCCTCGCCGTTATGGTGATGCGGTGGATGCGGTTCGCTTTGCGGAGCCAAAGACGACTCGTGGACGGACACTTTGCATCCGTCGACCGTATTGCCGGATACGATGGGACGGTAGTCGAGCTTGTTTGAATGGCGGACCGGCAGATCCTGGAAGACGTAGACCTCAGAAGGCAGTCGGCTCTGCTCGTCTGCGGGCACACCGATCGAAGCAAGTAGCGTCGATGACATGACAGCCAAGTCTCTTCGCGAGCAACTCATGAAAGGTTCTCCTGCTTTCTTCGTGAACAGCGTCAACGTAATCGCAAGGCGCTTCGGTAAAAGCGGCGGCGTTTGCGAATCGTCATTCCTAAACTTCTCAAATTGGTGTCACTGGCGTTTACTGGGGCAGAGCAAACGCCACGTACACTCCTCCGCCCCCAGGAGTACTGGGGTCGCGCAGCCCGCCGGCGGCGATCACGACATACTGTCGTCCCCCGATCTCATATGTAATTGGCGTGGCAATCGCAGACAGCGGCAACTGCGCCTCCCAGAGCAACTTCCCTGTGGCCTTGTCGTATGCACGGAACTTTTTGTCGCGGACACTGGCTCCGATAAAAAGCACTCCTCCAGCCGTCACCACAGGACCGCCGTAGTTCTCCGAGCCTGTATCGGGGAGACCTTTGGCGACCAGCTCAGGATATTGTCCATACGCCTCCTTCCACAGGTATTCGCCAGTATCCAAATTGATGGCGTTCAATGTACCCCAGGGTGGAGCTGTAGCCGGGTATCCATCTGGATCGAGAAATTTTTCGTATCCGGTGGTGTCGTACCGATCGTGTTGTTCGCTCGGCGCCGCTGCACGGCTCACGTTTTTCGGCTCGCCGTGGAGCAGATATTGGATAAGCTCACGGAGTTGGCCGTCGGAGTCCAGATAAGGAAAGGCCGGCATCTGTCCCTTGCCGGAACGCACGATCTTCCCGATTTGGGCGGCGCTCATGCGGGCTCCGATGTTCGCCAATGAGGGAATTTGCGGAGGCGATCCCCTGCGGTCCTCACGATGACAGCCACTGCACTGGATCACGTAGGTTTCGCGGCCGGTGCTGGGTTCAGAGTGTGGCTTCGCCTGCGCCTCACGGTCGACGCTTCTTCGTTCGCCATGAAGCAGATATTCGATTAACGCGTGCCCCTGTCCACCCTCTGGATCAAGGTTCGGAAACGGTGGCATCCGCCCTTTGCCGGATTGCAGAATGGCGCCGATCTGAGCGGCTGTCATCCGCGTCCCGAGTTTTGCCAAAGGCGGGGTTTCGGGTGGCGATCCCGCAAGATCCGCACGATGACATGCGCCGCATTGACTTAAGTAAATGCTGCGGCCAGGAGAGCCAGCGGTGTGTTTGATCAGCGATTCGGTCAATCCGACATCATTGGCATTGATATAAAGTACGTGTGTTTCCGGATCGAAAGCCGAGCCACCGTACTCGGCGCCGCCATCGTAGCCGGGGAACATTAACGTATCCACGCCTACGCTATTGGGCGTGAATTGTCCCTCATAATGGAATTTATGAAACTGCTTGACAGCCCATTCGTGGGCCTCTGGAGTTCGGTTCGTCAGTTCCGTTTCGGTAATCGTCTGTCTGGCAAACGGTTCAGGCTTAACTGGAAAAGGCTGTTCCGGGGCGGCGACTTCACCCGGCACCCTACTGGCGGGCACTCTGCGATACTCGATGGGAAATAAAGACTTGCCAGTTGCACGGTCAAAGAGAAACAGGAATCCCTGCTTCGAGGTCAGAACTACAGCCGGAACTTCCTTTCCACCACGCGTCACATTCACCAAGGTTGGTGGTGAAGTGAGATCACGATCCCACATGTCGTGGCGCACCGCCTGAAAGTGCCAGATTCTCTTTCCCGTTTCGGCATCGAGTGCGATCAAAGTGCTGGCGAACAGATCATCACCGATGCGATCGCCTCCGTACCAGTCTGTTGCGGCTGATCCGGTGGGAGCATAAACAATGCCCCGTTCCGGATCGAGCGCGAAGCCAGTCCAGTCATTGGCTGAACCGCTATATTTCCACGCATTCTTCGGCCAGGTGTCGTAACCGAAATCCCCGGGATGAGGAATGGTGTGGAAGGTCCAGCGCAGCTTTCCGGTGCGCACATCGTAGGCGCGAATGTCTCCTGGTGGAGCGGGCAGCGTTTCTGGAGTGGCATCACCGAGAATGAGGAGGTCTTTATACACGACTCCGGGACTGGTGATGGAAACCGAATTCAACTTTGGATCGCCGCGCAAATCTTCGCGCAGATCGATGCGGCCATCGTGAGCAAACGAGCGAATGACTTGCCCGGTGGTTGGATCGAGGGCATACACGTACTTAGAAATTCCCGCGAAGATTCGTTTCTCATCCCCGTCGCGCCAATACGTAAGGCTCCTCTCAGCGCGCGATGTGACTTTTTCCGAGGCGAATTCCTTTTGTGAGTCGAAAATCCACCGAAGAGCGCCAGTGACAGCATCGAGGGCGATTACTTCCTGCTTGGGAGTGTAGGCATAGAGCACGCCGTCAATCATGAGAGGAGTGGTCTCCAACCCGCCCTTTTCGTGCGTATCGAAGCTCCACACCTGTCGCAACTGTGAAACGTTGTTGATGTTGATCTGCGTCAGAGGCGAATAATGCGTGTTGCCAGGCGAGCCCAGGTAGAATTCCCAATCTGTTTCGGACTGTGCAGGGGAGGGTCGCGCGGATGGCGATTGCTTGAGCCGTCCGGCATAGAGAAGACCTAAATTGAAGATGCACGCCAGCAGCGTCGAGAGAATGAGAGTCTTTATAGTTCGATTCCTGAGACCCATGCCGATTGCATCTGTCCGTCGTCGAATCTGAGATAGCCGCACACTCAGATCACTTACGCAGGCTGCACAACAGTCACCCAAGTTCTGAGAGAACCGCATCGCAGGTACGGGGTGCTTTGCACATTTTCGCGTTTGCTAATGGTGCTCCCGCAAGCTTCGCCGATTCACCTCAGACCGTAAAATGCAGTAAACGTTTACTGGAAGCAGCAAGCTAGAACACTCAAACCGGTTTGTCAATCTTTGTGAAGGTCACTGTCGTTAGCACATCAAATGTCCGGTTGAATTAGCACGTGAGATGTCCGCTTTTCGGGCGGTGAGAGTAAGAGACCATGCCATGCATGGTCTCTTACTCGAAGGCCGCCATGGAGCGGATGATGAAGATACAGGAAGTGCTATTGCGGGCGATGGCGCGGAAGATCACGTGGTTTCAAGCGGCCGAGATTCTAGGTTTCAGCGATCGACATTTGCGCCGCATTCGGGAACGTTACCAGGAGTTTGGCTATGACGGGCTGTTTGATCGACGGCGAGACCAGCCTTCTCAGAAACGAGTTCCACTGGCGACCGTGGAGACGGTTCTGGGGCTGTATCGAGACCAGTACTTCGATCTGAACGTGAGTCACTTTCACGAGAAGCTGAAGAGCGAACACCAGATTGATTTGAGCTATACGTGGGTGAAAGCAGCGCTGCAGGGGGCCGGGCTGGTGGCACGGGCCAGCAAACGCGGGGTGCACCGTAAACGGCGGCAGCGCCGGCCCTTGCCGGGAATGCTGTTGCACATCGACGGGAGCCATCATCAGTGGTTCCAGGACGAGCGCTGGTATGACCTGATCGTGATCTTGGACGACGCCACCAGCGAAATCTATTACGCGCAGCTAACCGAAGAGGAATCCACCTTGACGGTGATGGCAGGACTGAAGGAAGTGATCCAGAGCAAGGGAGTATTCTGCGCTTTGTACAGCGATCGCGGCAGTCATTTCTGGATCACGCCGAAGGTGGGAGGCAAGGTCGATCCACATCGGCTGACGCAAGTTGGTCGAGCCCTCCGCGAGTTGGGAGTGCAGATGATTCCGGCGTACTCGCCGCAGGCCCGTGGCCGGAGCGAGCGCAACTTTGGTACTTGGCAAGGACGCTTGCCGCAGGAGCTGCGCCTGCGCGGAATCCGCACCTTGGAGGCGGCCAATCGCTTTCTGCGTGAGCACTACATTGCCGAGTTCAACGCTCGCTTCCAAGTCCCGAGTCGGGAACGTGGCAGTGCCTTTGTGCGCCGCTCCAGCCGGGATCTGGACCTGATCTTCGCGCTGCAGTTCGAGCGCACCGTCAACCGCGACAACACGGTAAGCATTCAGAATCTACGCTTGCAGATTGAACCGGTGCGCTGGCGTGCCACCTTGGCTGGCTGTTCGGTCACCGTGCATCAGCACCTCGATGGAACGTTCACGATTACTCACGGTCCCCAGCGTCTGGGCCACTACAGTGCGGCGGGAGTGTCGTTGGAAAAAGTAAATTTCGGCGGGCGTGGGGCTGTGGAAAAGACGCGAGGCGGAAAAGTCATACACCCGACTTTCCCGCCTCGCTTGGAAATCACGCAAACACCGCGTGATTCCCACTTTCCCACAGCCTCCGCTGCTGCTGGCTTATCAACCTAAACCGGACATTTCATTTGCTACAAAAACCGGACATTTTAATTTGCTACCAACATCTTTGTGAAGGTCACATAAGGGCAGGTCTGTTTTGTACGACTTTCTAAATCCTGCAGAGACGCTATCGCGACCTGCTCGAAGTAAAGCGCAGCGAACTCCGAATACACGATCGAACGCAAGCTCTCCCTCGTGAGTAAGTGAAGCCTGCTCGCGCACGCAGCCGACTCTTGGACAGCCGATTTAGGTCTGCCGGTCACGAACAAACTATTTGCGTGCGCCAAAACAGGAATCCCAGAAAGGTTGGGCGGCCCAAGACTCAGGCATTCCGCCGCGCTGTGAGTTCTACGTCAACGCCACCACTTCATAGTCTCCAATCGCAGGGATTTCAAAGCTAACGATTCCATCCTGCTGCTGAAATGTCAAAGAAGTTCCTGAGCGCAATGCGCGAGCGCTCTTTATTTGCCGTCCATCAGTTTGGAATCGGACCTTTTGAGGACCGAGTGGATAGGCCTGGCGAATATATCCGCGTGTGGCATTTGGATTCGTGTAATTCAGGATGTGCAGCGCATATCCTGATTCGGTTTCCCACCCGAAGGTTTCGATCAGTCCCGCGCCAGCGACTGACACAACAGAATCTGCTCCGCGGACCCACTTGATGGCGTTCTGCAAAAGGATGCTCAGATCGCTGTCGCCCGAACGCCAGCAGGTTCGGTCCACATCGCCGGCGAAGTATGCGAGGCGTGACTTTCCGACTTCCCGGAACACTGCTGCAGGTTCGGTTGTGCGCGGTGTTCGCGCATACACCATTTCCGGCGGAAAAGCAGGATAGGTCGGCACAATGCTCAGCACAAGCGGTGATGAGCCAGCCCGAATTGGGATGCGATTCTCTGCGCCGGGAAGAAGTGCCGTTCCTCTGAAGTCATCAACAACTGGATGCGGCCTCTCGATTCGCGCATAGCTATTGCCGTGCGGTCCAATTACTTCTCCCGTTATGTGGGTGCCGAAAACGTCAGCCAATTGAAAGTCTGAGCGCACGTTTCCCCATTCGTCATAACGAGAAGTTTCGAAGGTCGCGAGCAACGATCCACCACTATTCACATATTTGCGAATCGCTTCACACTGCCGGTCGCCAAGATAAGCGGCATTGGGAATCAGCAAAGCGCGGTATCTATTGAGGGGGGCCTCTTCCAGGTTGCTTTCATGAATGAAGTCAAAGAGGAATCGTCCTTCGAGCAGCGCGTAATAGAGTCCCTGGGTGTAATCAGTTGAGCCGCCGCGATATCGGGGCCGCCGAGATTCCGGTCTGGAATAAAACGCGATCGTGCGCTGAGGATACAAAACTGCCAAATCGGCGAGCGAACTTCGATTCCTGAAATGGGCTTCATGATCTGCGATCCAATTAAAGAAGGAATGCCCAACTTCACGCCAGCGGGTATCTTCCGGAGAGCCGCCAAGCCAATGAAACCATGGAACCATGCCGCTCGCAGTAGTTTGTGCAAGCCACATCGTGAGCTCGGCGGGAGCTTTCGAAACATGCCGCCAATTCGGTTGAGCATTCGCATAGGCCCCGGCGACATTAGTAATGGTGCGGCTCTGCATGACTGAATTTGCGACTCTTCCCTGTTGAGCGCAGGCCCAGATGGGAGTGTCGCCGGAGCGGCCTTGATGATCGGCATTAAACCAGGCGGCAACCTGACTTATGTCTTTCAGATCTTTGACGGTGTCGAGTCCACCTCCGAGATTGCCGACGTACACGGATTGCGGATTTTCTTCTCTTACAACCTCATCCCAAAGACGCCAGACTGCGAGTACACGATCCATATATGCCTGGTAATACTTGCGATAGAGAGGACTGGACGCGTCCGTCTCCTCGGGCGGAACCCCACCTAGTTGGTCATATAACCGTCGGCAGTTTTCGCAGTAGCACACACGCAGTGCGCCAGTAGATGGCCAACCATTCGTAAAGAATCCGTCTACGGAATAGTGCTGGCTGATTTCCCGATAGATCGCCGGCATCTGCTCTGTGAAATAAGTGCTGAACATGCAGGTGAAAAAGAGCCAAGGTGATTCAGAGTGCGGACGCGGCGAGCCGTCGCGATTGCGCTCAAACCACTCGGGGTGGGCTTTCAATGCGTCTTCGTAAGCAAGGTTGCAGTCCATGCGAGCGACGGCGCGCATTCCTCGCCG
>Ga0075426_10004412_pt1 | contig 9989 bp, 5 predicted proteins | sample SoiMethybrSBSTD5_FD_75304 | JGI IMG/M metagenome (GOLD analysis project Ga0075426, IMG submission 75304) | Bulk soil microbial communities from a Populus tree surrounding site in Tennessee, USA - Soil MetaG P. TD hybrid SBSTD5 | ecosystem: Environmental > Terrestrial > Soil > Tree plantation...
TGAATACCTGGTGCAATCAGCGGCACAACGTTCCTTACGTTTTTCCGGAAACGCAGCAAGCCGACAACTTTACGCCGCCGGCGGCTCTGTTCAAGAACGGCTTTAATTTCGGAACTCCGGTGCTCGGTACTGGCGCGTTGCCTGCCACGACGGTGAGTTTCACGGCGTTTGATCCGCACTCGCCTTCGCAGTATGTGCAGCAATGGAATTCCTCGTTGCAGAAGAGCCTCGGTCGAGATACGTCGCTCGAAGCCGGGTATCTCGGCTCGCGCGGTTTTCATTTGCAGCGCGCGCATCTGATCAACAACACACGGCCTGGCCCCGGACCGCTTGGTCCCCGGCGTCCGTTCAAGACGCTCACTTTCGTTGACGGCACGCAACTCACTCCGAGCAGCACGGACGCGGTGATTCAGAGTCAGACGTTTCCTGTGAGCACGATCAACCTGCTCGAAAACAGCTCGCAAAGCTGGTATGACGCCGGCTACATTAACCTGCGGCGCCGCTACTCACACGGGCTCAGCTTTCTGGCCAACTACACTTTTTCGAAGAATCTGACGAACGCACCGGATTTCCGTTCGCCGATGGATGAGTCGGCGATTCCACAGGACAATCGGAATCTCGCTTTGGAAAAAGGACTGGGCTGCGACACACGTAATCGATTTGCGATTAGCTCCGTCTACGACATTCCCGCGTATCGCCGCGCTGAATTCGCTCGGTTAATTACCCAGAACTGGCATCTTTCCGCGATTTATCAATATCAGACGGGCATGCCATTCACGATTTCGGTGTTCGGCGACACCGCGAATTCCGGAACGATTCTGGGCGAGAATCCGATCCGCGCGAACGTGACGGGCCAGCCGATTTTTGGGCCTGGCACGCGGACGGCGCAGGAATGGTTCAATCCCGCTGCGTTTGCCGCGCCGCCGGCTTTCACATACGGAAACGTTGGGCGCAACACGCTTTACGGTCCATCGATGCGCACTTTGGATCTGGCGATTGCGCGTTCCTTCAATTTTACGGAGCGCCTGGCCTTTCAATTCCGCGCAGAAGCCTTCAACGCGCTCAATCAGATCAATCTCGGTACGCCGAACCGTTTCGCGAACACACCACAATTCGGCACCATCACCATGGCAATGACGCCCGGCCGCCAACTGCAATTGAGTGCGCGGATGTCGTTTTAACTTTTGGAGAGCGCGTCTGATGTGGGCGTCGCTGGCAGGGCGATTCCTAGGCGAAACTCATAGGGCAACATGTCCGCAGCCGCGGCTGCGGCGACCACGAAGAACTGTCGATGATGGGCGCATCGGTCGGTGAGCTATGCTCGAATGAAAATGTTTTTGCCAGATTTGGTGACCAGCCTTAGACTTATGGGGCCATCCCGCTTGGCATTCCTCTAGCCGTTTAAATTTCGTTCGAAGGAGCTTCTTGATGAGCGGTGTCAGAGTTCTTGTTGGTACGCGCAAAGGCGCGTTTATTCTTACCTCGGACGGCAAGCGCGAGAAGTGGAATGTCAGCGGACCGCATTTCGCGGGCTGGGAGATTTACCACGCGAAGGGATCGACGATTGATCCCAATCGCGTTTACGTTTCACAAACGAGCGGATGGTTTGGACAGGTGATTCAACGCTCCGACGACGGAGGCAAAACCTGGTTTCAGCCGGGAACGCCGCCCGGAGAAGAGAAGGGCCCCGGCGGCATGCCGAAGGGCGAGAGCAACAAATTTGTTTACGACGTTTCCCCGGAAACCGGCAAGCCGCTGACGACACATCAATTTTATGATGGCACGCAACATCCTTGGGAGTTCAAGCGCGTTTGGCATCTTGAGCCGTCGTTGACGGAACCTGACACGGTTTTTGCCGGTGTCGAAGATGCTGCGCTCTTCAAATCCAAAGATGGCGGAAAAACGTGGAGCGAACTTTCGGGACTGCGCGGTCACGGAACCGGGCCGAAGTGGCAGCCTGGCGCGGGCGGTATGTGCCTCCACACGGTCATTCTGGATCCCAGCAACCCGAAGCGTATTTATATCGCCATTTCCGCTGCGGGCGCGTTCCGCAGTGATGATGGCGGAGCGACTTGGAAACCAATAAACAAGGGCCTTCATTCACTTTATATTCCGGATCCCACGGCGGAAGTTGGACATTGTGTGCATCACGTCGCGATGAACCCGAAGCGGCCTGGTGTGCTGTTTATGCAGAAGCACTGGGATGTGATGCGCAGCGACAACGCGGGCGATTCGTGGACGGAAGTCAGCGGGAATCTGCCAACGGATTTCGGATTCGTGATTGACGTGCACGCTCATCAGCCGGAAACGATTTACGTGGTCCCCATCAAGAGCGATTCGGAACACTTCGTGCCCGATGGAAAACTTCGCGTTTACCGCAGCAAGACCGGCGGCAACGAATGGGAAGAATTGACGAAGGGGCTGCCGCAGCAGAATTGTTACGTCAACGTTCTGCGCGATGCGATGGCCGTCGATTCGCTCGACGACTGCGGCATTTACTTCGGTACATCGGGGGGACAGGTCTACGTTTCTCCGGACGGCGGCGACTCATGGAAGGCCATCGTTCACGATTTGCCCGGCGTTCTCTCGGTTGAGGTCCAGACGCTCAAATGATTCGCGTCGTTCTTCCACAACATTTGCGCACGCTGGCGCACGTTGGCAGCGAAGTGCAAATCAGCGTGACGGGACCAGTCACACTGCGTTCAATTTTGGATGCCATCGAAGCTGAATACCCGATGCTGCAGGGCACGATTCGTGATCACGCCACGCAGCAACGGCGTCCGTTCTTGCGTTTCTTTGCCTGTGGCGAAGATTTGTCGCTCGAATCTCCGGATACGCCGGTTCCGCCGGAAGTCGTTGCCGGCGCGGAGCCGTTTCTGGTGATCGGCGCCATTGCCGGTGGCTGAGGCTGTGCCCTTCGGCGGCCCCGCTAAAATTATACTATTTTGAATCCAAGAGGCTTCGGCATTCCGCCAGACGGCTCTCCACGTCGCGTTCGCTTCCGGCACGGAATACGTTTGGGCTGATTCGCGACGCATTTGGAATTTTCCGCCAATACTCGATGCTCTTGTTGTATGCCTGCTGTGCCTGTGTGACGGCTTTGCGGCGCGCCTCCGTGGACTTGGCAAGCTTTACTTCTGCCAACGCAGCGTCGCCCAAACCGGAATGAGCGTCGGCCGCTACGTAGTATGCGGGCACATCTTGAAGGGGCTCTGCTAAGGACGGCGCGGTAGTATCGAGCGCTGCTTGAAAGCTCAATTTTGCCTCCGCAAGCTTGCCTAAGCGGAGCAGCGTTTGCCCCGCTCTGATCTGGCTCTCGGCGAGTTCGCAACGAAATTCATCGTGAAGCGGTTTGCCCGGAGGGGCTGCCAATTCGGCAGAAGCCGTTTGAAACTGCTGCAATGCCGCGGACAGATTCCTGCGGCCCAACTCCGCTTCCCCGAGCCATAAGTGCATCGCGCCCTTGCCCAGCGGCACATCCGTGAAAACACCCGGTGCCTCGTAGACCCTCAGCGCGTGCTGCACATTGGCGGCGGCTTCGTTGAAACGTCCTTCGACCACTTGCATGATGCCGCGTTCGAACGCGACTCCTGCAGCGTCAAGAGTCAACATCGAATTTTCCGGGTCGAGCTTCGCCATCGGTTCAATGGTCATCGAAGCCAGGCGCAAGCTCTCGGATGCTCCCGCCAGATCGTTATCCATTAATTGTGCGTAGCATTTTTTCTCGCGCGTGACGGCAGCCTCTCTGGCAACGTCAGGCTGCGCCCCGGCCTTCACTGCATTTTCAAAGCCGGCGATTGCTTCGTCAAATAAGGCAATGGCCTCTTTCCGGCGGCCGGCATGTATAAGTTCGTCCGCCGTCAATGCTTTCGCCATCGCGGTAGACCGGGTTATGCCTCGATAATCCGGCGCTATTTTCAGAATTTCTTGTTTCAATTCCAGCATCTTCTGAAACGATTCCAGTGCGCGAGGGCGGTCGCCGAGACCCTGATACAAGATCCCCAAATTCTGATATTCAATCGAGCGCTCGCTCTTGATCTTTGGATTTTCTGGCTCAAGTTTCACGAGCCGATCCGTTATTGCAATCGCTTTTTGCAGATCTTCGCGGCCGCCGCCCTCCATCAGCTCGGAAAAGGACAAGATTCTGTGCATCATGGCTACATTTAACTGGTCGATCGTATTACGTGGATTAGCTTTTGCCACTGCTTCGAAAAGCGCGAGTGCTTTTCGATCGCTCGCCAGCGCAGCCTGCACATTTCCTAAATTGGACTCCTCTTGATTTCCCTGCACCACCGCCAAACGCTGATAGCCCCATGCGAGCTCGCGTTGCAAGTCAGGGTCGCCACTGGCTTCACTGGAAAGTTTGTCCAGATATTCGACCGCGCGGTCGAGCAACAATTTTCGCGCCGGTGTTGCACCGGGCAGGCGCTCGATCGAATCGTGAATTTCAAAAATGAGGGAATTAGAGAGCTTGCGAACATCGTCAAACCGTTTTTCGGCGCGCAAGCGATTGCGTTCGGCAACCTTAGCCTCCCGCACTGTCGCTACGACTCCCGCCACCAGAGTCGCCGCTATCAGCGCCGCTGCGGCAACGCCAGCCTTGTGTCGCTTGATGAATTTTCCTGACCGATAGGTCCAAGAATCTTTTCTGGCGGACACAGGACGCCCGTCCAGATGCCGCCGCAGATCCTCCGCGAACTGTTCGACCGACGCATATCGCCGCTGCGGTTCCTTTCGCAGCGCTTTGAGCAAAATGTTGTCTAGATCACCGGAAAGGCGGCGCTGCAGTTTTGCCAACGACGCTTCTCGCGCATCGCTCAACTGCTCGGGAGTGCGGCAGGCGCTGTCTTTCGCCGTAAACTGGCGCAGAATGGCGGTGCTCGGCCGCTCGGGTTCCGTCTCCGTGATGGCGTGCGACAGCTCGTGTGGTGTCCGCGTCGCCACGCGGTAAGGCGAACGTCCAGTCAAGAGTTGATACAGCACGACGCCGAGCGAATACACATCCGAAGCGGTGGTAATCGGTTCGCCGCGAATCTGCTCTGGGCTGGCATATTCCGGCGTCATCGGCCGCACGATCGTGACGTCCGTGACCGTTGCCGGGTCCAGGATTTTGGCGATACCAAAATCCAGCAACTTCGGAATGCCCGCTTTCGTTACCAGAATATTTCCGGGTTTCAGGTCACGATGGATTACCAGCCGTTGGTGCGCGTACTGAACCGCCGAGCAAACCTCCAGATAAAGTTCCAGCCGCCGCGTAGTGTTCAGTTTTCCCGCGTCGCAGAACGAGTCGATCGGAATTCCGTCGACCAATTCCATTACCAGATAAGGGATACCCTCCGCGGACGTGCCGCCGTCGTATAGTCGTGCGATATTCGAATGATCCAGGCTTGCGAGAATCTGGCGCTCGTTTCTAAACCGTTCCAATACAGACGAGACGTCATAACCGACGCGCACCGTTTTCAGCGCGACTTCCTTCGTAAACTCTCCATCGGCGCGCACCGCGCGATATACCTCGCCCATTCCGCCGCGACCGATCTCCTCGATAATCCGGTACGCGCCGATCCGCTGTCCGGCACCAACGGTGTGTCGCGCGGCGTCCGCATCTGCCGTCAGTAAATTCGCAAGTGGCTCGTCCAGGATGTTTTTGCCGGTGGGCTGGTGCGATGCGAGAAGGGAATCCACTTCCTGACGCAGTTCGGCGTCCCCTATGCAGGTTTTGCCCAGATATGCGTCACGGTCCCGGGCGTCCAGCGCCAGAGCGACTTCCAGAACGCGCTTGATTTGTTGCCAACGCTCCGGAGTCATCATGACCCTCCGCGCATCATCTCCCGTTGGAGCCATGCGCGTGCCGTCGCCCAATCGCGTTTCACCGTGGCAGGGGAAATACCTAACACCTCGGACGTGTCTTCAATTGTGAGTCCGGCAAAATAACGCAGCTCTACGATCCGGCTCTGTTGCGGGTCCAGTTCCGTCAAACTCTTAAGTGCGTCGTCAAGTGCGATTAGGTCAAGATCGCGCTGTTCGGGCAGCGCGGTGCTCTCGTCGAGTGAAAGCTTGAAGACGTCGCCGCCACGTTTTGCGGCTTGCCGCGCTCGAGCGTGATCCACGAGAATCTGGCGCATTAATTGCGCCGCTATTCCGAAAAAGTGAGCCCGGCTTTGCCACTCAGGAAGATTTTGTCCCACCATTCGCACATAGGCTTCGTGCACAAGCGCCGTGCTCTGCAGCGTATGTCCCGGCTTCTCGCGTTGCAGGAAATGTTGCGCGATATGGCGCAGTTCCTCGTAAACGAGCGGGATTAGCGCGTCCAGCGCCTGGCGATCGCCTTTCCGCCAACGCACGAGTAGTTCGGTGACCTGTCGCGAGCCGCCCGTCTCCAAATCCGCCCCTAACTTGCAGAGAGTAAGTTGTTCCGGTTGGGCGCGAGGATATCGGCTCCGGAGCAGAGTTGTCAACGAAGTCGCAGGGCCGTTTGGATCGCCTCCGCAAGATGGATTGTCCTGCGTCCAGTCGCCTGTTCAATTTGTTCGCGGCAACTGAAGCCATCAGCGAGGATCATAGTATTTTCGTCCGCTTGGCGGACGCGGGGAAGCAGCACTCGCTCTCCGCAGGCTTGCGAAATTTTATATTTATCTTCTTCGTAGCCAAATGCTCCGGCCATTCCACAGCAGCCTGACTCCAGCAGTTCATAGCGCAATCCCAGCTTGTCCATCTGCGCTTTGTCAGCCTGTAATCGCATGATGGCCTTGTGATGACAGTGCCCCTGCACCAATGCGCTGCGCTCCAGCTTTGGCGGCGAGAAAATTGGCGCACATTTTTCCAGAAATTCCGCCAGAGTCATCGTCAACCCGGCAAGTTTGCGCGCGTCCTCTCGTTTTGGAAAAAGATCGAGCATCTCGTCGCGAAACACAGAGCAGCAGCTCGGCTCCAGCACCACCAAGGGAATGCCTCTTGCAATCGGTTCGCGCAAGGTGATGAGAATTTTGTCGAGGTATGCAGAGGCCATATCCAAAAAACCCTGGTCGTAGAGCGGCCGCCCGCAACACAGCCGGACTTCCGGAATCGTTACGCTAAACCCGGCGGCTTCGAGCACCTCGACCGCCGCGTCCAGAGTGCCCGGTCGAAAATTGTTGTTGAACGTATCCGGCCATAACATCACGCGTCTACCGTTCGCACCGGTCTGTGAGGTTTTGGCAAACGTTGCGCGAAACGTCTTTCGCGCAACCGCGGGAAGCGTTCGTTCACTCGCGATCCCAATTAATTTCTTGATAAACGCGCCCATGCCGGCCAACTGGAGTAATCCATTTGCAATGCGCGGCGCTAGCGCAGCCAGGGCAGTCCATTTGTCCATCCAGCCAAACACGAAAGCGCGCAGAGGCCGCCTGCGGCCATGCCAATAGTGCGAGAGAAATTCCGCCTTGTATGTTGCAACGTCCACATTGACCGGACAGTCGCCCTTGCATCCTTTGCATGCGAGGCAAAGATCCAGCGCTTCCTTCACCTCTTCGCTCTTCCACCCATCGGTTAACACTTCGCCGCGCGTCATTTCCCAAAGTAGATGCGCGCGCCCGCGTGTGGAATGTTTTTCATCGCGCGTCACCATAAAACTCGGGCACATCGTGTCTTGCTCGCCCTGTCCCGCGGCGCGGCGGCACTTGCCAACCCCCACGCATCGTTCCACTGCTTGCGAAAAGTCGCCTCTGTCCTGAAGGAACGCAAAGTGAGTTGCGTCCGTGTCTTTCTTTGCTGACACGGAGAGCCGCAGATTTTCGTCGATCCTGTATGGGTCGACCACTTTTCCCGGATTCATCTTTCCTTTGGGATCCCAAATCGCCTTGAATTCTCGAAACGCCTGCACCAGGTCCGCGCCGAACATTTTGGGCAGATACTCCGCGCGTGCCTGGCCATCGCCGTGTTCGCCAGAAAGCGATCCGCCATATCGGACGCACAGGTCTGTCGCTTCTTCCATGAATGCGCGCCACTTTTTCACTCCCGCCGCCGTTGCCAGATCAAAGTTCACGCGGTTGTGCACGCAACCGTGTCCAAAATGTCCGTAAAGGGCCGCCTTGTATGAGAACTTGTCGTATAGCTTCTGCAGATCCCGCAAATAGGCTCCGAGTTTCTGCGGTGCGACCGCCGAGTCTTCCCACCCCTCCCAGCTTGGGTCGTCGCCTGGCACGTAGGAATTCGCTCCCAGGCCCGACTCGCGAATCAGCCAGATTTTTTTCTGCTCTGGCGGCGACAAAATGATCCGCGAACTCACGTCCCTACGTCCTTCCACCGCCCGCAGGAATGTCCGCGCTTTTTCTTCCGCCTCCCCGGCGTTGTTCCCGCCAAACTCCACAAGCAGCCACCCGCCGCCTTCCGGCAAGAGCGGCAAATACTCTCCTTGCAGCAGGCCCTTCTTCAAAATATTCCGCGTCGTTACGCTGTCGAATCCTTCCAGTCCAATAGGCCCAAATGGAATCACTTCGGCCGTATGATCCGCGGCTTCGAAGATATCCGCGTACCCAAGCACGACCAATGCGCGAGAGAATTGTCCTTCGACCAACTTCACTTTCGCCTCGAGTACCGTCACGCACGTTGATTCCGTGCCCACGAGCGCTTTCGCTAAATTGAAATGTCCATTCGCGTCGGGCAGCAATTCATCCAAGTTGTAGCCGGAGACTCGCCGCGGAATTTTCACGTATCGCTCGCGAATCAACTTTTCATATGTCGTCCTCAACAAGGAAAGCCGGCGGTAAATCTCGCCCTCGCGTCCGCCCGACGCAATCTTTGCTTCGAACTCGCCCTGTGTCGTCGGCCCCACGCGCATTCGCGTGCCGTCGTACAGCAGAATGTCCAGCTCCAGCAAGTTGTCGACGGTTTTTCCCGCCATCTGCGAATGTACGCCGCATGAGTTGTTCCCAATCATTCCGCCGAAGGTGCAGTGAGTGTGCGTCGCCGGGTCCGGGCCCCATGTCAGGCCAAATTCCGAAGTTGCGTCACGCAGTTGATCGCAGACTACGCCGGGCTGGACGCGCGCAAAACGTTCTTTAGGATTAATTTCGAGAATTTGGTTCAAGTATCGCGTCCAGTCAAGTACGACGGCAACGTTGCAGCATTGCCCCGCAAGGCTTGTCCCTCCGCCGCGTGAAAAGACTGGTACGCCAAACTTTTCGCAGACACCGATTGCGGCGACAACGTCCTCTATTGTTTTCGGAACCACGACTCCCAGTGGAACTTGCCGGTAGTTCGAGCCATCCATCGCGTAAAGCGCTCGTGCGCCGGCGTCAAACGCCACGTGACCCTGCATCGCCTTTTTTAACTCGTTTGCAACTTGCGAAAGGTCCATGGAAAGTCTGCTCGCTCCCGAATTGGCAAAAAGAGTGTACTCCAAGCGTCCCTATCTGCCTCTAAGCCTTGCACTTAGTGGCCTCACGAAATCCTTATAAACTACACACCAATTTTTTAGGCTCCAGCGTTCATCCTATCTGGGTTCAAATCGAGGCGCCGATGACGGATCTGCTTTTCTCGCTGCTGACTGTCGCGTTCTTTATGCTCGCTAACCTCTTTCTGCGCGCTTGCGCTCGTTTGAAATAGCGAAAGGATTTCCCATGCTCGGTCAGATCGCTCTGATTGTCTTGTGTGTCCTATTGTTTGGATACCTTCTCGCAGCTCTTTTGTGGCCGGAGAGGTTCTGAACATGAGCACCGTTGGCATATTTCAAATTTTTCTATTTCTCGCAATCGTGCTGGCAATCACCAAACCTATCGGGCTGTTTTTGGCTCGCGTGTTTTCGAGCGAAAAAACATTTCTCGACCCAGTTTGTCGTCCCGTTGAGCGCTTGGTCTACCGGCTCTGTGGAATTAACGAAGCGGAAGAAATGACCTGGAAGCAGTACGGCTTCGCCATGCTTTTCTTCAGTGCCGCGTCTTTGCTGCTTTTGTACATTCTCGAACGCGCCCAGCATTTCTTGCCGCTGAACCCTCACCGGTTCGCAGGCGTCT
>Ga0075426_10004413_pt1 | contig 9986 bp, 8 predicted proteins | sample SoiMethybrSBSTD5_FD_75304 | JGI IMG/M metagenome (GOLD analysis project Ga0075426, IMG submission 75304) | Bulk soil microbial communities from a Populus tree surrounding site in Tennessee, USA - Soil MetaG P. TD hybrid SBSTD5 | ecosystem: Environmental > Terrestrial > Soil > Tree plantation...
CGTGCGCGGCGACATGAAGGCGGTCATCCGCGCCATCCTCCTCGACTACGAGGCGCGCGCCGAGGCGGTCACCGGCAACCAGGGCTACGGCCACCTGCGCGAGCCGATCGTCCGCCTGGGCAACCTGCTGCGCACGTTCAACGCCGCATCGCCGAGCGGCCGGTTCTACCTCTGGTACCTCGAAGATCCGACCTGGGGGCTGGGCCAGAACCCTTTGCGGGCCACCACGGTCTTCAACTTCTTCAAGCCGGACTATTCGTTGGCCGGTCCGGTGGCGGAGGCGGGGCTCGTCTCGCCGGAGTTCCAGATCCTCAGCGAGACGTCGGCCATCGGCGGCGCCAACTTCATGAACGGGATGATCGATTACGGCTACGACAACGCCGGCGAGGTCCTCACGCTCGACTTTTCGCCCTGGCTCTCCGTCGCCGCCAATCCCACGCAACTGGTCGACTCGCTCAACCTGCTGCTGATGGCGAACAGCGTGTCCGCGGGGATGCGGACGATCCTGATCAACACCTTGAACGATCCGGACCTGACCGATCCCGGCGACCGCGTGCGGGCCGCCGTGCGCCTGATCGTGACCTCGCCGGAGTACCTGGTCCAGCGCTGAGCGGGCCGCTCGGACGCACGCAAGGAGAGCGAGCATGACCTTCACCCGCCGCGACTTCCTCCGCGCCACGACGTGCGCCGCCGTGGGGACGACCTCGATCGTCCGCACGCTCTTCGACCTCGGCTCGATCGCCGCGGCCGCGGAGCGACCAGGTCGTTCCCATGGGGCGAACACCGCTGCCGGGGACTACAAGGCCCTCGTCTGCGTCTTCCTCTACGGCGGCAACGACGGCAACAACCTGCTCGTGCCGCGGTCCGGCGCCGACTACACCCAATACGCCGCGGGCCGCGGCGGGCTGGCGCTGCCGCAGGGATCGCTCCTCCCCATCACGCCGATCACGAACGACGGCCGGGCCTGGGGGCTCCATCCCAAGATGACCGGCCTCCAGGGCCTTTTCGCCCAGCACCGCATGGCGATCCTCGCCAACGTCGGCCCGCTCGTCGCGCCGCTGACCCGCGACCAGTTCCTGAACGGCACCGTGGCGGCGCCGCCGCAGCTCTTCTCGCACAGCGACCAGCAGGTCCACTGGCAGACCTCGATTCCCGATCAGGCGCCGCGCACCGGCTGGGGCGGCCGCACGGCGGACCTCCTGCATTCGTTGAACGGCAACGCCCAGGTCTCGATGAGCATGTCGCTCGCGGGCTCGAACGTCTTCCAGGTGGGCGACCTCGTGACCCAGTACCAGCTCTCGACGGGCGGCAGCATCGGCCTCGACAACTTCACCGACGGCCCGAACGGCGACCCGGTGTCGCGGGCGATCCGCAGCTTGCTGGCCAACCAGACCGGCAGCCTCCTGGTCGGCGCGGCGGGCGGCGTCACCCAGCGGGCGCTCGACAACAACCAGCTCCTGCAGTCGGCGCTCGACCAGGCTCCGGCGCTCAACACCGTCTTCCCCGACAGCTACCTGGGAGCCCAGCTTCAGATGGTCGCGCGCCTCATCTCCGTACGCGCCGCCCTCGGCCTGTCACGCCAGGTCTTCTTCTGCGCCGCCGACGGCTACGACACCCACGGCGACCAGCTCGCCACCCAGGACGTTCTGCTCGACGACCTGAGCACCTCCCTGACCGCCTTCTACGCCGCCACGAACGAGCTCGCGGTCGCTCCGAACGTCACCACCTTCACCGCCTCCGACTTCGGGCGCACCCTGCCCGGCAACGGCGGCGGCTCCGACCACGGCTGGGGGAGCCACCAGCTCATCGTGGGAGGAGCCGTGCAGGGTGGAGACCTCTACGGCCACGTGCCCACGCTGGTCGTCGAAGGCCCCGACGATTCCGGAGAAGGGCGCTGGATCCCCACCACCTCCGTGGACGAATACTCCGCGACCCTCGCCCGCTGGTTCGGAGTGGGAGCCACCGATCTCGGGGCGATCTTCCCGAACCTGGGGCGGTTCAACACCCCGAATCTGGGATTTATGGGGTGAGGTCAGACAGATTCGGCGAGCTTCTCGCGTAGGAGAGAGTTGACCAGGGACTCCGAAGACACATGCCGGGAGCGTGCGATCTTCGCGACCCTTCCGGCGAGATCGTCATCGAGAGCCACGAGGTGTTTGCGCCGTCGGATCTCGATATCGAAGTCAGCTTCGGGCATCTGGTCCCAGAGGTCTCCCATGTCATGCGTCTCGAAGAGCTTGATGAGTTCAGCGTGAGCCCCGCCTTCTGACAAGGCATCCTTCTTCCTATTTGTCGCCATACCGTTTACGCTCCTTGGCGGCCATATCCCGAGCGCTCAGCGGCAATACTTCTCGATTGCCTTTGTCGATGAACAGGACGGCGAGATACCGCCCTGCATCTGTCCGACCCAGAGCCATATACATGTCCTCACCTCTTCGCATTCCCTTTTCGACTCGCCGTATCTTTGGCTTGTTGTTCAGCGTCTCTTCCACCTCGAACGTCTCGACGCTGTGTTTGTAGACAAGCTTGTCCCTCGATCTTCACGCTGATGGCACCCCCGACGAGCGGCTATGGCTCTCACCTCCCGAACGGTCCGATCGACGTCCCGGGCGATCGCACGCGGGTCGGCGGTTCCAACTTTTTTCTGCAGGCTCTCCACCAGAAGGCGAAGCTCCAACTCAGGCGTGACCACGCGCTGGAGAAGAAGGTCGAGCCGGTCGTCCGAGTCGAGCGACAGGATTTGCTGGGCCAGATCGCGGACCCTCTGCGGATTGTGTGCCATGGTGCCTCGCCTCAAGGCTTAGCGTAACACGGCGAGGCCAAGGGAGGACTCTCGGCCCGCGGGTTCCACTACCTCTCTCAGACGGCGGCGAGGTCGAGGTCGGTCAGTAGACGGGGCCCGCTCGGCAGCGGGCAGAGTCTGGCGTAGATGCGCAAGGCATTACGATGAGACGTGCTTCTGCCGCCTACCGCGCCAGTCGACAGAGCATCTGTTAAAATGGAGCTGTAGTCGATGCGAGGAGGTTGCGCATGCTTCATCGCCCGCTGTCGATTCTGCTCCTGGCCGTCTCTCTTCCGGCCATTCCGTTGCACGCCGAGGCGACGGCCCGGCTCGTCACCGACCTCAACCCCTCGCGGCCCTTGAACCTAAACGGCTCCATGGGGGTCCAGGAGCCGCTCGTGCCGCTTGGCTCCAAGGTTTTCTTTTCCGGGTCCGAGCCGAGCTCGGGCTCCGAGCTGTGGGTCAGCGATGGCACGCCCTTGGGCACGGCATTGGTGAGTGACCTCTGCGCGGGGAGTTGCTCTTCTAATCCCAAGCTCTTGGGTCCGACCGGCAAGGCTGTGGTCTTCCTCACGCTTCTCGATTCTCCCGATTTCCCGGTGGGCGATCTCTGGCGCAGCGACGGCACGCGGGCGGGGACGTTCCTGATCAAGGGGGCAGTGGCACCGTGCTCGCCTACACACACGCAAGCGTCTGCGCTCGGCGGCGTGGTCGTCTTTGTGGCATACGCCGGCTCCGGGTGCAGCCTCTGGCGGACCGACGGCACCCCGGGCGGAACCGCGCAGCTCCCTGGAGTCTTTTCTCCCATCGGGTCACCCCTGGTGGAAGGTCCCGTCGCGGCGGGGAACGCGCTGTTCTTCCTGGTCGATTCCGGCAGCACGGTTCGACTGCTGAGAACCGACGCCGATGCGACCCACGTCGTCGAGCTCGGCAGGTTCTTCTTCGATCCGGAAAACGACCTCAAGCCACGGTTGTTGACCGCTCTTGGCTCGCGGGTGTTTTTTCTCGCCCGCGGGGAGACAGGTGACGAGGAGCTGTGGACGAGCGATGGCACCTTCGCAGGAACCCGAGCGGTCACCCGGTTCCTCCCGCCAAGCCCCTTTGGATCGACTCTCTTTCTGAAGGCACTCGGCGACGCCGTCTATTTCGTTGCCGACGACGGCGCACACGGTGCAGAGCTCTGGCGAAGCGATGGCACTGCGGCGGGGACGCAGCGGGTGACGGATTTGGCCCACGCCTTGCCCTTCGGCGACTCAGGGAATACAGTCGTGGGCGCGGCCCAAATTTCCAAGGCCGGTGGGCGTGTGGTCTTCATCGCCAGAGACGGGGCCGGCCAGTGGCGACTGTGGACGAGCGGCGGCACTCCCGCTACGACGGCGCCGCTCGCAGGCTGCCCGGGCGGCTGCCCCTCCGTGACTCCACTGACGCTTCTCGCCGCCAGCGGCAACCGGGTCGTCTTTTCCGCCGCCGGTCTCGGGCAACACATCGGCTTGTGGAGCAGCGACGGGACGAGCGCCGGCACCCGCTTGGTCCGCGATGTCTGCTCAGGGGCTTGCGGCTCACAGCCCGTCGCGCTCCTGCCCGCTCTCGGGAAGCTGTTTTTCCTCTCCAGTGCCCTGGACGAAGGCGAGCGCCTGTGGGCCACCGACGGCACGGCGCGCGGGACTCTCCCGCTCGCCGATCTGGGACCCAGGCCGTTCAATCCTTCTACCGCGCGACCGTTCAGTCTCGTCGCGAGTGGCGCGAGAGTCTTCTTTGGCGATGGGGACCCACAGCTGGGCCGCCAGTTGTGGACCAGTGACGGCACCCCGCAGGGCACCGGGCTTGTCGCTGTGATGGACAGCGGTGCAGGCTCGGCGCTCCGCGGACTGACCGCCTTCGGCAACGGGCTGATGTTTGGCGCCTGTGACGGGCAGATCGTCAGCCTCTGGCGGAGCGACGGCACCGAAGCAGGCACGAAGCCTGTGGTGCCGACCCAATTGAGCTGCTTTGGCCCGAAGCCTCCGAGGGATCTGACCGTCGCGGGCGGTCTCCTGTACTTCTTCGAAGGTGATTCCCTCGAGCGCCTCTGGCGCTCGGACGGAACGGATGCCGGGACATTCCCGGTGACACCGGAAGAAGGATTGGTTTTCGGGAGCCCGGTCGCCTTCCGTGGCAAGGCGGTCCTTTTCTTCCGGCCTTTGGACTCATCCGTCCCCGTTTCACTCTGGGAAAGCGACGGCACCGTGGCCGGGACGCGCGCTCTCTTTGACCTGCCGTCCATCCCCTATTCTGCCCTCGGGTTACGAGCGCTCGGTCAGGACCTCTACTTCGTGGCCCGCTCGAATTCCGCAGGCGACCAGCTCTGGGTGAGCGACGGCACGGCCGCCGGTACGGTCGCGCTGACGGATTTTGAAACCGCCTTGTTCGGTTCTTTCGAGCCGCCGGAGATGGCAATCGTGGGAGACACCGTCTTCTTCGTCAACGGCTACGGCCCCAGGATGGAGCTGTGGAAAACGGACGGGACCGCGGCCGGGACTGCAGCCGTACCGAGGTCGTCGCCGAATGGCGAGGGTCTCCATCCGACCAACCTCACCGTCTTTCAGGGCGCTCTCTATTTCATCGGGGACACCGGTCAGGGAGGGGTCGGACGCGGTCTCTTCCGCTCTGACGGCACGGCAGGCGGGACCGTGCTGGTTGCACCCGTGGGTCTCGCCTTCGACACCGCCTACGGGTCTCCAGGCTTCACCGTGTTGGGAAACCAACTCTTTTTCGTCGCCGCCGACGGCGAGCACGGCGTCGAGCTGTGGCGCACGGACGGCACAGCGGCCGGGACTTTTCTGGTGCGCGACATCTTCCCAGGCAGCGCTTCCTCCCAACCTCAGAGCCTCACGGCCGCCGGTGGGCGGCTCTTTTTCAGCGCCGACGACGGTGTGCACGGATTGGAGCTCTGGGAGAGCGACGGCACGGTGGCCGGAACCCGCATAGTGCAGGACATCGCTCCGGGAGCCCTCCCCTCCAATCCCGCCGAGCTCAGCGCGGCCGGCGGCCAGCTCTTCTTCCATGCCGATGACGGCGTGCACGGTGACGAGCTCTGGGCGCTCGACCTCACGGGCGCCCCGGGCTGCCAGCCTTCTGACCAGGTGCTTTGCCTCGGCGGCGGCCGCTTTCGAGTGGAGGCTTCCTGGCAGGACTCCCAGGGTCAGCTCGGCCGCGGTCACGCCGTCTCCATGACGGCGGACACCGGCACTTTCTGGTTCTTCGACCGGGCCAACGTGGAGGTGGTCCTGAAGACGCTCGACGGCCGTGGCGTCAACGGTAACTTCTGGGTCTTTTACGGTGCCCTTTCCAACGTCGAGTACGACCTCACTGTCACGGACACCCAGACCGGAGCCGCCCGCCTGTACCGCAATCCGCGGGGCCATCTGGCCAGCGTCGCCGACACCCAGGCCTTCGGGCCTCTGGGAGCCAATCGTCCAGGGCTGACTCTGGGTCCTTCGGGTGTGAGTGTGGAGCCGCTCGTCGCGGAGAGCCGGGCCACCGCCCCGCCAGGCTGTACCCCCACCGCGTCCCGCCTCTGCATCCAGGGCGGCCGTTTCGCCATCACCGCCAGTTGGCGCGACTTCCAGGGGCACACCGGGGTCGGCACGGCCGTCCCGCTGGCCGGCGGCACCACCGGCACCTTCTGGTTCTTCAATGCTGAGAACGTCGAGGTGATCCTCAAGATCCTCGACGGCCGGCCGGTCAACGGCAAATTCTGGGTGTTCTATGGGGCGCTGTCGAACGTCGAATACACCCTGACGGTGACCGATACCCAGACGGGAAAGATGAAGAGCTACCTCAATCCCATCGGGCGCCTTGCCAGCGTGGCCGACACAGCGGCTTTCTGAGGATATGAGCGTGCCGGGCCTCAGAGCAGCGTGCCGCGGAGGATCAGGAACGCCACGGTGAAATAGATGACCAGGCCGGTCACGTCGACCAACGTGGCGACGAACGGGGCGGAGGCGACGGCCGGATCGAAGCCGAGCCGGCGCAGGATGAACGGGAGCATCGAGCCGGCGAGGGAGCCGAACGTGACGACGCCGACCAGGGCGGCGCCGACCGTGAGCCCCACCCGCGGCCAGTGCACGCCGTAGTCGTAGAAGTGGAAGTGCTGCCAGAGGAAGATGCGGACGATGCCGATCACGCCGAGGATGGCGCCCAGGGAGATCCCCGCCGGCAGCTCGCGGAGCGCGATCCGCCACCAGTCGCCGAGCCGGATCTCGCGCAGCGCGAGGGCGCGCACGATGAGCGACGTCGCCTGCGAGCCCGAGTTGCCGCCCGAGCTCATGATCAGCGGGATGAAGAGCGTGAGCACGATCGCCCGGCTCAGCTCCCCCTCGAAGTGCTGCATCGCGGTGGCGGTGAGCATCTCGCTCAGGAAGAGCGCGCAGAGCCAGCCGGCGCGCTTGCGGATCATGGTGCCGAAGCCGATCTGCGTGTAGGGCTTGTCGAGGGCTTCCATGCCGCCGAACCGCTGCGCGTCCTCCGTTTGCTCGGCCACGATGGCGTCGATGACGTCGTCCACCGTGACGATGCCGAGGATGCGCCCGGCCTCGTCGACCACCGGCGCGGCGAGCAGGTTGTACTTCGAGATGAGAGCCGTGACGTCGTCGCGGCTGTCCGTCGCGCGGACGGTCAGCGGCGGGCGCCGCTTGCCGGTCTCCAGGACCATGTCGCCGGGCTCGGCGAGCAGCAGATCGCGCAGCGACACGACGTGGAGCAGGCGGCCGTCCTGCGGATCGACGACGTAGACCGCATAGACCGTCTCCTTGTCGCGCGCCACCCGGCGGATGTGAGCGAGCGCGCGCTCCACCGTCCAGTCCGCGGGCACGCTCAGGAATTCCGTCGTCATGATGCCGCCGGCGGTCTTCGGCGGAAAGGCGAGGAGAAGAGTCAGGGCCTCGCGGGTCGACGGCTGGACGGCGGCGAGCAACCGGGCGCGCTCGGCCTCCTTGAGCTCGCGGAAGAGGTCCGCCTGCCGGTCCGCCGACATCGCCTCGACGAGCGCCACCGCCCGCTCGAGCGGCATGTGGTGGAGGGCGTGGCACCGGCGTGTCAGCTCCGGATCGTCGAACACCTGCACGGCGACGTCGAACGGCAGAGCGGCGAGGATCCGGGCGGCGGTCTCGGCCGGCAGCCGGTCGATCTCCTCGGCCAGATCGGCGCTGCGCATCGCGCCGGCCGCCAGAGCAAGCGCCTGCGGATCGCCATCGGCCAGGGCACGGAGCGTCGGGGGCTTCACAGCGGCAGCGGGCATCGATGCGGTTCCTCCTGAGGTCAGGCCTGGGGAAGCCTCGGCACGGGAAAAGCTTGGCACAGCTCCCGCCTGCGGCCGTGTCGCTGTCCGTGTCGTGACTCTGTCGCGATTGACGTCGCGATACTGTCGCGATTCTTCATAAGCCCTTGATTCGCAGGCGGTAACGGACGGCCCTTGCGGCGCCACTGGCCTTCAATACACCCCGTTCAACGAGACCCCGCAGATCGCGTTGCAGTGTCCGCCGGTTGACGCCCGGGCAGAGCTCCTCCATGTCCTCGATCCGCAACTCGGGCTTTTCAAGCAGGTGCTCCACCGCCAGCAATTGCCGAGGGTTCAGACGGAACTCACGAGCAATCACGTCGCGACGGATCGCCATCTCACCCCGCGCCTTGACCTCGGCCAACTGAGTGGCGAGCCCGCCGACAAAGAACTCCAACCAGCCGGTGAGGTCCATGCCCTGTTCACGCACACTCTGAATCGCCCGGTAGAAGGCGCCGCGGTCGCGATCGTAGTACTCGCTCAGTGTGAACAGGCGCTTGAAGTCATAGCCCGACCGGTAGAGCCACAGCGTCGACAGCAGCCGCGAGGTGCGCCCATTGCCGTCGAGAAAGGGATGGATGTGCACCAGTTGAAACTGCGCGATGCCGGCCACCATTACCGGGTGAATGGCCGACTCCGCACCAAGCCATCCTACGAGCTCCCGCATCAAGGGCGCCACGTCGTGGGGTGGCGGCGGCGTATAGATGATCTCGCGGGTCCGGCTGTTGGCCACATAATTCTGCACCGTGCGGTAGGAACCAGGACCACCTTGCCCGCCACGGACGCCTTCCACCAGCCGCTTGTGGATTTCGCGGATCAGCCCCTCAGTGACGGGCTCGCCGCTGTCGAGGTACTCCGAGACCAGATGGAATGCTTCGCGGTAGTTGAGCAGCTCGCGCACATCGTCTGCCTGCGCCTGAGGCACCGGCTCCCCGGCCCACAGGCGCTCGGCTTGCTCGATGGTCAGATGCGTGCCCTCGATGTGCGTCGTGTGGTGCGCCTCCAACAGCAGCGCTCGCTGGCTCATGCGCCGCACCCAGTCATCGGACAGCGTCGCCGCCTCCAGGAACCCCCTTGCCCGTTCGATGGTCGTCAACCCGGCGGTGAGGGTGTTCGAGATGGAGAAGCGGGGAGGAAGAGTTTTCATGTCACTCCTGAGTCGGGCTCGTGGAAGTATAGGATCAACGACCAGTGGCGGCTCGTCTTTCGTTGGAGCGAAGCGGGTCCGCTCGACGTCGACATCGTGGATTCCCACTGAGCGGAGGACGGGATGCACAGAGACCGAGAACCAACCAGCCCCGGAGAAATCCTCGCTGAGGAGTTCCTCCGGCCGCTCGGAATGACCCAGCGCCAGCTCGCGGAGCACCTGGGCTGCGACATCAAGGTGGTCAATCGCATCGTCAACGGGCGCTCCCGGGTGACGCCGGAGATGGCTTTGAAGCTGGCCGCTTCGTTTCGGACCTCGCCGGAATTCTGGCTGAACGCTCAGGAGGCAGTGGATCTGTACCACGCCGCTCGGGCGGTCAAGGAGCTGCCCGAGCCCCTCCTGCGGGCCGGCTGACAGTGCAGGGAGCGGCGGGCGACCCCGCCAAGAGCCGCTCCCGCACGGCTTGGTGCAGAAAGGCGCTCCCATGACGGTCCTCTACACAGCCAAGCAGGGCCAGTACCTCGCGTTCATCTACTACTACACCAAAATCCACGGCCAGCCACCCGCCGAGGCCGACAGGCCGATGGCCTCGAGGCGGACGACAACGTGGCCGGGCCGCGGCTCCGGGTCCGCGATCTCGCGGACCTCCAGGACCTCGGGACCGCCGAAGCGGGAGAACGTCAAGGCTCGCATGGAGGGCGAAGCACGGTTCACTCTCCCACAAGCCGCAGAGCGCGCTC